>Ga0268360_1000544_pt1 | contig 59195 bp, 55 predicted proteins | sample BioMet11_FD_192465 | JGI IMG/M metagenome (GOLD analysis project Ga0268360, IMG submission 192465) | Sewage microbial communities from Oakland, California, United States - Biofuel 11 (Illumina Assembly) | ecosystem: Engineered > Wastewater > Sewage > Unclassified | place: USA: California... | reverse complement strand
GGACTACGACATGACCATGGCCCGGTACCTCACCTCGGGCTCCGACGTCTGGCTCAACACCCCGCGCCGCCCCCTCGAGGCTTCGGGCACGAGCGGGATGAAGGCGGGGATCAACGGGGTGCTGAACTGCTCCATCCTGGACGGCTGGTGGGCCGAGGGCTACGGCCCCGACGTCGGCTGGGCCATCGGCTCGGGGGAGGAGTACAAGGACGAGGAGCTCCAGGACCGGATCGAGAGCGAGGCCCTCTACGACCTCCTCGAGCACGAGATCGTCCCCCTGTTCTACCAGCGAGGCCGCGACGGGCTGCCCCGGGACTGGATCAGGATGATGAAGGCCTCGATGAAGTCGATCGGGCAACGCTTCTCGACCCACCGCATGCTCAAGGAGTACTCGGAGCGCTTCTATTTCCCGGCGCTGGAGAACGGCCGGCGGCTCTCGGAGGCGGGCTTCGTCCCGGCCAAGGAGCTCGCGGCCTACCTGGCCAAGGCGAGGAAGGCCTGGCCGGCGATAGCCGTCGCGGAGCTGAAGACCGACGCCAAGCCGATAATGGAGCGGGGCGACAAGGTCACCATCAGCGCCCTCGTGGACCTGGGCGGCCTCGAGCCGTCGGAGGCGAACGTGGAGCTCTACTACGGCTCCATCACCATGCAGGAGGGCATCTCGAACGCCGCGAGGCTCGAGATGAGCGCCGCGGCCCGCAAGGGCAAGGCCTGGGAATACCGGGTCACCGTCACCTGCGACATGACCGGCCAGCAGGGCTACTCCGTGAGGGTCCTGCCCAAGCATCCCGCCCTGGCGACGCCCTACGTCCCCGGCCTCGTCAAGTGGGCTTGAAGGCATCTTGCGCCTCGGCCGGGATACTTGTATAGTTATGCTAAAGTAAGCGCGCTCCCAGGCGCGTCATTTAATAATGCCCGATCATCCGCTTGAGCTTCGCCTTCGAAGTGATCGCGTATCATGCCGGTACGGGCACCGGCGGAACTTTCCCCCTCGTAGAGGGGGATCGTTTGCCTATGCCCTTGGAGGGCATGGCGTGAGATCGCGGTTTGCAATGCGAGGGGCGATGCTATGGCCATGGAAAAAGACACTATCCTCGTCGTGGAGGACGAGGCCCTCGTCGGCCTCGAGCTGAAAGAGGATCTGGAGCGCCTCGGTTATTGCGTCCCCGAGGTGGTGGAGTCGGGCGAGGCGGTAATGCCGGCCGTGGCCCGATATAAGCCCGACCTTCTCCTCATGGACGTCCGCCTTCCCGGCTCTCCCGACGGGATAGACGTGGCTTTCCAGGTCAAGGCCGAGTTCGACGTGCCCGTGATCTACCTCACGGCCTACTCCGACACGGAGACCCTCAGGCGCGCCGCCAGGACCGACCCGGACGCGTTCCTCTTCAAGCCCTTCGACGAGCGGGAGCTGGCGGCCAACGTGGCGATAGCCCTCGCGCGCGCCAAGAGCGGCGAACAGCGGAAGCGAGAGCTCCGGGGCGCAGTGGCCCTCATCGACGCCCTGGACGATCCCGCTCTCATCGCCGACGAAGAGGGCAGGATAATCCACGTCAACGCGGCGGGCATCAAGGTGCTGAATATCGCCGACTCCTCGGCTTTGGCCAGCGCGCAGCTCTCGAGGCTCCTCGTCCGCCCTGGGGACCAGGATGGGCGGGGCGCCCTCGACCTCCGGCGCATCGGGGACGGCGGCGCCCTCTCCCGCATAGCGAGCGTGCAGAGGCTCCTCCGCTTCGACGGCCACGAGTACGGGAGCCTAGTGCTCTTCGGCACCATGGAGAAGCGGGAGAGGCGCCTCCTCGCCGAGTCGGCGGCCGAGGCCAACGCGATACTGCAGCGGGGCCTGCCTGGGCCGGATTCGGCAGGGCAGGGATACCGTGTCGCGGGTTTCCTAGACCCCTGCCCCTCGGGCTCCGGCGACTTCTTCGACGCGTTCCCCGTGGGGGCGGGCAAGGTCGGCTTCTACGGCCTGGACGTCATGGGCCACGGCGTCGTCACCGCGCTCATGGCTTTCTCGCTGCGGGACCTCATCCCGGCCTTGGGCCGGAGCGGCAGCTCCGGCGGCGCGGCTACCCCGGCGGAACTCCTCAAGTCCCTCTACAAGCGCTACTGCCGGCCTGAGTCCTTCGGCGCCACCTTCTTCTCGATAGCCTACGGCGTCATCGACGGGCCTTCCGGCGAGTACCGGCTCGCCCGGGGAGGCTACACGCCGGTTCTGCGGATCGACGCCCGGGGATACATGAGGATCCACCGCAGCGGCGGCTCTGCGGTGGGGGTAGCGGACGACGCTGAGATCGAGGAGTCCGGCGGCGTCCTATCCCCTGGCGACCGGCTCCTCGTCGTCTCCAACGGCCTCCTCGATTCCTTCGGGGGCGGCCTCCTCGAGGAATCCTTGAGGAACCTCGGCTCCTTCGCCGAATCCAACCGCGCGCTGAGCCTCGAGGCTTTCGTCGAGGCTTTCCAGCGCCGCTCGAGGGCCGAGGCCGCGAAGAGGGCTTCGGTGGACGACGTGAGCCTCCTGGTGATCGAACGGGCGCGGTGAGCTCGGCTATGGGCGTCCCCCGGATCGCACTTCGACGGAGCCAGGCCGGGCTCTTCCGGCTCGTTCAAGGGCGGTAGATGCCGCGCCGGTCTCCAACCCGCCGCCTCCTCGCGATCTTGGCGGCGGCCGCTCTGTCCGTCGGCTGCGGCTCTGGCAGCCGGCGGGTCGCCCCCTCGGCCGTCGACGGCGTCCTGGACCTCAGGTCCTGGGATTTCTCCGGCGCTTCGTCGGTGTCCCTCGCCGGGGAGTGGGATTTCTTTCCCGGGGAGCTCCTGGGCGGCGAGGCGGCCGTCGCCGCCCGGAAGGCGAGCACCCGCCGCGTCCCGGATCGCTGGGACTACGGCTTCCGGGCCGGGACCTACCGCCTCACGGTACTCCTGCCCGAGGGGCACCCGGCCCTCGGGATAAAGTACACGACGGTGTCCTCCGCCTTCGAGCTCGACGCCGATGGCCTCGAGCTCGCCGCGGCCGGGAGGCCCTCCGCGGATCGCGCCTCGGCGGTTCCGGCCTACAGGCCGGGCGTGGCGATTTTGGGCGGGCGCGGCGACCGGGTGACTCTCGTGGTGCGGGTCTCGAACTGGGAGTATCGCGTAGGGGGTATGTGGAGGGCCTTCTCCCTGGGCGAGGCGGCCTCGATGGAGCGGCTCCGATGGCTTCGGACCCAGGGCTCCCTCGTCATCGCCGCGGCCCTCGTCATGGGCGCGTTCTTCTCCCTCGCCTTCCTGCGGGATCGGGACGAGCGGCGCATCAGCCTGTGCTTCGCCGCCTTCGCCCTCGCCGCGGCCCTCCGGTCCCTGACTACGGGGGAGTACGCCATCGTCGAGTGCCTGCCCGATATCGCCTTCGACGCGATCATCCGGCTCGAGTACCTTTCTCTATTCTCCCTCTTCCTATTCGGCCTCCTCTTCCTCAAGGCGCTCTACCCCGAGGAGCTCGGCCCGACGCCGTCTCGGGTCCTCGTGGGAGTCTGCGCGGCGTCCTTCCTCCTCCTCCTCGCCCCGGTGAGCTTCCTCACCTGGAGCGTCCTGCCCTACTATTGCGTCGCCGCCGCCGGCATATCCGCGGCCACCCTCATGGTCGTCCGGGCGATCGCCCACCGGCGGGGCGGAGGCATCCCTCTCGGGATCTCCGGGGTCGTCATCTCCACGACGGCGCTCAACGACATGCTCTTCTCGGGGTTCCTCCTCAATTCCATGAACCTCTTCCCCTACGGAGTCATCGTCCTGGTCGAGGCGCAGATATACACGATAGCCGTCAGGTACAAGGAGACCAAGGCGAAGCTGCGGGAGACCATCGGGCAAAAGGACATGCTCATCCGGGAGGTCCACCACCGGGTCAAGAACAGCTTCCAGATCGTGGCGAGCATCATCGCGCTGCAATCCCACAGGACCGTCGACGCCTCGATCAAGGAAGCCTTCAAATCGATCCGTGATCGGATCCGCGCGATCAGCCTCATGCACGAGAAGCTCTACTCCCTCGAGTCGGCCGAGGACGTGGACCTCGGCGCCTACGCCCGAGATCTCCTGACCGAGCTCGCGAGGAGTTTCGGCTCGGCTTCGGAGGGGGGGCCGGACCTGGAGTCGGAGAGCCTGCGCCTCCCTCCGGACTTCTGCATCGACGTCGGCCTAGTCCTCACGGAACTCGTGGTCAACGCGTATAAGCACGGCGGCGCGTCGGGGGTATCGGTCCGGATCCGCGCTGACGGAAAGTACCTGCTCGTGTCCGTCGCGGATCGGGGGCCCGGATTCCCGGAGGGCTTCGACCCGGAGCAGGTCACGACCTTGGGCTTCAAGCTCGTGGTGTCCATCGTGGGGAAGCGGAAGGGCGACCTGCGGGTCGGTCGGTCGGTCGGAGCCTTGGTCGAGGTTCGGCTCCAGGCCCCTCGGGAGCAACTCAAGGAAAAGAGGAAGGAATAGATCATGGGAAGCACGATCCTAGTCGTCGAGGACGAGTCCCTCGTCGGGCTCGAGATCAAGGAGGACTTGGAGCGCCTGGGATACGAGGTCCCCGAGGTCATCGAGTCGGGCGAGGAGGTCGAATCCGCGGTGGAGCGCTACAAGCCCGACCTGATGCTCATGGACATCCACCTGTGCGGCGACATGGACGGGATCGAGGCGGCGCTGAAGGTCAAGTCCATGTCGTCCCTGCCGGTGATCTTCATCACCGCCTACTCCGACGACGCGATCCTGAAGCGCGCCGCCCAGGTCGCCCCCGACGGCTTCCTCCTCAAGCCCTTCGAGGAGTCCGAGCTCGCCGCCAACGTCCGGCTCGCCCTAGCTCGGGTCGAGCAAGATGGGGCGAGGCGCCGCGAGCGAGACCTCCTGGGGGAATCGGCCGCCGCCCTGAACGAGTCCTTCGTCGATAGCCTGCCGTCGCGGGACGCCGCGGGGCCGGGCTACCGCGTCGGCGCTTTCCTCGAACCCTGCGCTTCCGGCACGGGGGACCTCCTGGGCGTCTTCCCGGCCGGCGGGGGCAAGCGGGCTTTCTACGGGCTCGACGTCATGGGCCACGGGCTCCTGGCGAGCGTCCTGGCTTTATCCCTCCGCGACTCCCTGCCCCTCATCGCGCTGGCGCCTTCCGGGGAGGCGCTGCGGCCGGCGGAGGTGATGCGCGCCTTGTACTGTCGCTACGGCCGGGAGGGCGAGCTCCGGAACGCCTTCTTCACGATAGCCTACGGGGTCCTGGATGAATCAACCGGGGAGTATTCCGTCGCACGGGCGGGGCACACCCCGGTCCTGCACCTGAAGGCCGGCGGGACGATGTCCGCGCACAACAGCCAGGGCATGGCCGTGGGCCTCTCGCCCGAGGCGGTCGCGGAGGAGTCCCGCGGGGTCCTCGAACCGGGGGACAAGCTCCTCGTGCTCTCCGACGGGCTCCTGGAGGCCTTCGGGGGCGAGGGCCTCATATCCCGGGACTTCGAGCGGGTCTCGGATTTCGTCGCGCGGATCGAGGGCCGGGACCTCGATTCCTTCGTGGGGGCCTTCTGGAGGCGGGCGAGGGACGCCGTCCTAGGCGGTGGGAGGATGGACGACGCGAGCCTCCTGGCCATCGAGAGGATCGGGTAGGAGGCTGGCCCGCCCGAATTTTCCGGTTCCTTAAGGAGGCGGCTCGCGCTACAATGACCCCCGCGGGGAGGCACCATGGGCTGCAGGTCCGGCGGGTCTGAAAGCACCTACGACGTCGCTATCATCGGAGCCGGGGTATGCGGGGCCAACATCGCCCGGAGGCTCTCTTCTTATAAGCTCGACGTCGTCCTGGTCGACAAGGAGGCGGACGTCTCCTTCGGGGTCTCCAAGGCCAATTCGGGGATAGTGCACGGAGGCTTCCACCACAACGCGAGATACCTGAAGGCTCGCCTGGAGATCCGGGGGGCCCTCATGTTCGACCGCCTCAAGGCCGAGCTCGGCTTTCCCTTCGTGCGCTGCGGCATCGTGGTGGCCGCCCTCCACGAAGACGAGATGCGCGCGGTGGAGCAGCTCTACGCCCAGGGCGTAGAGAACGGCGCCATAGGGATCGAGATGTGCTCGGCCGAGCGCCTGCTCGAGCTCGAGCCCAAGCTCTCCCGCGACACCCTGGGCGGCCTCTACGCCCCTGGCGGTGGCATCGTGGAGCCCTACCGATTCGTATTCTCCTTAGTCGAGTCGGCGAGGAAGAACGGGCTGGAGCTCCTGACCGGATGGAGGCTCTCGGCGGCGCGGCGCGAAGGCGGGGGTGAGGAGGGAGCCTGGCGCCTCGAGGCCGAAGACGGCCGCGTCCTTCGCGCCCGCTACGTCGTCAACTGCGCCGGCCTGGGGGCCGACGAGGTCTCCCGGGCCTTCGGCGCCGAGGACTTCAGGATCGAGGGGCGGAAGGGCCAGTACTACCTCCTCGACAAGCTCACGCGGGCCCGGCCGCGCCGGGTCGTCTTCCCGGTGCCCACCTCGGTGTCGAAGGGCATGCTCGTCGTGCCCACCGTCGAGGGGACGGTCCTCATCGGACCCTCGGCCGAGCCCATCGTGGACCGGGAAGATAGGTCGACCACCCGCGAGGAGCTGGAGACCATCATCCGCAGCGCCCGCAACATGGTCCCCGACGTCTCCGAGGCCGACGTCATCACGAGCTTCGCGGGGATCCGGCCAACCCTCGGCGAGGATTACTACATAGACGTCTCGGCCAAGGTCCCGGCCCTCGTCCAGGTCGCGGGCGTCCAGTCCCCGGGGCTGACGGCGAGCCCGGCCATAGGCGAGTACGTGAAAGACCTCCTCAAAAAGGCGGGCCTCGTCCTCGTCGAGAAGCCCGACTGGGACCCCTACCTGGAGCCCACGCGTCCGGCGAGGGAGCTCTCGCCCTTCGAACTCGACGCCCTTTGGTCCGAGGACTCCGCCTACGGCGACATCGTGTGCCGCTGCGAGCGGGTGAGCGAGGCCGAGATCGTGGCGGCTATCCGCCGCGGCCACACGACCCTGGATGGCATCAAGTACTTCACCAGGGCCCAGATGGGAAGGTGCCAGGGCGGCTTCTGCACCTACAAGATCATAAAGATCCTCATGCGGGAGACCGGCATGAGCTGGGACGAGGTGACCAAGCACGGCGGCGGCTCGACGCTGCTCAGGGGCGAGTTATGAAGGAGTACCTCTTCGACGCGGTGGTGATCGGCGGAGGCGCCGCCGGCATGGCCGCGGCCCTCGAGATCCGGGCGGCGGGGCGCCGCGCCGCTATCGTCGAGCGGGAGGAGCGCCTCGGCGGCATCCTCGCCCAGTGCATCCACTCGGGCTTCGGCCTCATCGAGTTCGACGAGGAGCTCACGGGGCCCGAGTTCGCCGAGCGCTTCGAGGAGCGGGTCGGGCCTTCGGGGATCGAGGCCTTCTGCGGCTGCACGGTCCTCGAGATCGAGTCCGAGGGGGAGTCCAAGGTGGTCGCCTGCGTCTCGAGGCGCGAGGGGGTCATGAGGCTGCGGGCCGGGGCCGTCGTCCTGGCTATGGGCTGCCGGGAGCGCAACCGCGGGAACGTCCGCATCCCCGGCTCCCGGCCGGCGGGGGTCTACACCGCCGGGCTGGCCCAGAGGCTCGTGAACGTCGAGGGCTACGTGCCCGGCAAGGAAGTCGCGATCATCGGCTCGGGGGACATCGGCCTCATCATGGCGAGGCGCATGAGCTGGATCGGCTGCAAGGTCCACGCGGTCGTGGAGATCCTGCCCTATCCCTCGGGGCTCGCCCGCAACATCGTGCAGTGCCTCCGGGACTTCGGCATCCCGCTGTACCTCTCCCACCTCACCACGGGCATCTACGGCCGCGACCGCGTGGAGGGCATCGAGGTGGCGCCCATCGAAAACGGCGCCCTAGCGGCCGAGAAGGCTTTCCGGATCCCCTGCGACACCGTCCTCCTCTCGGTGGGCCTCGTGCCGGAGAACGAGCTGTCTCGGGCCGCCGGCGTTTCCATCAACCCTATGACCAACGGGCCCTGGGTCGACTCCTACCTCATGACCAGCGTCCCCGGCATATTCGCCTGCGGCAACGTGCTCCACGTCCACGACCTGGTCGACTACGCGGTGGAGGAGGCCAGGAGGGCGGGGCGCTTCGCCGCTGCCTGGCTCTCCGGGGCGAGGCCCGCGCGGGAGCTCCGGATTAAGGCCGGGCCCAACGTGCGCTACGTGGCGCCCTCGCGCCTCGAGCCCGGCCGGGAGAACAAGCTCTACCTGCGGTCCATGATCGTGAAGAACGACGCCGTCCTCGAAGTCAAGGCCGATGGGAAGGTCCTGCGCTCCGCCAAGAAGAGCCACGTCCAGCCTTCGGAGATGCTCGTCCTGTCCCTCGGGGCCTCTGAGCTTGAGCCCTACGCCGGGGAGCCCGACGCGACCGTCGAGATCTCTATCCGATAGGAGGTGGCAATGGCCGAGGAACTGACCTGTATCACCTGCCCCATGGGCTGTCGCCTCGAGGTGGAGCGCCTCCCCGGCGGGGAGCTATCGGTGCGGGGGAACCGCTGTCCCAGGGGAGCGGCCTACGTCCGGGAGGAACTCCTGGCGCCTAAGCGCACGGTGACCGCCACTGCCCGGGCCTCGGCGGGCCCGGGGGCGGCCTCCGCGGCGAGGCGGGTGCCCTGCAAGACCGCCTCCCCGTTTCCCAGGGAGAGGGTCGACGAGCTCTTGAGGGCGATCTACGCCCTCGAGGTCCCCCTTCCGGTCTCCAGGGGGGACGTGCTCATCGAGGACGCCCTGGGTTTGGGCGTCGACGTAGTCGCCACGAGGTCGCTCCGCTAGGTCCCGCGGACGGGGCGGCCGCAACCTTGGGCCGAGGGGCGCTGTCTATCAGTACGGATCCTGGAGCTAGCTGGTTCCGACCGGATCCGTTAAAATCGGGTGTTGCGGCGCGGGGCAGCGGAAACCGCGCCGGGAGAGGTTTCCCATGGCTTTACCGTCGGCGGCGCAGATCATCATCTCCATCATCCCGATCGTGGGCATCGTCATGGGGGCGATGCTGGTCTTCTTCTACCTGCTCTGGTCCCACCGCGAGAAGGTGAGGCTCATCGAGCGGGGGCTCTACGAGGCGAAGGGGCTCGACGTCGACCTATTCTGCCTCCTCGCGGGCTTGCTGCTCGCGAGTATCGGCCTGGTGCTGACCGTGCTCTTCATCGTGCTCCAGGGCGTCACCTACGCCCTCTTGGGCGGACTAATTCCCACCGCGGCCGGCGTCAGCTTCCTCGTATTCTTCGTGCTGCGGAGGAAACGGGCGGGTGAATGAGCCTTCAGGGCGAGGCTCCAGGCCCCAGCGACGAGGAGGTCATAGGGCGCGTCCTCGACGGAGATACCGAAGCCTTCGCGGTCCTCGTGCGGCGCCATCGGGAGAGGGTTCGGCGCCTCGGGTTGAGCTTCTTCCACGACGAGGACGAGGCCGACGACTTCGCTCAGGACGTCTTCATCAAGGCCTACACCGCCTTGGCGTCCTTCCAGGGGCGGAGCAAGTTCTCGACCTGGCTCCTTCGGATCGCGTACAACGCGGGCATCAACGCCAAGAAGCGCTCCCGCGAGACCGTGAGCCTGGAGACCGACGAGCTCCCCGGGAGTTCGGAGGGCATCGACGAGGACCATCTCCGGGAGGAGACGGCCCGGGCGGTGAGGGAGGCGGTGGCCGACCTTCAGCCCCGGCAGGCCCTCTGCGTCGAGCTTTTCTTTTACTACGACCTGAAGTATACGGAGATAAGCGAGATCACGGGCTTGCCCGTGAATACGATCAAATCCCACGTGTTCCGCGCCAAGCGGATCCTGCGGGAGCGGCTTTCTTCCATCGGGGAGGACGGGAATGAGACATGAGAAGGCCCTGAGGCTCTTGGACGAGCTGGACGCCAAGGAGGCGCCGGGCCTCGCCCTCAGGCTGCACCTCGCGAGGTGCCCTTCCTGCGCGCGGCAGGCCGCGCTCCTGGACCGGGCCATGGGGGCCTGCCGCTCGGCGCCTCCCCCCGGAGGGCGGGAGCGGGCAAGCCGGGTCGACCTGGACGAGCGCATCATGGCGGCCGTCCGCCTCACTCCTCCGCCCAGGCAGGATTTCTCCATCGCCGACTGGGCCCTCCCCGCGGCGGTGATCCTCGCCTCCATCTGCCTCGTGTCCTTCGCCTCCGACCGGGGGTACATCGAGTCCATCCTCGGCTCGGGCTCGGCCCTGTACCTCTCCCTGGTCCTCGGCCTAGCTTTCACGGCCTACAGCGCCATGTTCGTGGCCTCGCACCTGGCCGAGCTGCGGACCTTCCTCCTCAAGCGCGGCGTGCTCCCTCGCTAGGCCCGGGGCTCCGGCAGTCCTCGCCCAAAGGGGAGGGCCGCTCCTCGCGGCCCTCCCTTCACTCGCCTTCCTTCATGATCTCGATCTTGATCCCCTCGGGGGTCTCGGTCTCCTCCTTGGGGGGCACGGTGACCTTGAGGATGCCGTTGCGGAAGACCGCCCTGACCTTCTCCTGGGCGAACTTGTCCGCGGGCACGTAGTACTTCTGCTTCTCCACGTCCTTGAGCTTTAGCCGGCGCTTGAAGTAGCGGACCTCGTCCGGCGGAGTCTCGTCCAGGCCGATCTTGGCCGAGAACACCATGTAGTCCCCTTGGAACGTGAGGGAGATGTCCTTCTCGTCGAAGCCCGCCAGGGCGAACTCGAAGACCATGCCCCTCTCGGGGGTGAGGTAGATGTTCATCGGGGGATACGAGTACCCCGGGTAATAGTCCGCGTTCTCGTCCTGGCTCATGTCGAACCAGGTCTTGGGTCCCGCCCCGCCGGGGCCTCCGTTCACGTGTATATTGAAATTCGGGCCGTGGCCCATCTGGTCGCCCATGGAATGCATATTGTTTCCGAAGCTCTTCGCAGCGTCGAAGACCTCGTCGAGGATCGAGCCGATGTCGACGTACATACGATTGCCCTTCATGTCGTTCCTCCCGCGTCCTCCCCCTCGGGAGCGGCGCCTCGCACCAGGCAGCCGGCGGCCTCCCGCCCGGGAACCGGAGCCAGTTCTCTATAGACTCTATCGGCCTTCCGCCCATCGAGCAAGGACGAAAAGGGCCGCTCCATCCAAGAGCGGCCACCCCGCGCCTCGCCGAGCCGCGCGTCGACCTTCAGCCTAGGCTAAAGCCTAGGCGCCTTCCTTCACGATCTTCACCTTGACGGCCTCCCGCCCCTCGTCCTTGGAGGGGACCACGATCCTGAGCATCCCGTCCCGGTACGAGGCGGCGGCCTGGTCCTGGGCGTAGTCCGCGGCCGGGACGTAGTATCGTTGCCTGTCGACGTCCCGGGGCCTGAAGCCGCGGCGGATGAAGTCCTCGGAATCCCCCTCGGCCTCCTTCGGGGCCCTCTTGGCGGTGAGGATGAGGTAATCGCCCTTGAACTCCGCGCTCACGTCGCTCTCCGGTATCCCGGAGAGGGCGAACTCGAAGACGAGGCTGCCGTCTTCTCCCTCGTAGATGTTGGCCGGGGGATAAAAGTAGAATCTGTTTCGGAATCCTCGATGGCCCCGAGCCCCATCCCTCCAGGGCTCGAAACAGGGGTCGAAGCCCCCGTCCCTCGCGAATTCCCTGCCGAGGTCCCTCATCCGGTACCCGAATTCCCGGGCCGCGTGGACGATGTCCTCGATAGTGCCGTCGAAATTCCTGTCGTCGATGTTTGGGTTCATGCTCTTCTCCTCCACTTAAGCGAGGCGGCTCTGGCTAGAGCCTTGAATGGCGCCCTCCCGACGGAGCGGCGCGGGGCCAGGGTCCCCTCTCGGGCGACCTCGGTCATAATTTTAAACTACTGCCCTCCCGGGCGCCGGGCAAGGGGCCTCCTTCGATTCCCCCGATGGACTTCGAAGCCGACCGACGAGTCGCCGCCGGGGCCCTCGGAGGTCCCGCAGAGCGCCGGAGGCTACTCGTCCCTCTCGGCGACGCTTCCCAGGGCCTTGGCGCGGGATGCCGCCTCGCGGCGCTCCTTCGGGAGCCCGAGCTCGTCGTAGGTGTCGGCTAGGTTCAGCCATGCGTCGGCGAATCCGGGATCGAGGGCCACCGCCTTCTCGAAGTCCGCCCGCGCCCGACCGTAGGCCCCTCGGCGGAATTCGACCACCCCCAAGTCGTCCCAGGCTTCGGCGTAGCCGCCGTTCAGGGCTATGGCCCGCTCGTACCGGGCGGCGGCCTCGTCGAAGTCGTCGGCCTCGTAGGCTACCAGGCCGAGGGCCAGGAGGAGGTCCGCCGACTCGCCCTCGGCGGCCAGCGCCGCCTCCAGGTCGGCCTTCGCTTCGGCGCCGCGGCCGGCTCGCCGGAGCGCCTCGCCGCGGTTGAAGAGGATGCCCGGGTTCCCCGGCTCCTGCTCGAGGGCGCGGCTGAAGACCGCGATCGCCTCCTCGTAGCGCTCGCCGGCGGTCATGTCCATGCCCCGGGCGTTGAGGGTCGCCGGGGACTCGGGCTTGGGCCCTCCGGCGCGGCCCTGGGATCCCGCCTGCCTATTCGATTCGCTCATCGGGTTCCTTTCGCGGCGGTCGTCTATCCCCCGCCTGGCGGCTACACCGTAGCCTTATTGAGGCAGTTGTCCAAGTAGAAGCCCGCCGCCCCGTCCTCGGGGATGATCTCGAGCACCGTCTTGAAGTAGTACGTGGCTCCCGCGAAGTCCTTCTGGTAGTACGAGAGCATTCCCTGCTCGAAGAACATGTTGGCCCGCATCTTCCTGTCGAAGAGGCCGGGCTCGATGCCGTCGAAGATCTCGAATACCGATACGGGCGCCGCCTTTCCCTTGACTTTCACCTTGCCTATGAACCTGTACTTGTAGACTCCCGGGTCCTCGAGCTCCTTGAAGGCCTTCTCCGAGATGGCGAGGCCTATGTTGAAGGCCTTGGTGATGGACTGGAGCCGCGAGCTCAGGTTGACCGCGTCGGAGATGACCGTGTTCTCCATGCGCTCCTCGACGCCGACGACGCCGAGCATGAGGTCGCCGGTGTGCACTCCCACACCCATGGAGATGGGGCGATAGCCCATCTTCGCCCGGTGGCCGTTGTACTCGACCATCTTGACCTGCATGGCTATGGCCGAGCGTATGGCCTCGTCCGGGCCGTGGGGCCCTGGGAAGAGGGCCATTATCCCGTCGCCCACGTACTTGTCCACGAAGCCGCCGTTCTCCTTGATGATGGGCACCACCCGGGAGAGGTAGGAATTGATGAAGGCGAAGTTCTCCTCGACGGTCAGCGCCTCGGAGAGCTGGGTGAAGGCGCGGAGGTCCGAGAAGAAGATGGTCATCTCCTTCTTCGTGTGGTCGCCGAGCCTCAGGTCCACCAGGTCGGTCTTCTGGAGGTTCTCGAGGAACTCCTTCGGGATGAAGCTCTTGACCGCCTTGGACACCGAGGCCACGTAGTCCGAGAGCCCCTCGGAAGACTCGAAAGTGTCGGCGACCTTCTTGGTCAGCATGAGGAAGACCGTCGCCGAGAAGGCTATGGAGCCCGCCGCCGGGAGGGCGTAGGCCGCTAGGGGCGAGGGTGCCCAGAATGCGCCGGCGGCCCTTCCCCCCGCCAGGGCGAGGAGGGCCGGCGCCAGCCAGCGCGCCTTCCTCTCTCCCCGCGCGAGGAGTATCCCCAAGCCCGCCAAGGAGGCGACCACGAACAGGACCGCCCCGCCCTCCACCGCCGCGTAGAGGATAGGGAGGGCTGGCGCCATCGGGACGCCAGCCCTCTGGAGGACGAGGACGAGGCCGGCCCCCAGGGCCATGGCGGCCGGGAGGGCGTAGACCGCTAGAGCGCGGCGCCCCCGCACCCTAGAAGCGTAGAGGCCGGCGAAGAGGAAGGCGAGGGCGAGGGCTCTGAGGCTCTCGAGGCCCAGGCGGACCGTCTCGAGCTCGTCGGGCGGCGAGCCCAAGCGGAAGAAGATGGAACCGTGGACGAGGACGTAGTAGAGCCCCTCCGCGAGGAGGAAGGCCGAGAAGGCCAGGGAGTCGCGGCTCTTTTTCCAGAAGAGGAAAAGACAGAGGGAGAAGAGGCTGAGGAGGACGAAGTACCCGTCGAGGGTGACCGTCGCCGTCCCCAAGGCGGCGGCGGCTCTGCTCACCGACTCGGCGTCTCCGAAGAGCACGAAGGGAGGGAAGGAGGAAGGCGCCTCGAGGGGGCGGGACCCCGCGTCCAGCCGCAGCGCCAGGGAGAGGGTCCCGGCCGGGGCCTCGGCGAGGAGGAGGGGCGGAGTCGAAGGGCCCCGGCCCGTATCGTAGATCAGCTCTCCGTTGGCGTATACGGCGGACACTCGGGCCGAGGCCGGCATGAACACCCCGAGGCGGCGCTCCGGGTCCCCGGCCACGACGCGCACCGCCGCGCGGTATATCGTGGGCTCCGTCGAGAGGGCTGCGAAATCCGGCCGCTTCGGCGTGCCCGGCAGCGCCACGTCCTTGCCCGAGGCCTCGGGCAAGGGGAGAGAAGCTCCGTCCTGCCGTTCCCAGGGACCTCGCAGGAGGACCGCGCCATAACCGCCGTACGAGCACGCCCGCGGCGCCGCGACCTCCTGGGCGGAGGCGACGACGATCGCGGCGATCGAGATCGCTAGGGCCAAGGAGATAACTTTTTTATCTTTCACGTTCCTAGTATATACACGAACGTGCGCCTCGATAAGGATAGCCCGGGGGTTCGGGCTTGCATCTCTTGTCACATGACCACAATTTTCATATAATGTCGACGACATTTTATCGATAATTTTTTATCCATGGGGGTGTGTGAATGCATGCGGCTCAGGTCGAGTTCTCGAAGGAACTCTCTGATTTTATCGATGAATGGAAGGAAAAGCCCGGCAGCCTCATAATGATGCTCCACCGCATTCAGGAGGAGTACGGGTACATCCCCCGGGAAGCGGCGGAGAAGCTCTCGCGCCTGGTCGGGCTCCCTCTCGCCAAGATCTACGGTGTCATCACCTTCTACCACTTCTTCAAGACCACCAAGCCCGGCAAGCACAGACTCGCCATCTGCCTCGGCACCGCATGCTACCTCAAGGGGTCCCAGGACTTGATCGACGAGGCTCAATCCATACTCAACATCAAGAGCGAGGAAGTGACCGACGACGGCCTGTTCAGCATCGACGAGGTGCGCTGCCTCGGCTGCTGCGGCCTTGCGCCGGTGCTCATGATCGACAATGAAGTCTACGGCAAGGTGACCAAGGACCAGCTACCCGAGATCATCGCGAAGTACCGGGACAAGTAGGCGGCGCGGGGCCGTGCACTACGCCCTCGGCGACTACGTCCTCGACATAACGCAGAACGCGGTCGAGGCCGGTTCGCGGGAGGTGGTCGTCGAGCTCGTGGAGACGGAGGGCGGTTTCCGGGTGGCCGTGCGCGACGACGGCCGCGGGATGACGCGGGACGAGAGGGCCCGGGCTTTGGATCCCTTCTACACTGACGGGACCAAGCACGCGAGGCGGAAGGTGGGCCTGGGCCTGCCGTTCCTGGTCGAGGCCGTCGAGCTCGCCGGGGGCAGCTGGTCCTTGGAGTCGGAGAAGGGCGTCGGGACGGTGGTCGAGTTCGACTTCCCCTCGGCGAGCGTGGACAGCCCCCCGGTCGGGAGCGTCCCGGACCTGATCTTCGGTCTCCTCTGCCTTCCCGGGGATCACGAGATGATCGTGCGGCGGTCGGGGCCGAGGGGCTCCTACGAGCTCCGGAGGAGCGAGCTGGCCGACGCGGTCGGGGGACTCGAGAGGGTCTCATCCCTGGCGCTCCTCAAGGAATACCTGGCGTCGATGGAAAGCGACGAGTGAGAAAAGGAGAGGGTTACATGGCGAAGATGACTTTGGAACAGCTTCGTAAGCTCCGGGAAGAGAAGAAGCAGGACCTGTCTCGCCGCGAGGTCGAGGGCAAGGAGATACAGGTGATCGTCGGCATGGGCACCTGCGGCATAGCCGCCGGGGCCAAGCAGACCTTCGACGCGATCGTCGAGCAGGTCGCCGAGGCCGGCCTCGGCGACAAGGTCGTGATCAGGCAGACCGGCTGCATGGGCCTGTGCTACGTCGAGCCCACCGTCGAGGTGGCGCTCCCGGGGATGCCCACGGTCATCTACGGGAAGATGACCTCCGGCTACGCGAAGGAACTCGTGAAGAAGCACCTGGTCGAGCACAAGCTCCTCGACGATCACATCTTCGACCGCCCCGCGGCCGACATCATGAAGAAATAAGGCGGAGGAAGAGATGGCTTACAAGAATTTCGTCCTCGTCTGCGCCGGCACCGGCTGCGAGTCCAACAAGGGCATCGAGATATACGAGGCCCTTCAGCGCGAGGCCGAGGCCCAGGGCGTCAAGGACGACGTGCAGATCGTCAAGACGGGATGCTTCGGTTTCTGCGAGAAGGGGCCGATCGTCAAGGTCCTGCCCCAGGAGTCCTTCTACGTCGAGGTCAAGCCCGAGGACGCGAAGGAGATCATCGCCGAGCAGGTGGTGAAGGGCCGCGAGGTCAAGCGCCTCCTGTACAAGAAGGACGCCAAGACCGCCGAGACCGTGAAGGTCGAGGACATCGAGTTCTACCAGAAGCAGTTCCGCGTCGTCCTGCGCAACTGCGGCCTCATCAACCCCGAGAACATCGACGAGTACATCGCCCGCGAGGGCTACACCGGCCTCGAGAAGGCCCTGTTCAAGATGAAGCCCGACGACGTCATCGCCGAGCTCAAGGTCTCGGGCCTGCGCGGCCGAGGCGGGGCGGGCTTCCCGACCTGGATGAAGTGGGACTTCACCAAGAAGGCCCCGGGCGACGTCAAGTACGTCGTCTGCAACGCCGACGAGGGCGACCCGGGCGCCTACATGAACCGCTCCACCATCGAGGGCGACCCCCACTCCCTCATCGAGGCCATGACCATCTGCGGGTACACGATCGGATCCCACCAGGGCTTCATCTACATCCGCGCCGAGTACCCCCTCGCCGTCGAGCGCCTCAAGATCGCGATCAAGCAGGCCAAGGAGTACGGCCTCCTGGGCACGAACATCCTCGGCTCGGGATTCGACTTCGACCTCGAGATCCGCCTCGGCGCCGGCGCCTTCGTCTGCGGCGAGGAGACGGCCCTGCTGCAGTCCCTCGAGGGCAAGCGCGGCATGCCCATGCCCAAGCCCCCCTTCCCCGCGACCTGTGGCCTGTGGAAGAAGCCCACGGTCATCAACAACGTCGAGACCTACGTCAACATCTCCGCGATCATGGCCAAGGGGGCCGACTGGTACTCCAAGATCGGCACCGAGAAGTCCAAGGGCACCAAGACCTTCGCCCTCACCGGCAAGGTGGCCAACTCCGGCCTCGTCGAGGTCCCGATGGGGACGACCCTCCGCGAGATCATCTTCGACATCGGCGGCGGCATCAAGGGCGGCAAGAAGTTCAAGGGCGTCCAGACCGGCGGCCCCTCGGGCGGCATCATCACCGAGGAGAGCCTCGACCAGCCCATCAGCTACGAGACCCTGACGGCCCTGGGCTCCATGATGGGCTCGGGCGGCATGATAATCATGGACGAGGACGACTGCGTCGTCGACATCGCGAAGTTCTACATGGCCTTCTGCGTCGACGAGTCCTGCGGCAAGTGCGCTCCCTGCCGGATCGGCACGAGCCAGATGCACGCCATCCTCGAGAAGATCACCAAGGGCCAGGGCACCGAGGAAGACCTCGACAAGCTCGAGAAGATCGGCAAGTCCATGACGAAGGCGGCCCTCTGCATGCTCGGCGGCTCGGCGGCCAACCCGACCCTGTCCACCATCAGGCACTTCCGCGAGGAGTACCTGGAGCACATCCGCGACCACAAGTGCCGCGCGGGCAAGTGCAAGGACCTCGTGGTCTACTCCATCGACCCGAAGAAGTGCATCGGCTGCGGCCTGTGCGCCCGCAAGTGCCCCGTGCCCTGCATCTCCGGCGAGAAGAAGCAGCCCCACGTGATCGATACCTCGAAGTGCCTGAAGTGCGGCGAGTGCTTCAAGGCCTGCAAGTTCGGCGCCGTCGTCAAGAACTAAGGAGCCAAAACGAAATGGTCAACGCGAAGATAAACGGAATACCGGTCCAAGTGGCCGAAGGCACCACCATCCTCGAAGCGGCCCGCAAGGTCGAGGTCAAGATCCCCACCCTCTGCGCCAACGACGACCTCGAGCCCTGGGCGGCCTGCGGCATCTGCGTCGTCAAGGACTCGAGGCGCCCCAAGCTGATGCGCGCCTGCACCACCCCCCTCGAGGAGGGGATGGACATCATCACCAACGACGCCGAGCTCGTCGAGACCCGCAAGACGGTCATCGAGCTGATCCTCTCCACCCACCCGGACGACTGCCTCGCCTGCCCGCGCAACCAGGAGTGCGAGCTCCAGCGCCTGGCCGCCGAGTTCGGCATCCGGGAGCAGCCCTTCGCCAAGAAGCTCCGCAACCTCCCGATCGACGACTCCACGGGCTCCCTCATCCTCAACCCCGAGAAGTGCGTGCGCTGCGGCCGCTGCGTGAAGGTCTGCCAGGACATGCAGAACGTCTGGGCCATCGAGTTCCTCGGCCGAGGCGAGAAGACCCGCATCGCCCCCGCCGCCGACGTGAAGCTCGGCGAGGGCCCCTGCATCAAGTGCGGGCAGTGCGCGGCCCACTGCCCCGTGGGCGCCATCTACGAGAACGACCAGACCAAGCAGGTCTGGGACGCCCTCCTCAAGACCGGCGACGACGCCAAGACCTGCGTGGTGCAGATCGCCCCGGCGGTCCGCGTCGCCCTCGGCGAGGCCTTCGGCCTCGCGCCCGGCGTCGACATCACGAAGAAGATCTACACCGCCCTCAGGCGCCTGGGCTTCGACGTGATCTTCGACACGAACTTCTCCGCCGACCTCACCATCATGGAGGAGGGCACGGAGTTCGTGAAGCGCTTCACGGCCATGGCCACTGGCAAGGAAGGGCCCCTGCCCCTCATCACGAGCTGCTGCCCCGCCTGGGTCGACTACCTGGAGAAGTACTACGGCGACATGATCCCGAACTTCTCCACCGCGAAGAGCCCCCAGCAGATGATGGGCGCCATGATCAAGACTTACTACGCCCAGAAGGCGGGCATCGAGCCCGCCAAGATCTACTCGGTGTCCATCATGCCCTGCACCGCCAAGAAGTTCGAGAACCACCGGGACAAGACCATGTACTCATCGGGGCAGCAGGACGTGGACGTGACCCTCACGACCCGGGAGCTCGCCCGCATGATCAAGCAGGCGGGCATCGACCTCCTGAACCTCCCCGAGTCCGAGCCCGACAGCCCGATGGGGCCGAACACCGGGGCTGGCGTCATCTTCGGCGCCACCGGCGGCGTCATGGAGGCCGCGCTCCGCACGGCCTACAACCTCATCACCGGAACCGACCTCAAGGACGTGAACTTCACCGGCGTCCGCGGCCTGTCGGGGATCAAGGAGGCGACGATCGACATCGCGGGCACCGAAGTGCGCGTGGCCGTCGCCCACCAGATGGGCAACATCGCCGCGGTGTTGGAGCGCGTGAAGAAGGCCAAGGCCGAGGGCAAGGAGACGCCCTGGCACTTCATCGAGGTCATGGCCTGCCGCGGCGGGTGCATCGGCGGGGGCGGCCAGCCCTACGGCTGCACCGACGAGGTCCGCACCGCCCGCATCCGGGGCATCTACGACGCGGACGAGAAGTCGACCTACCGCTGCTCCCACCAGAACCCCTTCATCAAGCAGGTCTACAAGGAGTTCCTCGACCAGCCGGGAAGCCACAAGGCCCACGAGCTCCTGCACACTCACTACGAGTCGAAGCCCATCTACCTCAAGTAGACGGCAGCGAAGCGAGAAAGCGAGGGGCCGCCCAGCTGGGCGGCCCCTTTTTTCTATCTCCTGGGGCGGGCCGATCGGAGCCCGCCCGCGAGGAGGTCGCTAGGCTTCCTCGTTCTTGTCCTTCGCGAAATGGACGTACTTCCAGGATTGGTACGCGATCACGAGGGGGACGAAGATCGCGGCGACCCAGGTCATGACGCCGAGGGTGGCCTGGCTCGAGGACCCCGAGGCCGCGTCTATGCCGTAGCTCGGGTCCACGGAGGACAAGACCATGCGGGGGAAGGCCGCGACGAAGAGGGTCGCCATCGCCAGGGCCGCGGAGGCGACGCCCGAGGCGAGCCTCCACGAGGCGCGGGCCCCCTTGGCCGTCGCGGCGAGCTGGAGGCCCGCGGCGAGGACGGCGGCGGCCGGCAGCGCCCACAGGACCGGCGCGCCGGCGAGGAGCGCCGATCCCGAGAAGAGCTTCGTCTTGTTGTTGAGCCCGAGGAAGAGGGCTATCAGCCCGAGGAGGGCGGCGCAGGAGATCGCCGTTTCGGCGGTCTTGGACATGGGCTTGCCCTCGGCGTCCGGCACGGTGGTGAGGCTTATCCACGCGAGGCCGTTCGCGGCGGCGCTCGCCACGAAGAAGAAGCCTCCCGCGAGCCCGACGGGCCCGAAGAGCTCGAGGATGTCGCCCCGGTAGCCGGAGGAGTCGACCGCGAGGCCGCCGAAGACGTTCGCGAAGTAGACGCCGAGGACGAGGGGCACGAGGAAGCTGCTCACGGACCACAGCAGGGACATGCGGTCGCGCCATGCGTCGGTGTCGCCCTTGTACATGAACTCGATCGATATGGCCCGCAGTATGAGCGCGACTATGACGAGGAAGAAGGGCACGTAGAGGCTCGAGAGGATGGTCGCGAAGACCGGGGGGAAGGCGGCGAAGGTTCCGCCCACGGCCACGATGAGCCACACCTCGATGCCGTCGTAGTGGAGCCCCGACGACAGCTGTATCGATCGGCGCTTTGCCGCCCCGTAGCCGAAGCGGTGGAGCATGCCCGAGCCGACGATGTAGGATTCCTGGACGACGTAGGCGATCCAGGCCACCGCGAGGATCGCGTACCAGAGCGTAGCGGCCGCGTCATGCTGCAGCATTATTTGCCTCCTCCGGACCCTTCCGTATGATCTTCCGCAAGAGCGAGAACGCGATCGCGAAGAGTATCGCGTAGAGCAGGACCATCAAGCAGAGCGAGAACACCACCGAGGCCACGGGGACGGCCGAGAGGGCGTCGCGGATGCTCATGAGCCCGTAGACTATCCACGGGACTCGCCCCGCCTCGGTGACGACCCATCCAGCCAGTATCGCGAGGTAGCCCAGGGGGATCAGCCATATCGCCAAGGACTGGCAGAATCGGCTCTCCCAGAGCAGCCTGCGCCTGAAGACGAAGAGGAGGAGGGATGCGATGAAGAGGACGCCGAGGACGACCATGAGGAGGTAGGAGCCGCGGACCAGCGCCGCGTTCGGGAGCTCGGGCAGCGAGTGGAGGTCGACCTGGAGGGAGGCCGACGAGGACGCGTCGGGCGCGAGCCCTCCCCCGGCGCCAGAGACGAGGCGGCCGAGGATCATGGAGGCCTTGAGGGGCTGGACCGAGGCGACGTACTTGCCGTAGGGATCGCCGATCGCCGGCAAGGCTACCGCCGAGACGAGGCCGATCCCGGCAGCCAGGCCGATCGATTTCTTGAAGCCTTCCAGCGGGCCCTTCCTCCGGATGCTGTAGGCGCTGATGCCCAGCACGATGAGGGAGCTGGCCAGGAGGGCGGCGGCGTGGTTGTGGAAGAACATCCAGAAGAGGTAGGGGTTGGTCATCAGCTGGCCGAAGTCGGTGAGCAGGACCTTGGACCCGTCTGGGGCGAGCGCGTAGCCCACGGGGTGCTGCATGAAGGCGTTGGCCGTCAGTATCCAGACGGCCGAGATAGTGGTGCCGACGGCGATGAGCCATACCGTCGCGAGCCTGAGTCCCGCCCCGATCTTGTTGCGCTTGAATAGCCAGATCCCCGCGAAGGTGGACTCGATGAAGAAGGCCATCAGGGCTTCGAAGGCCAGGGGCGAGCCGAAGACGTCGCCCATGAAGACCGAGTACTTGGACCAGTTGGTGCCGAACTGGATCGGCATCACAAGGCCCGACCCAATGCCGACGACGTAGACGACGAGGAAGATCTCGCTCCAGAAATTCGAGAGGCTCTTGTAGATCGACTTCCTCGTGGCGAAGTGGGCGGTCTCGAAGATGGCCGTGAACAAGATGAGTCCGATAGAGGCCGGGACGCACAAATAATGAAACGCTACGGTGAAGGCGAATTGCAGTCGGCTCAGGGCTTCCAGCATATCCTTCATACCTCCTGACTAGATTATTACTCCACGCAGGCGCGGCTTCCAACATCACCCGCGCTTCTCGCGGCAGTCCTTGCACTCGATGTAGTAGACCCTCTGAACCGACACCAGGCTGGCGCCCTCCGGAGAGCCGGGAGGGAGGGAGGGAGCGCCCTGGTCGCCTTCCGGGAAGACGTCGAAGATCCTCCCGCAGGATACGCAGAAGGCGTGATCGTGCTCGGAGGTGTCGGGATCGTAGTTCAGCTGGTCCTTCGATATGGGCAGCTCCCGGAGCATGCCGTTCCGCGCGAGGGCGTCCAGGGTGTTGTAGACCGTGGCGAGGGACAGGGATGGATATACCCCGGCCAGATGGTTGTAGATGTCCATCGCGGAGGGATGGGAGGTGTTGCCGTCGAGGAAGGAGAGGATGGCCAGCCGCTGGGGCGTCACCCTCAATCCGAGATCCTTCAGCTTGGAGACCTGCGCTTCTGTCATCGCCATGATGCTGCCCCTACGCCGCCGGCGGGGGAAAGCCCAAGGGCACCCCAGCTGGGTGTCGGGCCTTGAAACCTTCGCCTTTTTAGAACCAGTATTAGACTAAAGTCATTCTTAAATATAGTCAATGTAGAATTGTCGCCTCCGAAGCCTGGGAAGTCCCTCGGCCTTCGTCGTCCGAGGGACTCCGGCGATGGGGTGCAAGGCGCGCTTTCGCTGGCGATAGTCCTCGGAGTATACTCTTGCTATGAGAAGAATAAAGGCTGGAGCGTCGATGGCCTTCCTCTTCGCCCTCCTCCTGGCAGGCTGCGCCCGGGAGCGCCTCGGCCCGCCGCCGTCGGGCACCCACCTGCGCGCCTCCTCGGCGCCTATCGACTTCTACCTCGACGCATCGGCGAGCGAGGCCCTGGAGCTGGGGGTTCGGGAGTCCTTTCAGCTCTGGGCCGACGCCAGTTCCTTCAAGTTCGTCTACGCGGGCAAGACCCGGGCTGTGGCCGCGAGGGACGGCCGAAACGAGGTCGTGGTCGTGCGCAAGTGGCCGAACGAGCTGTCGATAAAGGACGCGGCCTGGTGCCAGCTCTACCTGGACTCCGCGGGGAATATCGTCGAGTCGGACATCCTCCTCAACGCCCAGGCCTTCGACTTCACCACCATGCGCGAGTCTAGGGCCGGGGCTATCTACGTGGAAGACGTCCTCGCCCGGGAGATCGGCCGCTCCCTCGGCATAGACTCCGGCGGGGAAGGTGGCGACGCCTATCGCCGCGCCGCCCCGGGAGACGGCTTCGAGCCTGGGATCGATCCCGCGGAGATGGCTGCCTACCTCTCCCTCTACGCGGCCGCGGGAAAGTAGGGACCGCGCGGCCGCGGGGCTTCTAGCGGCCTCGCGGCGCTCAGGCCCCGCGTTTCTCCGCGGCCTCCCAGTCGATCCGTCTGAGCTTGGTGCGGAAGTTGGTCTCGTCGTCCTCGATTATCCTACCGAGGTGGGCCATCTGGCGCTCGATAGCTTCCCGGTAGAGATCCCGGTCCAGGCCGAAGCGCTCCCGGAAGTGCTTGCGCCCCTTGGCCGAGACCCTGCCGAGGGGTCCGTCTAGGCGTTCCTTCGTGGACTCGTAGAACGCCGCGGTCTTCTTGAGGATATCGTAGGCCGTCTCGTAGCCGCCGATGCCGGCCTCGCGGAACTCGTAATAGAGGAACAGGAGCTTCTCGAGGTAGGCCCTGTCGGCCATCTGGCCGAGGATGTCGGCGGCCGCCAGGATCTCCGCTCCCAGGCGCTCGCCCTCGCTCTCGAAGCTGAGGCTCTGCCAGGGGCGCGCGAGGTCGGTGCCGAGGACCATCCGGGCGACCCTCCCCGCCGTCGCTTCGTCGAGGCCGAAGGCCCGGGCTTCCTTGCGGATGAAGGCCGCCGACCGGTCCACGTGGACCTTGGTGTACTGGGCCCCGGTGCCGGTTTCGTCTCCCTCCTCGCGGATGTAGCCCGCGTCGTGGAGGAGGGCCGCGAGGCAGGTCTCCGCGGCGATATCCGGGACCGGGCCGAGGCCGGAGAGGACGCATCCGTCTAGGATGGACGAGACCGCCTCGAAGACCGCCACGCAGTGGACGTAGTTGTGGTAGTCGACGGCGCAGGGGAGGTAACCCGGGAACCGGCCGTCGTAGAGGCGCTTCGTGAGCAAAAACGCCTTCTCCACGGGCTTGAAGTCGGCATCCGGGAAGTTCGTCTTGAAGGTGCGCCTGGCCTCCGAAAGGATCCGCCGCGGCTTCGCCAAGTCCATGATTTGGGATAGCTGAGCGTCCTGCCCTACCGACTTTTTCATTAGCTCACCGCCATCTGATATTCTGCTAGTTGGGAAAATATATCCCGCTCGCGCCCCCATAAACTGTGGGAAGGGAGAAAATCGCCGAGGGGGCCGGAGGCGGCGTGGTCGGCGAGATGGTACGGGCGGTACGGATCGCGCGCCTAGTCCTCGGCGGAGGGCGGCGCCCTCCGGGTCCGCTTGGAGTCCGATCTCGCCCGCTTGGAGGACAGCCGTCGCTCCTTGCTCGCCCGGGTCGGCTTAGTAGCGACGCGTTTCTTGGGCATGCGCGCCGCTCCGGCCACGATGGCGAAAAGCCGGTCGAGGGCCGCTTCGCGGTTCCTCGGCTGGTCCCTCTCCCCGTCGGCCTGGACGACGAGTTCCCCATCCTGGGTGAGCCTCCCGGCCAGGCGCTCCGCGGCGAGGGCGGCTTCGGCGGGGCCTAGGCCTTCGAGCTCGGAGAGGCGGACTCGGGCTATGACCTTGGAGTTGACCTTGTTCACGTTCTGGCCGCCCGGCCCGCCGGATCGGGCGAAGTCGAGCTCGACCTTGTCCGCGATGGACGCCCTGAGCCTCTCCGGGTTCATCGGGCCGCCTCCGGGGCAGGGCCCGTCACCTCGAGCCGGGAGTCCCGCCCGAATCCGAGACCGCCGCCCGGACGCGCCTCGAGACCTCGGGCCATGACCTCGTCGCCCCGGCGGAGCCCTGCGAAACCCGACCCGCGGACCGCCGGGTCGTCGGCCTTGGCGGAGATCGTCGCGAGCCCGCCGTCGCCGCACAGGAGATAGCGCAACCGCCCGGCTTTGTTGAGCATGGGGTCGGAGACGACTCGACCTGCGGCATCTCCACGGGGCCCCGCCCCGGCGTGGCCCGCCGCCCCGGGTTCGTCGCCCACGGCCCGCTTCCCCTCTGGTCCAGCCGGGGGACTGAGGAAGAAGTGGGTCCACTTGACCGATCGGCGGTCCAGGCCGGCCTCGGCCGCCAGGGCCGCGACGGGTTCTGGGGGAGTCCAGGGCGACTCGGAGTGGCAGGTCCGCTGATCCCCAGCGGACAGGATGGGGCAGGGGTAGGCCCCGGGGCAGGGCCCGAGGACCGACCAGCCCTCGCCGACGAGGTTGTCGCGGACCGCAATGAGCTCCCGGGACGTCAGGAGCAGGGCCGGCTCGGCGAGGAGCATGAGGCCGCCGGGCGTGAGGTGCTTCCCGAGCTCCCGGAGGAGCGCGGTCCTCCGGGAGCTCGCGTCGTCGCGGCCACGCCAGAGCTCGTTGAGGCTGTGGCCCATGGCTATCAGGTCGAAATCCCCCGGGAGGGGCTTCGTCCCGGCCTCGAGATCGAGCTCGAGGGTCTCGATACGGCCTGGGCGGGACGCTCCGCCTTCGAGGACCCGGCGGGCGATGTCCAGGGCCCCGGGCGACGAATCGGCGAGGACGAGCTCTTCGGGGGATGGCCCTCCGATCTCGGCTATCCAATCGACGACCGCGGCCGCGGCGGGGCCCGGGCCGGATCCCAGGTCGAGGATGCGCTTCGGGGCTCCGAGCCCCCGGCCTGAGTCGGCGCCGGAGCGGGTGCTCAGGTCGACGAGGGCCAGCGACACTTCCATGTAGGATACGGGCCAGTAATAGAGGAGATAGGCTCCGAGGAGCCTCGAGTCGTCCATGTAGCCCGAACCGGCGAAGCGCCGATCCCCCGTCAGGCCTCTCTGGAGGGTCAGGAGGGCTGCGCCAGCTTCTCGGACTTCCTTCCGGTCGAGGCTTGGGGATCGGCTTCCGCCGCCCCTCCACGCATCGATCAGGAGGGGGAGGCGGGCGGATAGTGACGCCCCCGCGGCGGGTCTCGATACGGATCCTCCGGCGTCCTCATCCGGTCGGCATTTCTTCGCGCTCATCGGCGTTCGAGTATGTCCCATGGACGGCGGGCGCCGCAAGCGAGGCCGCCCGGCCCGCGGTTTCCGCCGCGAGGGAGAGGCAGAGGCCGACCCGCACTATCGCGAGGGGCAGGGCCTCGTAGACGCTCCTCGCCTCGCCGGACTCGCTGGGGGCTAGGCCGACGACTTGGGTCGCGTAATCGGCCATGACCGGGGGCTCGGCTCCGTAGACCCGGTAGAGTTCCTGGCCGGCCAGGGGGATGCGTCCGGCGTCCTCGAATCGCGACACCCGCATGTGGACGCAGGGCCGGAAGGAGGTCCGGCCGTCCTTGTCCCGCATGCCGGCGGCGCAGAAGAGCCGGCAGATGAGGAACCGCCCCGGGTAAATAGAGCATCGGACCCCTCCGGCTGTGCGCTCGAGGAGGGGACAAGGCGGCTCGGCGGGGCGTCCCTTCCATCCGGTTATCTCGGGGGCGAGCCCGGGCTTGTGCTGGAGGATCCAGGCGGCGGCGTATGCGGCCTCTACGGGGAGGATATCCGGGACGAAGGGCTTGCAGCACTCCCCGCATCCCGGCGGGCATCGGAGCGGGACTCCTGTCGTCTCGGCCTTGGCCAGGAAGGCGAACTCGTCGGCTTCGATCTGGTCGTAGACCGCGCCCATGGCTGATATGACTCGCTCCAGGGAGCTGCCTTTCGGCGCATAGGGGTGCGTGGCGATTTCGCTCATGTCGGTGTGAAGCGAACATAGCTTCAAGGCTCCCCGGGTGTCAATCGAGGGGTGCGGGGCCTTCCCGTCGGCCTTGACTCCTCTCCGGGCTGGGAGATAGGGTACAAGTCGAGTCGATGGAGGCGGCGCGGGGAGGGCTGCGGCGCGTTGGGCGCTCTGCTTTCTGCTGCGCCGGGAGGGAACCAATGGGCGATTCGAGGAAGTCTCGTTCCGAGGCCGCCGAGCTCACTACTATCCTCCAGAAGCTCGAGCGCATCCACCATATCCGCGACCTGTCCACCCTCCTGGACAGCATCCTCTCCGAGACCCGGGAGCTGGCGTCGGCCGACGCGGGCTCCATCTTCCTGGTCGAGGGCGGCAGGCTCAAGTTCAGCTACGTCCAGAACGACACGCTGTTCCGAAACGACTTCCTGGCGAACAAGTACATCTACTCCAACAACGAGATCACGATAGACAAGACCTCCCTGGCGGGGTACGTCGCGACGACGGGGGAATCCCTCCTCATCGCCGACGCCTACGACTTGGGCGGCGAAGTCCCCTACTCCTTCAACCCGGCCTTCGACGAGCTCTCGGCCTACAAGACCACCTCGATGCTCATCGTTCCCCTCAAGACGAGCAAGAACGACCTCGTGGGCGTCCTCGAACTCATCAACAGCCTCGACGCCGAGGGGCGGCCCGTCCCCTTCTCCCAGCGCCACAGGTCCGTGGTGGCCCAGTTCGCCTTCTACGCGGGCGTGGCGATAGAGCGGGCCCTCCTCCTCAGGGACGTGGTCTTCAAGATGGTGAAGATGGCGGCCATGAGGGACCCCGAGGAGACCGAGCCCCACGTCAATCGGGTCGGCGCCTACTCCGTCGAGATATACAAGCGCTGGGCCCAGGCCCACGACGTGCCCAAGGCCGAGGTCGACGAGTTCAAGGATATCCTCCAGATATCCGCCATGCTCCACGACATCGGGAAGGTCGGCATACCCGACGCGATCCTCCAGAAGCACGGCCCCCTAGAGGAGGACGAGCGGGAGCGGGTGAAGATGCACGTCCTCCTCGGGGCGAGCTACTTCGACAACCCCCAGTCCGAGTGGGACACCCTAGCCCGGGAGGTGGCGCTGAACCACCACGAGAAGTGGGACGGCTCGGGCTACCCCGGCTCGGTCACCGACGCGACGCTCCTCCGGCTGCCCGCTTCCCCGGGGAAGAAGGGGCGGGAGATCCCCCTGTCGGCCCGCATCGTGGCGGTGGCCGACGTCTACGACGCCCTGTCGAGCAAGCGCGCCTACAAGGAGGCTTGGGAGGAGGAGACGGTCCTGGACCACATCCGCTCCGAGTCGGGCAGGCACTTCGACCCCGAGATCGTGGGGATATTCTTCGAGATCTACGACATCATCAAGGCCATCAAGAAGAAGTGGGAGTAGGCCCCGCTTAGCCCGTCCCCGGCCTCCGTGCTAGGATAGGCCATGGTCACTAAGTCAGCCGGCCCCGACGAGCTCCTCGATCTCCGACGCTGCGCCGATCCGGGGCTCGTTTCGTACTTGAAGCTCATGCGTCTCAAGAGGCTCTACCGGCAGGGCTGGCTCAAGCGCGGCCTCCCAGAACACCTCTGCGAGTCGGTGGCCGAGCACTCCTTCGGCACCGCCCTCCTGGCCCTCCTCGTCGCCGGGCGGTCGGGTTCCTGCGGAGGGTTCGGGCGCCTCGATTCCGGCAAGGCTGCCCTCCTCGCCCTGGTCCACGAGATGGGCGAATCCTACGCCGGGGACATCACGCCGGTGGACGGCGTGAGCCGCGAGGACAAGCGGAGGCTCGAGCGGGACGCCATCGAGCGCTGCCTCGAGGGACACCCCGACCGAGGATGGTTCATCGCCCTCTGGGAGGAATTCGAGGAGGGCGCCACTCCCGAAGCCCGGTTCGTGAAGCAGCTCGACCGGCTCGAGATGGGTCTCCAGGCGGCCCTCCAGGAAGCCGAGGGCTTCCCGGGCATGGGGGAGTTCTACGATAGCGCCAGGAGGACCGTGGTGGACGACCGGCTGCGCTCGATCCTCGAGGAGGCTATCGCTGCGGCGGGCGCGGCCGCGACGGCCGCCGAGTAGGGCCTGAAGCCCTTGGCCAACCGTTTCGCTCGGAGGATCCGCTCGGGGGAGATCGTGTCGGTGGAGGAATTGAAGGCCGAGTTCAAGGAGCTCGCGAAGACGAGCCACCCCGACCTCGCCGGCCCCGGCTCGAGCTCCGAAGCCTTCGCGGAGCTGCGGTCCGAGTACGAGGAGGCGCTCCGGGCCTTCGCCAAGTACCGATTCGGGGCGCGCGGGGCATCCGGCGCCGAAGCCGCGCCCGGCGCCCGGGCGGGGGCGCCCGGCCCTCTCGGCGGCGAGGCCTGGGCCTGCCTCGCCCTCTTCCTCAAGCGGGGCTTCCCCAAGGCGCCTCGACACGAGAAGGAGGCCGCCCGCTACGAGTACGCCCGCTGGAGGCTCGGCGAGGCCCTGGGTCCCGAGCTCGCGGAGTGCCTTTCGGGCTGCGAGCGCGAGCTCCTCACCTTGGGGCCCGAGGGCGAGGAGAGCCGCGGAGAGGTCGTCGGCCTCCTCCGGGAGCTCGTCGAGTATCGGGAGAAGGGCCTCCCGGCCATGCGGACCCACATCCTCCTAGCCTTGGGCTCCGTCGCGGCCGATCCCCGTATCGGAGGGGGCAGCCGTTCCCTCCTCCGGGGCCTGGCGTTCGAGCTGGGCATCGGCCTCGAGATCGGGGATATACCCGGCTGAGCCGGCCGGGCCCCTCCGGCCCCAGCCCTCGGCGCCGGCCGACTGCCGCCGATCGGGGGAGCCTCGCTTCAGGCCGATGGCCCCTTCCCCAAGGCGCGGACCCTCTTCCACTTCCCCTTGCGGTAGAACGAGAAGATCAGGATCGACTCCACGAGGTCCGAGGCGAGGAAGCTGAACCATACGCCGACGACGCCGAGGTCCAGCCCGAGGGCCGGCAGCGCGTAGGTCGCGATGATGAGGACGGGGAACTGGGCTCCCCAGCGTCCCGAGAGGGCGGATACGAGCATGGGCATGTTGTAGCCCGAGCCCGCGAAGACGCAGGAGAGGGCGATCGCGAAGCTGGCCACGATGAACGAGCTTCCCAGGATCCTGATCATGGGCGTGCCCACGGCCACGGTTTCGGGGGAGTCGACGAAGAGCCCGAGGAGGACTTCGGGGAAGGCCATGCCCAGGCCCATCGTGACGGCGATAGTCGCTCCGCCGAGGAGGGAGGAGGCGCGGGCGGTCCTCTCGGCTCGGCGGACGTTCTCGGCCCCGAGGTTCTGCCCCACGATGGTGCCGCCGCCCTGGACGAGGCCGAAGAGGGGCATGAAGACGAGGCCGCCCAGCCGGTTCCCAATGCCGAGGGCGGCGATGGCCGTGGTGCCGTAGAAGGAGACGAACTTCGTGGCCACGAGGCCTGCGAGCTGGCGGGCCAGCATCTCCCCGCCGGAGGGCAGGCCTATGCTCATGAGCTTGCGGTCGATCTCCCGGTCGAGGCGGAAGAGGCCGCCGAGGGTCACTCGGACCGCGTGGCGTCCCCGGACCAGGAGGCCGAAGCCCGCGGCGAAGGAGAGGCAGATGCAGGTGACGGTGGCGACCCCCGCCCCGAATACCCCGAGGCCCAGGCCGCGGACGCCGACGAAGGGCACGGTCTCGAACATGCACAGGGGCGCCAGCGCCGCGTTCAGCGCCGAACTCGCGAGCATGATCCACATCTGGCTCGACGGGTCTCCGGAGCAGCGGAGGGCGGTGAAGCAGCTGTAGGTCATGAAGAACACGGGCAGGAAGAAGATGCGGATCCGGCCGTAGGCCAGGCCGGCGGCCAGCACTTCGGGGTCCCGGGAGAATATCCTCAGGGCCGGCTCGAGCCCGGCGAGGAAGATGGCGGAAGTGATGAGGGCGACGAAGGCCTTGAAGGCTATGGTCTGCTCCACGACCCGGCCGGCCATCCTCTCGTCCCGGGAGCCTATCGCCTGGGTGATGAGGGCGACCGACGATGTGCCGATGATCTCGTTCAGCACCTCGGCCAGCCAGAACATCGATGAGAAGAGGGCGACGCCGGCCACCGCCTTGCTGGATATGCGCCCCACCCACATCAGGTCGACGATGTCGTAGAGGGTCTGGCCGAGCATCCCCAGCATGCTGGGGATCGACATAGCGAGGAGGTTCCCTACCACGCTCCCCTTCGTTAGGTCTCGAGACATCCTTCCGTATTAGCCTGAAGGATGGTCCCGCGGCTACGGCATGCATCGCGGCACTCATGGGGGCTCGAGGTATTGACGAGAGGCGCCTTTTTCTGTATTAATAGGTTTATTAAATAATTTTATTAAACAGGAGTATTAAATGACCAGAGAGATAGATGGCCACATGGAGCAGAAGATTCTCGACGCCGCGGAGCAACTCTTTTTGGACAAAGGCTTTGCGCTCACTTCGACGACGGAGATCGCGGCGGCCGTGGGCTGCAACCAGGCCTTGATACACTATTACTTCAGGACCAAGGAGAGGCTGTTCGAGGCTGTGTTCGAGAAGAAGGCGAAGATCTTCTTCTCGAACATCTTCGACATAAGCGAGTCGTCGGTGTCGCTGGAGGAGGGGATCAGGAGGGTGACCGAGGCCCACTTCGATATGATCCGCCAGAATCCCCGCTTGCCTTTCTTCATAGTCAACGAGCTCAGCACCAACCCCGCGAGGATAGAGACCCTGAATCGGATAGTCGGTCCCTCCATCGGCCGAGTCTTTTCCCGATTCTCCCACTGGCTCGCCGAGGAGGAGGCCAAGGGGAACATGCGACATATCGACCCCTTCGACCTCATCGCGAGCGTCGTGTCCCTCAACGCGGCCTTCTTCCTCGCCGCCCCGATCGTGAAGCGGGCCCGCGGCATAGACGACGCCTCATTTGAGCAGATCCTCGACGCGAGGAAGAAGGCGATCGTGGACATGGTCCTGATGAGCCTGAGGCCCCTGCGCGATTCGGGGGAGCGAGGAGACCAGAGATGAAGCGCAATCGGAGAATCGCCGCGGCGCTCCTCCTGGGCCTGGCCTCGGCCTTCGCCGCCGCCGCGCCGCCGGGCGGCTCGGTCACCATCGACTCTTGCCTGGAGAAGGCCCGGGCGCGCTATCCCCTCGCGCGGCAGTACTCGACCATCGCGGCGACCCGGAGGCTGGACCTCGGCATCGCCCGCAGGGGCTACCTCCCCCGGCTGAGCCTGAGCGGGAAGACGAGCTACCAGTCCGACGTCACGTCCCTCTCCGACGTGGCCGCCTCGCTGCCGCCTCAAATGGCCTCGGCCCTGGACGGGATCGGGGCAGACAAGGGGCAGTACCAGGCTCTCGCCGAGGTGTCGCAGACGATCTGGGACGGGGGCGCCATCGCGGCCCAGGTGAAGGGTATCGAGGCTTCGTCTAGGGTCGAGGAGCGCAGGCTCGACGTGGACGTCTACGCCTTGAACGACCGGGTCGAGCAGCTCTTTTTCGGGGTGCTCGCCCTCCGGGAGCAGCGCAGGCAGAACGCCATCCTCCTGGGCCAGCTCGATTCGAGCCTCCGGCGGGTGGAGGCGAGCCTCCGGAACGGCGTGGCCAGCCCCTACGACCTCAACGCGGTGCGGGTGGAGATCCTGAACGCCAAGCAGGGGGCCGAGGAGCTCTCGGCGAACGAGGCGGCGGAGCGCGAGATGCTGTCCGAGCTCGTCGGCGAGAAGCTGCCCGACGCCGAAGCCTTCGCCATGCCCGGGGGCCTGGACGAGCCGGAGGGCGACGATCCGTCAGGACGGCCCGAGATGGCCCTGTTCTCGGCCCAGGACCGGCAGCTCGACAGCCAGGGCGCCGCGGTCCGGGCGGCCAACATGCCCAAGCTCTCGGCCTTCTTCCAGACCGCCTACGGGGAACCGGGGCTCAACCTCTTCTCCAGCGGGGCCTCGGGCTACTGGATCGGAGGGCTACGGCTGAGCTGGAGCCTGAACGGCCTCCTCGACTGGAAGGCTCAGCTGGATAGGATCGACGAGGCCCGGGCGGCCGTCGCTTCCCGCCGGGACGCCTTCGTCCTCGACACGGTCGTCAAGGTCGGGCGGATACGGAAGGACATCGAGCGGCTGCGGAGCCTCCTCGAGGGCGACGACGAGATCATCCGGCTGAGGGAGAGCATGCGGAAGTCCATGGAGGGGAAAGAGGAGAACGGCTCGGCCACGACCGACGACGTGCTCAAGGCCATCGACGCCGAGGATCTCGCGAGGCGGACTAGGTCCCTCCACGAAGTCCAGCTGTCGTCCTCGATCTACGCCCTCAAGAACGCGCTGTCCCGCTAGAGGCGGCAAGGAGAATACGATGAAGATCGCTCGGATAATCCTAGGGCTCGCGGCAGCGTCCGCGGCCTTCCTCTCCTGCGGGAAGGGGGAATACGAAGGCGACGCCTCGGGGTCCTTCGAGGCCACTGAGGTCGTCGTGTCCGCCGAGGCGAGCGGCAGGATCCTCAGCTTCGACGCCGAGGAGGGCCAGGACCTCGAGGCCGGCGAGAAGCTCGGGGCCATCGACTCCACCCAGCTCGCCCTCAAGCGGAGGCAGCTCCTGGCGAGCAAGGCCTCCGTGGAGAGCCGGCGCAACGACGTGGACCTCCAGCTCGCATCGATCGCCCAGCAGATCGAGACCGCGAGGAAGGAGCGGCGGAGGGTCGCCAACCTGATCGCCGCCGACGCGGCGAACCAGAAGCAGCTCGACGACATCGACGCCCAGATCGCCGCCCTGGAGAAGGAGGAGCGGGCCAGGCGGACGAGCATGTCCCAGGGAAACCAGGGCGTCTCGGCCGAGTCCTCCTCCCTCGACATCCAGGTCGCCCAGCTGGACGACCAGATCGCTAAGTGCGAGATCCGGAGCCCCATATCCGGGACCGTCCTCTCGAAGTACGCGGAGGCAGGGGAGTTCACCTCGCCGGGGAAGGCCCTCTTCAAGGTCGCCGACGTGGACAGCATGATCCTGCGGGCCTACGCGACCTCGAGCCAGCTCTCCCGGATCAAGCTGGGCCAGGGGGCGACGGTCATCGTCGACTTCGGGGGGAAGGACACGCGACAGTATCCGGGGAGGGTGGAGTGGATATCCGACAAGTCGGAGTTCACGCCGAAGACCGCCCAGACGAGGGACGAGCGAGAGAGCCTCGTGTACGCGGTGAAGGTGGCGGTCAAGAACGACGGCTACCTCAAGATCGGCATGTACGGGAAAGTCCGGTTCGGAGAATGAAAGCCGTGGCCATGGTTGAAGCCCGAGGTTTGAAGCGCCGCTACGGCGAGGTCGAAGCCCTGGCGGGGATCGACTTCGGCGTCGAGCCCGGCGAGGTCTTCGGCCTCATAGGCCCCGACGGGGCGGGGAAGACGACCCTCGTCCGCATCCTCGCCACCCTCCTCCTCCCCGACGAGGGGAGCGCCTGGGTGGACGGCCTGGACGTGGCGGCGGCGGCGGCGGCGATCCGGTCGAGGGTCGGCTACGTGCCGGGGCGCTTCTCCCTCTACCAGGATCTGAGCGTCGAGGAGAACCTGAAGTTCTTCGCGACCCTCTTCGGGACGACAGTCGAGGAGAACTACTCCCTCGTGGCGGACATCTACGGGCGGCTGGAGCCGTTCAAGCGCAGGAAGGCCGGGGCACTCTCGGGGGGGATGAAGCAGAAGCTCGCCCTCTGCTGCGCCCTGATCCACAGGCCGAAGGTCCTCTTCCTCGACGAGCCCACCACCGGCGTGGACCCGGTGTCCAGGAAGGAGTTCTGGGAGATGCTCGGCGAGCTGAAGGACGAGGGCATCACCGTGATCGTGTCGACGCCCTACATGGACGAGGCGGGGCGATGCGACAGGATCGCCCTGATCCAGGGCGGCCGCTTCCTGGACGTCGACGCGCCCGCGGCCATCGTGGGGCGGTACTCGAAGGAGCTCTACGCCGTCCGGGGAGAGAGGATGTCCGCGATGCTCGCCGACCTCCGGGCCTACGGGAAGGCGGTTTCCTGCTTCGCCTTCGGGGAGTCCCACCACGTGGCGGCCGAGCCGGGCGCCCTCGATCCCGGCGAGCTCGCGGCCTACCTCGCGGCGAAGGGTCACGCGGGAGTCGAGGTGGAGCGCGTCCCGCCGACCATCGAGGATTGCTTCCTGGACGTGACCGCGGGCGGGGCCTCCGGGAGGGCCCCGGGCGCATCCTCGCGCGGTGCCCCGCGCGGCGGCCGGGGGAGGAAGCCGTGAGCGCCATCGAGGCCCGGGAGCTCACCAAGGCTTTCGGGGACTTCGTCGCCGTGGACCACATCGGCTTCTCGGTGGAGGCCGGAGAGATCTTCGGCTTCCTGGGGGCGAACGGCGCCGGGAAGACCACGGCGATGCGGATGCTCTGCGGGCTCCTCGCGCCTTCCTCCGGGTCCGGATCTGTGGCCGGTTTCGACATCGAGACCCAGTCGGAGAAGGTGAAGGCGCGGATCGGCTACATGAGCCAGAAGTTCTCACTCTACGAGGACCTCAAGGTCTGGGAGAACATTCGCCTCTACGCCGGCGTCTACGGGGTCCCCGAGCGCGACATAGGCCCCAAGTCCGACGCCCTGCTGGCGGACCTCGGGCTCCAGTCCGAGAGGGAGTGCTTCGTGGGGGCCCTGCCCCTGGGGTGGAAGCAGAAGCTCGCCTTTTCCGTGGCGATCGTGCACGAGCCGAAGATCGTCTTCCTCGACGAGCCCACCGGGGGCGTGGACCCCGCGACGCGGCGCCGCTTCTGGGAGCAGATCTACGGGGCAGCGGACCGGGGGATCACGGTCTTCGTGACCACGCACTACATGGACGAGGCTGAGTACTGCAACCGGGTCTCGATAATGGTGGACGGCCGGATCAGGGCCATGGACACCCCCAGGGCCCTGAAGGCCCGCTTCGGGGCCCCCAGCATGGAGGAGGTCTTCCACGATCTGGCCCGGGGCGCCGAGAGGGCGGGGGACTAGGCATGAGACGATTCCTCGCGTTCGTAGGGAAGGAGTTCCGGCACATCGTCAGGGACCGGTGGACTACCATCATCCTCCTCGTGCTCCCGGTGGTGATGCTCACCCTCTTCGGCTTCGCCATCACCACCGAGCTCCGGAACGTCAAGGTCGCGATCTACGACCCCTCCCGGGACGACGCGACCCGGAGTGTCGAGGAGAGCCTCGCCGCGAGCCCGTACTTCTCCGAGCTGCGCTACCTCGCGGGGCCGGGGGGGGCTGACGGGCTTTTCCGCTCCGGCGAGGCCGGCCTCGTCGTGGAGTTCGGCGAGCGATTCGAGGAGAACCTCGAGCGCACGGGGGAAGCCCAGGTCCTCCTCCTCATCGACGGCTCCGATCCTACGACCGCCGCCACCGTGGCGAGCTACGCCGGGAACATCATTTCGGGCGCCCTCCGGCAGGACCCCGCCGTCGCCGCAGCGCCCTTCAAGGTCGTCCCCCAGGTCCGGCTCCTGTACAACCCGCAGATGAAGGGGGCCTACAACTTCGTCCCGGGGGTGATGGGCATGATCATCATCCTGATCTGCGCCATGATGACCTCGGTATCCATCGCGAGGGAGAAGGAGAAGGGGACCATGGAAGTCCTCCTCGTCTCCCCCATCGAGCCCATCCTGATAATCCTCGCGAAGACGGTCCCCTATTTCGCCATATCGGTGGTGAACTTCGCCACGATACTCGTCCTCTCGGTCTTCGTGCTCGGGGTCCCCATCGCGGGCAGCTTCGCGGCCCTGGTCGCGGTCTCGCTGCTCTACATCTTCCTCGCCCTCGCCCTGGGCCTCCTCGTCTCGACGGTGGCGGCCGACCAGGCGAGCGCCCTCCTCGTCTCGGGCATGGGGCTTCAGATGCCGGTGATCCTCCTGTCGGGCATGGTCTTCCCGATCGAGAACATGCCGGCCTTCCTGAGGGTCTTCTCCGGGGCGATACCGGCGAGGTGGTACATACAGGCCGTAAGGAAGGTCATGATCCAAGGCCTCGGCTTCGCGGCCATCTCGACGGAGCTGGCGGTCCTCGGCGCCATGACCCTCGTCGCCCTGGCGGCTAGCCTGGGCAACTTCAAGACGCGGCTGGAGTGACGCGATGCTGAAGTACCTGTTGGAGAAGGAATTCAAGGAACTCATCCGCAACAAGATGCTCCCGAGGTTCATCATACTCATGCCCCTCATGGTCCTCCTCGTCATGCCTCTCGCTATCAACTTCGACGTGAAGGACCTCAGGGTCGCCCTGGTGGACTCGGATCGGAGCACCTACTCCCGGAGGCTCGCCGCCGAGCTCGCGTCCTCCCGGTACTTCCGCCTCGGGGGGAGCTTCGGCGCCTACGGCGAGGCCCTCGCGAGCGTGGAGCGCGGGGCCTCAGACCTCATACTGGAGATACCGGAGGGATTCGAGCGGAGCCTCTCCGCCGGGGGGACCGCGTCGGTGATGATCTCCTCGAACGCCGTGAACGGGGCCAAGGGCGGTCTCGGGGGGGCCTACCTCTCGACCCTCGCGAGCGGCTTCGCCGACGAGGTCCGGGCTGAGCTGACCGGGGGAGGCGCCCGCGCCTCGGCCCCGGGCTTCGAGATCAGGACCCTCTACCGCTATAATCCGCGGCTCCTGTATCCGATCTACATGGTGCCCGCCCTAATGGTCATGCTCCTCGCCATGCTCTGCGGCTTCCTGCCGGCCCTCAACATCGTAGGCGAGAAGGAGAGCGGCACGATCGAGCAGATGAACGTCACTCCGGTCCGGAGGTCGGTCTTCATCCTCTCGAAGCTCGTGCCCTACTGGGCCGTGGGCTTCGTCGTCCTCTCGATATGCTTCGGTGTGGCGTTCGCGGTCTACGGCCTCTCGCCCAGGGGGAGCGTCCTCACCATCTACCTCTTCGCCTCGATCTTCGCCCTGGCCTTCTCGGGCTTCGGCCTCGTGATCTCCAACTACGCCAAGTCCATCCAACAGGCCATGTTCATGATGTTCTTCTTCGTCATCACCTTCATCCTCATGAGCGGCCTGTACACGCCGCTGGCCAGCATGCCGGGCTGGGCCCAGGAGCTGAGCCGGCTGAGCCCCCTGCGGTACTTCGTGCAGGTGATGCGCTTCGTGTACCTCAAGGGCTCGGGGGTCGGAGATCTCTGGCCCCAGCTCGCCGCCCTCGTCGCCTTCGCGGTATTATTCAATGGGTGGGCGGTCTTGAGCTACCGCAAGAAGAGCTAGGCGACCAGCCGGACGATCCCCTTAGCCCCAGGGCGAGATGGAGTACCGATGAGGCGAAAAGAGAAGGCATTGTTGTTTGCGGCCACCCTCGCGATCCTGGCGGTCGCGGCCTTCGGCGAGGCCCCGGGAGCCCCGGGCCGGCGTCCGAAGGTCGCCCTAGCCCTCGAGGGAGGCGGGGCCCTCGGGGTGGCCCACATCGGGGTGCTCAAAGTCCTCGAGAGCATGGGCGTGCCCGTGGACATGGTGGCGGGGACCAGCATGGGCGCCTTGGTGGGTGGGCTCTACGCTGCCGGCTACGACGCCCGGGACATCGAGACCATGGTGGAGGGCATGGACTGGGGAGACCTCTTCCTGGAGGACACCGGGATCGGGCGGCGCACGATCCGCTCGGACATCCGGGACGCCAAGTCCTTCGCCGAGCTCGAGTTCGACAGCCGCGGATTCAAGTCCATGGGCGGGCTCGTCAGCGGCCGGAACATCCTGGCCCTCTTCGACCGGGCCACCCTCGGCGTGCCCGACTACGTCAACTTCGACGACTTGCCCAGGCGGTACCGGGCCGTGGCCACGGACCTCGAGACTGGGAGGGAGACGGACTTCTCCTCGGGGAACCTAGCCGACGCCATGCGGGCGAGCATGAGCTTCCCCGGCATATTCTCCCCCTACCCCATGGTCGGGCGCTACTACGTCGACGGCGGCGTCGTGAACAACCTCCCGGTGGACGTCGCCAAGGCCATGGGGGCCGACCTGGTCATCGCGATCCACATAGTCGGCGGGAGCCCCTACGACAAGGACAAGGTCGAGCGCTCCCCGATCGACGCGGCGATGCGCTCCCTGAACCAGCTCACCCAGGCGAACACCGAGAGCCACCTGGCTATGGCGGACCTGGTCATCACCGTGGACCTCTCGGGCTACTGGATCACCGACTTCGGGAAGAGCGCCGAGATCCTGGCCAAGGGCGAGGCCGCCGCTGAGGCCCAGGCGACGGAGATCGCCGCCTTCCTCGCCAAGGTCGGTGGCCCGGACCGGAACCTCGTCCGGCGGCCGAGCGAGACCCCCTTCGCCGCGGTGGAGGTGGAGGGCCCCATCGCGGAGCGGGACCGGGCCGAAGCTTTCGCGCTGTTCTCCGGGGTCGTGGGCCGGCGGGACTGGGCTGACTTCTTAGCCGCGGCGGCGCGCGAGCTCGATGCGACGCGCAAGTACGAAGCCATCAGGCTCGGCTCCGAGGAGAGGCCCGTCGGGAGGACCCTCGTCGTCCGCCTGGAGAAGAAGCCGGCCCCGGGGAACAGCCTGAGGCTCGGCCTCGTCTACTCGGGCTATCTGACCGACGCCATATCGAACAAGCTGGTGGTTACGCCGGGCCTATCCCTCCGGGACTTCCCCGCCGAAGGCTCGGAGCTCCATATCGACGTCCCCCTCTTCGACACCCCAGGGGTCCAGGCCGACTTCATCCAGTCCCTGACCAACGCGCTGGACTTGAGGACCAGCCTTTCCGTCATGAGCGGCAACGAGAATTACTACGACACCGACGCGGCGAACTACCAATTCCAGACCAGCGAGGCTTCTTCGGGCGTCTTCCTCGAGACCGGCGGCCTCGCCCACGAGCTATTGTCCGTCGGATGGCGCTTCGATTGGACCCACGCCGACGACGTCTCCGACATCTACGCGTCCCCCTCGGTCAAGCGCGCCTCCCTCTTCATAGCCTCGTCGGAGTACCGGAGGCTCGACCATCCCGTGCTGCCGACGTCGGGCCTGTACGTCTCGGCCGCGTACGACTTATCCCTGCCTTCCTTCGGGTCCGAGCGCTACTTCCAGACGCTGCTCGCGAAAATCGGGGCCTACCAGTCCCTGGGCAGGGGAATCGCGGTCGGCCTCAAGGGCATCGCGGGAACGGACTTCAGCGAAGGCGCGAACGACGATATCGCCGCGCCGCTCCACTACAAGCCCGCCCTCTCCGACCGCGTCCTGTTCCCCGCCCCCCTCGCCATCGACGAGACCGTCGGGGCCTACGTCCTGGGCGGCGGGGGAGACCTGATGCTCCTCCTCGGCAAGCCCGCCGGCCTGGTGGGCATCCCCGTCTACGCGGTCCTCACCTGCGCCGCCGGCTCGACGGTCCAGGACGCCGGACTCCCTCGGGATGTCGGGATGAAGGTCCACGGGAACCTGACGGGCGGGATCGGGGCCAGGCTGAGCGATGCCTTCGGCCTGCTCTTGCGCCTCGGCGTCTCCCGCGACTCCGGCGGCGGGGTGAAACCCTTCCTCGCCGTGGACATAGGCGCGATACCGCTGTAGGCGAATCGCTTTATGCGGAGGGCGAAATAGGCTAGAATATCCCGTCCTTCGCCTCACGAAAATCCGCTGCAAGGAGCAAACGCATGAAAGAAATCCTGCTCATGTACGCGCGCTACACCGAGAGGGCCAACGCCTCGGTGGTGGCCCTCTTGGATAAGCTCCCTCTCGAGGAGCTCAACGCGGACCGGAAGAGCTACTACAAGAGCCTCGTCGGGCTCCTGTCCCACGCCGTCGGCGGCGCCGGCCACTTCCTCGGCCTCTTTTCCTCCGCCTCCCCGGCCGCCGCGAAGGCCCTGGCATCCCTGAAGGGCCTCCCCTGCCCGCGGGGCGATACGGTGTCGAAAGCCGAGTGGGAGCAGCTGAAGGCTTTCTCCGCCGCGGGCTCGCGCGCGATGGTCGACTTCGTCCAGTCGGCGAAGGAGGCGGAGCTCTCGAGCAAGGTGAAGATCGACTGGTACGGCGGGAACCCGGACTCGGTCCCCGTCGCCTTCCTGCTCAACGCCTCTTTCGTCCACGGCATCCACCATCGCGGCCAGATCTCCCAGATCCTGGACTCGATGGGCGTCGAGCACGATTTCTCGGGCCTCGACCTCGAGTTTTTCCCCCGTTAGCTCTCCGGTGCGAAGGGCGCTACCGGGCCGCGGCCGCTCCCCTATCGGGGCTGTCCGGCCTCGCCGGCGCCCCTCGCGATCCTGGCCAGTTCGTCGACCCGCGCTCCGTTTTCCCCCGCCGCGGATTCGAGCTCTTCGGAGAGCTCCCGCAGCCTGAGCTTGGCGTCTCGGGCGTAGGTCTTTAGCCGTAGCACCAGGACCTCGACGCTCGCCGCGCGGTCGGCTATCGCGGCGGCGGCCGCCGCGGCCTCGTCGGACGCCGCCACCATCTTCGCGCTGATCGCGCTCAGCCTGGCGCCGGAACCCTTCACCGCCTCCGCCGCGGTGGCGAGCTCCGCGAGGATCCTCTTTTTTTCCGCGACGGCATCCCGCAGCTCCGCGTCGACCCGGCCTCGACCCGCCAGGAAACCGAGGCCGAGCCCCGCCGCCAGGGACAAGGCGCAGAGCGCTGCGCCGATCCTCGCGCGCATCCCGATCACCTCGCGGCGGCCGCGCCGAGGAGCGCTCCGCCGAGGACGACGGTCGCCGCTCCTAGGCCGATGGCCAAGGCCCGATGCCGCGCCGCCTCGTCTTTGTAGCGCTGCGCCATCCCCACCGCCTCGTCGTAGCGGCGGCCGAGGAGCTCGGCCGTCGCCGCCAGGCTGGCGACGCCGTCGTTGAGCCGGGCGATCTCGGCCGCCGCTTCGCCGTTCAGCCCCCGGAGCTCGTCCACCGCGGCGCGAAGCCTCTCGTTGTCGCCCTCGAGGCCGGCGGTCTCTCCCAGGATGGCGGCGGCGAGATCGTCGATCGAGTCGAGGTCCCGGTCGATGGCGCCGATGCTCTCGGCCACCTCTCTTGCTCCGCCACCCTGTCCCTCGGCGGCCTCCGCCCCCTGGGGGATCTCCGCCCCGGCCCCCAGGGCCGCGACGAGCATGAAGGCGGGAAAGCAACGACGGAAGAGGTCTCTCATCGGGTCCTCCGGGGCGCCGATCAGCAGTCGGGCGGAGCGATAGGATAAGTTATTATATAATAACACAAGTCGCGGGCTAGTCAAGGCGCTCCCGGGCGGGGCGACGCCGCGGGCCGTAGAAGGAGCTATTTGACGCAGAAGTATCCCGACTGCATGTAGGAGTACCAGAATAGCTCGACGACGGAAAAACCGGCGGAGCGCAGACCGGCGAGCTGCTCGGGGACGGTGATGGGGAAGTACTCGACTCCGTAGCGCCGGAGGTGGGCCCGGGCCTCCTCCTCGCTCTTCCCGGACTCGACCTGGAAAGCCTTCCAGTAGTCCTTCAGGATCCGGGCTCCCTCGTCGGTCAGGGGCGCGGTGTTCTCGAAGACTATGTAGAGACCGCCGGATCTCAGCAGCTCGAAGCATCGCTTCGACGAGGAGTCGCGGCCCCGCCGATCCAGGTAGTGGTGGGCTTGGATGGCCGTGACCACGTCGAAGGACCCGTCGTAGGCCGGAGGTATGTCCGCGGTGGCGTAGGCGCCGATGACCTTGGCGTCGAGCCTGGCGGTCTTGGCGGCGGCGATCTCCAGCATCTCCCGGGAGGGGTCGCAGAGGGAGAACGAGGTGGCCGGGAATCGCTGGGCCGCGGCGGCGGCCAAGGTGCCGGTCCCGCAGCCTGAGTCCAGCCAGGATCGCGGGGACGGGGAGACGGCGCCGACGAGGCGCATCGCCTCCTCGTGGAAGGACCGGTAGTAGGGGATGGTCGCTACCACTCCCCCGTCGTAAGCCGAGGCAGAGTGAGGTGTCGCGTTGCCGCTCATCGGGATGATTCCTTTCCCCTGAAGGCCGAGAGGACTACCAGGGCCGCCAGGATGAGGGCCCCGCCGACCAAGGTGAGGGGGCCCGGCGCCTCGCCGAGGAAGGCCGCAGAGGCGAGGACCGTCACCAGGGGTTCGACGGTGGAGACCATCGATGCGTCGGCCGCGCCGATCCGGGATAGGCCTGCGAAGAAGGCCACGATTGCCACCGCGGTGGAGACTACGGCTATGGCCGCTACCCAGAGGAGCCCCGCGGCGGACCTCGGCGGTTCGAAGCCGCCAGCGAGGGTGAGGAGGCCGAAGACCGCGGCCGCCGCCAGCATGATGATCGCGGAGGCCTGGGGGGATTCGCCCTCGCGGATGAGCTTGGACCCGCAGACTATGTAGAGGGCGTAGACCACTGCCGCCCCCACCGCGAGGAGCATGCCCCGCATCTCGCCTCGCCCTCCCAGCCCCACGATGAGGGCTGATCCGGACAGCGCGAGGACGAGGGCGATCGCCTTGGCGCCGGTGACCCGTTCTTTCAAGAAGACGGCGGCCAGGGCGGTGACCAAGGCCGGATAGATGTAGAGGAGGAGCGCCACGAGGCTGGCCTGGGCGTACCGGAGGGCGGTGAAGTAGCAGAAGGACTGTCCCGCGTAGCCGACGGCCCCCATGAGGATGAGTCCGAGGAACCTTTTCCCCCGCGGGATGCGCAGCCCGCGCCCGAGGACCAGCGCGAGCATCAGGGCTCCGGCTACGGCGAAGCGGAGGAAGAGGAGGGTCGCGGTGCCGGCGCCGTCGGCGTAGGCGAACCGCGCGAAGATGGCCATGAACCCGAATCCGACCGCCGAGAGGACGACGAGAGTGAATCCGACTAACCTGTACATGGTGGGCGATACTAGCCCCGCGCCAGGACGATGCGCAAGCCGATCCCCGGCTAGCCGCCGGGGGTCGGCCCCGTGGGATCGGCTAGGCGATCGCCTCTTTGGAGCCGGCGCCGAAGGCGTCGGGGCTCGCGGCGGCGCCTTCGGGCATCGGCTTGAGGGTCCTGAGGCCGAAGAATATGACCGCCGCTGCGACGAGGGTGCAGACGAGATCGGTTATCGGCCCGGACCAGTAGATGCCTTCGATGCCCATGGCCGAGGGCAGGATCGCCATGGCCGCTATGGCCAGGACCTGCCTGAGGATGTAGAGCGCGCCGCCGAGGCCGGCCTTGCCCACCGAGATGAAGAGGTTGGCTGCCGTAGCCTGGATGCCGAAGGTGAAGAAGCTCAGCATGAAAACCGAGATGCCCCTGGAGCCAAGCTCGACGAGCTCGGGGTCCGAACCATTGAAGACCGAGATGAAGGCCCTGGGGAAGAGCTCGATGGCGACGGTCGCGAGGACGCCGATGGCGGTGGTCCACGCCGCGGCTATGCCCGTGAGCCGCTTCACCCGGTCGAGCTTGCCGGCTCCGTAGTTGTAGCCCCAGAGGGCCCCCGCGCCCTGGGTGATTCCCATGACGGGGAAGGCGAGGAGGTTCGAGAGGGTGTTGATGATGCCGATGGCCGCCAGCGCCGCGGCCCCGCCGAACTTCGCCATGGCGTTGTTGGCGACCATGAGCATGATGAGGGCGAGGAAGTGGACGAGGAATAGGGAGGACCCGAGCTTGCCGATGGCCCCCAAGGTGGCGGCTTTCGGGACGAGATGCCGGGCCTCGATCCTCAGGACGCTGCCCTCGCCTTGGATGAAGGCGAGGACGAGGCCGCAGGAGAGGGCCTGGGCGATGACCGTCGCCCAGGCCGCGCCGGCGATGCCCCACTTGAAGACGAAGATGAAGAGCGGGGCCAGCACCGCGTTGAGGGCCGTCCCGCTCGCCGTGGCGAACAGGCCGGCTTTGGGGCGGTTCTGGGAGCGCAGGCTGTTCGCCACCGCCATAGAGACGATCTGGAAGACGAATCCCAAAGTTATGATGCCGATGTAGGCCCTGGCGAGGGGCATTATCGCCTGGGTCGTCCCGAAGAGCCTGAGGATCGGGTCCGTGAATATCCAGCTCAGGGCCATGACGGGGACGGCCGCGGCCGCGGCCGCGACGAAGGTCTGGCCGAGGATCGACGAGGCCTCTTCGCGCTTGCCCGCCCCCACTGCGATGGAGATCAGGGTCCCCGCTCCGACGGAGAAGAGGGCGCCGATCCCTTCGGCTACGAGCATCATCGGAAAGCCGGCGGTGACCGCGGCGAGGGCGTCGGTGCCCATCCCTTGGCCGATGAAGATGCGGTCGACGAAGTTGTAAAGGCCGTTCACCAGCATGATCGCGACGGTGGGGAGGGAGAATTTGAGGAGGAGTTTGCCCAGCGGCGCCTCTCCCATTTCGAGGAGTTTGTCCATGGAGATACCTTCCGTACGCTTCGGAGCGATCAACTCTCCCCGCCGGGCGTCTGCTAGACGGCTCCTAATTCGGAAGCCGCCTGGCGTACTCGCGCGGGACCGGTTCGATCTGTATGAAGCTACGCGGTGAAAATACTGAGGACCGCCGCTGGACGACAAGGACAATCGCGGCGGGAGATCGGGGAGGCAGCTTCCGGCGGCGATGTTTTTTTTACACTATTCGACCGCGCGATTTCCCCGCCCGATGTTTGCATCCCTCGCCCGCGCAGCTAGACTTATCTCACAAGACTTTTCTCTAGGAGTCTAGGAGGAAGGACATGGCCGAATGCGAATGCCTTGCCGGATGCCCCTTTTTTAACGATCGGATGAAGGAGAAGCCCGCCACCGCCGAGCTGTACAAGAAGAATTATTGCCTCGGCGGCGAGAACGAGCAGTGCGCTCGTCACCAGATCAAGGTTTCCCTGGGCAAGGAGAACGTCCCGAGCGACCTGTACCCCTCCCAGGTGAACCGCGTGCAAGCCATCGTCGATGAGTTCCGGGCCAAGCAGGCGGTGTGAGCGGGTGAGGCCCTCGCCGCCTCCGCGTCGCGGCCGGGGGCCTCAGTAGTCCTCGTAGATCTCCTTGACGTAGGCCTTGTAGGCGGTCTCGCCCTCGGGGGAGTCGAAGGAGTCGATCCTCACGCCGAGGACCTCGGTTTCGCCGTCGGGGATGACGCGCATGACGGTGCCCGAGAGCGTCACGTCGCGGTCGCCGGCGAGGGGGAGGACGTGGACGACTCCCTCGAGCTTGGCCCCCGGCTGGAGGTCTACGCCTCCCCGCGCCAAGAACCCGCCCTCGCTGAGATCCTCGAGCCTGAGCCAGCCGGAAGCCGAGGCCGGGCAGCTCATCTTGATGGACACGGCCGACCGCGGAGCGGACCTGTTCTCCTGATCCATGAGCATAGTATAGAGCATGAACTGCCCCGAGGCGAAACCCCCCGGCGCTTTTTAATTCATCGGCCCGCGTCCCGGGCCGCGTTCCGCCCGGCGATACGGCCGAACACGACGCCGTCGACCAGGGCGGCGGAGCCCAGGCGGTTGACCCCGTGGATGCCCCCGGTCACCTCGCCCGCGGCGTAGAGCCCCCGTATCGGCGTCCCCGCCCCGTCGAGGACTCGGGCCCCGGCGCTTATCTTCACGCCCCCCATGGTGTGGTGCACCGAGACGACGCAGGCGAGCATGATGTAGGGGCCGTCGTCGATGGCCTTGAGGTCGTCTCGGCCGAAGTCCTCGTCGCGGCCCGCCGCTACCATCGCGTTGAAGCGCGAGATGCTCCCCCGCATCTCCCCGAGGGGCAGGCCGAAGTTGAGGGCGCACTTCTCGAGGGAGCCCGTGGCGATCACTCCCTGCTCCCTGCCGCGCTCGATCTCGGCGCGATAGAGCTCCGGGAGCTTCATGCGCGCGGCGGTGGTCCCGTCGATGAGCTCGTAGACCGTGCCCGAGGGCTGCGCGATCACGGCGGCGGCGATGACGTCCCGGGTCGCTCGCTCGTTCACGAAGCGGCGCCCCTCGCGGTTCAGCAGGATCGCGTTGTCGTTGAGCCTGGCGTAGTCCAGGAGGTAGAGGTTCCCCGTCGCGGGGTTGTTGATCGGGTAGAGCTGTATGTCCTGCATATCCACCAAGGCCGCGCCGATGTCCTGGGCCATGGCGATGCCGTCCCCGGTGCTGCCCGGCGAGTTCGAGGTCAGCACCGACGCGTCGAGGCTCTTCCAACGCCCCCGGTACTTCTGGCGCATCTGGATGTTGGCGCCGAAGCCCCCGGTGGCGAGGACGACGCCCTTCGCCGCGCGGAAGCGGAGCTTGGCCCCGCCCCGCTCAGCCTCGACCCAGGCGACTCGCCCCGAGGGGCCCTTCGCGAGGCGGTTGGCCCGGGTCGTGTAGTAGACGGCTATGCCCCGTTTTTCGGCGGCGGCGAGGAGGGTATCGACGAAGCGGAAGCCGTCCCCGACGGCCCGGAGGGACCGCACCCGGCTGTGCCCCTCGTACCAGGTGAGCTGGTCCTGGAACCGCATCCCGATCTCGTCCCGCAGCCACAGGGCGCCGCCGAGGGCCCCGTCGGCGAGCACCGCGATGAGCTCGGGGTTGCCGGTGTGGTAGGCCCCCTTGTCCATGTCCTCGAAGAAGCGCCCGGGGCTATCGTCGTTTATGCCGGCCTTCTTCTGCAGCCAGTTGCGCGGGGCGCCGTAGCAGCCGTTGGACATCCGGGTATTGCCTCCGGCGAAGGACATCTTCTCGAGGATGACCACCCGGCCCGCGCCGCGATCCTTGGCCTCGATGGCGGCGCAGAGCCCCGCGCAGCCGGCCCCGACGACGACGATGTCGGCGTTCACCTGCTCGGGGGGCCGCTCTTCGGGGGCCTCTCGGCGGGCGGGGCCCAGCTTCTCCGGGGACAGGCCCGCCTCGCCGAGGGCGTTCCGGATCGCCGCTATCAAGTCGCCCTTCGCCGGGAAATCCTCGGCGACGTCGAGGCTGTTCTTCCACTCTATGGCGTCGATGGCATCGATGGCCTTCCGCTCCGAGGCCGAGTCGCCCTTGAAGGATACGAGCTCGACGTGGGCGATTCGGCCGCCCTCGATCGCCACTTCCACCGAGACCCCGCCGGCGCTGCCCGCGAATATGCCCGAGGCCGGCTGGGACGCGGCGGGGGAACTCCCGGGGCGTCCCGCTCCGGCGCCTCCGCCTTGGCTCGGGGGGGAGCAGCCGGAACCCGTCGCGGCGCAGGCCAGGGCCGCGCACAGGGCGGCTATCGGGCGGAGAGAGGAGCTCATGCCTCGCAGTGTATGCTATAGTCGGCTGCGATGACTATTCGTCGGCGCATCCTCTCGATCTTCGTCCTGGCCTTGGCCATCGTCGCCGGCGCCCTCCTCGCCTTCATCAACGCGGTGATGAGGCCCGACGAGATGGAGACCGTGAAGCGCCAGTCCACCGCGCTAGTCGACTCGAAGGCCGCCGAGGTCGGCATGTGGATCTACAGGAAGGTGGGGGAGTTCCGCGTCCTCGCCCAGGTCCCCGACTTCAAGAAGGCCGACGTGCGGGGCATCGCCCCCCTGATCCGGAACCTCACCGACAGCTTCCGGGAGAACGGCGATACCATGGAGACCTTCGCGTACGGCGGGATCAACGGCTTCAGCGGCTTTAACTGGGTGAACGCCGACGCGATACTCGACCTCATCGTCTACGACGACTACGTGAGTGTGCTCAACAGCGGCCGCGAGTACACGATCGGCACGCCGATCCGGGGCTCCGACGGGAGGACCGTCTTCCTCTTCTACTATCCCATCAAGGGCTACGACGGGAAGTACGAGGGGCTCCTGTGCAGCGCCATCCCCACCGTGCGGCTCAAGGAGATCGTGAACAGCATGCACGTGTACGGCGGCAAGGCATGGATCATGAATAGGAGCGGCGTCCTCTTCACCTCCTCCCCCGACTACTTCTACGAGCGCATCCTCGGCCGCGACCAGGTGGACCGCGCGGCGAAGGCCAGCTCTCCCTCGGCCTCGGGCTACATGCCCGCGGCGGACCCTCGGGGGAGGCCCTGCACGCTCTTCTACGCCGAAGTCCCCTACTCCCCCGGCTGGATCTTCTGCGCCCTCGTCGAGGACGGGGTCATCTTCAAGAACATCGACGTGATGGCCGAGGGGCTGTCCGGCCTCTGCGCCCTCCTCCTCGCGGTCACCGTCGCCCTGGGGCTGCTCCTCGCCCGATCCGTCGAATCCTCGATCCAGACGCTCCAAGGGAGGATGGACCAAGTCGAGGGTGGCGACCTCAAGGCCTACTTCGATGGGAAGACGAAGGACGAGATCTACTACCTCGGCCGCAGCTACAACAAGATGCTGGACGAGATCAACAAGCTCATCGGCAGGATCTACGAGGAGGAGGCCCAGAAGAGGAAACTCGAGCTCCAGGTCCTCCAGGGGCAGATCAAGCCCCACTTCCTCTACAACACCCTGGACAACGTGAAGTGGATGGCCAAGCGCTACGGCGCCGACGATATCGCGCGCACCGTCACCTCCCTCTCGACGTTCTTCCGGGTCTTCCTCAGCGAGGGGGAGGAGGAGATACCCCTGGACGAGGAGTTCAAGCACACGCGCTCCTACCTCGAGATCCAGCGGATACGCTACGGGGAGCTCCTCTCGTACGACATGAGCCTCGAGGACGGCATCCGGGACTGCCGGATCGTGAAGATCCTGGTGCAACCCCTCGTGGAGAACTCCATCTACCACGGGATCAAGGGGCGGAAGGAGAGGGGGCACATCGAAGTCTCGGCGGCGGCCATCGGCGACCGCGTCGAGATAGTCGTGGCGGACGACGGCGCGGGCATGGACACCGCGGCCCTAGAGGCCGTCCGGGCCTCCCTCGATTCGGAGGGACCCTGCGGCCACTACGGGCTCCGGAGCATCGCGCGGCGGCTGAGGCTCGCCTACGGAGAGGCGGGGCGCTTCACCATAGAGAGCGAGGCGGGGCGCGGGACCGTCGCGAGGATCTCGGTGCCCTGGAAGAAACCCTCGAGGGACGGAGGCTCGGCGCCGTGAGCCTGCGGGTGCTCATCGCCGACGACGAGGAGCGAATACGGGATGGGATGGCCAGTCAAGTCGAGTCCTGCGGCCTCGACCTGCGGGTGGTCGCCCTGGCCTCCGACGGCGAGGAGGCCCTGTCCGCCGTGGAGAGGCACATGCCCGACATCGTCCTCATGGATATCAACATGCCCCGCCTGGACGGCCTCGAGTGCATCAGGCGCATCCGGGAGAAGGACCCTTCCTGCGCCATCGTGATAGTGTCGGGCTACGACCGCTTCGAGTACGCCCAGAAGGCGGTGGCCTACGGCGTCGACCGCTACCTCCTCAAGCCCGTGGAGGACGAGGAATTCCTCGACGCCCTCTCAGCCGCGGTGGAGAAGCACGCGGATCGCATCAAGCGCCTGGCCCCGGGGGTCGGCCGGCTTCCGGCGGGCAACGGCCCGGAGCGGCTGGTCGCCTACATCAAGGAGCACTACGCGGACCCGGAGCTCTCGGTGGAGGGCATCGCCTCGGCCTTCGGCATGAGCCGCTCCTCCCTCTTCAGGGCGGTCAAGGGTGCCACGGGGCTCGGGGTGGTCGAGCTCATCGCCTCGCTCCGGATGGAGTGCGCCAAGTCCCTCCTCGCGGACCCCCGCGGGCCCTCGGTGAAGGAGATCTGCGGCCTCGTCGGCTACGGGGACCAGCACTACTTCAGCGCGGCCTTCAAGCGGGCCTTCGGGCAGTCTCCCCTGGCCTACCGCGAGGCCCGGGCACAAAAAGACACAAGGTTGAAACGCTAGCGTACATACAGCCCAGCTTCCTCCCTTTAGGATAATGAGTTATCGATATGTTTCTGTCGATTCGCGCCTGGCGCGGCCGACAGGATAGGGAGGTTCCATGAAGTTTGTTGGGAAGTGCATCATCGGGCTGATGCTCTGCGCTTGTCTCGTCGGCGGCTTCCTGGGGTGCGCGAGCGTCCAGGGGGAGAAGGCGATGGTCTACACCGCGTCCGCGCCGGGTAACAACGGGGACGTGACGGTCCAGGTCACCGTGCAGGGCAAGAAGATAGTCGACGTGAAGGTCCTGAGCCACAAGGAGACCGATGGCATCAACCAGGCGCCGATCCAGAAGATACCGGCCGCCATCGTGAAGGGGCAGACCCTCGACGTGGACGTGGTCTCGGGCGCGACCCGCACGAGCCAGGCCATACTGGCCGCCACCGAGAAGTGCCTCGCCCAGGCCGGCCTGGACGTGGCCGCCTTCAAGGCCAAGAAGGGCCAGAGCGCGGCGGTGCCCGCCGCCTCCGAGAAGTCCGCCGACGTGGTGATCGTCGGCGCCGGCGGCGCCGGCCTCGCGGCTGCGGTCTCCGCCTCGGACAAGGGTTCTTCGGTCATCGTCATCGAGAAGATGGGCGCGGTGGGCGGCAACACCCTCGTGTGCGGCGGCATCTACAACTGCCCCGATCCGGCCCTGCAGAAGCCCGAGGGGATCGAGGACTCCCCCGAGTTCTTCGCCAAGCAGACCTGGGAGGGCGGCGACAAGGTCGCAAACAAGAAGCTCGTGGACGTGCTGTGCTACAACGCCTACGACGGCCTCCAGTGGATCAAGGGCCTGGGTCTCAAGTTCTCCGACAAGATCACCCAGGGCGCGGGCTCCCTCTACCGGAGGACCCACGTCTGCCTCGAGCCGATGGGCTCGGGCTACATCAAGGCCTACATGCGCAACCTCTCGGCCAAGAAGAACGTGGAGATCCTCGTGTCCACCAAGGGCGACAGCCTCATCCGGAACGCCGAGGGCCGGGTCGTCGGCGTGAACGCCACCGCCGCCGACGGCTCCAAGCTCACCCTCCGGGCCAGGAAGGGCGTGGTGATCGCGACCGGCGGTTTCTCCGCCAACGTCGAGATGCGCCAGAAGTACAACACCTCCGGCAAGTGGCCGAGCCTCGGGCCGGACATCATGACGACCAACAGGCCCGGCGCCACCGGCGACGGGATCGTCATGGCGGACGCCATCGGCGCCGACCTCGTCGACATGGAGCAGATCCAACTCCTCTACCTGGGCAATCCCAAGAACGGGAGCATGACCCGCTACACCCCCCGAGGCCTGTCCGGGACCGACAAGATCATGTTCGTGAACAAGGCGGGCGCGCGCTTCGTGCGGGAGGACGGCCGCCGCGACGAGATCTGCGGCGCCCTGCTCAAGCAGCCAGGGAAGATCATGTACATCGTCGAGTCCGGCGACGGCGACGACGCCGTGCCCCTCGACAAGATGATGACCGCCGACGGAGTGCCCGTGCGCCAGGCCGAGGCCGACGGAGACCTGTACACCTCGGACACCGTCGAGGGCCTCGCCGCGAAGATAGGCTGCGACCCCGCCGCGCTCAAGGCGACCATCGAGGCCTTCGACGCCTCCGTCGCGGCCAAGAAGGACACTTTCGGCAGGCAGCTCTACTCCATCCCCATGACCAAGGGACCGTACATCGCCACGCCGCGGGTGGCCTGCGTCCACCACACCATGGGCGGCGTGAAGATCGACACCAAGTGCCGCGTGATCGACAAGTCCGGAAACATCATCCCGGGGCTCTTCGCTGCCGGCGAGGTCACCGGCGGGATCCACGGCTCCAACCGCCTCGGCGGCAACGCCGTCGTGGACACCGTCGTCTTCGGCAAGCTGGCCGGGGAGAGCGTCTCCGAGTGATCCGCTTAAAATTCTAGAGGCGAGTGCAGGACCTTCCGCGAAAGCGAATTGGGCGCGGAAGGCCCTGCGGAAGCGCCCGGGAGGCCTCGCGGCCCTCCGGGCGCTTCCGTTTTATTCTCGCTTGCCCCCGGGGCTGGGAAGCCATACTTTATTCCCGGAGGCCATATGGACTTTATCGATTCGGTCATCATGAAGCGAGCGAGCGCCCGGGACTTCACCGGCGGGGCCGTCCCCAAGGAGACGCTCCTGCGCATCGTGAAAGCGGGCATGGCGGCGCCCAGCGCGATGAACGTCCAGCCTTGGGAATTCATCCTCGTGACCGACAGGCTGAAGCTGGACGAGCTCTGCGCGGAGCTGCCCTACGCCAAGATGCTCGAGAAGGCCGGGGCGGCGGTGGTCGTCTGCGGACTCCCGGGGAAGAACGAGTCGGCGAGCCGCCACTGGAACGACGACTGCGCCGCGGCGAGCGAGAACATCCTCTTGGCGGCCCACTCCCTGGGCCTCGGAGCCGTGTGGACGGCGGTGAACCCCGACCCCCAGCGTCTCGAGGTGGTCAGGCGGCTCTTGGGCATCCCGGCGGAGGTCGTCCCCCTCAACGTGATCCCGATCGGCGTCATAGCGGGCAAGGCCCCGCCCCCCAAGGACAAGTGGAATCCGGCGGCCCTGCGGTTCGACCACTGGTGAGGGCCGACCTCCGGGGACGCCGCTCCCCCCGGAGGTCGAGTTCCCGGGCCCCGGCTAGACCTTGAACTCGAGGACCAGGCGCTCGAGGGACGCGGCCTGGGAGACGTTGGACGCCGAGGACCCCTTTATGTCCCCGGCCCTGGAGAGCACTCCCTCGAGGGAGCCTTCGATCCTCTCGATGTCGGCCTTTATGGACCCCGACATGGCGGAGAGGGCCTCGATGGAGTCCGCCAGGGGCTTGGTCCTCTGCCTGGCCTCCTTAGAGGACCCCGCGACCTTGCCCGAGAGGGACGCCAGCGCCCGGAGCTCCTTCTCGATCCTCGACCGGCTCTCGTCGAGCGCGACCGCCGAGCCGCGCATGCTCCCCACGGCCGCGGACACCTCGTTGGCCTGCTCCACGATGAGGGCGAAGGAGGACTTTGCCCGGGAGGCCGATTCCCTGGAGTCCTCCAGGGAGACCGCCATCTCCCCGAGGCGCTCCGAGATCCGCTTGGCGTTGGACTGAGAGTTCTCCGCGAGCTTCTTGATCTCGCCGGCCACCACCGAGAACCCTCGGCCGCTCGCCCCGGCCCGGGCGGCCTCGATGGCCGCGTTCATGGCGAGGAGGTTGGTCCGCTCGGCGATCTCCTCGATGAGGGCGATCACCTCCCGGATGGAGTCGGCGTTCTGGTTGACCGCCACCAGCCTATTCACCGTCTCGTCGATGTCCGCGGCGCCGCTCGCCGCCGCCCGATCCAGGGATCGCGCCGTGCCCTCGTGCCGGGTCGCCTCGCGGGCGATCGCGCCGATGGAGGCGCCGATATCCGCCACCGCGGACGAGGCCTCGCCCGCCGCCTTGGCCTGGTCCGCGGCGAGGGCGTCGGCGTCGTCTATGAAGGCGCCCAGCTCCCTGCCGATCGCGGAGTTCGCCTTCGCCTCCTCGTCGAGCTTGACCGCCCCGTCCCTGATGCCCCTGATCCCGCCGCCGGCCGCCCCTATGGAGTCGGCGATCTCCCCGGCGGCCCGCTCGAGGCCTTCCCCGGCGACCCTCGTCCCGGCGACCATGCCCTGGGCCTCCCGGATCAGCTCGGAGCACCTGGCGAAGAGCTCGTCTACGCTGGCGTACAGGTCGTCGATCTCGTCGGGGCAGGACGAGGGCTCGCGCCCGAGCCTCCCCGAGAAGTCGGTCCCCCCGCTGCCCTTGAGGAAGGAGCCCAGCTCCTTCACGGGCCTCGTCACCTTGCGCATGCACAGGAGGATCACCGCGAGCAGAGATAGGGCGAAGAGGATGAAGGCGTAGAGGATCAGCCGGTCGATGCCCATGGACATGCGGTGGAACTTGGCCGCGGCCGCGGAGATCTCGCCGTCGATGCTGTCGATGTACTCCCCGGTGCCGACCCAGATGTCGGTGCCCGGGACGGCCAGGGCTGTGCCGAGCTTGGGGTAGACCTCCTTCGGCGAGCCGCCGAGCTTGGACCAGTAGAAGCGCACGAAGAGGGAGCCCTCCGCCTGGGCCTTGTCCAGCTCGCGGATGATGTACTGCTTCTTGTCGGGGGACTGGAGGTCCCAGAGGCTCTTGCCCTCGTTGGCCGGCGTCGACCCGTGGATGAGGTTGACCCCGGAACCCGACCGGTAGGCGTAGTAGTAGCCCTCGGAGCCGAAGCGCAGGGGCCGCACCATGCGGCGGGCCAGGTCGAGCTTGGCCGCCTCGGAGAGGCCGGGGGTCTTGTAGATCTCGGCGATCAGGGAGGCCGCGATCTCCGTGGCGCTCTTCAGCTCCCGCTCGTAGCCGGAGACCATGAGCTTCGCCGCGTTGTCCGATATAGCCTTCTCGTAGCGACGCATCGCGGTGAACATGACGGAATAGAGGACTGCGAAGCACAGCGCCGTGGCTATCATGATAGGCGCTATGAGCTTGAAGCTGATGCTGGACCTGCGCACGATGTGATCCTCCGCTATTTTTGTATTTTATAGTAACAGCAATCGGGAACCGGGGACTAGGGGAGCTCGTCGCGCGGTGCTCCCCGCGCGAGGGATCGGAGCGAGTACCCCGCAGCCGCGCTCCAATAATTTACGCCTGGCTCGAATCGCGCGAGGCGCGGCGAGGAGTACTCGCGGAGAGCCCGACGGCTCGCCATCCACGACCTACCGGAGCTCATCTCCGGCGGGCGCGTGGCGCCGCGTCCCTGCGGCGCCCTCGACTACGGCGGATGGCGAGCCGGCGCGCCCATCCCTACACTTGAGCGCGGCTTTCCTGCTATATTGACAGCATGGCGACGACATTCGACGACAAGAAGATCATCTATACGATGGACGGGGTGACGAAGCGGTACGGCGCGAGGGTCGTGCTGAAGGACATCCGGCTGTCGTACTACTACGGGGCGAAGATCGGCGTGATCGGCCTCAACGGCTCGGGCAAGTCGAGCCTCCTCAAGATCCTCGCCGGGGTCGACACCGAGATCCTCGGGGAGACCAGCGTGGCGCCGGGCTACACCATCGGCTACCTGGAGCAGGAGCCTTTCCTCGAGAGCGGCAAGACGGTGAAGGAAGTGGTGAGCGAGGGGGTGCAGGAGATCGTGGATCTCCTCGCGGAGTTCGAGAAAATCGGCGAGGCCTACGGCGAGCCCGACGCGGACTACGACAAGCTCGCGGCCAAGCAGGCGAAGATCCAGGAGAAGCTCGACGAGACCGACGCATGGAACCTCGACGCGCGCCTCGACTTGGCCATGGACGCGCTGCGCTGCCCGCCCGCCGACAAGGTGGTGGACAATCTCTCGGGGGGCGAGCGGCGCCGGGTGGCCCTCTGCCGCCTCCTCCTCCGCAAGCCCGACATCCTCCTCCTCGACGAGCCGACGAACCACCTGGACGCGGAGACGGTGGCCTGGCTCGAGAAGCACCTGCACGAGTACGAGGGCACGGTCATCGCGGTCACCCACGACCGCTACTTCCTCGACAGCGTGGCGGGTTGGATCCTCGAGCTCGACCGCGGGGAGGGCATCCCGTGGAAGGGGAACTACTCGAGCTGGCTCGACCAGAAGGCCAAGCAGCTGGAGATGGAGGAGAAGGGCGAGTCGGCCCGGGCGAAGCAGCTCGAGCGGGAGCTCGAGTGGGTGTCCATGAGCCCCAAGGGCCGGCACGCGAAGTCCAAGGCCCGCATCGAGCGCTACGAGAAGCTGGCGAACGAGGAGGGCCGGGAGAAGGTCAAGGAGTCCAAGCTCTTCTTCCCGGTGGGGCCGAGGCTCGGCAACGTGGTCATCAGGGCCGAGGGCCTCGCGAAGGGCTACGACGACAAGCTCCTGTACGAGGGCCTCTCCTTCGAGGTGCCACCCGGGGCGGTGGTGGGGCTCATCGGGCCGAACGGCGCGGGCAAGACGACCCTCCTCAAGATGCTGACCGGGCAGGAGGCGCCGGACGCCGGCACTATAAAGTTAGGCGACACCGTTAAGCTCGGCTACGCCGACCAGATGCGCGCGAAGCTCGACCCCGAGAAGTCGGTGTGGGAGCAGCTCTCCGGCGGCCTCGACGTGATAAAGCTCGGGAAGCAGGAGGTGCCGAGCCGGGCCTACTGCTCCTGGTTCAACTTCTCGGGCACGGACCAGTCCAAGAAGGTCGGGGTCCTCTCCGGCGGGGAGCGCAACCGCCTGAACATGGCCCTCATGGTGCAGGACTGCCCCAACGTCCTCCTCCTCGACGAGCCGACGAACGACCTCGACGTGAACACGATGCGCGCCCTCGAGGAGGCGCTGGACGACTTCGCCGGGGCGGCCCTGGTGGTGAGCCACGACCGCTGGTTCCTGGACCGGGTCTGCACCCACATCCTGGCCTTCGAGGGCAACTCCGAGGCGATCTGGTACGACGGCAACTTCACCGAGTTCATGGAGTGGCGCCGCGCCCAGCTCGGAGCGGAAGCCGACAGGCCGCATCGGATTGTGTATAGGAAACTAGAAAGGTGATGCGGCCTGTCGGCTCTCGCGGAAGCGGGCGAGGGGCGGCACGCGAAGTTGGCGAACGCCGCGCGGCGGATAGGCCGCATCGGATTGTGTATAGGAAATTGGAGCGGTAGCTAGCGTGCGGCACGCCGGCCCGGGGGAGAGGATGGGCGAGGGGCGATATCGGATCGGCGAGCTCTGCGGGATGTTCGGCCTCTCGAGGAGCTCCCTCCTCTACTACGACCGCATCGGCCTCCTTAGGCCGAGCGGACGTTGCGCGAACTCCTATCGCTACTACGGCGAGGACGCCCGCCGCAGGCTCGAGCGCGCGATGGCCTACCGCGAGGCAGGGCTTCCCCTCGCCCGGATACGGGAGGTCCTCGACCGTGAGGCGGGGCCGGCAGGGGCGGCGGGCGAAGCGCCGGCCGGGGCGCCGGCCTCCGCCGAAGCCCTCGGCGCGCGGCTCCGGGAGATCGACCGATCCATAGGCCTCCTGCGGGACCAAAAGGCCCTGGCGCTCAGCCTCCTCGGCCGGCCCGGGGACGGCCCCGGGGCTTCGGCGCTCGATGCTTTCCGGGAGGCGCTCCAGCGCGCCGGGGTCCGGGAGGACCAGCGGGCGGCCATACATCGAGAGTTCGAGGCATCCGCCCCCGAGGCCCATGAGCGCTTCCTGCGCTCCGTCGGCTTCGGCGAGGCGGACATCCGCTCGATCCGGGGCGGGGGGCTTTGACCCGTCTATAGCTTCATAGTGTAGCTTGCGGACCATCTTACGCCTTCCGAAGGAGGACGCGGTGGCGCCCAAGCTGCTGGTTAGCCGGGATTTCCGTCGGCTCTGGTCAGGGAAAGTGGTCTCTCAGCTCGGGGACAAGGTCTACGCCTTGGCCCTGGCCTGGTGGATGCTCGACAGGACGGGCTCGATGGCCCTCATGGGGGTCATGATGGCCCTCTCCGTGCTGCCAGGCATAGTCCTAGGCTTCTTCGTGGGGCCCCTCCTCGACCGATGGGACAAGAGGGGGATCCTCGTCTGCGCCGACCTGGCGCGCGCTCTGATCGTGGGCGCAGCGGCTTTCCTCGAGGCCGAGGGGGCCCTCGAGCCGTGGATGCTCCTCGTCTCGGCGGTCGCCGTATCCCTCGCCTCGGCTTTCTTCGATCCCACCGCCCAGGCCGTGATCCCGCGCATCGCCCCGGGGCCCGACCTCCCCCGGGCAAACGCCCTCAACCAGTTCAGCGCCGGCCTCGCCATGGTCGCGGGGCCGGTGATCGGGGCCCTGGGCGTGATCCGGGTCGGCTACGCGCTCGTCTTCGTCGCCAACGCGGCTTCGTACGCCTTCTCCGCCGCGATGGAAGGCCTCATCGACCTCGGGCCGGCGCCCGCCTCCGGCGGTGGGAAGCCCTTCTTCGCCGAGCTTCGGGAGGGGTTCGCCTTCGTCCGAGGCTCGCCGGGCTTGCCCCGGATCATCGCCGCGGTCGCGCTGGCCCACTTCTTCGTCGGCGCTCTCCTGGTCTGCCAGCCCGCCATGGCCCGGGGCATGGGCGGCGCCGGGATCGGGGCCCTCGGCTTCCTGCAGTGCGCTGCGGGAGGCGGCACGATCCTCGGCGCGGTCCTCGTGGGGCGCCGCCGCGGCGAGGGGCGCCGAGGGGAGGCCGGGCTCTACCTGAGGATGTGCTTCCTCGGGGTTTCCTTCGCGGGGCTGGCCGTCGCCTTGGCCGCGGCGCCGGGTTCCGTGGTCGCGCCGGCGATCCTCACGGCCTCGTACGGCTACCTCCTGTCCCAGTCCGGCGCGCTCTGGTCCACCTTGCTCCAGGAGCGAGTGCCGCCCAGGCTGGCGGGGCGGGTCTTCGGCCTCTCCGCCCTGGCGGGCAACGCTTCCATGCCCTTGGCCTACGCCGTCGTCGGCGTCCTGGCCGGATCGGTCCCCCTGCCCGCGGTGCTCGGAGTCGGAGGGGCCATACTCCTAGCTGCTTCCGCGGGCCTCCTGGCGCGCGTCCCTACCCGCGTTTAGGCCCGCGGTGCTATAGTGCCGCCGTCGGCTGTCGGCGACGGGCGCGGCCGGTGGCTCGCGCAGGTCCCTCGGGGATGAGGTGCGAGCGCCGTTCGCAAGGGAGGCGTGATTCGATGGACTTCAGGGAAAATCTCCTCAGGCTCCTCGAGGCCTATTCTCCGGCCGATCCGGAGGAGCGGCGCGCCAAGTCGGACATCCTGGACTTCGTCGCCGGCAACGATGCGCTGGGCCGCGGGAATCCGGCGGG
>Ga0268360_1000542_pt1 | contig 59324 bp, 49 predicted proteins | sample BioMet11_FD_192465 | JGI IMG/M metagenome (GOLD analysis project Ga0268360, IMG submission 192465) | Sewage microbial communities from Oakland, California, United States - Biofuel 11 (Illumina Assembly) | ecosystem: Engineered > Wastewater > Sewage > Unclassified | place: USA: California... | reverse complement strand
TTGCCCTTGTTCTCGGGCTTGGACTTCAGGGTCCCGATCATCCAGATAGCGTTGAGGAAGCCGGCGGCCTGGTCGTTGTTGATGGAGCTGACCCAGTTGCCCCAACCCTCGCTGGTGTAGAAGAGGCCCTTGTCGTAGCACTCCTTGAGGATCTCGAGGGACTTCTGGATCTCGGGGGTGCGGATGGCGAGGTTGCCCTTCTCGTCGAAGAACTGGCCGCCCGCCGACTGGACCATGATGCGGAGAGTGTCGTAGCTGTCGCTCTCGTAAGCGATGAGGGGCTTGCCGGTCTTGGCCTTGACGATCTCCCCGAGCTTGATCACCTCGGACCAGGTCATGGCCTTCTGGTAGTCCTCGGGCTTGAGACCCGCCTTCTTGATGTAGTCGGCCCGGAGCCAGAGGCCGGTGGAGCCGGTGTCGAAGGGCAGGCCGTAGACGCCCTTGCCTACGGTCATGGGCCCGACCTTGTAGGCGGCGAACTTGGAGTAGTCGACGCCCGCGGCCTTGAGATCGACGAAGGCCTTGGGGTAGGCCTGGAGGGTCTGCTCGAGGCGGAAGTCCTGGCAGAGGTAGATGTCCGGGAGGCCCTGGCCGCCGGCCTGGAGGGCGGCGTTGATCTTGGTCGTTATCTCGGCGTCGGGTATCTCCACGACATCGAGCTGGAAGTCCGGGTGGGTTTTCTGGTAGACCGCGGCGGCCTGCTTCATGGAGTAGATGTTGAAGGTCGGGTCCCAGCACCAGACGGTCACCTTGTTCGACTTGGGCTTCTGCTGGCAGGAAGTCAGCCCGACGCTGACGACAGCGAGGGAAATAAGGAGCGCGAGCGCGGCAGAGATACCTCTCTTCATGCGAGTCCTCCTTGAGAGTGTTAATTCGCCTCTTTCATGGGCATGGTCAAGAGTCTACCCCGAGTTCGACAACCCGCAAGAGACAAGAATCACGGATCGCTGAGCTTCGGCCGGTACATTTGTCCCGGGTCGGCCCCGGCCTCGGCTACTCGTGGTAGCGTATCTTGTTCGCCAGCTGGATTATCTGGAAGCGATCCTGGACCTCGAGCTTGGAGTAGATCATGCTCACGTGGTTCCGGACCGTATGCTCGGCGATGTGGAGGCTGGCGGCGATCTGGGCGTTGTCGTAGCCCGTGGCTATGAGGGTGAAGATCTCCCGCTCCCGGCGCGTCAGGCTCTCGAACCACTCGAGCTTCTCCGCGAAGGCGTTCGCCTGGGCGGGGGGCTCGGCCACGAGGCTCCGCATGAGCTTGGCCACGATCTGGGGGGATATCTGCACGGCCCCGCCCTTCAGGGCCCGGATCGACGCGATGAGCTCGGTTGGGGAGATGTCCTTGAGGAGGTAGCCGGCGGCCCCGTTCCTCAGGGCCTCGCGGACGTACTCGTCCTCGTCGTAGGTGGAGAGGATGAGGATCTTCAGCGCCGGGTGGGAGCCGATGAGGCGCTTCGTGGCCTCCACGCCGTCCATCACCGGCATGTGGACGTCCATGAGGACTATGTCCGGCTCGAGCTCCGCGGCCCGCTCCAGGGCTTCCGCCCCGTTCCTCGCCAGGCCGACCACCTGGATGTCCTCGGCGTAGTTGTGGAGGAAGGTCGAGAGGCTCTCGAGGAAGAGGCTCTGGTCGTCGGCTATGAGCACCCGAATCGTATCCATGGAACCCTCACAAGCCCTCCGGGCAAGCCCGGGGGTCGGTTTTGAGCGGCACCCGCGCCGAGAGGGTGAAACCGCCCTCGGGCGCGGAGGAGACGGACACCGATCCGCCCAGGGCGCCCAGCCTCTCCTCCATCCCGGAGAGGCCGATGCCCTTGATTATCTCGCCGGCGCCCTTCCCGTCGTCGGCTATGGTGAGGAGCAGGTCCCCGCCCTCGGCCCAGAAGCTCACCCTCACGCAGCGGGCCCGCCCGTGGCGGACGGCGTTCGTGAGCCCCTCCTGCACCGTGCGGTAGAGGGCGAGCCCCAGGTCCTGGGGCAGGAAGTGCGGCATGTTCCCGAGGTTGAGCTCGATCTCGATGCCCGCTAACTTGCGGAAGATGGACACGATCTTGTAGATGGCCCTGGTGCAGTCCGTCAAGCCCGACTGCTCGCTGCGGAGCTTGCGCAGGGCGATGCGGGTCTCCCGCAGGCCCTCCTGGGCCTGGGCCCTCGCGGTGACGAGGATGTCCGCGAGGGCGACGGTGTCGTTCCGGGGCATGCTGCCGGCGGCGTCCATGAGGGCGATGAGGTTGGTGAAGATGTAGCCCGAGATGTCGTGGATCTCCCGGCTGATGCGGTTGCGCTCCCGCTCGGCGGACTCCTCGTCCACCGTCCGGGCGTAGCCCTGGAGGTTCAGGTTGAGCTCCGAGATGGCCGCGAGGTTGCCCTCCTGGAGGCGGATCGCCTCGTCGAGCTCCCTCCTGCGCATCGCCGCCCGGCCGATCCAGATCGCCGCCGCCCCCGAGAGGGCGAGGACGAAGAGGAGGGCGCCGATCTCCTCGAAGGCCGGCCAGGAGGTGGCGCCCACGAGGCCGCTCGGGCCGAAGAAGACCGGCCAGAGCTGGGCGGCCGCGAGGGCGAGGGCGGCGAGGCCGCAGATGCCGGCGCTGAACGGGAAGGCCCCGAGGATGCCGATCTCGGTCATGAGCCCGGCCCCGAGGACGAGCTTCGTGGACAGGAAGCCGCCGACGCTGTAGCCCATGACGATGAGGAGGTAGCAGCGGAGGCCGAGGACCGCGTCGATCCAGAGGTTGGAGCGGAGGCATGCGCCGAGGGCGCTGAGGGCGACCGAGGCCCCGAGGCAGCCCAAGTAGGTCTCCTTGAAGTAGGCGTAGGCATCCGCGCCGCCGGCTACGGAGGGGTAGAAGGCCAGGGCGAGGGCGTAGGAGGCCGCCAGGACCGCGACGAGGTAGGCCTTGACGGCGGCGATCTGGATTGGGCGCGAGAGCATCATAGGCAGGGGAACTCCGCTCCCATAATACGGCCCGCCCGGCGCGGCGTAAAGCGCGATATCGGCCCGAGGCCCGGCCGAGCCTTCCCTCCGGGGGGCTTTCGTGTCAGACTGCCCCCATGTTCAACCGCCGGAAGGGCATCCGGAGCCGGAAGCCCGAGAAGCATCTGCCCTACTTCGCCTTCGTGAAGGCTCTCTCCGGGCCGGGCTGCCCGGTCTGCGCCCGCATCCGCGCCTCCATGGACGAGTGGTTCGAGAGCCTCCTCTACGAGAGCGCCAACGACCGGCCCCTCCGGCGCCGCTTCGACGCGGAGAAAGGCCTGTGCTCCCGCCACGCCCACCGGATCAGGGCGGCCAACGACGGCCTGGGGGCGGCGATCATCTACCGTAACATCCTCGAAGCCTCGGTCGCCGCCATCGGCGCAGGCGAGATGCCGCCCCTCAACGCCGGCAGATGCGTGGCCTGCGACGCCGAGGCCGACGCCGAGAGGCGCTACGTCGGCCTCGTGGCCGACTTCTTGGACGAGGAGGAGATGAGGGCGGGCCTCGAGGCTTCCCCGGGGCTGTGCATGCCCCACCTGGCCGCGGTCATGCGCCTCCTCCCCGACGCCCCGGCTTGGTTCCTCGAGCTGCATAAGGCGCGCTGCGCGGAACTCCTCGAGACGATGCTGCGCTACATCGACGCCCAGAAGCTCTCCACCGAGGAGCGGAAGAAGGCCCTGAGCCTCGAGGACGAGCTGGCCTGGAAACGCCTCGCGCCCATCCTCACCGGGGAGGAGATTTAAGGCCCGGGGGCTGCCACCTCGGCGGGGCCCCGCGGCTTTCTCCCCCTCCGGGGCCTGGCGCCGCCCCAGGCCCCGGAGGAGCGGCATGAGGGGGGTGTCGCCCATTCTGGCGGCGGCCTTCGCCGCCGGCACGATCTCGAACGCCGGCTCGGTTTCGAAGCTCGTCACGGCCACCGCGATCACGGAGCTCGCCGAGGAGGGGAAGGTCGACCTCGACGCGCCGGTGGCGCACTACCTCCCCGGGTTCGCCCCGGGGACTATCCGGAGGCCCTCCGGAAAGACCCGGGCTACGCCTCGCCTTTGGGCGCTCCCCGGGGCGCGCCCAAAGGGCCCGTCTGATGGATCCCGAGCCGGGCGGGAGCTCAAGGACTAGGGCTCGACGGTCCGCCGGAGCTCGACGATCCTCCACCCGAGGCGATCGAGGTGGCGGAGGGCGAGCTGGTCCACGCGCTTCTCTTCCTTGGGGAAGGACTTCGCCTTGCTCGGGTCCCCCGAGGGGTCGTCGGTCCGGTCCAGGGACCACAGGGAGTAGGTCGCCGCGAAGCGTCTCAACTCAGGGCCGTCCCCCGGCAGCGCCGGAGCCCCCTCCACCGCGAGCCCCGCGACGCCGTAGAGGAAGTCCCCATCCTTGAGGGGCGGCTTCCCCTGGGCCACCCAGGCCTTGGCGGCTACGACGGGGCTCTTGCCCTCGTAGGCCATCCGGGTCTTCGTGAGGACCACCAGGTTCATGACCATGCCGCGATCGTCTTTGATCGCGTCGCCGCCGCCGCAGGCCTCCAGGGAGTCCAGGTCGAGGCCGTCAAGGGCGGCGTAGTACCGCTCGGCGAGCTCGGCGGGCGCCAGCTTCGAGAAGTTGGGCTTCTCGGCCTGGGCCCGCAGGATGTCCCCCGCCACGAAGCCTGCGACAGCGAGGGCGATGGCCGCCCCGATGAGGACGCCGCCCCGCTTCCTGAAGAAGGCCTCGCGCTTCCTCTTCCTGTCGGCGGCCGCCTCGGTCTGGACGCGGCGCCTCTCCAGCTCGGATTCCTCCTCCGGGGCGAGAGCCCGCTCCCAGCCCGAGGACTCAGCCTTCTCCAAGACAGCGATCCAGGCGCCGAGGCCGACCCGGGCCGGGTCCTCGAGGGCGGAGTCGATGGCCGCGGCCAGGCCCCGGTCCAGGCGCGGACAAGCGAGGGCGACGGCCGTGGACCTTCGGCGCGGGGAAGCGAGATGCCCCTTCTCGGCTGCCTCGGTCCCGAAGGCTCCTCCGCCCGCGGCGAAGCGGTAGGCGGCCTGGGCGAGGAGGAAGGATGCGTCGGCCTCGGCGTCCTTGGCGAGGGGACTCTGGAGCCTCGCGGCGGCGGAGTCGCGGCTCTCGGGCTCCAGGGACTCCAGGGCCTTGGCCGCGGCCGCCGGGGGCAGCACCAGGACCTCTCCCGCCCCCGCGACGAGGATTCCCGACGAGACGATTCCCCGGGGAAGGCGCCCCGAGGCGCCCAGGGCCGCGAGGGCCTTGGCGACCGAGAGGAGGGCCGACAGGGAATCGCCGAGGCTCCGGGCCTCGTCCAAGCTGGAGCCATCGAAGGAGGGTCCGTAGAGGAGTACCCCGGAGGGGACCCCGGAGGGGCCCCCGGAAGGGCCCTCGGAGGTCTCCTCGAGCCCCTCGAACTTCCATGACCGTATCGGCTCTCCTCCCCCGGGGCTCCCTCCCGGCGCCACGAGGAAGCCGTCCTCGGCCAGAGCCCGGGCGGTGGCGGCTCCGGAGCCCTTGAGGGCCCCGGAGGACAGCCGCAGGGCCAGCTTGGCCTCGCCGCCCTTGGATATCCGCGAGCAGATGCTCTGCATGTCCGGGCCTCAGGCTCCCGCAGCCTTGGAGAACAGCCGCCGCCCCAGCTTGGCGAGCTCGTTCACCAGGATGGGCGAAGCCGCCAGGCCGAAGACGATGAGCCACTCGACGCCGTCGAGGACCTGCACCTTGAAGAACGAGGCCAGGCCGGGGACGAGGACGATAGTGCACTGGAGCACAAGGCCGAGGACGAAGGCGCCCACTAGCCACAGGTTGCCGAGGACCCCTATCGAGAACAGGGACTTGTTCCAGTTGCGCAGGTTGAACGCGTGGAAGAGCTGGCAGATCGAGAGCACGCAGAAGGCCATGGTGCGGGCGAAGCCGAGGGCCTCCTCGCCGTCCAGCCCCTGGGCTGTCGCCCGGGCCATGCCCAGCCAGAAGGCGGCTATGGTGATCGCGCCCACGAAGACGCCGTTCAGGACCGTGAAGAGGGCGCCGCCCCGCGAGAAGAGGCTCTCCTTGGGGTCCCGCGGCCGGTCCTTGATCACGTCGGGGTCCCCGGGGTCCATACCCAGGGCCAGGGCGGGGAAGGTGTCGGTCACGAGGTTGATCCAGAGGATGTGCACCGGGAGGAGGGGCAGGTAGGTCCCCACGAGGACCGCGGAGAACACCGAGAGGACCTCGCCCACGTTGCACGAAAGCAGGTAGAGGATGGCCTTGCGGATGTTCGCGTAGATGTTCCGGCCCTCCTCGATCGCCCTGACGATGGTCTTGAAGTTGTCGTCGGCCAGGACCATGTCCGATGCGCCCTTGGCCACGTCGGTCCCGCTCTCGCCCATGGCCACGCCGATGTCCGCCGCCTTGAGGCTCGGGGCATCGTTGACCCCGTCGCCGGTCATGGAGACGACGTGCCCCGCGGCCCTGAAGGCCTTCACGATGCGCACCTTGTGCTCCGGCGAGACGCGGGCGAAGACCCGGACAGTGGCGGCCGCGGCCGCGAGCTCGGCGTCGGAGAGGGCGTCGATCTCGGGCCCGGAGAGGGCCTCGCCGGCGTCCTCGGCTATGCCGAGCTCCCGGGCTATGGCCAGGGCCGTGGCCTTGTGGTCCCCGGTGATCATGGCGACGCCGATCCCCGAGCGGCGGCAGATGGCGATGGAGTCCTTCACCTCGAGCCTCGGGGGATCGATCATGCCCGCGATGCCGAGGAAGACCAGGTCCCGCTCCAGGCCCTCGCTCCCGGCCCGGGCTGCGGCCTCAGGGGCCTCCCCCGGGGCGAGCTCGCGGTAGGCGGCGCCGAGGACCCGGAGGGCCGCCTCGGCCATGCCGTCGGCCTCGGCCAGGATGGAGGCCTTGCCCGGCGCGCCCAGGGGCTCGGCCCTACCGTTTCGCACAACGCGATCGCAGCGACCGAGGAGGCGGTCGGCGGCGCCCTTGACGAGCACCAGCCTGCGGCCGCCGATGTCGTGGATCGTGCTCATCATCTTGCGGTCCGAGTCGAAGGGGAGCTCCCCGAGCCGCGGCGAGGCCGCGAGGATATCCTCCTTGCAGACCCCGCGATCGTTGGCCAGCTCGAGGAGGGCGATCTCCGTCGGGTCCCCGGTGGCCGCCGCGTCGTCGCAGCCCGGGACGCCGGCGCTCCCCAGGGAGGCGTCGTTGCACAGGGCGAAGGCCTCGAGGAAGAGCCGCTGGCCGGGGCGCCCGGGGTCCAAGGCCTCCGGAGCGCCGGAAGCCCCGTCGGCCGACCAGGCGACCACGGACATCTTGTTCCGCGTGAGGGTGCCCGTCTTGTCGGAGCAGATCATGGTCACCGAGCCCAAAGTCTCCACCGCCGGGAGCCTGCGCACGATGGCCTTCTCGCGGCTCATGCGCTGCACGCCGATGGCCAGGACGATGGTGACGATGGCCACGAGGCCCTCGGGGATGGCCGCGACCGCGAGGGACACCGAGGTGAGGAAGAACTCGAAGAGGTCCTCCCGGGGCAGCTTCCCGGTCCGGAAGAACTCCTCGCCCACGGCGAGGACGAACATCACGCCGCAGAGGGCGAGGATGGCGATGCCGAGCTTCTTCCCGAAGTCGTCGAGCTTCCTCTGGAGGGGCGTCCCCTCCTCCTCGGCGGCGTCGAGCATGGCGGCGATGCGCCCGAGCTCGGTGCCCATCCCCGTGGCCACCGCGACCCCCAGGCCGCGGCCGTAGGTCGCCACGGTGGAGGAGTAGCCCATGTTCACGCGGTCGCCCAGGGGAGCGCCGGCCTCGACCGCGGCCTCGGCCTCCTTCTCCACCGGCACCGACTCGCCGGTGAGGGCGGACTCGTCGACCTTGAGGTTCACCGCCTCGATCCAGCGCAGGTCGCAGGGGATCACCCGGCCCGCCTCGATGACGACGATGTCGCCGGGCACGACCTCCTCCGAGTCGATCTCCCGGGGAGCGCCGCCGCGGACGACCACGGCCTTGGGCGCGGAGAGCTTCTTCAGGGCCTCCAAAGCCTTCTCGGCCTTGGCCTCCTGGATCACGCCCACGACCGCGTTGATGACGACGACGAGGAGGATGATTATCGAGTCCGAGATCTCGCCCAGGAGTATGGAGACGACGGCGGCGGCCAGGAGGATGTAGATGAGGAAGTCCTCGAACTGCTCCAGGATCCGCACGAGGAGGCTCTTGCCCTTCTTAGCGGCGAGCTCGTTGGGACCGTATTCCCCGAGCCGACTCGCGGCCTCCCGGGAGTCGAGTCCCCGGGCGGGATCGGTCCCCAGGGCCGAGAGGGTCTCCCGGGCCGACTTCGAATGCCAGTTTTCCATGATGTGCAGCCGTCCTTTGGTCGGGGATAAAGCAAAAGACCTCCGCCGGGACGCGGTCTATCGACGCGCCTCGGCGAAGGTCTTGCTGACGGCTCCGGCGCTCAGCTCGAAGTCTGCGACGGACCGGGTCCGCCGGGCTCGCGCCCGGCTCGCCGTGTTGACGATCCGCGCTCCCGGGCGGCCTTCCGAGAGCGCCGCGCCGGGTCTGCTACTCCCCGTTCGCTGCGCCCGATTATAGAGCTACGGCGGAGGATGCACAAGCGGCGCGGGCTCGGAGGAGCGCCCTCGCTCAGGGCTCCGGGAGAAGACGACGGGACGCAGGTCCTCCACTCGCTCGAGGTAGTAGCGGCACAGGCCGGCCATGCCCTCCCTGATCGCCGGGACCGAGTGCCCCCAGCCCGCCGCAGCGAAGTCGACGCCCACGGCCCTCGCCATGACCGCGCCCGGCTTCAGGTCGTCGAGGACGAGGACCTCCCGCGGGTCGAGGCGGTAGCGGCGCAGGACTTCCTCGAGGGGGTAGGGGGCGGGTTTGCGCAGCTCGGGATCCTCGTCCCAGCCGAAGACGAGGTCGGGCATGGCGGCCGCCCCCAGGGGTCCGGCGGCGCGGTAGTCCCGCTCGATCATCGGGGCCTCGGAGTGGGAGATGACGACGAGGCGCCCGCCCGCGGCCTTGAACTCCGAGTAGATCTCCAGGAGCCCCGGGAAGAAGCCGGGCACCGTCCTGCCCGTGAACTCCCGCCACACGCGGTAGGCTTCCCGGAGCTCGCCCTCGTCCATGCCGAGCTCGCCGCCGAGGTATCCCATGATCCCCGGCTCGAAGTTCTTCTCGAACCAGCCCTCGAGGCCGATGGGCTCGCGGCCCGGCCTCAGGCGGCGGAGGGCCTCGACGTGGGCCGGGTAGTGGATGGCCGGGGTGCTCATAACCGAGGTGTCGTCGTGGTCGACGGCGAGGCAGCGGTAGCGGAGGCGCACGGCTACGGAGCCCCGCGGAGGCCGCCGATCCGGCGGGGGGACTCCTCGCGCGGGACCCGGCGGCGGACCCCGGCGCCCCGCCGGCCGCCCCGCGAAGGGCAGAGGCCGGCGACCGGGCAGGAGCCGCAGCGGGGCTCCCCAGCCGGGCAGTGCTCACGCCCCAGGCGGATCAGGTTCACGTGGAGGGAGAGGGGGTCGTCGGCGAGGACCGCCGCCGCCTGGATCGCGTCGGCCCCCCGCTCCGTGGGGGCCTCGCCCGGGGCGGAGTGCCAGCCCAGGCGACGCGTTATGCGCCATATATGGGCGTCGACCGCGAAGACCCGGCGCCCCAGGCCGAACGACATCGCACAACGCGCCACCTTGAGTCCGACGCCGGGCAGCGAGCGCAGGTAGGCCTCGCAGTCGGCGCTCCCCCACATGCGCAGGGCCTCGAGGCTCGCCTCGCCGAAGCGCTCGACCAGGGCCGCGAGGATGGCGCGCAGGTTGGCCGCCCTCGTCCTGTACAGCCCGGCTGGCCTGAGGGGCGCGTAGAAGGACTCCTCGGGCGCCCGGGCCGCCTCGCCCCAGCTCGGGTAGGCGGCGCGCAGGGCCCCGTAGGCCACGCCGCAGTTCTCCACCGTCGTCCGGGTGCTCAGGAGGAACCACACGAGCTCGTCGAGGACCGGCTGGGCGCTCTCGTCGGGATAGACCCCGTAGGCCGCGACGAGGGAAGACGCGAGGGCCTGGACCTCCGCGCGCCCCCAGGGGCGGCGGACCTCCGCCGAGCTCGAGCCCGCCCGCCCGGACGCGAGAGGGCGGCTCACTCCGCGCCCCCAGCGCCGCGGCTGCCCGGGCCCGCCCCCGGGCCGCCAACGCGGCCGCCGGCATCGCCGCCGGCTGCGCCACCGCTGCCACCCGCCGCGCCACCGCTGCCGCCCGCGCGGCCGGGCGCGCCAGGGACATCCGCCGCGCGGCCACCCAGGACCCGGGCCACCGCCCCGTGGATCTGGGCCCTGAAGGCCAGGCCCAGGGCGAAGAGGACCGAAGCCGCGGCCAGCACGGCTATCGCCGCCCTCCAGGCCCCGGCGTAGGCCGCGCTGCCCATGAAGGACGAGCCGAGGATCCCCGGCAGCCTGCCGGCCATGGACACCCCGAGGAAAGCCCAGAGGCCGAGGCTCGAGAAGCCCGCGACATAGCAGAGGGCGTCCTTCGGTATCCCGGGGATCAAGAAGAGGAGGAAGAAGCCCGCCGCCCCCTTCCCCGAGCCGGTGGCCCCCTCGATCTCCTCGATCCGCTCCCGGGCGAAGAGGGACTCCACGAAGGGCCGGCCGAGTATCCGTCCGGCGTAAAAATTCGCGATCGAGCCGATAGCGATGCCGACGAAGGTGTACAGGCTGCCCAAGCCGAAGCCGAAGACGTAGCCCCCGGCCACCTGCACCACTTCCCCGGGGATCACGAAGACCACCACCTGGACGACCTGGAGCCCGACGTAGGCCAGGGGCCCCCAGGCCCCCCTCCCGGTGATCCAGAGGCGGACCGCCTCCCGGTCCTTGAACAGCCGCCAGATATCCTCCCGGAAGACCAGGACCCCCGCGACGATCAGGGCGATAAACAGAGGGAAAGCTAGGTAGGCGAAGAAGGATCGCCGCTTCAGCGTGGCCATGGCGGGAATTTACGGCCTGGAGCCCTCGGGAGCAAGCCCCGGCCTGTGGGTAATTTGACTTTTTATAGATTTTCTGTTATTCTTTATTCCTCATGGAAAAGGCCCCCGTCACGGAATTCAAGGTCAACCAAAGAATTGTGTATCCGAGCCAAGGCGTCGGGCGCATAACCGAGCTGCACGAGAAAGCTTTCAAGGACACCAAGCTCCTCTACTATACGATCTACCTCGAGTTCTCGGATATGACCGTCATGGTGCCCGTGGACAAAGCCACCGAGCTCGGCATCCGGGCCATCGTCCCCAAGGAGGAGGCGGAGAAAGCCCTCGCCTTCATCTCCGAGGAGTACGCCCCCATCCCCACCGACTGGAAGCTCCGCTACCAGATGAACCTCGACCTCCTCAAGAAAGGCTCGGTCCTGGACATAGCCTCGGTCGTGCGCTCCCTCTACCACCGCTCCAAGATCAAGGAGCTCCCCATCCTCGAGCGCAAGCTCTACGACTCGGCCCTCAACCTCCTCCAAGACGAAGTCTCCTTCTCCCTCGGCAAGCCCAAGGAGGAGATCGCCGAGCTGATCCGCGCCAGACTAGAGAGCTGAGCGAAGGCGAAACCTTTATGAAAGGTTTCTCCTTCGCCCTTCCTCTTCCAAACCGCATCGCCGTCCTCGTCACCGCCGCCGGCTCCAGCGCCCGCTTCGGCGGGGGCAAGAAGGAGCTCCGGAGCCTCGGCGGCCGCAGCATCCTCGACCGGGCGGTCGCGCCCTTCCTCACCCTCCAGGGCCTCGAGGCCCTGGTCATCACCGCGCCGGCAGGCCGGGAGGTCGAGCTCCTCTCGGCCCTCTCCCGGGAGACCCTCGCCGCCCTCGAGGCCCTCGGCGCCGGGCGCTTCGCCCTGACCCCCGGCGGCCAGACCCGCCGGGACTCGGTGCGCCTCGGGCTGGAAGCCCTCGCCTCCATCCTCGGCGGGCCGGCGAGCCCGGGCAGCCCTGGCGACAGGAGCCTCCCCGAGACCGCCGAGGCCCCCTGGAAGTCGGCGGTGGTGCTCGTCCACGACGGGGCGAGGCCCTGGCTCTCCCCCAAGCTCGTCGCGCGGGTCGCCGCCGGGGTGATCCAGCACGGGGCCTGCGTGCCCGTGGTCCCCCTCGTGGACACCCCCAAGGAGCTCGGCGAGGGCGGGATCATAGTCCGACACCCCAAGCGGGCCTCCCTGGGAGGGGTGCAGACCCCCCAGGGCTTCCGCCTCGGGAGCCTCCTCGCCGCCCACCGCAGGGCCGTCGCCGAGGGGGAAGACTGCACCGACGACGCCGAGCTCTGGGACCGCTACGTGGGGAAGGTCGCCTTCGTCCCCGGCGACGAGGGCAACCGGAAGGTCACCTACGCCGGCGATCTCCCGGGGGCCCAGGACCCGGGTCTCCGGTCCCCCGCGGCCGCGCCGGCCTCCGCCGACCCGGTCGGGGCCCCGGCCTCCGCCCGGGTCGGCCAGGGCTGGGACCTCCACCGCCTCGTCCCCGGCCGCGCCCTCCTGCTGGGGGGCGTCGAGGTCCCCAGCCCCGTGGGCGAGGAGGCCCACTCCGACGGCGACGTCCTCCTCCACGCGGTCATCGACGCCCTCCTGGGCGCCGCCGCGTTGGGCGACATAGGGAAGCACTTTCCGCCCTCGGACCCGAAGTGGAAGGACGCCGACTCCCGGGACCTCGCCCGGGCGGTCGCCGGCCTCGTCCGGGGGGCCCTCTGGCGGGTCGGCAACCTGGACTGCACCGTCGTCCTCGAGCGCCCCAAGCTCGCCCCCCACGTGGACGCGATGCGCGAATCCATAGCCGCATGCCTCGGCATTTCCCCCGACGCGGTGTCGGTGAAGGCCAAGACCCGGGAGGGCCTGGGGGACGTAGGCGAGGGCCGGGCCGTGGAGGCCCAGGCCATCGCCCTCCTCTACCGGGCGCCCTGATCCCGCCGGGCCCCGATCTAGACGGCCCCGGCGCCATGGCGGCCTGCAGCTGCCCCGGGGACGCGCCTTGGACGAGGGGGGCGGCGGGGGAGAAACCTTCCCGGGAAGGTCTCGCCCCCGCCTCGACTCCCCTTGAGGCCTAGGGCTTGTCCCCGCCGATCCGCGGGAGGTCGATCTTGGGCAGGTCCATCTTGTTCAGCTCGAGGGGGGAGCGGGCCCCGGAGATGGCGGCCACGCACACCGCCACGAGGAGGAAGGCCGCGGCTTGGGGGAGGCTGAAGGCGGACCCGAAGACGAAGGGCGAGCCGATGGCTGGCCAGAGGACCTGCATGCCGTAGAGGGCCGGGGCCACGGTGGACATCTCGCCGTCCTTGTACGCCACCTGGATGAGGACGAAGCTCGTGAGTCCCGCCACCAGGTAGGCGTACAGGTAGGGAGAGGCGACGACGCTCGAGAGCTCGGGGCCGACGGATACCTGGATGGCCCGCATGGGGAAGATCATGAAGCCGCCGATGGCCCCCGAGGCGGCGGCGATGCCCGCTGCGAGCCGGGGGCCCCTGAGCCTCGACCTGAAGGCCCACAGGAGGCCGCCCGCCGCTAGGGGTACGGCGAGGAAGGCGTAGAGGGAGCCGGGGGACAGGTCCTTCCCCCCCGACGCGCCGGTCTCCCCGAGGAAGCCGGCGGCCGCGATGGCCGCGAAGAGCGCGATGGTCCAGGCGAGGCGGCGCTTCCCGAGCTTCTCCTTGAGCATGAGCTTGGCCAGCATGGCGGTGAAGGCGACGCTCGTCCCGGTGATGGCGCCCACGACGTTGGTCGACAGGCCGAAGAGGGCGACGAAGGTGAAGATCCACACGACGTTCATGAGGCAGGTGCCGAGGAGCCAGAGGGCCAGGTCCCTGCCCCGGCGGGCGCCCGGGGGGCGGTCGCGGCCGATCCACCCGATGTGCTGTTTCTGGAGGGTCATGCCGAGGGAGAGGACGAAGTTGCCGACGACCGCGACCGAGGCGGCGAGGGCCGGAGGGATTATCAAGGCGCAGCTCCTTAGATCTGCCTCGCTGTTCGCCTCAGGGCGTCGAACAGCGAGGAGAAGGGCGAGGAAGCCCTGTAGAATACCGCGGGATAGCCCGGAGGGCTCTCTATGGACACCCGGCCGCCGCGGAAGCTCCGGGAGGTCCACAGGTGGACCCACTCGTCCTCCGGGAGGTAGAGCTCCGTGAGGGAAGAGCGGCCGCCAGTCGCCGGGGCCACCATGAGGTCGCGGCCGTAGAGGTACTGGTAGGAGAGCTTCCGGACTTGGGGGTCCGACTCGTAGTGGACCCAGGGATGCCGGATGGGGGGAAGCCCTCCGGAGGCGAGCTCGGCCGCCGCCGCGACGTGGTAGGGCTTGAGGGCCGCGTAGATCCCCGACATCCGGGCCAGGAGGGCGAGGCTGCGGTCGTCGTCCCAGACCTGGGCCGAGGCCTCGGGCCTGAGGCCGTCGCCGACCCGCAGGATCGGCGAGAAGGCGGACATCTCGATCCAGCGCTCGAGGCATTCCCGGCCGCGGCGGGCCCAGGCGAAGGAGATGGAGCCCCCCGCCTCGGTGTGCCAGAGCCCTCCGCCCGAGAGCCCAAGGGAGAGGGCGGCGGGGACAGAGCCGGCCAGGCCGTCGTACCGGGAGAAGGAGGAGAGCTGATCCCCGGACCAGAACGCGTCGGCGTAGCGCCGGGACCCCCGGGACCCCGAGTCGGCGAGGACGACGGCGGCGCCCGAGAGCCCGGCGTCGACTATGGCCTCCCGGCATATCCTGGCCCAGAGCATGGGCCACCGGTTGTGGTAGGCCTGGGCGCCCTCGGCCGAGGCGATGAGGGCGTCGGGGGGCAGGTACTCGCAGGAGTCGGCCATGACCCCCGCCATGCCCGAGTCGAGGAGCCCGGAGCGCACGGCCATCTTGGCCCAGGCCGCGGCCTCCCGGGAGGAGAGGTCGATCATGGCGAAATCCGCGCCCCGGGCCGTCTCAATGTAGTCCCCGCCCAGGGGGCTCTTCACGCAGTAGCCGAGGGCCGAGGCCTCTTTGTAGGCGGCGCCCTTGGGGTCGAGGAGGGGCGATGCGTGGCCGACGAAGCGGATGCCCTGGGAGCGGAGCGACGAGAGAGCCCCCGCCAGGCCGGGATAGAGAGAGCGGTCCCAGGCGTATGCCCCGACGGGCCGGGGTCCCGGGCCGCCCCGGAGGCCGCCGTGCCAGTCCCGGGACCAGAGGGCCGCGATCTTGACCCCCGCCCCGAGGGCGGCGTCGACCCGCTTCCGGGTTTCCTCGTCCCCTCCCCTCGCCTCGAGCCAGGCTCCCTCGAAGATCCAGTCGGGGACCGCCGGCGACTCGCCCATGTAGGCCCCCAGGGCCGAGACCGTGCGGGAGGCGTCGGCCTCGACGCCGAAGGCGATCTCCCTAGGCACTGCCCAGGAATCGGCGACGGTGGCGCCACGGTGGAATTCCAGGGTCGTGTAGGCCCCGGTGTCGATAGCGCACCAGTAGTCCTTAGTGGAGACGAAGGCGGAGGAGGGGATGCTCGTGGCCGCCCCGTCCCCACCCGAGTCCCGGGAGAGGGAGGCCAGGGCCCGGAGGCAGCCGAGGCCGGGGCCTCGGCAGATGGCCCGGGCCTGGGCCCAGACCGCGGCGGAGCGCCCCTTGAGGTCGAGGCGGGCGAATCGCTCGCCGCAGCCGAAGATGCGCTCGTCGGGGGAGGCCGCGAGCCTCAGGCGGAATCGGTTTATCGACGACTCGTACCTCGAGAAGGAGATGCGGACGTGGCCATCCATCTGCCGGACCGTCATGGCCAGCTGCCCCTCGAAGTCGATGGAGGCGAACTCATCGGAGCTCTCCAGCACCTTGAAGGACCTGAGGGGACGGTTCGCGACCCGGCGCGAGCGGAGGCGGTAGGAGAACCTGCCGCGCTTGATCAGGTTCTCGGCGGTGCCGATCTCGACGCAGGGGCTCCTCCTAGAGTGGGAGAGTATCCTGCGGCCGTCCGCGAGGAGGACGAAGCCCTCCGCCGCCGATTCTATGCTGATCATGCGGTGTAGAGGATACACCGCGGCATGTCGCCGCGCAACGACCGGGACCGGGAGAAGATCAGCGGCCCTCGAAGAGGGCGAGCATGGCGGGATTCTTGAAGAGGGACGCGTACTTCCGGGCCGAGAGTCCCAGCTTGTCCTCGAGCCCGGCGTCGGCCCCGCCTTCGAGGAGGAGCCGCGCGATGTCCGCGTCGTTCCTCCCCACCGCGACCACGAGGGCGGTCTGGCCGTCCTTGCTCCGCAAGTCCGGGGCTGCCCCCCGCTGGAGGAAGAGCTCCACGAGGTCCGCCGAGCCGATATGGGCGGCGTCCATCAGGGGCGAGTAGCCCCGGTCCTCGCTCTGGAGGTCCACCGAGGCGCCCCGGTCCAGGAGGATCTCGGCCACCGCCCGGTGACGGCCCCGGGCCGCGAGGCAGAGGAGGGGGACGCCGTGCTTGTCCCGGGAATCCGGGGAGAAACCCGACTTCAGGAAGAGCTCGACGGCCGCCGCATCCCCTTCCTGGGCGCACTGGGCAAGGGCGTCGGCGTGGCAGGAGATGCCCATCTCGAGGAGGGAAGCCCGGGAGGCTCGGCGCTCCTCTTCCGCGAGCCAGCCAGCCATCTCAGTCTGATAGTAGGAGTCCAGCTCCTCGAGGCTGTCGAGGACCGGGAGGCCCGAGAGGTACCTGGGGATCTCCCGATCGGGGTCGAACCTATACAGCGCGAAGGACACGCCCCGGCTGTAGCCGTAGCCGGCGGTGAAGGAGAACCACGAAGAGTTCAGGCTCGCCAGGGAGACCAGGGCCAGGAAATGGCTCGCCTTCTCGAGGCGCCGGAGGACGCTCTCGCCCTGCAGCGATTCCCAAGTCTCGTGGAGCTTGAGGCCATAGGCGTCTATCCCCGCGTCGGCGAAGCGACCGAGAATCTCGGAGAGGAGGAGGGTATCGCTCGGAGCGGCTAGTACGGCGACGGTCACGGCGACTTCTTTCTCCTTCGCATTTTCCCTTTAATTGTCGGCAAAAGGAAGAAATAAATGTAGTCCCGACATGGAAACCGGGACTTGTTGCCCCATGGGGCAACAGACTCACAACAAAATTCGAAAACAAAATATTACCGAGATCTTGACGATTATAGAGATAATAGATATTATTTTGTTTGTAGCCGAGAGGACGACTCGGCTACTTCAATCGCTTCTAGCCCGAAGAGACATCCCTCCCGGGTTGGAGCGAGCGGCACTGGCTCCCGGGTTCATCCTCCTTTACCCGGGAGCCTTTTTTTGTTCCTCGAAGCTTGTTGGCGGAGTCATCGCCCTCCGTCAGTTTCCCTCCAGAGCTCGGGAGCTGGGAATTCGTCGCTCTCTGTCCACGTCTGGGGCCCTGTCCCGACCGCCCTGCTCGTCCCGACGTTTCTGGCGAGGAAGGCTACGAGCTCCTCCCAGCCGTCCCTGCGGACTACCGTCCGGGGAAGCTCCAGACGGTCGTTGAGCCGCGGATCGGCGTAGATGAAGCCGGGCTTCACGGCCAGGGCGAAGGCGTAGCCCGCCCGATCGACCTCGGCCTTGGTGATGGGGGATAAAGCCCCGAAGGGGTAGGCGTACACGTAGGAGGGCAGGCCGGTGAGAGCCTCCACGCTGGTCTTGGCCTTGAATATCTCCTTCTCGAAGGCGGCCCGGTCGCTCCGATAGAGCTGCTCGGTGACGTACAGGTGATAGTAGCCGTGGGACCCCACGGAGCAGCCCGCAGCCACGAGGTCCTTGAGGGCCGCCTCCTTGAGGAAATAGGGGCTAGCGCCTATGACCGCCGGGTAGACCAGGAGGGCGGGCTTGATGCCCCTGGGCGCGAAGGTCTTCTCGTAGGCCTCGGAGATGGTGCGATGGCCGTCGTCGATCGTGGCGACGAGATTGCGGCTCCCCTCGATCCGCCCGAAGAGGGCGTCATCCAGGCTTATGAAGCGGTAGCCCAAGGCTTTCAGGGCGTCGAGCTGGGCGGCCAGCTCATCGAGGGAGAAGTCGGTCTGCAGATTCTTTTTCCCCAGAAAAGTGTGCCAGCAGAGGATGAAAGCCCGATCGGTGAGGTCGAAGGGCCGCTCGACCTGGGGAAGCGCGGCCGCCTCCGCGGCGAAGGCCAGGAGGAGGATCAAGGCTAGGGTGGCGCTGCGAGCGAGTCGAGGATAGGCTAAAAACATTTGCTATCTTGTGTAGCGAAAAAGCCCCCGGATGCGCAAGGTGGCGGCGCCGGCCATCGAGGCTCGGGGGGCCGAAGGAGGCCGCCCCGGGGCGGGAACGCCGCGGCTCAGCCTATGGTCGCGAGGAGGTCTCCGGTGGCCACCGAAGCTCCCTCGGCCACGGCGAAGGACACGAGGGTGCCATCCACGGGCGCCACGATCTCGTTCTCCATCTTCATGGCCTCGAGGATGAGGATCACCTGGCCTGCCTTCACCGCCTGGCCCGCCTGGGCCTTGAGGCCGAGGATTGTGCCGGGCATGGAAGCTCTCACCAGGGCCCCGCCGGAGCGCGAAGCCTGGGCGGGAGCTGCGGGAGACGCGGATTGGGGCGTCGCCGGCGACGCCTGCCGTGGTGTCGCCCTCTGGGCCGATCCGCGGCCTTGGCCCTCCCCCGGATGCCCAGAGGCGGGGCCCACTTCCTCCACCGTGACGTCGTAGCTCACGCCATTGACCTGTATCTTGTAGCTCTTCATGTCCTACTCTCCCTGAGGAAATCTGTCGACGTGGCCCCAGGCCGGGGTATTGAGCCCCGGGACCGGGGCCGAGGACCGACGCAAGATCCGGCCGGCGAAGGCCGGAGCCGCACCTTCCTGTCCGCTGCCCGAGGGCGAGACGCCCACGACCCGGAAGGAGTCCGGGTCCTCCCCGGTGGCGGCCGCGATGGCTGCGGCGATGACCGCCACCAGCTCCCCGTCCACCGCCGCTCCGCTCCCGCCGCGGGAGGCGACGCGCCCGGCCCGGGCGCGAAAGCCGAGGAAGCAGGCGACCGCCACGGCGAGGACTGTAGCGGCCGCGGCCAAAGCTCCATACATAGGCCCTTCCTTACAGCGGGATGTTGCCGTGCTTGCGGCTCGGCCGGGCTTCGCGCTTCCCGGAGAAGAGCTCGAGGGCGGCCACGAGCCTGGCGCGGGTCTGGCTCGGCTCTATCACGTCGTCGACATAGCCTCGGCGCGCAGCCTTGTAGGGGTTCGCGAACTCGGCCTTGTACTCCTCGATCTTCTGGGCCCTGGTGGCTGCGGGGTCCTGGGACTCCTCGATCTCCCGCTTGAAGATGATGTTGGCCGCGCCCTCGGGCCCCATGACCGCGATCTCGGCGGAGGGCCAGGCGAGGCAAAGGTCGGCGCCGAGGTGGCGGCTGCACATGGCTATGTAGGCGCCGCCGTAGGCCTTGCGCAGGATCACCGTCAGCTTGGGCACCGTGGCCTCTGAGTAGGAGTAGAGGATCTTGGCGCCGTGGCGGATGACTCCGCCGTGCTCCTGGTCCACGCCGGGGAGGTAGCCGGAAGTGTCGACTAACGTGACCAGGGGGATGTTGAAGGAGTCGCAGAAGCGGATGAACCGCGCGGCCTTGTCCGAGGCGTTGATATCGAGGACCCCGGCCATGACCTTGGGCTGGTTGGCGATGATCCCCACGCTCCGCCCCCCGAGGCGGGCGAAGCAGGTGAGGATGTTCTGGGCGTAGAGCTCGTGGACCTCGAAGAAGTTCCGGCCGCCGTCGGCCGCGGCGTCGAAGACCCGGGAGATCACGTCCCGCACGTCGTAGGGCTTGTTGGGCGAGTCGGGCATGAGGGAGGCGAGGTCCGCCGCCGGGCGCGCCGGGTCGTCGCCGGAGTCGACGAGAGGCGGGTCCTCCACGTTGTTCTGGGGGATGTACGAGAGGAGCTTCTTGATGGCCGCGATGGTCGCCGCCTCGTCGGGGCAGGCGAAGTGCGCGACGCCGCTCGCGGCGGCGTGGACCGTGGCGCCCCCGAGGGCGTCGGCGTCCACGTCCTCCCCGGTCACCGCCTTGATGACCTGGGGCCCGGTTATGAACATGTTGCCGATCCCCTGGGTCATGAAGACGAAGTCCGTGAGGGCGGGCGAATAGACCGCGCCGCCGGCGCAGGGGCCCATGATCACCGAGATCTGGGGCACCACGCCCGAGGCCAGGGTGTTGCGGTAGAAGATGTCGCCGTAGCCCGAGAGGGCGTCTATGCCCTCCTGGATGCGCGCCCCACCCGAGTCCTCGATGCCGATGCAGGGCACGCCCATCTTCATGGAGAGATCCATGACCTTGCAGATCTTCTTGGCGTGGGCCTCGCCGAGGGAGCCGCCGATGACCGTGAAATCCTGGGCGAAGACGCAGACTTGGCGGCCGTCGACCTTGCCGTGGCCCACCACGACGCCTTCGCCCGGGGCGGAGACCTTGTCCATCCCGAGTTCGGTGCAGCGGTGCTCCACGAAGGCGTCGATCTCGACGAAGCTGCCAGGGTCGAGGAGGGAGGCTATCCGCTCCCGGGCGGTCATCTTGCCCTTCTCGTGCTGGGCGGCCACGCGCTTGGCGCCGCCTCCCTCGAGGACCTTGCTCCGTCGCTGGACGAGCTTCTCAATCTTGTCTTCCATGCCTCACTCCACCTTTACAAAAAACGGCGTATTGTCATTATGCCCTAGCTCTCAGGCTCTCGACAAGGACTTTAGCAGCCTTCCGGGAACCGAGGCACCGAAGTCCAAGCTCGCGGCTACAACCGCGAGCTCGATTCTATAAATCCATATTATAAAAAGACATTATAGCCGATTCAAGCGGCTCTCACCCGCCTTCTGGCCCCCGGGGCCTCACGACACAGGAAAAGACAAAAATTGACAATATCACCTAGTCTGTAAAACTGAATTCCAGTAGACTATGCACTAACTCTCCTACGGAGCGAAGCTATGGCCAAGCAGCTGAAGATACGAGACCTCACCCTCCGGGACGGGCAGCAGTCCCAGTTCGCGACTCGCATGAACCAGGCCCAGGTCGACCGGGTGCTCCCCCTCTACAAGAAAGCCGGTTTCTACGCGATGGAAGTCTGGGGTGGGGCGGTGCCGGATTCGGTGATGCGCTACCTCAACGAGGATCCCTGGGAACGCCTCGAGAAGATAAAGGCCGGCGTGGGCGGCGCGTCCAAGCTGACCGCCCTCTCGCGGGGCCGGAACCTCTTCGGCTACAGCCCCTACCCCGACTCGGTGATCAAGGGCTTCTGCGAGCGCAGCGTCCGCTCGGGGATCGACATCATGCGCATCTTCGACGCCCTGAACGACCCGGCGAACATGGAGAGCTCGATCCGCTTCGTCAAGGAAGCCGGGGGACTGGCAGACTGCGCGATCTGCTACACCACGGATCCCCGTTTCTCCCTGAGCCAGCGCCTCGGTTCGGCGATCCGAGGCCGTCCGCTCCCCGGCCCGGTGTTCACCGACGCATACTTCGTCGCCAAGGCCGGGACGCTGGCCGGGCTCGGCGCCGACATGATCTCCATCAAGGACATGGCCGGCCTCGTGGAACCCGGCAGGGCCTACGAGCTGGTCAAGGTCCTCAAGTCGGAGACGGGCCTCCCGCTGGATATGCACACCCACTGCACCCCCGGCTTCGGGGTGGCCACGGTCCTCATGTCCATGGTCGCCGGCGCCGACATCGTGGACACCGTGATGCTCTCCTGGTCCGGCGGCCCCGCCGCCCCGGCCTACGAGCTCGTGCAGCTCTTCGCGGATCGACTCGGCCTCGACACCGGCGTGGACCGAGCCGCCGCCGCCGAGATCGACAGGGAACTCCGCGGGATTCGCGCCGAACTCGCCGAGCACGACCACTTCAAGAAGAACGTTCCGCCGGTCCTCGACCTAGCCGCGGGGAAGATCCCCGAGAGCCTCGCTGGGCTCGTCGACCTGGCCTGCGAGGAGGCGACCTCCCCGAAGTCCGACGCGGGCCGAGTCCTGCGGATCTGTCGGAAGATCGAGGCCGAGCTCAACTACCCGGAGCCCAACGAGATCGTCCGGCGGGCCCAGATCCCCGGGGGCATGTACACGAACATGCTCTCCCAGCTCCGGGAAGCCAAGCTCGAGGACCGAGTCGAGGAAGTGCTCGCCTTGGTGCCCCGGGTGCGCCTCGACTGCGGGCTCCCGCCCCTCGTCACCCCCACGAGCCAGATCGTGGGGGTGCAGGCGGTCAACTGCGTAGTCGACATGGCCCAGGGGAAGAAAGCCTACGACAACGTCTCCAAGAACTTCGCCGAGCTCGTCCGCGGGGCCTACGGGAAGACGCCGGTCCCCGTCAGGCCCGAGTTCCGGGAGAAGATCTGCGGCTCCCCCGAGGAGACACCCTACGACGTCTCGGGCTATAAGGCGCAGCCCAATCCGGCCCTGCCAGAACTAGGCGGAGCCAGGCTCGCCAAGGACGAGAAGGAGCTGCTCCTCCTCGAGCTCTTCCCGAGCGTGGCCGAAAAGTTCCTCAAAGGTCGCCGCAAGAGGGAGCGCGACGCCGAGCGCGACGCCGCGGAAGCGATGGCGCCCTATCCGGCGGAGCTCTGGGAGGAAGCCCTAGCCATGAACGCCGGCGCCTAGGCGCGCATCGAGTTCCTCGAAGCTTGTTGGCAGCCCCCGCGCCTCACCGCGGCTGCCCGAGCTACCGCGCCGGGGCCTTGTCCCCCTCCGCGATCGGGACTTCGATGCGGCAGGACATGCCGTGCCCTCCTGGCGATACCGACCTCGTCAACCGAGCCCCGAGCTGGTGCACGAGGGAGTCCACGAGCTCCAGGCCGAAACCACCGGAGCCGGAGGCTTCGGCGGGCGATCCGTCCCAAGCTCCGCCGTCCTCCACGCCGACCAGGAGGGAGCCCCCGCCGGAAGCCTCGGCCGAGAGGACTATCTTTCCCTGGCGGCCGTCGGGGAACGCGTACTTGCAGGCGTTGGTCGCGAGCTCGGTGACCACGAGGGCCAGGGGGACGGCGGACTTGAGGCCGATCGAGGTCCCCGGGGCGACGTCGACCTCGATCTCCACGCCGCGCCCCTCGAGGTAGGTCTTCGAGAGCTCGGAGGCCAGGGCGGAAAAGTAGGGCCCGAGCTCCACCTCGTCCGCCGACCGGCTCTTGTACAGGAGCTCGTGGAGCATGGCGATGCTGCCGATCCGCTCCGATGCCGCCACGAGGGCCTGACTGGCAGTATCGGGGTCGGAGGCGACCTGCATCTCCCCGAGGGTGAGGATGCTCCGCACCACGGTCAGGTTGTTCTTCACCCGGTGGTTCACCTCGAGGAAGAGGAGCTCCTTCGAGCGGAGTTCCTCCTCCAAAGCCTTGCTCCCCGCCGCTCGTCGCCGCGCCGAGAGGGCGAAGGAGAGGAGGATCGCCGAGGCCAGGAGGAGAAAGAGGACCATGGAGGACTCTCTGACGAGCCTCGTCCTCCAATCGGCGAGGGAGGGCCCCATGTCCCGGGCGATGCGCACCTTGAGAGGGTGGTAGGCCATGGCTGTCTCCGATGCGATTACACCCTGCCCCGCCGCGGGCCGGGGGGCGTCGCTCCAAGACGAGAGCCCGGAGGCGCCCGAGAGGAAGCCGGAGTAGACATCGGACACCTCGGCCGCTTCCTCGCCCCGCTCCTTGAGGAGCCGCGTCCGCCCCTCCAGGGCAGAGGCGGTGAAGAGGATGGCTATGTAGCGCTCCGGCCAAGGGAGGGCGCTGACCGTCGCCAGGCATCCTCCGCCCTCGGCGGGAGCCGAAGCCACGAGGGTCTCGGGCTTCCCGGTTAGGGCGAGGCGGCGGAGGACGCCTTCTGGTAAACCGAGGGTCGGCGAAGTCCGGTGCCAGGCCGAAGCCGCGACGGCGCCAGTTCCGTCGAGGACGTAGACGTTCTGGGACTCCGGGACCCTGGTGGCAGCGTCCACGGCCGCCGCCGCCGCGGAGCGGGGCCCCGCCGCCGCGAAATCGTGGGACACGGCCTCGATGGCCGAATCGGCGAGGCGCAGGAGCCTGTCCAGGCTGCGGGCCACGAATTCCGAGTCGTAGAGCAGCTTGTTGGAGGCCGTGGCCACGATGGATCGCCGCTCGGACACCATGACCGAGGCCATCCTCTCCGAGAGGAGGGCGAGGGCCAGGGCGGCGGCGACGACGGCGGCGGCCAAGAGCCGCCCATAGGCCTTTCCGTCGGCCATCGAACTCATAGTCAGCGGGGGAGAGCGGCCCGTAGCAGGGCCAGCGCCTCGGTGGAAACGCCGAGATGCATGGCCATCTCTTCCTCCCGCTCCTGGAGGAAGCGCCGCGTCGCCTCGATATCCGCCTCCGTAGGCGTAACCACCTTCATACCCCTCCCGATAAGACTGGCCCGGGCCGCGGACTGGGCCTGGAGAGCCTCGTCCCGGAAAGCCTCGAGGCTCTCGTCCCAGGCCCCCGCCACGACCCGCCTGAGCTCCGGTGAGAGCTTCGCCCAGAACGAGGAGCTCGCCAGAGGTACGTAGAAGGGGTAGTACTCCCGATCCTCGAAGACCGCCTTGAGACCGTGGGTGTCCAAGGCGGCGCTCTCCACGGTCTCGTAGGTCGTGAGGACAGCGCCGACCGCCCTCCGGTCGAGATACGCTGGGAGGTCCGCGGAGCTTATGGCCACGGGTTTCGCGCCGAGGGCGGCCATCCTCTCCTCGTTTCCCCGTCCCCCCGCCACCCTCACGGCGACGCCGCGGAGCTCCTTCACCCCTCCTATGGGCCTCGTGGAGAAGATGTGGGCGTAGCCGAGGTCGAGCCAGCCCCCGAGGACCTCGAAACCGAGGGTCTCGGAGATCCGGCGGGACACGAGGGTCCCCAGGGGGCCATTCATGAGAGACCGCAGGGACTCCACCGAGCGGCCATAGACCGAGGGCAGCATGAAGGCCGCGGTGTCGGGCACGATCTTGTCGAACTGCCAGATCCCAGGGACCGCCACCTCCACGTCGCCCCGGGCCAAGGCGGGGAGCACGTCGGCGTCCCGGAAGAGCCGAGCGCCATCGCGGAACTCCACCAGGATGGCGCCTTTGGATCGTGCCTCGACTAGGTCCGCGAAGCGGCGGGCCGTGGCGGCCTGGAAGTGGGAGCTCGGGTTCTCCACGGACACCCTCATGAGGATGGGGCCCTGGGCCGCCGCCGCGGAGGCCGCGAGGGAAGCAGCCAGAGCCAGGGTCGCCAGGCGAGAGACCGTGTGTCCCATGAGGCAACTATAGGCGGGAAAGCGGCCCGGTTCAAGTCGAGGGAGCTCAGTCCTCGACTGAGGCATTCAGCTCGGGTAGGAGAGCTTATCCGCGGACCAGCCCTCGATGGCCTTCAGGTAATCGGCAGCATCGGCCGCGGCCCCCACGAGGTCGTGGTCCCGCCAGTTGCCGCACTCGACTTCGGTGGCACCGGGGATCGTTCCCTCGAAGGCCGCGATGAAGGCGAAGCTCCTCTGGACTAGGTCGACGACCTCCCTCCCCGGCAGCTCCCGGACGAGGAGGTAGAAGCCGGTCCGGCAGCCCATCGGCCCCACGTAGACCACCTTGTCCGAGAGTTCCGAGCTCCGGGCGTAGGTGGCGAAGAGGTGCTCGATGGTGTGCAGGGACCCGACGCCGAGATAACTCCCTGCGTTGGGCTTCTTCATGCGCACGTCGTAGGTCACGACGTCCCCGTCGGTCCTCGAGACGTATATGCCGGGGCCAATCTTCCTGTGGTCGACCTGGAAGCTGGCGATCTTGCGCAATTCCATGGGGCCCTCCTGAAGGCGGACGTCATCTTACACCATAACCCGCGGCGGCAATAGGCCGTCACTGGGCCCCGGCGGGCGGGGAAGGCCGAGGCGGGCGGTGGGCTCCCCAGCGCCGGCCCTAGCCTCGCTGGGGCCGGGATTTCGTGTAGACGTCGAACCAGACGGCGGCGAGGAGCACGAGCCCCTTGATCGACTGCTGCCAGTCGACGCTCACCCCCATGATGGACATGCCGTTGTTGAGCACCGCCATCACGAGGCCCCCGACTATGGTGCCGGCGACCGTGCCGATGCCGCCAGAAGCCGAGGCGCCGCCGATGTAGCAGGCGGCTATGGCGTCCATCTCGAAGTTCACCCCCGCCTTTGGGGTCGCGGCGTTGAGCCTCCCGGCGACCACGAGGCCCGCGAGGGCCGAGAGCACCCCCATGTTCACGTACACCCAGAAGAGCACCCGCTCGGTCTTGACGCCGGAGAGCCTGGCGGCCTTGGCGTTCCCGCCCAGGGCGTAGATGTGGCGCCCGAGGACTGTGCGTTGGGCGACGTAGGTGTAGATCAGCACCAGGGCCACGAGGATGAAGAGGACGACCGGCAGGCCGTTGTAGGCGGCGAACTCGTAGGAGAAGAAGCCTATCCCCAGGATGGCTATCGCGGTCTTGGCCAGGTCGAGCCAGAGGGGTATCGCCTCGAAGTGGTAGCGGCGTTTGACCCTCCTCGCGTAGACGAAGGCCCCGGCCAGGACCACGGCGGCGAAGAGCCCGAAGGCCAGGGCCGGAAGGTTGAGCCCGTCCACCCGGAGGTCGCCGCCGGGCAGGTAGCCCACGGCGAGAGCCTGGAAGGACTCGGCGAAGGGGGCCTTGGTCTGCCCCTTGAGGATGACCATCGTGAAGCCGCGGAAGATGAGCATGCCGGCGAGGGTCACTATGAAGGCCGGCATCTTGGCGAAGGCTATGAAGAAACCCAGGAAGGCCCCCACGGCGGCACCGATCAGGAGGGCGACGAGGGCCGATGGAAGGACGCCGAGGCCGAGGTCCACCATCAGGACCGCCGAGACCGCCCCGACGAAGGCGGCCACCGAGCCCACCGACAGGTCGATGTTGCCGGTGACTATGCAGAAGAGCATGCCTATGGCCAGGATCAGCACGTAGCTGTTCTGGAGCACGAGGTTCGTGATGTTCATGGGCTTGAAGATGATCCCGTCCGTCAGCACCTCGAAGAGGACCATGATGGATGCGAGGGCGATCACCATGCTGTACTGGCGGATATTGTTCTTGAAGAACCGCGCCATCGTGCTCATACTCCCAAGGCCCTCCCATCCGCCGCCAGGCTATCACGATAGCCCGGTCCTCGCCGGCCCGCAAGGGCGATTCCGCCGGCCGCCGCGTCCTCGGGTCCGGCTAGCGGCCCAGCTGGGCCGCCGAGTAGTAGCCGGAGTCCACGAGGATCCGGCGGTAGTTGCTCGCGTCGACGTTGATGGGCTCGCAGAGGTAGGCGGGCACAATCTTCCTGCCGTTGTCGTAGGTGGTCGTGTCGTTGACCTCGGCGGGCCGACCCGAGAGGACGGCGTCCACCATGTCCGCCGCCCGCAGCGCCAGTATCCGGGTGTCCTTGAAGATGGTCTGAGTCTGCTCCCCCGCCAGGATCGACTTGACCGAGGCGATCTCGGCGTCCTGGCCGGTGACGACGGGCATGGGTTTCCTGGCCGCGCCGTAGCCCACGGACTTGAGGGCCGAGAGTATGCCGATGGATATCTCGTCGAAGGGCGAGAGCACGGCGTCGACCCGGGCGTCGGTGTACTTCGAGGCGAGGAGATCGTCCATCCTGCGCTGGGCCGCCGCGCCGTCCCAGCGCAGGATCGCGACCTTCTCGAAGGCGGTCTGCCCCGAGCGCACGATGAGCTGGCCGTTGCGCAGGTACGGCTCGAGCTGGGTCATGGCGCCCCTGAAAAAGTAGCGCGCGTTGTTGTCGTCCGGGGAGCCCGCGAAGAACTCGATGTTGAAGGGGCCCCGGCCGTTGGCCAGCCCGAGCTTCTCCACGATGTAGCCCCCCTGCATGAGCCCCACCTTCATGTTGTCGAAGGTGGCGTAGTAGTCCACCCAGGGACTGTTCCGCAGGAGGCGGTCGTAGGCTATCACCGGGATCCTCGCCTCGTGGGCCCGCTCAAGGACGTTGGTAAGGGACTCGCCGTCGATGGAGGCGATCACCAGCACCGACGCGCCTTTCATGATCATGTTCTCGATCTGGGAGACCTGGGTGTCGATGTTGTCCTCGGCGTACTGGAGGTCGACCTTGTAGCCCCGGGCGAGGAAGATCCGCTTCATGTTGGCCCCGTCCTGGATCCACCTCTGCACCGACTGGGTCGGCATCGCGATGCCCACGGTCTTCTGGGCGAAGAGGGCGGCAGGCCCGACGGCCAGGCCGGCTGCGAGGAGGAGGGCGAGGCCCCTGTTCATATCGTTTACGCTCCTTTTAAAAGCGACGCCGGCCCCTTGAGGACCGGCGCCAGACACGCGGCAGACGAAGGGCGCTACCGCTTCTTGATGTACTTCTGGATGTCGATCGCGACGGCGACGCAGATGATAATGCCCTTGACGATCTGCTGCCAATAGGCCGAGACGCCCAGCACGACGAGGCCGTTGTTCATGACCTCGAAGATGAGGACGCCGATGAGCATCCCGGAGACGCGGCCGACGCCGCCCCAGACCGAGACGCCGCCTATGACCGCCGCGGCGATGGCGTCCAGCTCGTAGCCGTAGCCGTAGTTGTTGGTCGCGCCGCCGGTGCGGGAGGCGAGGAGGGCCCCCGCGAGGCCGTAGCAGAGGCCGCCGATGGCGTAGACGATGAGGAGGGTCTTCCACACGCAGACCCCGGACACGACCGCCGCGTCGGGGTTGCCGCCGTAGGCGTAGATGTTCTTCCCGAGCCTGGTCTTATTGAGTAGGACGTAGATGATCAAAGTGATCACCGCCGCTATCAATATTATGAAGGGTATGTCCACCGGCCAGTTCCACGAGCCGGTGCCCCCCGTGCCGATGTTGGTGAAGTCGTCGCGGAGCCCGCCGAGGGGCTGGGCGCCCCGGGGAGGCCGGTCCACGTAGAGAGACTCGGCGCCGTAGACGATGACCATCGTGCCGAGGGTGGCGATGAAGGGAGGCACGTTGAGGAAGGCCACGATCACGCCATTCATGAGCCCCACGAGGAGGCCGGCGCCCAGGGCAGCCAGGATCGGCCAGGCCAGGGCGAGCTGCGGGAGGTCGGGGAAGAGCTTCGAGGCGTAGTCTGGCCTCTGGGCGAGGCTGGCCGAGATGACCGCCGCGAGGCCGACGGTGCGCCCCGCGGAGAGGTCGGTGCCGCGGGCTATGAGGATGCCCCCGACGCCCATGGCTATGATCGCCCGGACCGAGGAGATCCTCAGGATGTTGACGAGGTTGTCGATGCCGAGGAAGCTGGGCCGGGAGATCCCGACGAAGAGTACAATGCCTATGAGGACGAGGAGGATGGCGTTGCTGCTCGCGAACTCCTTCATCGCCTCGCCGTTCAGCTTCTTTGGGCTTATCGTTGCTTCACTCATTGCGCGCTCCTTATCAAGACATGAACTCCGTCGCGAGCTCCATGATCCTCTCCTGGGTCGCCGACTTGCCGTCGAGTACGCCGGTGGCCCGGCCCTCGCACATGACCATGATACGGTCGGACATGCCCAAGAGCTCGGGCATCTCCGAGGAGATCATTATTATGCTCTTGCCCCTCTTCGCCAGGTCCGCGATGATCGTGTAGATCTCGTACTTGGCGCCGACGTCGATCCCCCGGGTGGGCTCGTCGAGGATGAGGATGTCCGGGTCGGTGAGGAGCCAGCGGGCCACGATCACCTTCTGCTGGTTGCCCCCCGAGAGGTTCTGGATGAGAGTCTTGGCCGTGGGGGTCTTCACCCGGAAGGTGTCGATGGACTTCTGCACGTCGTCGGCGCCGCGCTTGCGGTCCAGGAGGCCGCTCCTGCCTATGTAGCGCGCTATGTTGGCTATGAGGGTGTTGTCCGTCACCGACAGGACGGGGAAGATGCCCGTGGTCCGCCGCTCCTCGGTGAGGAGGGCTATCTTGTGGGCCTTGGCCTGGGTCGGATTCTGGATCGAGACCTCCTCTCCGTTGAGGAAGATCTTCCCCCCCTTCACGAGCCTGAGGCCGAAGATGGACTCCACGAGCTCGGTGCGCTGGGCGCCGACCAGGCCGCCCAGGCCCAGGATCTCCCCCCTGCGGAGCTCGAAGCTCACGTCCTTGAAGGAGCGGGGATTCGCGGAGGTGAGGTGCTCTACCCTCATGACGACCTCCCCCGGCGCGTTCTCCCGCGGGGGGAAGCGGTTCGTGAGGTCGCGGCCCACCATCCGCTTGATGATGAGGTCGGTGGTGAGCTCCTTGGCCGGGTAGGTCCCCACGACCTTGCCGTCCCGCATGATCGTCACGTCGTCGGCGATCTCGAGGATCTCCTCCATCTTGTGGGATATATAGATGATCGCCCGCCCCTCGTCCCGGAGCTTGCGGATGATGCCGAACAGGTGGTCGACCTCGTTCTCCGTCAGGGAGGAGGTCGGCTCGTCCATGATGATCACCTTAGCGTTGTACGAAACCGATCGCGCGATCTCCATGGACTGGATCTTGGACACCGAGAGGTTCTTCACCCACACCTTCGGGTCGACGTCCATGTCGAGGCCCTCGAAGAGGGCCTTGGTGTCCCGGTACATCTTGCGGCTGTTCACGAGCCTGAAGGGCCCGAAGCCGCGGGTGGGATAGCGGCCCAGCCAGATGTTCTCCATGACGCTCCGGTACGGGATGGCGTGGAGCTCCTGGTGGATCATCGAGATGCCCGCGTCGAGGGCCTGCTTGGCGCCGGAGAAGCTCACCTTCTTGCCGGCTAGGACGATCTCGCCGTCGTCGGGCTCGTAGATGCCGAAGAGGCATTTCATGAGGGTCGACTTGCCCGCCCCGTTCTCCCCCATGAGGGCGTGGACGCTGCCCGCCCGGACCTCGATGGTCACGTCGTCGAGAGCTTTAACGCCCGGGAAGCTCTTGGAGATGCCGCGCATCTCCACAATGTTGGCGCTATCGGCCATGAGCGCAAACCTCCATTCATCGGCGCGCAAGCGCCTGGGGTCTTGGATATCGCCGCGTGGAGGGTTCAATCCAACTACTAACTATTATAGCAAAGCGCGGAGAATCGCGACCCTCGCGGGCGCGGCTCCCCGCTGCCGTAATGACTTCCGCCCGGCTCGCGCCGGGCGGGGAATCGGCCCTTACTTCTTGAACTGCTTGTAGTTGTCCAGGGTTACCATCTGATAGGGGACCCAGACGTAGTGGCCCTTCGGATCGGCCTTGCCGTCCTTGTTGGCGAGCTTGGCGACCTTGGTGGCGGCGCCCTTGCCGGAGGCGAGGGAGGCGGCGAGCTCGTAGGTGGCGGTGCCCTGGCCGGTCGCGTCGTTCAGGACCGTGCCGAGGAGGGTGCCCTGCTCGAGGGCGTCCAGGGCGGGGGGAGTGGCGTCGACGCCGACGACCGGCATGAACTTGCCGCCCTTGAAGTAGCCCGCGGCCTTGAGGGCCTCGATGGCGCCCAGGGCCATGTCGTCGTTGTTGGCGAACACGACCTCGACCTTGCCGGCGTAGGCGGCGAGCCAGGCGGCCATCTTCTCCTGGGCCTTCGGGCGGTCCCACATGGCGGTGTCTTCGGCGAGCTTCTCGACCTGGATACCGGCGGCCTGCACGGCCTCGATGGAGTACTGGGTGCGGTACTTGGCGTCGGAGTTGGACGGATCGCCCATCAGCATGACGTACTGGATCTTGCCGTCCTTGTTGAGGTCGGCCTCGGGGTGGGCCTTCCAATACTTGGCGACGATCTGGCCTTCCATCGTGCCGGACTCCTGGGCCTTGGCGCCGACGTAGTATACGTTCGGGTACTTGGCCAGGTCGAGGTCGCCGGGCTCGCGGTTGAAGAGCACGAGGGGGACCTTCTTCTTGGCGGTCTTCTGGATGAGGACGTTGGCGGCCGAGGGGTCGACCATGTTGATCGCGAGAGCCTTGACCTTCTGGGTCAGGAACTGGTCGATCTGGTCGTTCTGCTTGGGCTGATCGAACTGGCTGTCCTGGGTGGAGAGGTCGAGGTTGCCCTTGGCGAGGGTCTCGATCTGGTTGCGGACATAGGACATGAAGGTGTCGTCGAACTTGTAGATGCACATGCCGACCTTGGGGGGCGCGGCGAACACGCTGACGGTGCTCAGGCAAAGGACGAGAGCGATGGCGAGAACCAAGGCTTTCTTCATTAAACTACCTCCTGGAACTTTAACGACTTTGGCGGCGTCACGCCGCCGAGATATACAAAAATCGATCATCGCTGACCGCTTTTTGTTCGACTGAGTTCGTTTCTCTTCGTTTTCCTTCGTTTCGAAGGCTAACATAGGTTTCGAAGGCTGTCAAACAAAACTTGAGTATTGGGGCTAGGCCCCGTACAATGCCCTGTATGTTCGCGGTCGAGCGCATCAACATCATGAAGAGCTACCTCAGGGAACGGGGCAAGCTCGACGTCCACACCATGAGCGAGATGCTCGGCGTCTCGGAGGTCACGGTCCGCCGGGACCTGGAGAAGCTGGAGGCCGAAGGCTTCCTCACGAGGATGCACGGCGGGGCGATCCTCAAGGTCAAGGACCTGTCGGGGGCCGGGGAGGAGCTCCTCCCCGAGGAGAAGAAGGGGGAGGAAGACCGGGACGAGATCGCCCGCATCGCGTTCCTGATGGTCCGGGACGGCGACGTCGTACTCCTGACCAACGGCCCGATCGCCAGGAAGATAGCCCGGAAGCTCTCCGACCGGGGCAACGTCACGGTCCTCACCAACGACATCGAGGTCTCCCTCGAGGTGGCGGCCCAGGCGGGCAACCGGGCGGTCCTCCTGGGGGGGAACCCCGACCCCGAAGCCCGGGCGGTCTTCGGCGGCCTCGCCCAGGGCAACCTCCAGAAGTTCTTCGTCAACAAGGCCTTCATCGAGGCCGACGGCATCAGCGAGGAGCTCCAGGTGACGGTCTCGAGCCAGGAGAAGGCGGCCCTGGTGAAGGACGCCCTGGCCTGCGCCGAGGACAAGATCATCCTCTGCGAGGCCGCCAGGTTCCCGCGCAACGCATTCTACAAGCTCGGACCCCTCGGCCTGGCCGACAAGATCATCACCAACACCGACGTGCCCGAGGCCTTCAAGGCTAAGGTCTTCGCCGAGGACATACAGCTCTTCACCTCGGTCAACGCCTTCGAGGGCGGGGCCTAGCGTGGACCGGCGCGGCAGCCCGCCCCTCCTCGAGCTCAGGTCGGTGGGCAAGTACTTCTCCGACGACTTCTCCCTCCGCGATGTGTCCCTCGTGCTCGAGGCAGGGGAGGTCCACACCCTCATAGGCCAAAACGGCTCGGGCAAGACGGCCCTCATGGAGGCGGTCTGCGGTGTGTCCCGCCGGGACTCTGGGAGCATCCTCCTCGAGGGCCGGGGCGTGGACTTCGCCTCGGTGAACGAGGCCCGGGAGTCCGGGGTGGTCATGCAGTACCAGAGCGCCCAGCTCTTCGACAACCTCACGGTCGCCGAGAACGTCTTCTTCCGCCGGATGCCCCGGAGCGGCTTCTCGGGCCGCATGATCGAGCGCTACAGGCTCCACGAGGACTGCTCGATACTCTTCGCCCGGCTGGGCATAGCCATCCCGCCCGAGGAGCTCTTGTCCAGGCTCGGCTACACCCAGCGGCTCCTCGTCGCTGCGGCCCAGACCTGCATCGCCGGCGCCAAGGTCGTGGTCTTCGACGAGCCCACGGCGGGCATGACCGACCCGGAGCGGGAGATCGTCTTCGAGATCGTCCGGGAGGTGCGGGACGCCGGCGCCGGCGTCTTCTTCATCACCCACAAGCTGGACGAGGTCCGGCTCCTCGGGGACAGAGTCACGGTCCTCCACTCGGGCAAGATCTCGGCCACCCTCCCCTCCGGCAGCGCGGACCGGGAGGTCCTCATCCGCATGATGACCGGGGGGACCTGCTCCGAGCGCTACCCCAGGATCCGGGTGGACTACGGCCCCCAGGTCCTCTCCGTGGAGGGCCTGCGCTCCGGCTCGGTCCTGAAGGACGTCAGCTTCAGCCTCCGCAGGGGCGAGCTCTTGGGCATCACCGGCCTCATGGGCTCCGGGCGGACCCGCCTCGCGAGCTGCCTCTTCGGCCACGTGAAGCCCTCGGCCGGGGTCGTCCGGGTCGAGGGCGAGGTCGTGGACTTCAACCACCCAGCCGACGCCCTGGCCCGGGGTATCGCGCTCATCCCCGAGGACCGGGACAAGAACGCGGCCTTCCACAACCAGGACATCCTCCAGAACATGTCGATCTCCTCCCTCCTGCGCTTCGTGGGCCCGGGGGGCCTGCACCGCGCCTACATGGAGGAGCTCACCGACGAGTACATCTCTAGCTTCGACATCCGCCCCGGCCACTCCGACGACATCATGCGCAGCTACTCGGGGGGGAACCAGCAGAAGGTGATAGTCGCCCGCTGGTTCATGAGCCTCTGCCGCATCTTCATCATGGACGAGCCCACCCGGGGCGTGGACGCCGCCTCGAGGATCGACATCTACAACGCGATGAACGACCTCGTGACCAAGGGGGCCTCCATCATCCTCATCTCCTCCGACGTCGAGGAGATCCTGGGCATGTGCGACCGCGTCCTCGTACTCGCTGGGGGCAGGATCGCCTGCGACCTCCCGAAGGCCGAGGCCACGAGCGAGAAGATAATCGACTACGCCTCCTCGTGAGGGGCCGGCGCCTCGCCGAATCCATATCGCCGACGCCCGGCCTCGCGGGCGCCGGGAGCCGCTCCTTGCGGCGCCCGCGGGGCCCGGGATATAGTGGACCATGAGTTCGAGCGTCGACCGACGGGCCACGAGGGCGGCCTTCGAGGCCAGCGTGCCGGTCCTCCTGGGCTACATCACCATCGGGATCGCCTTCGGTCTCCTCCTCCAGCGCTCCGGCCAGAGCTGGTGGATCGCCTCGGTCATGAGCCTGTTCGTGTACGCCGGGGCGGCGCAGTTCATGGCGGTCGGCCTCCTCGCCGCGGGCACGAGCATCGCCGAGGTGGCCGTCCTCACCTTCGTCCTCAACGCCCGCCACATGGTCTACGGCCTGTCCCTCCTCGACCGCTTCGCCGCGTGCCGCCGCTTCAAGGCCTACCTCGTCTTCGCCCTGACCGACGAGACCTACGGCATACTCACCACAGTCTCGCCCCCGCCGGGCGTGAGCCCCGAGGCCTTCTACGCCCGGGTCTCGGCCCTCGACCAGGCTTACTGGGTCATCGGGAGCACGTTGGGCGCCCTCATCGGCGGCCTCATCCCCTTCGACACCAGAGGCATCGATTTCGCCCTCACCGCCCTCTTCATAGTCCTCCTCGTCGAGCAGATCCGCTCGGTAAAGAAGGCGGCGCCCTACCTCGTCGCCACGGCGGCCTCGGGACTCGCCCTCCTCGCCGTGGGGCCGACCAACTTCCTCATCGTCGCCATCCTCGCCGCCATCGTCGGCATACTCCCCTTCAGGAAGGCCCTGCCGTGAGCGCAGCCCCCCTCCCCTACGTGCTCGGAGCCATCCTCGCCATGGCCGCCGTCACCGTCATGTGCCGCGCGACGCCCTTCCTCTTCTTCATGAAGCGGAAGCCCCCCGCGGTGGTCGACTACCTCCAGAAGTACATACCGCCCATGATCATGACGGCCCTCGTGATCAACTCTTACAAGGGGCTCTCCTTCGCCGCCCGGCCCTACGGCATCCCCGAGATCGCGTCGGGGCTGGCCGTGGCCCTCCTCCACCTGTGGAGGCGCAACACCCTCCTCTCCATCTTCTCCGGGACCGCCCTGTACATGGTGTTGATACGCGTCATGTGATTTTTGAGGGGGAGAGCGGACCGCCGCGGTCGGCGCGCCCGGAGGCGCGGCGGGCGGCCGGCCATAACTACGTCGCCTAACGCGTCTCCCCCTGGGCTCCAGCCTCCTCGGGCGCCCCGCCGCGGCGACCCCGGGGCCGGCGCCCGCCGGGCGCCCTGCGGTGGCTTCCGCCACCCCCTCTCGGCCGGGGGCTACCTGGGGCCGAAGATGGCCCGGAGCCTCGCCGGGTCGACCTTCGGGCTCCGGTCGGCCCCCGCGAGGCCGTTGACTTCCTGCTCGACGTCGGTCAGCTGGGTCCAGCAGAACCCCGCGAGGGTCCCCGAGTCCCTGGCCGCCGCGACGAGGGCCCCGATCCTGCCCAGCAAGTCCTCGGGGTCAGAGGCCGCCTCGTTGTAGCCCCAGTCCCCGCCGGCGAGGGCCCCGAGGGCGATGCCGCCCATCTCGGAGAGCACGATGGCCTCCCCGCGGTAGCGGTGCCCGTCGGCGTACAGCTTCCTGCCCTGGGGAGCCCCCGCGACGAGGGCCGCGGGATCGCCCAGGCGGCTGGCGAGGTCCCGGGCGGACCCGCAGTAGTCGTGGATCCCGCAGATGTCCGTGTCCACCTGCTCCCAGCCGTCGTTGGCGCTCACCGGCCTCGTGCCGTCGAGGCAGCGGGCGACCTCCCGGAGGGCGGAGGCCAGGGCCTGGTGCCTCGGGTCGGTCCTCACGTGCCTCGCGCCCCAGGACTCGTTGAGCGCCACCCACGCGACCACCGAGGGGTGGTTCCGGTCCCGGAGGACCATCGCGGCCATCTCCTCCACGAGGGACAGGCTCTCGCCGCTCCCAAACTCGTAGGCCGAGGCCAGCTCGCCCCAGACCAGGAAGCCCAGCCGGTCCGCCCAGTAGAGGTAGCGCGGGTCCTCGAGCTTCTGGTGCTTGCGGGCCCCGTTGAAGCCCAGGGACTTGGCGAGCTCGATATCCCGTATCAGGGCTTCCTCCGAGGGAGGCGTGAGGAGCCCCTCCGGCCAGAAGCCCTGGTCGAGGACGAGGCGCTGCTCGTAGGGCTTGCCGTTCAAGAGGAGCTTGCCGCCGTCGCTCGAGATCTTCCGCATGCCGAAGTAACCCGCGACCTCGTCGACGACGGCGCCTCCGGACCGCAGCTCCAGCTCGAGGTCGTAGAGGTTCGGGCGCTCGGGGCTCCACAGCCGCGTGTCGTCCGCCGGGTCCCCCGGGGGGATCGCCAAGGTGAGCCGCAGCGTCCGGGAGACCGCCCGGGCCTCCGCCGAGGACAGCTCCGCCCCGCGGAAGGAGGCCCGAGCCGCGACCGAGGCCCCCGCGGGGGGGAGGGCGTCGAGCTCGACCTCGAGCTCGACCCGGTCCCCGTCGATGTCCGGCGCGGAGAAGAAGCCGGCGATGGCCACCGCCCCCCGCCTCTCGATCCAGACGCTCTGCCAGATCCCGCTCGTGGGAGTGTACCAGATCCGCTCGCCGCGCTCGCCCCAGTACTGCTTGCCCCTGGGCCTCGAGCAGTCGGGGCCGTCGTAGGCGCGGACGACCACCAGGTTCTCTCCCCCCCGGAGCCAAGGCGTCACGTCGGCCTCGAAGGGCGACGAGCCGCCGCCGTGGGCCGCCGCCAGGGCGCCGTTGACCCAGACCCGGGCCTCGTAGTCCACGGCCCCGAAGCAGAGGAAGGTCCGGCCGCCGGCGAAGGCCGCCGGCGTCTCGAAGCGGCGGCGGTACCACAGGACCTCGTGGCCGCCGACCCCGTCGAGCCCCGAGAGGGGTGCCCGGTACGAGAAAGGCACGTTGATCGACATCGGGAAGTCAGGGCCGCCCGGGGCCCACCAGCCCTCGGCGAGGCCCCGGTCGCCGTCGTCGAAGGCGAAGGCCCAGGGCCCGTCCAGGGAGGCCCAGGCCGCGCGGCGGCGGTCGGGCCTGGGGAATCCGTCGACGGCGCTCACCGCGATCCCCCTATCGCCTCTCGGTAGGCCGCTGCGGCGGGGTTCTCCCTCCGCTCGAGGTCCCACAGCCCCAGGTGGAGCCGCCCGTCGGGGCGCGCCGACGCCCCGGAGCGCCAGGCCCAGTCTATCATCTCCATCGCCGGGAACCAGGTGTAGCCCGCGATCGGGAGCCCTTCGGCGACGAGGCGCCGGACCGCGGCGATCGAATCGCCCATCCAGGCGACCTTCTCCTCCGAGCTCCCTCGCCAGCTGGTCTCGGTCACGAATAGCGGCTTGCCGTACCGGGCGCCCAGGTCCCGGCAGAGGAGCTCGAGTCCCGCCGCGCCCGAGGGTAGCTCCCGGGCGGCGATCCCGCCGCCGCCGTCGCGGTAGTACTCGAGGAAGCTCCACTGGGGGTAGTAGTTGATCCCGACGAGGTCGACGGGGGCCCGCGCGAGCGCGATGCGCGAAATATCCTCCTCGCGCACGCCGTGCTCCTCGAGGTACCCTCGGAGGGGATGCCCGGCGTCCACCTCGCCGAAGAGGAGGTCCCAGTAGAGCCGCTGCCTGGCGCACTCGAGCTCGGCCCTGGCCGCTAGCCCGGGATCCTCGGAGCCGGCCTCGGGCCTCGCCCCGCCCGCGACCTCGATGTGGGCGCACTTGATGCCCGCCGAGGACAGGGCCGCGGAGGAGTAAGCCGCCCCCAGGGTCGCCTGGAAGAGAATGCGCAGGAGCCCCTCGTCGCTCCGCAGGTGGGGCGGCCAGTCTCCCCTAGCGCCGCTCCAGAGGGCGGCGGTGTAGGGCTCGTTGCAGGGGGTGGCCCAGGCCACCGTCCCGCGGTAGCGCTCGGCGAAGGCGGCGGCGTACTCCTCGACCCTCCGGGGGTAGTCGGGGTCGGCGAAGCCCTCGGGCATCCACGCGGGGGTCCCGTAGTGGACGAGGTCGGCGATGAGCTCGAGGCCCCGCACCTGGGTTATGCGCTCGATCACCTGGTCGGTCCAGGACCAGTCCCAGGCTCCGGGGGCGGGCTGGACGCGGTGCCACGGCAGGCCCCACCGCACCGAGTCGACGCCGAGGGAGGCGATGGCGTCAACGTCCTCGCGCCACCGCCGGTAGTGGTCCGTGAGCTCGTACTCGTCGAGGGCGCGGCCGGTCGTCGGGTCGCGCTCGATGATGAAGGTGTCCTCGATCCCGGTGCACCACGAAAAATCCTTTAGAATCATCGCCTATCCTTTCAGCCCGCTCGTCGCGATGCCGGCCACGAAAGTCCTCCGGGCCAGCAGGAAGAAGGCCATCACGGGGAGGACGGAGACGACCGCGCCGGCCACGATGGGCCCGTGCTCCATGACGTGCTCGCCGGTGAAGAGGGCGAGCCCCACCGGGAGGGTCCTCATGGAGATGTCGTTAGTCACGAGGAGCGGCCAGAGGAAATCGTTCCAGTTGTACATGAAATGGAAGACCGCCAGGGTCACGACGCTCATCCGCACGAGGGGTAGGGCGATCCTCCGGTAGATGGCGAGCTCGCCGAGGCCGTCGATCCGCCCGGCGTCCAGGAGCTCCTCGGGGACCGAGAGGAAGGCCTGCCGCATCATGTAGATGCCGAACGCGTTGGTCAGCCGGGGCAGCATGAGCCCCCAGAAGGTGTCGAGGCCGTGGAGTCGCTGGACGATGAGGTACAGGGGCACCATCGTGACCTGGAAGGGGACCATCAGCGTCGCGAGGACGAGGACGAAGGCCGGTCCCCTGAGGGGGAAGCGGAGCTTGGCGAACGCGTAGCCCGACATCGAGTCGAAGAAGAGCGAGGCGACCGTGACCCCCCCGGCGAAGACGAGGGAGTTGAGGACGAACCTGAGGAGCGGCACCGCGAGGAAGATCTTCCGGTACTGCTCGAGGGTCGTCCTCCTGGGCAGGAGGAGGTCGGGCCGCCCCATGATGAGGGACTCGGGCTTCAGGGAGGTGAAGAGCATCCACGCGAAAGGCAGGAGGAAGGCGGCCGCCGCGACGACGAGGACCGCCGCGAGGAGTGCGTCGCGGAGCTTTCTCATGACGAGAACCCCCGCTCGCGCTCCGCCCGGGCGTAGCCCCTCAGCTGGAAGAGCGTGCAGGCCATGATGAGGAGGAAGAGGATGAAGGTCATGGCCGAGGCGTAGCCCATCTCGAAGAGGTTGAAGCCCCGGTAGTAGGCGTAGTAGACGATGGTCTCGGTGCGGAACATCGGCCCGCCCTTGGTCAGGACGTAGACCTGGTCGAAGACCTGGAAGGAGGAGATCAGGTTGGTCACCACGACGAAGGAGAGGCTCGGCAGGAGGAGGGGCAGGGTCACCGAGAAGAACCTGCGGACCGGCCCCGCCCCGTCGATCTCGGAGGCCTCGTGGAGCTCCCGGGGCACCGTCTTGAGCCCCCCGAGGAGGATGACCATGTTGAAGCCCGCCCAGCGCCAGAGGCTGATGCCCACGACGGTCCCCATCGCCCGGTTCGGGTCGCGCAGGAGGTCGACGGTCCTGAGGCCGAGGCCCTTGGCCCAGGACATGACGAGCCCCACGTCCATGTCCAGGAGGAAGCGCCAGACTATCGAGAGGATCGCGATCGAGGTGACCGAAGGCAGGAAGAAGACTGTCTGGAAGAAACCGGAACCCCGGCCTCCCCTATCGAGGGCCAGGGCGAGGAGGAGGGCGCAGACCGCGAGGAGGGGCACGTAGACCGCCGTGAAGACGACGGTGTTCACGAGGGAGTTGACGAAGCGCCCGTCGCCGAAGGCCTTGGCGTAGTTCCCCAAGCCCACGGCGGCGCTCTCGTTGGTGAGGAGGTTCCAGTCGGAGAAGCTCATCGCCAGGGAGCTGAAGATCGGGCAGACGACGAAGACGACGAGGAGCAGCACCGAGGGCGCCGCCATCGCCGCGCCCGCCAGCGCCTTGCTGCGTTCCAGGGAATACGATCGGGCCATCGGCTACGTCCCTCCTTTCGACCATGGAATCCGCCCCGGCGAGGCCGGGGCGGCGCATCGGGTTTCCGCGCGGGGGGCGGTCACTTCTCCGAGAGGAGAGACGACAGCTGGGCGTCGGCCTTCTTGGCGGCGGAGGCGGAGTCCTCTAGGCCCCGGAAGACGTTCTCGTACATCGGGACGAGGATCTCCTCCTCGATCCGCGTGGCCTTGGTCTGGCCGGGCAGGTAGCTCTTGGCGTAGGGCACCGACTTGAGGAAGTACGCGAGGTCCTTGTTCTTCGAGAGGGTCGCCGAGGAGCCGAGGTCTAGGCGCGAGGGCGGGAAGGCCACGGTCGAGGACCAGTACTCCTGGGCCTCGGTGGAGTTCCAGTACTCGAGGAACTTCCACGCCGCCTTCTTTGCCTTCGACCCAGAGTTGATGGAGAGGACGGTGTCGCCGCTCCAGGAGACCCTGCCGGCGGGCCCCGCGGGCAGCTCGGCTATCCCGAGGTCGATGCCTGCTCCCCGGAAGCCGTTGATCGCCCAGGGGCCGTTGAATTCGATGGAGGCCTTCCCGGCGGCGAAGAGGTTGTCCGCCTCCTGGCCGGTGAGCCCCGCGGGAGAGACCTTGCCCTTCACGAACGCCTCTTGGAGGAAGGAGAGGGCGGCGAGGGTCTTGGGGTCTGCGAGGCCGCTCTTGTCCGCGGGGGTGACGATGTCGCCGCCGAAGCCCCAGATGAAGAGGGGCACGTTGGCGACCGTCGACTTGACGCCGATGGCCTGGGGATAGCGGACGACGTTGCCGGCCGCGTCGACCTTGAGGAGCTTGGCCCAGGCCGCCTTGAGCTCGTCGTAGGTCTTGGGCGGGTCCTTGGGGTCGAGCCCCGCCTCGGCGAAGTGGGCCTTGTTGTAGTACATGACCTCGCAGGCGAAGGCCATGGGCACCCCGTAGAGCTTGCCTTTATAGGTCCCCCCCTGGACGAGGCCGGGCGCCAGCACGTCGCGCTTCAGGGACGAGCCCGAGAAGTAGCCGTCGAGGGGCTCCAGGCGCTTGGCCTGGGCGTACTCGGCGACCCGGCCCACCGAGTAGCCGATGATATCCGGGCCGGTCCCCGCGATCATCGCGGGGAGGAGCTTCTGGTAGAGGGAATCCCAGGGCATGATCTCCATCTTGACGGCGACGCCCAGGTTCTTCGCGTTGAAATCGTTCACCAGCTTCTCGACCGCCGGGCGGTCCGGGCCGGTGTAGCCGTTCCAGAACGTCACCGTGACAGGCTTAGCCCAAGCCAGGCCGGTGAGCACAGTGCAGGCCAGAAGCATGACGATTAAAAGACGCTTCATGTTCGCCTCCATATATATCATTTAACACGGATATTAACGTGTTAATATCATCCTAAATAGATTTTTAAAACCTGTCAACAAAATTGATATTCTGCCGTATTTTATCATTTTTGATTGATATATTTACATTTTTCTCCTTGACTGAAAAAAATACGGACGATAGTATCAATATAAATTGATACTAAAGGAAAACATGAGCGATTCGAGAGTTCGCGTAGTCACCGTGGATGAATCAGCCTCCATCGTTCACGCCCTAAATGTGCCGTTGCGCAGGAAAATACTCCGTCTCCTCTCGGAGGAGCCTCTCAACGTCAACGCGATAGCCAAGAGGCTCGATATCCCCCAGTCCACCTGCGCGACCAGCGTCCAGGCCCTCGAGGCCGCGGGCCTCGTGAAGAGCGAGCAACTCCCCGCCTCGAAGGGGGCCCAGAAGCTCTGTCGGGCGGCTTGCGAGGAGATCGTCATAACCCTGGGCCGCGGGACCGAGACCGAGGACTCCCGGCTCATCGAGACCGAGATGCCGATCGGCCTCTTCACCGACTTCTCGGTGAGTCCGCCCTGCGGGCTCCTCTCCGCCGAGTCGATAATCGGCTTCTACGATCAGGCTTCCTCGTTCATGGATCCGCGGCGGGCCAGCGCGGCGCTCATCTGGTTCGCGAAGGGCTATCTGGTGTACCGCTTCCCGAGGAACTACGCCAGCTGGGAGAAGGTGGCGGCGATCTCAGTCACCATGGAGCTCTGCTCCGAGTTCCCCGGATACCGCAACGACTGGCCCTCGGACATAAGCCTGTCGATAAACGGCGTGACCCTGGGGACCTGGACATCCCCGGGGGACATGGGCGGGGTGCGGGGCCGCTTCACCCCGGCCTGGTGGGACTTGCGCAATTCCCAGTACGGGTTCCTGAAGTCCTGGCGGATCGCCCGGGACGGGAGCTACATAGATGGAGTGCGGGTCTCGGACAGCGCCCTGTCGGACCTGCGCCTCGACTCGGCGGACTCCTTCCTCGTCCGGATCGGAGTCGAGGAGGGCGCGGACAACCTCGGCGGGGTGAACATCTTCGGCCGCGGCTTCGGCAACTACGAGCAGGACCTCGTCTTCCGGGTCGAGCTCGACTAGGGGGCCGCCCGGGAATTCCCGGGCGGCCCGCGGGCTCGGGGGAGCCAAGCTCCCTCGGCGGCTCAGGCCTTGGCCGACGAGGGCCGCTTCCTGAAAGAGCCGATGGCCTCGATGATGAGGATCACCGCGAGGACGAACAGCACCGCGGCGAAGACGCCGAGGAGCACGTGGGGCGCCCAAGCGCCGCTCGGATCCGCCGCCGTCCAGTAGCCGTAGCCCAGGATCGCCAGGGCCGTCAAGGTCACGCAGAACATGAAGATCATCGGGATGATCGTCATCAGGTTCTTCTTGCCGGATTTGGCCAGCCAGGCCGAGACGGCGAGGAGGGCTAGGGCGGCGAGGAGCTGGTTCGTGGAGCCGAAGATCGGCCAGATCTTGGCGTAGCCGTAGAGGATGAGGGCGATGGACGCGGCCACGGTTATGACCGTCGCGACGAACTTGTTCGTGAAGAACTTCCGCACCGCCTCATTCTTCGCGTCGCCGAAGAACTCCTGGAAGATGTAGCGGCCGATTCGGGTCGCCGTATCGAGGCTCGTGAGGGCGAAGGCCGAATAAGCGAGGATGATGAAGACCTTGCCCACGTCCATGGGGAGGCCGAAATTGTTCATGAAGGTGGCCAGGCCGACCGCGAACTTCATGGCCGGCGAGCCAGTGAGCCCCCCGATGCAGATCACCGCGATGAGGGCCACGATGGCTACGAGGCCTTCGATGAGCATGGCGCCGTAGCCGATGGTCCTGGCGTCCTTCTCGCTGTTGATCTGCTTGGCCGTGGTGCCCGAGGAGACCAGGGAATGGAAGCCCGAGATCGCGCCGCAGGCCACCGTGACGAAGAGGAAGGGGAAGAGGAACTGGCCGTTCACGTCGAACGACGTGAAGGCGGGAGTCGCGATGCTCGGGTTGGTGATGAAGATGCCAACGAGGCCGCCGGCCAGCATGGAGTATAGGAGGAAGGAGCAGAGGTAGTCCCTGGGCTGGAGGAGGAACCAGACGGGCAGGACCGAGGCCAGGGAGATGTAGACGAGGAGGATGATTATCCACGCGGACTTACCCAAGGCGAGGACCGGGAAGGAGTAGCCGAGCCAGACCGCCCCGAAGAGGAGCGCGACCCCCACGATAGTGGCCACCGCGAGGGGGGCGTTCCTACGGTACACGGCGATGCCGAAGGCGATGGCGAGAAGGATGAAGATGATCGAAGCCGTACCGGCCCGCGCCCCAGTGAGATCCGCGACGGCGCCGGCCGCTGGAGGCGTGTAGGCGAAGGTGCTCGCGCAGATGTCGGTGAAGGCGGCCACCACGAGCACTAGGGTGAGCCAGGCGAAGACGTTGAAGAGCATCTTGCCTCGGCTCCCGATGTTGGCCTTGATGACCTCGCCTATCGACTTGCTCTCGTTCCTGATGGAAGCCATGAGGGAGCCGAAGTCGTGGACCCCTCCGAAGAAGATGGAGCCGACGGTGATCCAGAGATAGACAGGGAGCCACCCGAAAATCATGGCGAGGATCGGGCCGGTGATAGGGCCGGCGCCGGCGATGGACGAAAAATGGTGGCCGAGGAGGACGGCGGGCTTCGTCGGACAGTAGTCGATATCGTCGCGCATGGTGTGCGCAGGCGTCTTGCGCCCGGGGTCGACTCCCCACTTCCTGGCGAGGTAGCCTCCGTAAGCGACGTACGCGACTACGAACACGGCGATTCCCACGATCAGCAGGACCAATGAGCTCATGACAAATCCTCCCTTATGAAATATCAGCCGGGCGCGGACCGAAGGCCCGGACGGATCGCTTGAATTGAGGGCTCGGCACGAGGGTCTCGGAGGCGCAGTCCACCAAGGCCATCCGCCCCTCGGCGAAGCCATGGAAGCAGAATTTATACGATCGGCCCCAGCGGTACCGCGACGCGTCGCGAGCGGCGTCGGGATCGATGCCCTCGCGGGCCACCAGCACGGCGGAGACCACCGAGAGCCTGTGCTCCCAGTCGGCCTCCACAAGCTCCTCCGAAGCCCGCTTCAGCATGGCGGCAGCGGCCGCGACATCCTCCCGCCCCACCCGGACGAGGCTTCGGACGAGGATGATCTCCTCCTCCCAAAAGCGGTCGATCACGTCCTTTTGAGAGATGAGGGTCCTCCCCAGGTCCTGGCGGCAGCGGGCGTAGAGGGCCAAGCGCTCATCGAGGGGGGTCGCCCCGCGTTCGATGGAGAAATGACGTTCGAGCCGGTGGTAAAGGATTTCGAGATAGGATTCAGAGGTCATTTCACGGGATGATACGGCATTTATAATAATACTGCAAGTTTTCAGATACTATTATCAATACATCATTAAATTGTTTTATATTTATATATATTGAAATAAGTTAATTAATTTGCATTAATAAAATAGTAAAATAAACTGATCCATATCAATTCATTTTTCAAAACAGACTGATTTCCCCCGATGCACCCTGTAAATAGTGAAGGGCGAGAAAAAAAGGCCGGCGAGGTCCAGGAGGAGACCCCGCCGGCACGAAGGCCAAAAGCTTCGCTATTTGGGCTGGCCGTAGTAGGCCGACTTCCCGTGCTTCCGCTCGTAGTGCTTGCGCACGACGTGCTCCGGGAGGGGGGCCGCTGCGGGGTTCACCTGATACGTGAGGATGGCCATCTTCGCCAGCTCTTCCAGGGCCGCGGCGTAGTGCACCGCGTCCATGGCGCTCTTGCCCCAGGTGAAGGGGCCGTGGCCCGCCGCGAGGACCATCGGCACCTCGAGGGGCTTCTTGCCCTTGAAGGTATCCGCGATGAGCTCGCCCGTCCCCATCTCGTAGTCCACCGCGAGGGCCTCCGGGGAGATTATTGGGGTGCAGGGCACTTCCTCGGCGGTCTGGTCCGCGTGGGTGGTGCCGAGGCACGGTATGGGTCTCCGGGCCTGGGCCCAGGCGACCGCGTAGGGCGAGTGGGTGTGGCAGATGCCCCGGATCCCCTCGAAGCGGCGGTAGAGGACCTGGTGGGTCTTCGTGTCCGAGGAAGGCCGGAGCCTCCCCTCGACCACCTTCCCGTCGAGGTCGACGACGACCATGTCGTCGGCCTTCAGGTCGTCGTACTCGACCCCGGAGGGCTTGATGGCGAAGACCCCCTGGGCGGGGTCGAAGGCCGAGACGTTGCCCCAGGTCATGATGGCCAGGGCCAGCTTCGGGATCTCGAGGTTAGCGGCGAGGGACTCCTCGCGCAGCGCGTCGTACTTGCTCATCACAGCCCCAGCCTGTAGGCGACTTCGTTCCAGCGGATCTCCTTGCGGAGCTCCTCGGGCTCGGTCTTGGCGCCGATGAGGAGGAACTCGATCCCGGCCATCTCGGCCCAGTCGCGCATCCACTCGGTCTTCACGAAACGCGAGTAGCTCGTGTGGTGGGCGCCGCCCGCGATGATCCAGCACTCCGCCGCCGCGGCGAGGCTGGGCCTGGGCTCGAGGAGGACCCGGGCGACCGGGAGCTTCGGCATGGGCTTGGGGTCGATGGTGTCGACCTCGTTGACGATCATCCGCATCCTGCCGCCCATGTCCACCAGCGTGACGTTGATGGCAGCCCCGGGCGCGCCGTTGAACACCAGCCGGGCCGGATCGTCCTTACCCCCGATGCCCAGGGGGTGCACCTCGAGCCTCGGCTTGTCCTTGGCGATGGAGGGGCAGACCTCGAGCATGTGGGCGCTCAGGGCGGCGGGGGCGGCGGGATCGAGGTTGTAGGTGTAGTCCTCGAGGAAGGAGACCCCGCCCAAGCCGGAGGCCATGACCTTCATGGCGCGGACGAGGCAGGCGGTCTTCCAGTCGCCCTCGGCGCCGAAGCCGTAGCCCTCGGCCATGAGGCGCTGGGAAGCCAGGCCGGGGAGCTGGGGCAGGCCGTGGAGGTCCTGGAAGGTGTCGGTGTAGGCCCCGAAGCCGCCGGCCTCGAGGAACTTGCGCATGCCGATCTCCATGCGGGCCTGCTCGCGCACCCGCGCGAGGCCAGCGCCGCCCTTGGCCTCGGGGGCGACTACGTACTCCCTCTCGTAGTCGCGCACGAGCTCGTCGACCTCGATCTCCGAGACCTTCTTCACCCACTCGACGAGGTCGCCCACGCCGTAGCCGTTCACCGACCAGCCGAGCTTTATCTGCGCCTCGACCTTATCTCCCTCGGTGACCGCGACCTCGCGCATGTTGTCGCCGAAGCGGGCGACCCTGAGGCTCTTGCCGTCGGCGAAGGCCGCGGCGGCGCGCATCCAGCCCGAGAGCTTCTCGATGACCAGCGGGTCCTCCCAGTGGCCGACCACGACCTTGCGGGGGATCCGCAGGCGGGCGCCGATGAAGCCGTGCTCCCGATCGCCGTGGGCCGACTGGTTCAGGTTCATGAAGTCCATGTCGATGGAGTCGAGGGGGATGTCGCGGTTGAACTGGGTGTGGAGATGGGCCATGGGCTTGTTGAGCTCCGTGAGGCCGGCGATCCACATCTTCGAGGGGCTGAAGGTGTGCATCCAGGTGATGATGCCCGCGCAGTTCGGGTCCGAGTTGGCCTCCCGGATGAGCTTGAGGATGGCCTCGGGGCCGAGGACCACGGTCTTCCAGACGAGCTTGCAGGGCAGCTTGGGGCCGAGGGCCGCCACCATCTTCTTCGAGTGCTCGTCCACGGTCTTGAGCACCTCGGTCCCGTAGAGGTCCTGGCTTCCGACGACGAACCAGAATTCATACTTCTTGAGGTCGATCATATTCGCAACTCCTTCTCGGCCTAGGCGCCGAGGGCCTTGTGTTTCCTCACTTCAGGGCCGCGATCGCCGCCTTCTCCACGGCGAGGCCGCTCTTGTACCGGGCGAAGAAGGCGCGGAAGCCCTCCACGTCCGCGGGGGATGGCGCTATGGGCGCGCCGATGCTGTCCGAGATTGTCGCGTCCAGGTAGTCCGGCAGCGACAGGGACTTCTTCTCCCGGAGCATGAAGGCGGCGAGGAGGGCCATGCCCCAGGCCCCCCCCTCCCCCGCTCCGGCGGGGAGGCTCACCGGCGTGTCCATAGCCGCGGCCATGATCCTCTGGCCGGTGTCGCCGCTCTTGAAGAAGCCGCCGTGGCCGCGGATGCCCTCGATCTTCACGCCCTCGTCCTCGGTGAGGATGTCCATGCCTGTCCTGACCGCGCATAGGGAGGAGAAGAGGAGGGCCCGCACGAAGTTCTCGATGCTGAAGGACGAGTCGGCGTTCCGGGCCACGAGAGGGCGGCCTTCGGACAGGCCGGCGACGTGCTCCCCCGAGACGAAGTTGATCGCCAGGAGCTTGCCGGCGTCGGGGTCGCCCCTGAGGGCCAGGGGGGTGAGCTTGGAGTAGAGCTCGTCGGGGCGAACCTTGAGGCCGAGGGCCTCGGCCGCCTGGCCGAAGAGGCTCACCCACGCGTCGAAGTCCGAGGAGCCGTTGTTGGCGTGGGCCATGGCCACCGGCGCCCCGTCGGGCGTGACGACCATGTCTATCTCCTTGTGCACCCTCTTGAGCTTCTTCTCGAGGACGATCATGGCGAAGACCGAAGTGCCGGCGGACACGTTGCCCGAACGAGGCCGCACGCTGTTCGTGGCCACCATGCCGGTGCCGGCGTCGCCCTCGGGGGGGCAGAAGGGGACGCCGGGGCGGAGCGCGCCCGAAGGATCGAGGAGCTTAGCGCCGGCCTCGGAGAGCTTCCCCGCGGCCGCGCCGGCGGGCAGGACCTTGGGGAGGATGCCCCTGAGCTTCCAGCCGTAGCCTTTGCCGGCGACGAGCGCGTCGAACTTGCGGACCATCGTCTCGTCGTAGTCCAGGGCCTCGGAGTCGATGGGGAACATGCCCGAGGCCTCGCCGATGCCCACGACCTTCTCGCCGGTCAGCTTCCAGTGGATGAAGCCTGCGAGGGTGGCCAAGTAGGAGATGCGCGACACGTGCTCCTGGCCGCCGAGTATGGACTGATAGAGGTGGGCGATGGTCCACCTCTGGGGTATGGCGAACTCGAACTCCGGGGTGAGGGCCGCGCAGGCCTCGGAGGTGATGTTGTTCCGCCAGGTCCGGAAGGGGACGAGGAGCTCCCCGGCGGCGTCCGACGCCATGTAACCGTGCATCATGCCGCTTATCCCCATCCCGGCGAGGGACTTGAGCTCGACCTTGTACTTTGACTTCACGTCGGCGGCTAGGGAGGAGTAACAGCCCGCGAGGCCCTTCCATATCTCGTCGATATCGTAGGTCCAGATCCCGTCCACGAGCTGGTTCTCCCAGCTGTAGGAGCCCGAGGCCACCGTCTTGCCGTCGGGCCCGATCAGGGCGCCCTTGATCCGAGTCGACCCGAATTCGATCCCGAGGATGGCCTCCCCGGCCTCGATCAGGGCCGCCGCACCACGGGATTGATCCTTAGCTATGCTCATCGTCAACTCCTTTATTAGTAGGCGAAGCTTTCGCCGGCCTCAGCGCCGACGGGGATATTCTCCTTGAAATAGACGTCGAGGGGAATAGCGGCCGTAGGCTCCACGGGCTGGGACCCGTCGATCACGGACTTGAAGAGCCGGAGCAGCGCCTCCCGGGCCTGCTCGGTCGGCCGCTGGGAGACCAGACAGTCGATACGCCCCTCGGCGAGGGCCCGGGCGTTGGCCGGTACCAGGTCCCAGGATACCACGGCCTTGCCCCTCTTGAGCCCCCGCGCGGCGAGCCAGTCGCCCACGAGGTGCCCCGAGGAGTTGGCCACGAGGACCCCGGCGATATCGGCGCCGGAGCCGAAGAGGCCGGAGAGGAAATCGTTCCGCTCTTCCGGATGCTCGAGATCCCGGCACTCGTAGGCCTCTACCTCGCGCCCCAGCCTTCCCTCGTCGCCGAAGTAGGCCTTGAAGCCTTCGATGCGCTTGGCGATATGCCGATCCCCCGCATGGGCGCTCAGGGCCACGACGCGCCCTTCCGACGGGGCGAGGAGAGAGAGCAGCCGCGCGGCGAGGCGCCCACCCCTCTCGGGGTCCTGGGCGACCGAGGCCACCGGCGAGGCCCCCTCCACTTCGCTGTCGAAGAAGGCGTAGGGCACGGAGCCGCGCTCAGCGAGCCGCCCGAGGGCTGGGAGGAGATCCTCCGGGTTGACCGGGGCGAAGAGGAGACCGTCGCAGGGCTCCTCGACGATCTCTTTGAGGAGCCGGGCAGAAGACGAGCGGTCGTAGCGATCGAATTCGTCGACCTGGAGCTTCGCTCGGTAGGGGGCGAGGAAGTCCCGCTCGGCGAGCCTGAGGCCGGCGAGGCAGAGCGACCAGTAACCTGAATCCTGGTCGGCCCTGGGCAGGAGGGCCCGGAACGTGTAGGCCTTGTTCAGGGAAAGATGCCGGGCTATGAGATCGGGCTCGTACTCCAAGGAAGAGATGATCTCGTCGATGCGATTCTTGGTCTCGGCCGAGACCCCCCCCCTATCGTGAAGAACGCGATCGACGGTGCCAATAGAGACCCCAGCGAGTCGGGCTATCTCCTTTACGGTAATGCGTTCGTTGTCTATCGGCATATCTCTTTTGTACTACCGCCGCAAGAAATGCGTCTGCACCCCTTCCGATCAGGCTCACTCCCTCCTATATTAGCTTCGTTAACGTACACGAACAACACCGTGTACGTTAACGCAAGATCATTTCTAGCACTGACTTGGCGATTGGTCAACGAAAAACTATGCCTGTGTTTGCTTAAGTGCCTCGAAGCTTGTTGGCGCCCATTCCCCCAACTAAGCGATAAGGCGTATCGGCAAGTGAATCGTCGAGACTAAGTCCAACCCAAATCGCCCTGCCGCCTTTTCCGGCGACCTCGAAGTCATCGAGGATCCCGCATCGGCGAAGGATATCTAATACCGATTTTTATCCGGATATTGATTTGCCAAGGACAATTCCACCTATTGTGCATTTTCCAATTTGCGCCTCATAGCCGCCGGTACTTTAGCTGAAGTGCTTAAAGCAGTAAAAACCTTCCTGGACACTCAGGGCGCAGAGAGTCGCGAGCCTTTGATCTTCGACAGCGCCAAGGGAAGGCAATTCGACTTCAACTTCCGGGGTACTGTGGAGGAGGTGCTGGCGCGCGAGTTGCCCGATGAAGAGCCCCGGCCTCCGAATCTGGATGCCAAGGCTGGGAAAGGTAGGCCCAAGCTCGGCGTAGTTCCAGGAGAGGTGACGCTCATGCCCCGGCATTGGGATTGGCTCGCCGCCCATCCGGCCAAGGCATCGGGAACCCTGAGGCGCCTCGTCGAGGAAGCGCGGCTCAGGGAAGCCAGGGATCCTAAGAAGAGAGCGGAAGCCCTTACCTGTATCCTATGGTGCCTCGCCGGCGATCTTTCGGGCTTCGAGGAGGCGAACCGAGCCTTATACGCCTTGGATCTACCGAAGTTATTCCCCTACACCGATGCCTGGCCGGGGGATATCCCGGCCTTCGTCCGCGGCTGGTTGGCCTCTGGGGAGGGAGGGCTGGGGGAAGGGGCGATTCGGGACTCCCGGGACGGCCCGAGGCTCCTTCGCAGCCGGCTTAGGCCCCGATGCGGAGGCGGCGGTCCTCGGAGAAGCCTCTCTCGCCAGCCTCGCCGCCATCATCGCGGCCCTGCCTGGGAGCATAGCCGTAGCTTCGGCATCCTCAGCCTACCTCGGGGAACTGCCGGCCTTCCTGGCCCCCCGCGGCCACGCGGATCGATGCAGAGAAGCTGCCTTTCAAGGACGCGAGCCTCGACTTCGTCTGGGTCGAAAAACGGGGCGGGAGCGCCCCGGGGCTGGGGCTATGCGGCTGCCTTCAAGAACTGAGGAGGACTCACCCAAGATGGCGGAGCCGGGAAAGCCGCAGGCACGAGGCCGGAGGACGAGATGATGCGCGTCGCCGCAGCGAGGGCGCCGAGCATACCGATCAGCGCTTGACCTCGACAACCTTCCAGGTGCGCTGCATAAGCTGGGTATTGTCGGCGGTCTTCACGTTGAGGCGGTAGATCCCGGGCTCGGTGAAGGTGTAGGCCTCGAGCTCCTGGGCCGCTCCGGCCGGGATCTCGGTCCGGGCCTCCCTGAGGATCTTCGTCTTCTTGAAATCGACGTCGGCTTTATAGAAGAAGATGTGGAAGACATTGTCGCGGCCCGTCCCGTTCCTGATGGTGAAGGCGATGGCCGTGCCGGTGGCCGCGGGGATCTTGTCGGTCACCACCGAAGGACTGGAGGTGACGGTGAAACCTATCTGGGCGACCGGCGATTCTTCGGCCTGGCGGCTGGCCGGCGCGGGAGCCTGGGCGGCCGCCGAGGATGCCGGCTTCCGGGGCCGGGCCGAAGGGGCCGCCGGGGCGGCAGAGACCGCCGGCGGCTCGGCCCCCGCCGCCGGCGACGGTGCGCCAGGAGCGGAAGCCCCGGCAGGCCTGGCGGAGGGCGCCTGGGGCCGTGGCGCCGCGGCCGGAGTCCCGGCCTGGGCCGCGGAGGCCTGGGCGGGTTGGGCCGCGGCGGCTTGCCCGGCGGCGGCAGGGAAGGCCGATACGATGAAGTACCTCGCCCCGATCATCTTGGGGCCGAAGTAGCGATCGCTCGTCGGGGAGACGATGACGCCGGTGCGCGGTCCCTCGGACACCGCGTGGACCATCTTGTCCTCCCCCAGGAAGATGGCGACGTGGCTCGGGCTGCCGCCGCCCACGGTATCGAAGACGAAGACGTCGCCTGGCTTCACCTCATCCTTGCCGACCGGCATGCCGGCGGCCCACTGCGCCTTGGAGTTCCGGGGAATGTCGATCTCGGCCGCGTGGGCGTAGACGTACTGCACGAACCCCGAGCAGTCGAAGGCCTCGGGGGACTCGGCGCCGTAGACGTAGGGCACGCCGAGGAAGGATTGGGCCATATCGGTGATCTTCCTGCGGGCCTCCGCTTCGGGCGGGGAGGCGACGAGCACGGCGCTCGTCACGGCGGCCAGGGAGAGAGTTATCAGGGCGACGGTCGCTTTGCGCATGCCCTACTATTGGCCGCTCCGGCGGTCCTGTCAACGACGGCCCGCCGGAGCGAGGGGAAGGGCCCGCTAGAGCTTGGCGTAGGCCTTGAGCTCCAGGAGGAGGACGTTGGCCGCGCTCGTGTTCCTGCCGAGGATGGGCAGGGTGTAGCCGAGTTCGAGCTCGAGGGGGATGAAGGCCTTCTGGAAGAAGAGCGAGACGTTCGGCCCGACGGAGAGGGAGTACTTCGCGTCGTCGGCCGTGATCTTGCCGTAGGGATCGTCGCTCACCTTGACGGCCGGGGCGGTGTTGTAGGTGATGGGCAGCCCGGCCTCGAACTCGAGGCCGTCGGCGATCATCTTGTTGTAGTGGGGCTCGAATTCCAAGGTGAGGTCGTATCCGTACTGCAAACTGGGATCGTAGGAGGGATCCAGGGCGGCCTTGACTCCGGCCACGGCCAGGTTGTTCGCGAGCGAGGAATCCTTGGCCTTCTGCTTCCCGGGGAAGTAGAGGATCTGGCTATAGAGGTTCAGGAAAACCTCCTCGCTCACCACGTAGTCGAAAAAGGCCCGGGAGCCGAAGCCGAAGACATGGAGGTCCGAGGACTGGGCGAGGAAGTCTTTGCCGCCCGAGTAGTCGGCCGCCTCCTCGTCCCAGTCGGGATGGGAGATGGGAATCTTGAGGCCGGGGGCCAGGGCGAAACGGAACACGTCGTTCTGGACCGGGGCTTTGGGGCCGACGATCTGGACTTTGGCTCCGACGAAGAGGTCCGCGGGGTCGCCGAGGTTGCCTTTGTCCGCCGAGTCGAGCTTGGAATACACATTGTAGCCGGGGACCCATTGCGCGGCTCCGGAAACCCAATCGTTGAAACCGTATTCCACGGCGACGCCCAGGTTCAAAGCCTTGACATCGGAGGTGTCCTTCTTTTTCCCGTCGTCGTCGAAGGACTTGGAGATCATGGCGTAGTTGCCCACGAAGTAGGTCCTGATGACGTGGGAGGGCATGACGAGGGCATCGTCGGAAAAAAGCGGGAGCACGAGGCACGCGAGAACAAGGCCGAACAGGGCCTTCTTCATAATTTCTCCTCCTTAGCGTCTAGGGGGTATCAGCTTAGTTGACACAATAGCATATTTTGTAATTGAACACAATAAATCAATTTTACGTGTTCAAATTTAATATATACATAGTATATATTAATTGTACAATACTCCTAAAAACTAATGATACCTTTTCCTCATCAGCAAATAGCTCGACTTGACAGGTCGGGATAGATTCCGTAGTCTGACGGGAAGAGACTCGCAGGTAGAGGTAGAAATGGGGATGACGGAACGCCGCGGGCGCCTCTTGTCGGAGCGCCGGGAACGGGCATTGGACAGCGCCCTCGACCTATTCCGCGCCGAAGGATTCGAGGCGATAACGATGCAGGATATCGCCGACGCCGCCGAGATAAGCAAGGGCAGTCTCTATCTGCAGTTCGCCAATAAGGAAGCCGTGGTAGTCGCCCTCCTCGAGCGGACCTTCGACAAGCTCGAGGGGATCGTCGGGGAAGAGGCCTCTTCCTCGGGCATCGCGAGGGAGAAACTCAGCCGGATAGTCGTGCGCTACATCGAAGCCGCTCGGGCGGAGGACTGCAGGGACTTCAACCTCTGGCTCCTAGCCGCCCTCCCCCTCCATCCGGAATCCCCCCAGCAGGAACTCATACGGGGCCACATCGAGAGGTTGACGTCCCTCATCGCGCGGATATTCGAGGAAGGCGTGCGGGACGGCACGGTCCGCCCGGGGGTGGAACCGGCGAACCTCATCAAGCTCTTCAGCACCATATCGGTGCTCTTCATGGAGCGGATATCGAAGCTCAGGGCCCTCACCCGGATCGTCGACACGAGCGAGGAGCGGCTCCTCGAGGAATTCCTGGACGTGATCCTCTATTACATCAGTCCGGTGAAGGGCCCGGCAGACCCGGAGTCCCGGGGGGCCTAGGACTCCGGGTCCTGCTGGGCGTCTCCTGCTCCGGAGGCGGCGGACGCGTCGGCCGCCGCGCTCAGGATCCCGGCGAAGCGCCGCGCGGCCGCGGCGATATCCGGCACCTCCCCGCGGGGGATCCGGAACCCGATCGCTCCGGGGTGGCCTCCCCCGTTCTCCACGCCGAGGAGTGGCAGGGTCTCCCGCAGGTCGAGGCTCGAGAAGCCCCGGCTCCGCCTCAGGCGGAACTGGGCGAAGTCCGAGGACGCGGGGTCGTCGTAGTAGCCGACGAGTCCGAGCCTGCCGTTCTTTTCGGCGAGGGCGTCGACCAGGGCCTTGGCCACCACCACCGCGGTGTCGGGGCCGTATGTCGAGAAGAGAGTCGCCGAGGCCTCCTGGTCCAGGACGGCGAACGAGAGGCCGCCGGCCGACTCGATCTTCCGGGACATGAAGCGGAAGCACGAGTCTTCGTCTTGGGAGAGGGCGGCCAGGGCCGAGAACACCTCCTCCTTGCTGGAGTAGTTCCCGCTGTCGGTCCTCGTCATCTGGCGGAGCATCCGCTCGAACATGGCGCTCATGCGGACGTAGAACCAGCGCTCCTTCGGGGTCTTGAAGTAGACCCCGTTCTGGCTGTCTCCGATCATCCCCGAGAGCACGGCCAGGACGAGGTTCCGGGAGAGGAAGTCCTCGAATCGGAACCTCCCCTTGAGGCGCTCCTCGCCGGCCATCTTGAAAGCGAGCCGGCCGATGATCTCGCAGGTGCTCGAGGCCTCGTAGACGAGGCGGTAGTCGGGGTCGCCGAAGTAGGCGCTGTCGGCCTCGAGGTGGTGGTCTATCTCGATCTTGAGCACGCCGGGGTCGTACCTCAGGGACTCGAAGAGCTCGCCCCGATCGATCATCTCGGGCTTGGGGGTATCCACGAGGACCAAGGTCGAGGGCACGCAGCCCCGGGGTAGGTCCCGGGCCAGCTCGATGGCGTTGTAGCGGCAGATGCTGGCGAGGTAGTCGAAGTTTTCCTGGACCGAGGAGCCGAGGACTATGCAGGCCTTCTTGCCGAGTTTGTTGGCGAGGAGGGCGAAGGCCACCATCGAGGACACGCAGTCCTCGTCGGGGTCCCGGTGGCCGATGATGAGGAAGCTGTCCCGCTCCTCGAGGGCCCGGGCGATCCTGGCCGCGACGCGGTTCTTGCCAGCCACGGTCAGGATGTCGTGCTTGGTCTCACCCGCTGGGGGCCGCCAGACCACCGACCGATCCCGGCCGGCCTCCTTGGCGGCGTACAGGGCCTTGTCGGCCTTGCCCTTGAGCTCCTCGGAGCTCGCCCCGGCCTGCGGGTAGTGGGCCAGGCCGATGGAGCAGGTGGCCACGAGCTCGGGATGCTCCGGGAAGGGCAGGGAGCGCAGCTCCTCGCAGACGAGGTCGCACTTCCTCTCGGCCTCCTCGGGGGTTCCCCGGATGAGGAAGCAGAACTCGTCGCCGCCGTAGCGCACAAGGATGTCCTCCTCCCCGAAGGCGCGGCGGAATGCCTGAGAAACCGCCACGATGAGGCGGTCGCAGAACTCCGGGCCGTAGGCGGCGTTGAGCTTGCCGAAGCGGTCGAGGTCGAACATGGCGAAGGAGAAGCCCTCGCCCTCGCGCTTGGCCCGGGCGAGGATGGTCTCGAAGGAATCCTCGAGGTAGCGGCGGTTGAAGAGCCCCGTCGCCGCGTCGGTGACCGCCCTCCTCCGCGCGTCGTCGCCCCACTGGACCATCTGGGAGAGGAAGGACCCGGTCTTCAGCAGGCGATTCGCGGCGATCTCGAGCATCCGCTCGAGGACGGCCACGGCGGCTATCGGCGCCTCGGCTACCAGGGCGCTGAAGTCGTCGGCCTTGAGGACCAGGCACTCCGTCGACTCCACCGCCGAGCAGGTCGCGGACCGGGGAGCCCGCTCGAGGATAGCCATCTCGCCGAAGAAGGCCCCCGGGCCCATCCGGGTGAGCTCGATGTCCTCGGCGTCGCCCGAGCGCACCGAGACCGAGACGAGGCCCGAGGCCACGGCGAAGAGCTCGTCGCCTGCCTCGCCCTCGCGGAACACCACCTCCCCGGGGGCGTAGGCCCGACGCCCCATCTTGGCCGCGAGGGAAGCGGCCTCGCCGTCCCCCAGGCTAGAGAAGATGTCGATGCCCCTGAGCTCCGACGCCTCGATCGGCCGCTTCCGAGGCTGAGCACCGTCGCCCGGCCGGGTCATCGGAGGTCCTCCGGGAATAGGATGAGGGAGCCGCCCCGGGACCGGGCCTCGAGGGGGAGGCCCGCGACGGCCGCGACGAGGCTCTCGGCGTCGGCGCCATGCTCCGGGAAGAGGGCCACGCCTAGGCTCAAGCGGAGCCGGAGCTCGGGCTCCTTCGGGATGGCCGACGAGAGGTCCAGGGATGAGAGGCGCGCCTGGAGGAATCGGGCCGCGGCGAGGGCCCCGTCTCTCCCCATGCCCGGGTAGAACACCGCCAGCTCGTTGCCCATGTAGCGGACCGCGGTGCCGTCCTTGCCCACCGCCCGGTCGAGCTCCCTCGCCATGAGGACCAGGACCGCGTCCCCCGCTTCGTGGCCGAAGCGGTCGTTGATGTCCTTGAAGTTGTCGGGCTTCATCATCACGAGGGCGAGCTCGCCCCGGAGCATGCCGGGGAGGTTCTCCTCGAGGTAGGCCTTGTTGAGGAGGCCGGTGAGCTTGTCCCCGTAGACCTGCCTCCGCAGCTCCCTCACCCAGGGCGAGTTCTCCTTGACCAGGGCGTTGGCCTTGCGGGTCCGGCTCGCCACCACGAGGAGGAAGGACCTGAGGATCCTGGCCGCCGCCTCGGGCCGGCCCGAGAGGGCGTCCCGCAGGCTCGAGCCTCCCGCGGGGAAAGCCAGGAGCCGCGCCTCCCCCGCCGAGCGGGCCCGGGCGTTGCGGGGCGCGCCGGTGAGGAGCTCGAGCTCGCCGAAGGAGTCGCCGGCGACGAATTCGGCCAACGTGGATCCGTCTTCGGAGGAGGAGACGAGGACCTCCCCCGAGTCGACGAGGTAGAGCCTGCCCCCGGGGCTGCCGCTCTCGAAGACGAGCTCGCCATCGGCGAAGGAGAGGTACTCCGACCTCTCCGCTAGATAGTCCAGCTCGTCGCCGGAGAAGGACGAGAAGAGAGCCGAGGAGGATAGGAGCCTGGCCGCGGACGCCAGATCATCCGGCCGGGAGACGCAAGCCGTGATTTCAGCCATTTTTCCATTGTAACCGCCTTCTCCCCGCCAGGCCAGAGCCGTTTCGGGCCCTGCCCCGGACGGAGGTTCCGCGGTGCCCCGCCGGCGCAGCTCGCCCTAGCTGCCCGAGGCTTCAGGGACGCCCTCGATCTTCCTCTTGTACTCGAGGCCCGTCGGAGTCTGGGCGAGGCCGCCCTCGGCGCTCTCCCGGAGGGCCGAGGGCATGGAGTCGCCTATCGCCTTCATCGCGGAGACGACCTCGTCGAAGGGGATGGCCGAGCGGATCCCCGCCTCGGCCAAGGTGACCGCGGCGAGCGCGTTGGCGGCCATGAAGGCGTTGCGCTTCACGCAGGGGACTTCGACCAAGCCGGCCACAGGATCGCAGGCTAGGCCGAGGCAGTTCTTGAGGGAGAGGGCGGCGCCGTCGAAGCACTCGCCGGCGCTCTTGCCCAAGAGCCAGAGGACCCCGGCGGCGCCCATGGCCGCCGCCGCCCCGCATTCGGCCTGGCAGCCCCCGGCGGCCCCGGAGAGGGTCGCCCGCATGGCGATGACCATGCCCACCCCTGAGGCCACGACGAAGGCGTCCTGGAAGAGCTTGGAGTCGGCGTCCAGGTCCGGCCTCCTCGCGTCCCGGTAGGCCCACAGGAGCCCGGGGGCCACGCCCGAGGAGCCGGCGGTCGGGAAGGCCACGATCTTGCCGCCGCAAGCGTTCACCTCGTTGATCGAGAGGGCGTAGACAAGGGCCTTGCGGAAGAAGGGATCGGCCACCGAGCCCTCGCGAGCCGCGGCGAGGCGAGCGGCCGCGCCTTCGGTCAGCCCCGAGAAGGAGCGCTTGGGGTTCGCCATGCCCGCGTCGAGGGACTGGCGCATTATGCGGATACGCCGGGCTACCTCGACCCTGGCGGCCGCGGCGGTCGAGGATGAGTAGAAGGCCTCCCGCTCGACTAGAAAGTCCGGGACCGAGAGGCCGGATTCCTCGGCCCGGGCGAGGAGTTCCTCCGCGGTGGTGAACAAGCGATTCATCCGATCCTCCTCAGGGCCTCATGGACGGGACGGCCACCACTTCCCGCACCCCCCCGAGGGAGGAGAGAGAGGAGATGAGGCCCGAGCCCACCGCGCCATCCACCTCGGCCACGATGAGGGCGGCGTCGCCCCGATCCTTGCGCCTCGAGGCGAGGGAGGCTATGTTGAGGCCCGCCGTGGCAATGGCCGAAGCCACTCGGGCAATCACCCCCGGCTCGTCGTGGTGGAGCACGAGGAGGGCGTCCAGCCGCCCGTCGATGTTGGCCTCGAAGCCGTCGATCGACTGGAGGAGCACCTCTCCCCCTCCCACCGAGGCCGCGCGCAGCCTGGAGGCCCGGGAGCCGGACCAGAGCTCGATCACGACGGTGTTGGGGTGGTAGCGCTCGGGGCCGTTCCACACCGGGACTATCTCCACCCGGAGCCCGGCCCGCTCGGCCAGCTGGGGGGAGAAGGCGAGCCGCTCGTCCTCCGGGAGGATGCCCAGGAGCCCGGC
>Ga0268360_1000537_pt1 | contig 59775 bp, 56 predicted proteins | sample BioMet11_FD_192465 | JGI IMG/M metagenome (GOLD analysis project Ga0268360, IMG submission 192465) | Sewage microbial communities from Oakland, California, United States - Biofuel 11 (Illumina Assembly) | ecosystem: Engineered > Wastewater > Sewage > Unclassified | place: USA: California... | reverse complement strand
TTTTGACGGTCGCCGCCCCATGGACGTATACCAGGATGGCCACTCGGCTTCAAAGGCGGCATGAGCACTAACCGGACTATAGCTTAACTGCGCCGCCAATCTGTCCAACAAATCCGGACCAGCTCACCTGTTTGCGACTACCTTGCTCAACAAAGGGGCCGATCTGGCCGCCGTGTCGAAGATGATGGGGCATTCGACCGTCAAGCTGACGGCCGAAACCTACTACCGCTACATGTCTGGAGAAAAGGAAAGAGCTGTCCGGTTACTGCCGGGTTAGCTGTTGCGTAAGAGGAGAAGGCGGGATTCCTGAGCAGAGGTTTTCCGCCTTCTTTGTGTACGGTCTATTTGGCCGAAACGAAAAATAAACTGACCAGATTTCGCAATGCGGAAACATCGATCAAGGCTTACATAATTTTTGTGGTGGTTGCTCCTTGCGAGCGCCGAACACGCAACGCAAAGCGGCATCCGCAACGGAATTCGAAGAGACAATTCCTATGCAGAATAACATTTTCCCACCGAAAGAAAGAGGAATATCGATATCAGTTTGACAATTAACTACGCGGAGCATCTATGAACACCAAAGCCTTTCGCAGTATAAAACCTCTATCTATTAGCATCACTGGAATAGTTATCATCTTCGGATTCCTGTTCTTCTGGAAGTCCATCCGCAGCAAACCTCTAATGCAAATAGTGCAACCGCCCATGCTCGTTTCCGCCCTGAGAGTCCAAAGTCGTAACGTTCCTGCTGAACTCCAAGCCATCGGGAGTTTGCAGGCCGTCCAGGAGGTCTTGCTGGCTCCCGACACCGCAGGGCGTATCACCGGCATCCACTTCGAAGCTGGGCAAATTGTCAAAGAAGGGACTATCCTGCTCCAACTCTACGATGCACCTGAGCAAGCCGATCGTGTCGCCGCGATTGCGAAAGCTGATTTCGCCCGCTTGCAGATGTCTCGCTTGGCAAAACTCGCCCTTGTTGACGCTGCACCGCGCTCAGAGTTTGATCAGAACAAGGCCGAATATGACCAATCCATCGCGGCAGTGCGCCAGTTGGATGCCCGCATTCAGCAGAAAACAATCCGCGCGCCGTTCACCGGGCAGATTGGTATTCGCCGTGTCAATATGGGGCAATACCTCAATGCGGGCGATCCAATTGCTACTTTGACCAAGCTCGATCCGCTCTATGTCAATTTTACTGTTCCACAACAGGAACTACCAAAGCTCAAACCTGACCAGCAGGTAATGGTGACTGTAGACACCTCACCAGACAAGGTGTTCATAGCAAATATCAACTGTATAGAGCCAAGGATCAACAGCGACACACGCAATATTGCCGTGCAAGGTTTATTACCAAACGTTGATCGTCAATTGAAGCCTGGCATGTACGTCAACGTGCGTGTGCAACTTCCCGAGATCGCTGACGCCATTACCGTACCGCTTACCGCCATCCAGACCTCTTCTTCTGGCGATAGCGTCGTCGTCGTTCAAGAGCCGAATGCCGAAGGCATCGGCAGGTCCCTCGCGGTGCCTGTCAAGACAGGGAGACGCCTCGGCGACGACGTGATTGTAGAACAGGGACTAAAATCTGGCGACGTTGTGGTCACGGCCGGTCAAGTCCGCATCCCGCCCGGCGCACCAGTCAAGATCAGCGCCCCCGCCCTTAGCCAGTCCGATGCGCCCGACTCCGCGCCGACACAGCGGGGGAAATAAATATGCATTTCACCGATATCTTTATCCGCCGCCCTGTACTGGCGCTGGTCATCAACCTGTTGATCCTGCTGGCAGGCGTAAGCGCGATCTTCTCACTGCCGATTCGCCAGTACCCCTTCCTTGAGAACGCCGAGATTACCGTCTCCACAACCTTCCCAGGGGCAACGCAGGAGGTGATGCAAGGTTTCGTGACGACACCAATCGCCCAGTCGATAGCCACCGCCGCAGGCATCGAATACCTCACCTCTTCCTCCACGCCAGGCAGCAGCCAGATTACTGCCCGCCTTGTGCTCAATGCCAATGCCGACCGCGCAATGACCGAGATCCTGGCGAAAGTGCAACAGGTTAAGTACCGACTGCCTACCGGTGCATACGATCCAGTCATCACCAAGTCGACGGTTTCCAGCTCAGCCGTCCAATACGTGGCCTTTTACAGCGATACGTTGTCTATCCCTCTGGTGACCGACTTTGTTACGCGGGTGGCGCAGCCGCTGTTCACCAGCATTCCCGGGGTCGCCTCGGTGGACTTGTCAGGAGGGCGTACGCTCGCGATGCGCATCTGGATCGACCCTGCGCGCCTTGCGGCGCGCGGCCTCTCGGCCGGTGACATCGCGGCGGCACTGCGCGCCAACAACGTCCAAGCCGCACCTGGCAAACTGAAAAGCGCGCTGACGGTTACCAATATCGCTGCCGCTACTGATCTGCATGGTGTCGAAGACTTCCGCCAAATGGTGATCAAGAGCGGATCGGCCGGCGAAGGCATCGTTCGCCTTGCGGACGTGGCCTCGGCCGAAATCGGCGGCGAGAACTACGACAGCGCGTCTTTTGCGACCGGGATGCCCGCAGTTTTCGTTGCGATCCAAGCGACGCCCGACGGCAACCCGATCGAGATCGTGAAGGCCGTCACCCAGTTGATTCCCAAGATCCGGGCCATGGCGCCTCCGGGGGTGACGGTAGCGCCAAACTATGACGTTGCGCGCTTCGTCAACGCATCGATCGATGAGGTCAAAGACACACTCATTGAAGCAATCCTCATTGTGATCGTTGTCATCTTCCTGTTTTTGGGGACGGTTCGCGCGGTCATCATTCCGGTGGTCACCATTCCTTTGTCACTGATCGGTACGGCCGCGCTGATGATGGCCTGCGGATTCTCACTCAATCTGCTCACGCTTCTTGCGATGGTGCTCGCTATCGGCCTCGTCGTCGATGACGCAATCGTCGTCGTCGAGAATATCCACCGCCATATCGAGGAGGGGCTGTCCCCGGTGCGCGCGGCGCTGATCGGCGCGCGCGAGATCGTCGCCCCGGTTATCGCCATGACGATTACCCTCGCGGCTGTCTACGCCCCGATTGGGTTGATGGGCGGGCTGACCGGCGCGTTGTTCAAAGAATTTGCTTTCACACTGGCAGGATCCGTCATCGTTTCGGGCGTGACCGCCCTGACGTTGTCACCAGTGATGAGCTCGATGCTCCTCAGTTCAAAGCAAAGCGAAGCACGGCTGGCGAAGCTCATCGAGCACAGCATGATCCAGCTGACCACCTTCTATAGTCGTCTTTTGGCGCGTACGCTCGCAGCTCGTTCTGCGGTACTATTGGTGGGCGTCGTCGTTCTGGCCATGATCGTTGTGCTGTTTACGGGCACACAACACGAACTCGCGCCTGCCGAGGATCAAGGGGTCGTCGTCGTCTTAACTCGTGCCTCGCAATACGCCGGAGTCGACTATACCTCGCACTATGCGGCAAAGATCGAGCAGATATTTGAGTCCATCCCCGAATTTGAGAGCAGCTTCATGCTTGTGGGCGGCAGCGACAGCGGGAGTCCGAACATCATGTTCGGTGGTGCGATTCTCAAAGACTGGTCAAAACGCAAGCGCTCCGCCAGCAACATCCAAGCCCAGATCCAGACCGCCGGTGCAACGGTTGACGGTGAAACGGTTACCGCTGTTCTGATTCCTTCACTCCCAGGATCGGGCGGTGGCCTGCCGGTTCAAATGGTGCTGCGTTCTCCTAATAATTTCAGGGAGGTCTACGACACGGCCGAGAAATTGAAAGCAGCGGCCTATGCCAGTGGCCTATTTTTGTACGTTGAAAACGAATTGGCCTTCGATAGTCCGCAAGCGCGAATCACCATCGACAGCGCCAAAGCGAATGAGATGGGTGTGACGATGCAGGCAGTGGCGGATACGCTCGCCGTGCTCGTCGGCGAGAACTACGTCAACCGCTTCAATTTTTACGACCGTTCCTACGACGTGATCACTCAAGTGCGCGGCAGTGAGCGCATGACGCCGGATGACCTGGGCCAATTATACGTCAAGACTTCCTCCGGCGCGTTGGTGCCGCTCGCGACGGTGACCCACGCCGAAATGCGTTCGCAGGCCAATCAGCTTAACCAGTTCGACCAGATGAACTCGACGACGCTGAAGGCGCTTCCTCGCCCCGGCGTCAGTATGGGCGAGGCTGTCGCTTTCCTCGAATCGCAAGCACTGCCCTCCGGAATGAGCATCGATTGGCTCGGCGACAGCCGCCAGTTCGTACAGGAGGGCAATCGCTTGCTCATCTCCTTCGGTTTTGCGCTGGTGGTCATTTTCCTGGTGTTGGCCGCTCAGTTCGAGAGTCTGCGCGATCCGCTGGTTATCCTCGTCACCGTGCCGTTGGCGATCTGCGGCGCGCTGGTCCCGCTGTGGCTTGGCTATGCAACGCTTAACATCTATACGCAAATCGGACTCGTGACTTTGATAGGACTCATCTCCAAGCACGGCATCCTGATGGTGACCTTCGCAAATCATATCCAGGAGCACGAAGGGTTGAGCCGCATCGAGGCGATTGAGAAAGCCGCTGCGGCGCGCATGCGGCCGATCCTGATGACTACGGCGGCAATGGTCGCCGGCTTGGTGCCGCTGTTGTTCGCCGGAGGTGCGGGTGCTGCCAGCCGTTTCGCCATTGGCATTGTCGTGGTGATGGGCATGCTGGTGGGTACATTGTTCACACTGCTCGTACTGCCGACGGTCTACAGCTTCATCGCCAAGGATCATCGTGCGATCGCTGCAAGTTCGCGGGCCCGTGAGCTTGCTTCTGCGGAGACCCCCCATGTCTGATCGCTATCCCGTTAGCCGTCGATGTGCTTTCTCCATGCAACTGACAGGCTAACGACAGCTATTAATCTCATAATGTAAGGATGCAGCCTGCAACCGTTATGAGATCAATTATGGCGCGGCATACCTATACAACTATGGGCATGGTCATACTTGCATCATGGCAAAAAAATATCATATCTTGTCACAAGATATGGCAAACAACCATTAATTTGATGAATACATGAAAGGAGCAACCATGTTCATAGAATCTTCTGATTTCCCTGTCGTGTGGATGCATCACGCCAAAGACGACGATCAATCGGAGGGCGCCATCTTTACCGCTTTTGATGCGTTGCTTGATCGAGCAAAGCCTGTCGTCATCATCGGATCAAAAAGATCAGAGGATGCCCAGCGCGAGAAGGATAGCCCTGCCGAACGCAAACGCTTGATGCTTTGGATTAAGCAAAACAAGAAACGGTTGCGTACCCTTGTGAGGGGAATGGTTCAAATTGAGCCTTCGGCCACCAAGCGCATGGCGCTGAAAGGCTTCCTGGTGATGGCCGAGAAAATTTGGGGCTATCCCATGCTGCTTGCCGCCTCGAAAGAAGAAGCGCTTACTGTGGCATCTCGGCTATTAGCTGAACAACCTGTAGCACCATAACCAACATTTATCTATACCGTATCTTGAAAGACGATGCCTGGCATCCTAGATTTCTCGTTCGTGCCCCTGGACGCGCTTTTGCGATCCGAAATATATCGTGCAGGCGGCTTCCCTACTGCCTTGCGGAACATGGTGACAAAGCCACTGGCGTTTTCATAGCCCAAATTGAGGGCCACTGTCTGTACGCTTTCTCCTTTGCTTAAACGCTGTAGCGCGAGGATTACATGCAGTTGTCTTCGCCATCGGCCGAAACTCATGCCAATTTCATGCATCAGAAGTCGGGTCAAGCTGCGCTCACTCATACCAATACGAACGCCCCAGGCAGCCAATGTCGATTTGTCCGCAGGGTCAGCCAGCAGCATTTCCGCAAGGTGCCGCAAATGTTTATCGCGCGGCATGGGTAGATACAAATCCTCGACCGGAGCCGCAATGAGTTCGTCGAGCAAAGTAGCGATCAAACGGCCTTCGGGTCCGTTGAGTTCATAATGGGTGGGAAATCTTGCAGCCTTGAGAAGCAGCTCCCGTAGCAATGGTGATACCGAAAGAGTGCAGCACTTTTTAGGAAGATCCGGGGAGGCATCTGGTTTGACTAACAGGCAGTAGCACTCTGTCTCTCCCGAACCACGGACAGTATGAGTTAAGCCTCCAGGTATCCACACGGCGCATTGCGGAGGAACGATCCAAACACCATCCTCGACTTCACAATTGATGATCCCTCGCGCAGTGAAAAGCAATTGCGCCTTGTGGTGCTGATGTCTCGCATGTTCCCATTCCTTAGTGACCATCGACGCACCAACGACCACTACTGGACGTGGTGTTCCATCGATGTCAAATGAGTCCAATTGGTTACGACGATCAAGCAACAACATGATACGGAACGAACTCCTCACAAAAAACATTTTTTGCAATGCGGACTATTATATTTTCTAGATAACTATTGGATAAGTACTCCATAATAAATAAATTCTTCTCTGGTCTCCTGTGAGTCGCTGTAATAATAATTAATCCAAAGCGATTACTGGATACAAACTTAAAACCGTCCCCTGTAGAATATTATAAAAAGCCCCAAGTCCGCCAGGCATTTCAATATGAATATCGACCTAGACATACGAGAAAAAATAATTCCTTCATGGCAATACATATAAAATAGTTTCAAATGTACATGAAGTATGATGCCCTAAATACAAACGACATTTTGGCAACATCTTTTTTATCAAAAGAGGCAAGGAAAACAAGTCTTCTGGGTTATGATAAACTGATATCGCCATTCTAGGTTTATAACGAACAATAGTTTCAACGGAGGAACGTAAAACATTAAACTCAGAACCTTCAACATCTAATTTTATAAACGTAACATTATTTAAACATTGTTCCTTGACAAAGCAGTCGACGGTTGTCATTTCGCAACGAGTATTCGGATTTATATGATCATTTGCAACACGGGACCCCTCCCCACTAGAGGTAAATGAAGTAGTACATTTTTCACTCCACAATCCGCAATGGATTAAACGAAACGTCCCTTCTAACTTCTTATCATTAATCTGCTTATGCGCCTTGGTAAAGCCTACTGGATCTGGTTCAAATCCATAAAGTCTACCATTCTTCCCAATATTGTTACACATACGTAGCTGCGAAGAAATATTTTCAGATATCCCGCCATCGATTATTATATCACCTTCAACAGGGCGCACCATCGGATGAAAATATTCCGGATAATCAGAGAGGCGCAAATAACCAATATTTCCAGTCACGAGGGAACGAATTTTTGCTGCTAAAATCTTTTTACTCTCAAAATCATCGAGCATGCCATACAACTTCTCTAGCTCATTCTTATGGCTATCGTAAAAACTTGGAATACATGGAGAAGTATGATCACATGGCATAGGCATACAAACAAAAAAACCATTATATCCAAAAGCCAATATCTTGGTTATTGCATAGTTTAATTTCCACCAAACGTAATTATTACTTGCAAAAACGATCTCAGAGTCTAGAGATATTTTTCCCTTAGAAAGACCGCTAATTTTATTTGGGGGAAATTTACTTACCCATTCAATATCACAATCACTAATATCATCTCTATCAATAACTAGTATTGACAAATAGTCCTTAGTTAAAAAACTCCCAATAATTTTTGGCAGATGAGGCAAGTCTTCATAGAAACAAATGACCGCAACCTTACGAGACCAGACAGGGAACCCAAAAGGGCGCTTAAGTGATGCCAACCGTATCATGTCAGCTAACGACATAGCCACTCCCGACGAAAAGCATTACAAAAAATATTCACATCACCCTTCTTCACAGGACGACGTGGGCCATAATGCGCAACTATTCCCAAACAATCCAGCTAACTACTTCTTTTCCAAGACAATCTTTCCCTCTTCCAGACAGGGAACCTTGAACTCATCGCCCTGGCTGAAGCCGTAGTTGGCCAGGAGCAGTCTCGCTTCAGGAGTAGAGAGCTTAGGCCGCAATTTTTTTAAATAAAGCTGTCCACAAAAATTGTTTCCCAAATAGGCCGTCATCTGCAATCATCTCTCGCATCGGTCTGAACTCTACAACCTCTAGCTGATCTTCAAATAGAAAACGAATCTGTTTTTCTGAATAGGCTAATCCACCTTTCAATCTGCACATCTTATACACTTCCAAATCTGAAAAGCAATTTCCACCACCAACATCATTGAAACCTGGTCTAAAGCAGGTTAAGCCAAAATACCCACCTGGCTTTAGGGATTTTTTAATAAAATTTATATAACCAATTCTGCGATGTGGCGTTATGTGGTGCAAACATCCAGCGTCATAAATAATGTCATATTTGTCCTCAACTAGCGCTAATTCGTGAACAGATTTACAGATGAAATTTATGGTCACGTTGTTTTTTAGTGCTAACTCTTTCCCCCATGCAATGGCGACATCTGAGATATCAACCGCGTCTATAGTACATCCTTGTGTTGCAAAAAAGACAGAATTCCTGCCGTTCCCACATCCGAGCTCTAGCACCTTCCCTTCTTTTAAAAATCCGTTGTGGAAGTACGAAACTAAATTTTCATCTGGAAACTCAATGAAAAATGGGAGCCCTCGATTTCGATCGGTATAAAATTGATTCCAAAATGGAGCTGGTTCTCTAAATAGCGTGTCAAGCAAGTCCAGTAAATCTTCGCTAGAGTTAATCATTTTATCGTAACAATTATTATCCATAGTCACCACTTCCTTAGTTCAAAAAGACCCACGCCAACCAATTTTTCTGGGTGACGTGGACCATTTCGAATCAATTTACAAAAAATCCAGTTAGTTAGCTACTTCTTCTCCAAGACAATTTTCCCTTCTTCCAAGCAGGAGACCTTGAACTCGTCGCCTTGCTTGAAGCCGTAGTTGGCCAGGAGAGTCGGGGACAGACGGAGACCATTCTTCGAGAGCTTCACGCTTCCAGATGCCACACGAGCATCCATCCCTTCGATCTTGTAAAATTTTTGGTCCATCTGCATCAATTTCAGGAGATGGGCTTTCAGGTTCGCTTTCTTGATGTCAAAAGCGTCCATGATCTGCTGAGCGGTTTTACCTTCGGTGATCATGGTGCGAAGTTTCATCGCGTCAAATTTCGATGCGATAGGCATGGATAAGTCTCCTGGCTTTTTGTGGTTTAAAAAATCAACGTTATTGTATATTGTCAATAGACGATGTCAATATTGTTTATACTTAAATTCGGCTATTTTTTTGCGGTTCAAACGTCATTACCCCTCGATTTTATCTGGCGCTTTCGCAGAAACAACAAAAAATACACACTAAAGACAACCAAGAAATCAGGAGCGGGTAAATCCCTTCGGTTCAATCATAGGCCTTGATCTTCGGCATCGCGCACAACGCCGCCACGACAGCCACAATGGCCACTGTTCCACCCAATACGAACGGTGCTCGCGGGCTGATGACATCCCAGAGCAGTCCTGCAGTCAAACTGCCGGCCAAGGCCATAAAACCAATGGACATGTGAAAGATGCCCATAGCTGTCCCCTTTTTCTCCTCGGGAATCTTGTCCCGGATAAGTGCCCGACCAATTCCCTCCGTAAGCCCCATGAACAGCCCGTAAAGCGGGAAGAGCCACCAGACCATCACCGAGTTCGCCCACGCGAACCCAAAGTAGACGGCAGCATAGAGGGTCCAACCGGCAACGATCATGCGCCAACGTCCGAAACGATCACTCAAGATGCCCAGGGGATAAGCGCTCAGGGCATAGACTATATTAAAAAGGGTATAGGCCAGGATAGACTGCACATCTGAGAGCCCCAAGTCCTTAGCACGCAGGATGAGCAACGTATCGCTGGAATTGGCGAATGCAAAGAGCATGAGCAGCCCAAGGGTTATCCAAAAAGCCTTAGGCATTCCCGACCACGGTTTTCCAAGTGGCGGGTTCGACTCCACGGAGTCTCGGCTACTCTGTTCCAGGTGAGCCGCTTCACGAAGCTTGAAGGTGAGCAATACTGCCGCCAATCCGGGCACAGTTGCAATGAGAAAGATGGTCCGATAATGGTCGGGGAGTAACGCCAGTAGACCCATAGCGAAAAGGACACCCACGATGGCCCCGGCTGTGTCCATCATGCGGTGAAAACCATACGCACGGCCGCCCTGGGAGGAATCAACAGCATCCGCGATGAGTGCATCCCTGGCTGTGGTTCGAAGTCCCTTCCCAAATCGATCGATTGACCGGGTAAACAAAACCATCGGCCAGGAAAAGGCTAAGGCCATGAGTGGTTTTGATAACGCACTCAGTCCGTATCCCCAGCGGATGAAAGGAACGCGGCTGCGGAGCTTATCGCTATGCCAGCCGGAAAGCCCTTTCATGACGCTTACAATGGCCTCGGCGACACCCTCAATGACTCCCAGCACGACAACTGGGGCTCCCAACACAGAGGTGAGGAAGAGCGGGATCACTGGGTAAAGCATTTCCGAAGCCACGTCAGTGAAAAAACTGATCCAACCCAACTTGACGATGGAAGAGGGTAGACCCCAGAAAGATTTCTTGATAAATCTATCTGCATTAGTCACTAGTATCTTTCCTTTCGAATTCAATTTTTACCTCAACCAAATCGATGCTCTACAATAGATTCGGGCAAGTATTATGCTAAACGCATAGCCAAGTGACCGACCAGCTATAGATATCTTGCCCCATGCATCATAAAGATCACAATCGATGCGCAGATGCGGTAATACCCAAAAACTTGCCACCGACCTTTTTCAAGCCAGTTCGAAAGCCATTTAAGGGCAAGTAGTCCTGCCAGGAAGCTTAATACCATTCCCAGTAATCCAGGAAGAAAGAGATGTACCAAACCTGCTGGAGTAACGCTGGTAGCTACTTGACTTCTGCTGACCTTCAATAATTTGCGAACTTCGCGGACAATCACAGGAGGAGTAAGGACTACCGCCAAAGTAAAGCTGAAAGCCTTCAGCCGTTCTTTATTGACCCCCATGATCAGTCCGGCTGAAATTGTAGCACCAGATCGTGAAAAACCTCTACAGGATGCTTTATTCCTTCGGTTTTGTCGCAGAAAACTAAATTTTGCAGGAATCTGCATTTTTAACTTGTTAAAATAGCAGCGCTTTCAGGTTGAACTCATCCAAGGCCCCCGGCCCCTCGGCCTCGTCTCCCCGATCTCCCCGGCCCCCCCTCGGATTCGCTCGGGCAGGGACTCTCCTGGGCGTTTCCCCCTGGCCTCCCCATTGGGATCACCCATCCCTAATCTCTCAGGAGAATCCCGCTCCGGGCCAAAGTACTTTTTCCTCAGTCACAGTTCCAGCTTTTTCCCTGTCCCGTGACCGACTCCCCTGCCCAGGGTATCCTCCGTCCCAAAATTCCTTCTTCACCAGTAGCGAAAGGACATCCTATGCCACCACAACATCACGATTATCTCACTTTGAAAGATGAGATCATCAACGCATTTCGGCCGATTGAGCAGCTTTTTAAGATAATGGACACTTCTGGACTCGATGTCGATGGAACGATTATCCGGTGCTACGCCGAAATAGGACTCGAACTTACTGGAACTTTTCGGAGCAAGCTCGAAAAGTTGCTTGGTAGAAAACGGGATAGTGCTGACAATGCCGAATGATAACAGCTGGAACGTCGTTTACGCCTCTACCCGAGAGCAAGCGATTGCCGATGGCGTCCTGGCCGATGTCACCGAAGCTGCGAAGGCTATCGGCTTCAAGCGCAACACCGTCGTGACCGATCACCTGTTCCATGGATACGTCGAAGTACCCTCTGGGTTGGAAGGAGAAGGCCAATCGGCGACAGGCCGGCTCCACGACCTGATGGTTCTGGCGCTGTTTGCTGCCAGGAAAGCCGTCAACGCGGACCGCGTCAACTTCAAGGTGTCGTTCCTGATGGCCCCCGGACGCATGGAGACCGTCGAAGTCGTCGCCCACATCGGCCCTGGTGACAATGGCGAGCCGGTCCTGACCATCATGTTGCCAGAGGATGATGAGGGATTTTAACAAGATAACCAGGAGAAAGGTATGTTTTCGTTTCTGTTGGGTGTTGCTTTGGGGACCATCGTCGTTGTCGTCGGCGCGCAGCTGCTGATCATTCCTCCCAAGCCGAGTCGGTTGCGTAGTCCGAAGTAGCCACGGAGTTGCCGACCTTCGAAGGAAAGCCCGAGCATGAGCAGCTTGGGCTTTTTCTGTAGTGCAGCGATTTCATATGAAAACAAGATGAATTAGCTGCGTTTCGATAATACGCTCTGACCGGCTCTGGCGAAGGCCTCAATTGCGGCCAAGTTCTCTGAGATAGGCGCAGAACATATCGGCCATGGCCTCGGCGTAGGCTTCGATCTCTGTGGGGGTTCGGGGCGTTTCAGAAAAATGCTTCCCCGCCGTACTTAGCGTCGTTGTGATCAGGTCGCCGGCCAACGCACGAGTCGTTTCCGGGGCATCGGGCAACGCCTCTTCCATGAAGCCCATGACGATGCCGTCTCCCCTCGACCTAGCCTCCTGCACCTCGGGTGCGTCGCGATAGAGCGGGGCGGCGTCATTGAGGGCCACACGCATCTCGGCCTCCTCGCATTCCGAACGGAGGAAGGCGTGGACCAGGGTGCGCAGCCGTTCGAACGGTGGTTTCTGGGCGTCCTCAAGGATACCGCTCAGCAAATTCGCCGTTTGCTGCCATTCATCGCTCTGGAGTCGGAACAGAATTGCCGCCTTGTTTGGAAAATACTGATACAACGATCCGACGCTGACTCCGGCCTTTTCTGCCACTCGTCCCGTGGTGAATCGCTGCACCCCTTCCTTCGCCAAAACCTGAACCGCCGCCTCCAAAATGGCGGTGACGAGTTCTGTCGAACGGGACTGTTTCGGCTGTTTCCGTAGGGAAATCGGAGGCGTCCGGTGACCGGCCATAGGGGACTCCCAATGCGAATTGCGAACCTGAGTAATCCATCGCATTTTTGCCTGGTGCAAATGTGGAGTCAACCTAAAACTGGAGGCTTTTATGACGACCCTGAGCACGGAACCGCTCGCGTCCTTGCTGGATCGCTTGTTCAAGGAGGCCGATGCGACCTCGCCGGAGACGAACCCCGCGATGGCCGACCTGTCCGCCAAGGAACGCGAGCGCCTCATGCGGAGCAAGACCGAGTACCTCGACTTCTATGGACGCCTGAAGGATTTTCCGCTCGCCGTCTCGAGGGAGACAGGCATCCTGCTCTACATGCTGGCACGGGGGTGCAGGGCGCGGACGATTGTCGAGTTCGGCACCTCGTTCGGCATCTCCACCCTGCATCTGGCGGCAGCGCTGCGGGACAATGGCGGCGGCCGTCTGATCACCAGCGAGTTCGAACCTTCCAAGGTGACGCGGGCAAGGGATAACTTGGCAGCCGGAGGGCTTCTCGACCTCGTGGATATCCGGGAAGGAGACGCGCTGCAGACGCTGCGTGTGGATCTTCCTGAAACAATCGACCTGGTTCTGCTCGACGGGGCCAAGGCGCTTTACCCGGACATTCTGGACTTGCTGGAAAATAGCCTCAGACCGGGAGCGTACATTGTCGCCGACGACGCTGGTCGGAGCCCCGGTTTCTTGGCTCGCGTGCGTTCGTCTGCAAATGGCTACCTGTCCGTGCCGTTTGGCGGTGATGTCGAACTCTCGATGCGACTCGGTTGATATTTATTGCTCAGAACCGCAGTGACGTACACAACACCTGAAAGGTATCGGTTGCGCAGCCCGAAGTAGTCGCGGTGTTGCCAAACTTCGAAGGAAAGCCCGAGCATGAGCAGCTTGGGCTTTTTCTTTCACGTACTGATTTCATACGGGAATGAGATGAATAAGCTGCGTTTCGATTTGCGTAAGGAGGACTTCTCGATGGGACAGGACTGTCGGTCCTGGTGACGATCGCGGAAAGCGTCATGACAAGTCCTTTGGACGCGGTGAGCTTGGGAAAGCCAGGGCCGAAGCCTTCGAAAAGGCGGTCCAGGAGGCCAATGAAAAATTGCTGCCGATTCCTGACCCGGAAACGGTGACAGCAGGAGGAATCCGGGTGGCTGCCAAAGCTACCGGAGAGGAGCAGAGTAGGGTGGTTGCACCTGCCAACCAGGTCATTGAAAAGGAGCCGTCCGGCATCACCTTGTCCGAGCTTGGGAAAAAATACCTGGATCACATGCGAGCATCCGGTCGGGCCGAGAAGCATATCCGCAATGGGGACCGTCTGGAGACGGAGATTCGCCAAATTTTTTTGCTTGACATGAAAAATTATAAAAAATAAAATTTATCATTAATTTTGAACAGGGCTTGGGCACGGCCAGAATTTTTCGCAAACGGGGGGGCGACACATGAGGCGAAAAGCAACCGTATCTGCTATGGAGGAAACAAAACTCCACATCATTGAGACTGCCGAAAATTTGTTTCGCCAAGTGGGATACGCCAAAACAACAGTTACAGACATTGCCAAAGCTCTTGGAATGAGCCAGGCAAATATATACAGATATTTTACCTCAAAAGCGAGTATAAATGAAGCAATTTGTGATCGCTTGGTACATAGCATCGAATCACAATGCTGGGAATCATTAGTCAAGGATGGTTCCTCAACCGAACGCTTGAAGCAATTTATTCTAGAATATCACAAAACAGTTAAAAACAATATCATTAATGAAAAACGCTTGTATGACATGGTCGCTGTGGCGATGAATGAACATTGGATAGTAGTTCAAAATCACAGCAATCGTATCAGAGATTTGCTGCAAATTATAATTGAACAAGGCATATCTTCTGGAGAGTTTAGGACAGTAAATAGTTTAAGGATGGCTGAAGTTGTCCATAAGTCATTGGCTGTATTTATCTATCCATTGCTTCTCGAACACGAGATTAATGATGAAGAAAATGTCACTGGTAAATGTAGTCTTGATGAAACGGTTGACCAATTAATTGATCTTGTTTTGCATGGGCTTTGCTCAGTAGATAAATGAGAGTAGGCAAACAACTCAAGAACCAGGATGGTCTTCCATGCCCTTACAGTACGGATTTTCGTTGACGAAATACATGGTAGTTCATAGCGGTGCACTGCTTTTCCTGACGGCACTGAGCCTTTGCCTCGCCGGTTGTCACGAGACCAAGTCCAGAACCCCCTTCCGACCTGTTGTCAATACCATGCGGATCGCCTTGGACAGGGGGATGGAAAGACGAACATACCCCGGCGTCATTGTGGCGCGCCACGAAGTGCAGGAATCCTTTCGGGTAGGCGGACGCATCGAGAAACGTCTGGTGGATGTTGGCGATCATGTCAGGGAAGGCCAAGTGCTGGCGACCTTGGACGAAAAAGATCTCCGCCTCTCCGTGGAGAGCGCCCAGGCGGAACTGAAGGCTGCCCTCTCCAACAGGGATCAGACCTCGAGTGATGAAAAGCGCTATGCCACATTGCTGTCCAAGCGAGTGGTGAGCAACTCCGAATACGACCTCAAGCACCTGTCGGCGGATGAAGCCCGGTCGCGTGTGGAGAGAGCCAACAGCTCCCTCAAGCTGGCCATAAGCCAACTTGGTTATGCCAAACTGCTTTCCAGTACTGACGGTGTGGTCACCCATACGGGTGCCGAGGCTGGGCAAGTCGTGCCCCAAGGACAGAGCGTCGTCACCGTGGCCCAGAAAGGAGCCTTGGAAGTCCTGGTCGACATCCCCGAACGACGCCTCCAGGACATCAAGGAGACGAAGGCTGAAATTTCCCTTTGGTCAAGCCACGACGCCCGTTATCGGGCCGTGCTGCGTGAAACTGCCCCGTCGGCCGATCCGGCTACCAGAACCTATGCCGTGCGGTATTCGCTGCCAGACGCCGATGCCTCCGTGCACTTGGGAATGACGGCCACCCTCCACCTTTCCGAGCCCTCCGATACGCCGACCGCCCGCATTCCGTCCAGCGCACTGCTCAACCAGGGGAGTGGGTCAGGTGTCTGGGTCGTGAATCCGCAAACCGGGCAGCTGACATTTACGGCGGTTACGGTGGATCACTATACGGAGGGGGAGGCCTTTGTGCGGGGGCAGCTCGCAAACGGCGACATCATCGTCACTTCCGGCGTCCAAAAGCTCGACAAGGGGCTGCTCGTCCGCGTGGCCGGCGGGGAGAAGGAGGACGTCCGGTGAAAGGGATCAACCTGTCCGAGTGGGCCGTCACCCACCGTCCGCTCACCTTGTTCCTCATTCTTCTTGTCTCCCTGTCCGGGGCATGGTCGTATATGCATCTCGGGAGAGCCGAAGATCCCGATTTTACCGTGAAGCAGATGATCGTGAGCGCGGCTTGGCCAGGAGCCACGGCCGACGAGATGCAGCGCCTGGTGGCCGATCCTATTGAGAAAAAACTTCAGGAAGTTCCCTACTTCGACAAGGTGCGGACCTATTCCAGACCCGGCAGCGTGGTCATGGAGCTCCAGATACTGGAATCCACGCCGACCTCCGAGGTGCGGGAATGTTGGTATCAGGTCCGAAAACGGGTGGGGGATATCCGGTCCAATCTTCCCTCCGGCGTCCTCGGCCCTTTTTTCAACGACGAGTTCGGTGACGTGGATTCGGTGCTGTATGTCTTGACCGGCCCGGACTTCTCCATGCGCCAACTCAAGGATGAGGCCGAAATCATCCGGCAGGCGCTGCTTCGGGTGCCATCCGTGACCAAGGTGCGGTTTTACGGCGATCAAACCGAATGCATCTTCGTGGAGATCAACAACGCCAAGCTGGCCACGTTGGGGATCGCGCCCCAAATCGTCTTTAACTCCATCGCCAACCAAAACGAAGTGACGCCGGCCGGCGACCTGGAAACCACCACCGACTCCGTCTATATACGCGTGGATGGCGCTCTCAAAGGTGTCGATGCCCTGGCCGAAGTACCTGTCGAGAGCGGCGGCAAGGTGTTTCGTTTGGGGGATATCGCGACCTTCCACCGTGGCCCCCAGGATCCCCCGACGTTCGTCACCCGCCATGAAGGCAAGCCCGGCATCGCCCTGGGCGTGGTCATGGCCAAGGGCGGCAACATTCTGGAACTGGGGCGCAACCTGGACGCCGCCATGGACAGCATCAAGGAGGATCTGCCGCTGGGCTTCGAGATCAGCCGGGTAGCCGACCAGCCCCAAGTCGTGGACGAATCCGTGTTCGAGTTCGTCCGGTCGTTTGTTGAGGCGCTGGTCATCGTGCTGGCCGTGAGTTTCCTGGCGCTGGGCTGGCGCACGGGCATTGTGGTGGCGCTCGCCGTGCCGCTGGTGCTGGCCATGGTCATGACCATCATGAATGTGCTCGGCATAAGTCTGGAGCGCATCTCCTTGGGCGCGCTCATTATCGCCCTGGGGCTTCTGGTCGACGACGCCATCATTTCGGTGGAAATGATGGTGGTCAAAATGGAGCAGGGGTTCGACCGGGTCAAGGCCGCCACGTTTGCCTGGACCGCCACGGCCTTTCCCATGCTCACCGGCACCCTGGTCACGGCGGCGGGCTTTTTACCCGTCGGATTCGCGAAATCCTCCTCTGGCGAATACGCAGGCGGCATTTTCTGGGTGGTGGCCATCTCCCTGGTGACCTCCTGGCTGGTGGCCGTTCTTTTCACACCGTATCTTGGTCTCAAGTTGCTGCCGGATTTTCACAGCATCGGCCATGAAGATCCGCATGCCATTTATCAGACGCCAATCTATCTCCGGCTGCGTCATCTGATCACTTGGTGCGTCGCACATCGCAGGACGGTTGTTTGCCTTACCGCACTGTTGTTTATTGCATCCATCATCGGATTCTCCTTCGTGTCGCGCCAGTTCTTCCCGTCCTCCACCCGCCCGGAGTTATTGGTCGAACTGAGGTTGCCCGCCGGATCCGCTTTCAAGACGACGGCCAAGGCTGTGGAGGAAATGGAAAAATTTTGCAAGGCGGATCAGGAAGTCAAGACATACACCAGCTACATCGGCTCGGGTGCGCCCCGCTGGTTTTTGCCCATGGCTCCGGAACTCCCCGACATCAGCTATGGCGTCATCGTCCTCAATACGGCGGACGCAGCCGCCCGTGACCGCGTCAAGGCTCGCATCGAGGCCTTTGCCGCCCAGGGAGGACTTCCCGAGGCCAGGATGCGCGTGACGACGTTGTTTCTGGGGCCGCCTGTCGGTTACCCCGTACAATTTCGCGTCATCGGCCCCGATCCGAAGCGGGTGCGGGAAATAGCGTATCAGGTCCGTGACATCATGCGCGCCAATCCCAACACTGCGGACGTCAACCTGGATTGGAACGAGCAGGCCAGGGCGATCCGGCTGGTGGTGGACCAAGATCGGGCCAGGGTTCTGGGGCTTACCCCCCAGGACATTGCCGAGTCCCTTCAGGCGCTCCTTTCGGGTGTCACCATCACCCAGGTCCGCGACGGCATCGAGCTCGTCAACGTCGTGGCGCGAGCCGTTCCAGAGGAACGGCTGCGTCCGGAAGCCCTGGCGGATTTGACCATCAGTATCCGCAACGGGAAAATCATTCCCCTCTCCCAGGTGGCAAGGCTCGAATATGTGTATGAAGAACCTATTCTCTGGCGGCAAAGCCGTGATCTGACCATCACGGTCAGGTCGGAAGTCAACAAGGGCGTGCAGGCGCCGGATGTCACCATGCAGATTGCGCCCAAGCTCAAACCCATCGAGAAAGTGCTTCCGCCGGAGTACCGGATCGAAATCGGCGGTGCTTACGAGGAAAGCGGCAAGGCCAACCGTTCCATTGTCGACCTGTTGCCGGTAGCCGGCGGGGTCATGCTCCTTTTGCTGATGTTCCAGCTGCAGAGTTTCCCGAGCCTCTTCCTGGTGTTGGCAACGGCTCCCCTGGGTCTGATTGGCTCTGTGGGCGCATTGTTGCTCTTCCGCCAACCCTTCGGATTCGTGGCCATGCTCGGCGTTCTCGCCTTGGCCGGTATGATCATGCGCAATACCGTCATTCTGGTTGACCAGATCGGAAAGGACATTCAGGAAGGCATGGGGGCTTGGGAAGCCGTGATCGACGCGACCATCCGGCGGACGCGTCCTGTGGTGCTGACGGCCCTGGCCGCGATCCTGGCCATGATTCCCTTGTCGCATAACGTCTTCTGGGGGCCTATGGCCGTGGCCATCATGGGCGGATTATTCATTGCAACAATTCTGACATTGCTTTTCACACCAGCTCTGTATGCAATGGTTTTTCGTATCAATAGAGGAGAAAATCAGTAGTTTGAGATGGGGTGCGGGTATAGAGTTCAGTCAAGACCGCCTGGTTGAATAAGCTCAAAAAAGCGGCTGCAATCGCTGAAAGTACGGGAGTAAGATACTTGGCCATCCATGCGGGGAACCCGACTTAAAATCAATAGGAAAACCATATTACCAAGAATTTTTTCAGAATCGATAAGGGCAGCTTGCTGCCCATTGACCTGACCAGATCCATCAAAAACGTGGATGGTCGCGTCGTTGCTCCAAGTCTACGAGAATTACGCAGCGGTCTCAATTTATTTATGGATAAGTTCTTAAGAAGTTGGCGGAAAAGCCGACGGTGAGCGGGGGGATTCAGAAGTGTCGTCGGGACCGGTGCTAGGCAGAAGCTGAAGGAGACGACAACGGTGTAGGTGGGGGAAGGTGGACCTCTGGAGACAGAGGTTCACCTTCCCTAACCCTTCTTCCTCCAGGGTTACCAGCTATTGGTATAGGGATGTTGCACTGAGCTCAGTAACATTCCAAAAGAACTGTTTATTTGCTGAAGGTAGCGCTCTTCGGGAATCAGGTCACGGTCAAGCAACTGTTGCGTTGCAGCAGAGATACTGCCGTCAGTGACTATCTCGGCTCCGGCCTTTTCCAGCAACCGCAGGTAGTCGGCGATGACCGGCTGCAATTCGGCTGGCGGATTGGCCAGGAGCGGCCCCTGGGGAGCATAGATTTCCCCGATGACTTCCGTAAGATTGTTACGTGCTAGGCGCTGCATCCAGTGGCTGAGTACCTGAAAATGTCCTCTCTGCCCCAGACCGCCGTTGGCGATAGCTACCAGCTTGGCACGATAGAAGGAAGACTCCGCTTCTGGTGCTTTCTTCGGATGGCGCGTTTCACCTGTCTGGTCGACCAGCATGAACGGGTTGGCGAAAACCAGCAACCGTTCGATAAAGACTTTTAGCATGCTGGACACGTTGGCGTACTTGAGCGGTGTAGCCAGAACGACCACATCGGCGCCCTCGGTTCGGGAGAGAATATCCGACATGTCGTCATCGTCAATGATGCACTTCCCAGGCGTCTTGAACCAGCATGTCATGCATCCCCGGCAATGCTTGACGTCTTTTTCCGCCAGAAATACCGTTACGGTCTCCGCGCCGGCCCGCTCTGCTCCTTGCAGAAACGAACAAACCATTAACTGGGTAATGCTCTCTCTTCCCTTCGGGCTGCCATTGATGGCGGCAATCTTCATGGTGTCCTCCTTTTTTGCTCCAATGAGTGAGAACAGGATGCGGCAAGACTTGCACCATCAGAGAGGTATTTCACCTGTCAGAACTGACAGGGCAAAATGACCGGAAAGAGAATCAGGAGATGTTGACCAAGCCGGAGTGGATCGCTACCGCCACGGCCTGCGCTCGGTTCACCACGTGAAGCTTCCGCAGAATGTTGGTCACATGAAAATTGACGGTTCTCTCGCTGATTTGCAGGATAGCGGAGATTTCCCAGGAAGTTTTTCCCTCTTTCAGCCAATCGAGCACCTCCTTCTCCCTAATGGAAAGGGTAACCGCCTTTTCCCCATGGGATTTTTCCTTGGCGATGCCGGATAACACCATATGCAGGTGGGGTATCAGGACATCCAGTATCGCCTTGTGTCGATCGGAACAAGTCATGGATGAGCCGGAAAAACAGAACATACTTCCGCGACTTCCTTCCTCCCCGGGTATGCCATGGGTACAGCACTCCCGCAGCCCGAAATCGATGCCGAGCGAGGTAATCTCCTCTCTACGGAAAAGGTGCTTCCTGGCCTGGGGCCAGACCTGAACCCGAAATGATCGGAAATTTTCCAGGACGACACGGTCTTCCTGAAGATAGTTTTTCGCAAGATACTCCGAGAGCCATCCACCAGGGAAGCTGACATTCACTTGGCTGGCCGAAAAGACTCCACGCTGGCTGTCATGTTCTCCCAGCACGGCAATGGCGAAGTCAAAGGGAAAGAGTTCCTGAATTTTCGGAAAGAGCGCTCTGAAATCCTTTTCGCTCTTGCTGGCCAGGCACATGCCGATCAGTTCGATCAATGCAAGCGCATCGCCGCCCGTAATTCGGGAACGCACGCTATGGGAACCCTGTGGGGGCATTTCCATTCGCTTCCCCTGGCAGGTTGTGGAACCAGTTCGTACCTGTCATCGGTGACAAGGCCGTGGATACTCCAGTCTACCAGGTGGACATGGTCCCGTCCATTCTGCACTTCAAGCCCGTACGAAGGGCAGACCGCTACATTGGCCTGAGGGGAGGGCGTTCAAAAACGCAAATACCCGCATATTGCACCCAAAGGAGGGCAGGGGGGCTATCCTGAGGGAAGAGAAAAGGCTTAATCTTGTATCAACAAGTACTCTCCTATAACAAATGAACAGCAAGCACCCGAAGACGCTGGGAGCTATCCGATCGCAGCCAGAACGGGGAGTGTCGCCTGGGCTGCTGTCGATTCATATCGACAAAAATGGTCTCACGATAAAATACCCCCCGAGTAGTGCGATCAGTCCCCCGGCGCCTTTGCGAAACCAAACACCGCCGTGTCGCATGGCTCCGTTTTCCAACCACCGCTGCACCAGCGCGGTGGAACTCCCGGCTGCCTGGATCGGGATAGGGTTTTCTTGGACACCAACTTAGGCGACTCTGGAGGCCGTCGAGGACGGTGTCTGATGGGGATCGAGGGAGGATGCCCAAGCGTTTTTGGGCGAGACGGACCCGATTTTCTTGGACACGGATTTGTAGGAATCTCAGTGTCAAAGGAGAACCAGGTCCGCCTCATGAGGCCCTGTCCGGCGAATTCACCCGTTGGCGCGACTGGGGCGTGGGATGTCAACTGATTACAAAAAATTAAATATTTTTTTATTTTCCTTTAATATAAATTAATATATTTAGCTAAAATGTGTTGAGTCATTCCAAAATAAAAACGGTTGGTTGATATGGAAACAAAAAAAATATTGTTATCGCAGACGATGAGCAATCATGCCGGACAGAATTTACCTCCCGCCCCAAGCTTTTCAATGTCATTGAGGTCCCTAATGCCAACGATCTCGTTGAAGAGTTAAAAAAGAGTTTTGCTATTGGCTGCAAACCGGATCTCGTGTTGCTCGATATCTGGCGGCCCCGAGACCGTATACCATCTAATCAAGATGAGCTAGAACAACACGCCAGACAAAGTTTGCATGACCTCACGGTCCAATTGGAAAAGACGCGAACAGCCGTTCAAGAAGCTTGGATTCCACGTGGATTTCACATTCTGGAAGAACTTCGTAGGATTTGGCCTAATCCTGATGATCTTCCAATAGCTATGTATTCCAAGCGAGGATATTTTTTAGCAACGCCTGATCAATTGGAGCTTATTGAAAATCTCAAGGCACATTGGATTCTTAAAAATGACGAAAATGAGTATTTTGAGTATGTACAAGATCGTGTTGAACGCATTGTCGGCATTTATCGTCATAATCATCTTGTAAAAAAGAAGCTTAGGAGGATGCGGATAGTCTCATTGTCAGGAGTCTTCATTTCTTTTGCACTTATGACTATCGTTTTGGGGAGTCATGTTTTTGGCTCCGGTTCATTGCCTGAAGCAGTTTTATCGTGTATATTTAGTGTATTGTTAACCTATGCGCTTGACCGTCTCCTTCTCCGGTAACCAAACTGACGATAACTTCAAGAAGAAGCTGTCGGAAAAGCTGAAGGTGAGCGAGGGCTTCAGAAGCGTCGTTCGGTCCGGTGCTTGGCAGAAGCTGAAGGGGATAGCGGAGGTGTAGGTGGGGAAAGGTGGACCTCTGGAGGCGGAGGTTCACTTTTTTTACCCTTACGGAGGGCAGACAACTGCCCATTGCTCCGATGAGGGTGGTCAAAAACGCGAGCAGCCGCGGATTTCAGCCACGGTCAGGGCCGTTTCAACCCCCATTTGACTTAAAATCGCTCACAAAATCAGCAAAAAAAAAGAAGCTGTCAGCAGTTAAGGGCTGAAATATTGCCGATCCATCCCTGCCTGAGGAGATTCGGTAGGCAAGAATTGCAGCTTGTCATGGCCTATCTCGCCACTCCGGCAAACCAAATTGCTAATACTAGGAAATAGATGCCGTTTGCATTAAATGCAAAACCCCCGATGGTATGTTTCCAACATGCTTAAATTGTATGCTTTTCCATGGAGTAAAGGGTGGTGGCTTTAGCTGACGTACTTCTTGCATAAAAGGTTACAAAAAATGGCCTCACGCGTGGAGTCGATTTCCCAGGGGCTCTGGGGCCATATTTTTCATTACTTGAAGGAGACCTAGCCAAAATCTCATAGTGAACAATGGCATGGCTAACAAGGAGACGGAGTATGCCAAGCATTAATCCCATGTCGTACAACATAACTCGCCGCGTTCAAGCTTCTTCGACAAGAAAAAGTACTACTAATCACGTCAAACACACATCAAGTATAAGTAATTCGCATAATTTTGGTTCAATTATCTCAAAAATAAACAATAAAAGTAATCACAATACTGGGAAAACTTACAACACCGGCCACACTCACAACACTGGCCACACTGGAAGTGCTCACAACACGAGTAACTATACAAATAAATCAAGCCATAGCCAACAAAAATCAGCAAATGCAAGGGGTTCTGTTGTAAATAAGACTGTATAGCTACGAATAGGCGGTGTGAAACTGGTCATCTCCGATGCGCATGAGGGCCGCACGGCCGCGATAATCCTGTTGGAGCAAAACGATGCGTGGCAGCTGCAAAAAGCCGCGACATGCAGGTCGAGGCCATGGCCGAACTCAACCCCCAACCCAACGAGGCGCAGCCAGCATAAATTCCCCCCAGCGGAGGCTATGTTCCTGATTTTTCCGATCGGGCGAGGCAGCGAGCCTGCCGGGACCGACTCGGCCATTGCCATGGAGGCATCCGCACCAACCACCCCCACGAGGTCGCCATGATGGAAAGCCTGCAAAATTCCCTCGCCGTCCAAGCACCATCCTTCGGCACCATTGCCGGCGGCAGCACGAAATCCCGGAACGTCTCTTCCGGCGCGACGACCGATGCCACCACGGCGACAGGCGATACGGTACAAATTTCCGAGGAGGCCCGGCAGCAGGCCGCAGCGAACCAGTCGGCCACGCCGAACACGACCGCCAGCGTCACGGAGATAACCACGTCCGAAAGTTCACAGGCCCAGGCGTCCTCACCCGTGGTGGGCACGGCCTTGACCGCCTCCGGACGCCAAGTCAGCATTCAGCGATACACCCGCACGACAACCGCGACCGATGACAGCGGCAAGAGCCTGACCCAAAGCGGCCTTCTGGTCAGCGTCAGTGGGAACGAGAAGGAGCCGGGGCAAAGCTATCTGCTGACCGGCGACACCATCCTCAGCGAGGACAAAAACGGTGTGCTGTCGGTTTCTGCCTATCGCGCAGGTCAGGAAACCTCCGGCGCGGATATCATCATTGGGGTTAGCGGCGCGGCCCTCTCGGGCGGCGAGGGCGACGACACCATCTTCGATTTCAGCAGCACAGGCGCGGAAAGCATCCAGGGCGGCGACGGCAACGACACGATCATCGCCCGAAACGCCATTGGCAACACCATTGACACCGGTCGCGGCAACGATGCTGTGGTCGTGGCTGGAAGCATCAGCGGGGGCACCGTGAGTCTCGGCGACGGCAACGATACCATGCGTGCCACGAACATCGGCATCTCTTCCGATACCTCAATCGACACCGGCGACGGCAACGACACCATAAGCGCCAGCTTCATCGGCGCCGGCGGGAACCAAGTGAACATCACGACCGGCGCGGGCAACGACACCATCGACGCCAACACCATCGGCTTTGGTGGCACCCAGGTCAACATCGACACCGGCGACGACGACGACACCATAAGCTCCAGCACCATCGGCTTTGGTGGCTCCCAGGTCAACATCGATACCGGTGACGGCAACGACACCATAAGCTCCAGCTCCATCGGCTTTGGTGGCACCCAGGTCAACATCAATACCGGTGACGGCAACGACAGCGTCAATGCCAGCTGGATCGGCGTGGGCATCGGTGGCTCGCCCCAAGTCAATATTGCAACGGGCGCAGGCAACGACAGCATAAGCGCCAGCTGGATCGGCGTCGGCATCGGCGGAGGCGAAGGCGGAGGCGGATCAAGCCAAGTCAATATCGACACCGGCACCGGAAATGACAGCATCAATGCCAGCTGGATCGGCGTCGGCAGCGGCAGAGGCGGAGGCGGATCAAGCCAAGTCAATATCGACACCGGCGCCGGAAATGACAGCGTCAATTCCAGCTGGATCGGCGTCGGCATCGGCGGCTCGTCCCAAGTCAATATTGCAACGGGCGCAGGCAACGACAGTATAAGCGCCAGTTGGATCGGCGCCGGATCAAGCCAAGTCAATATCGACATCGGCACCGGAAATGACATCGTCAAAGCCGACATGTTGGGGCTCCGGATCGAGTCCTTCGCCTGGGAGCATCTCGTGCAGGGCCTGGTCGAGCATGCCCAAGATTCAGGCAATGGGGACGGAAACGTCATTGCCGGCGCTGGTAGCAATGATGTCCTGGTGGGAAAGGACAGCTGATGATCCGCTCGTTGGCGGTGGGACCATGACCATGCACATAGCGAGCAGGGCCTAGGCCACCAACTCCAGCCTGGGCGAGACGTTCCGGTTCGGCGGCGTGCAGAGCCAGCTCGCCTAGCGGCTGCATACCGAGGGCGAGGTCAAATTCCAGAGCAATGGACTTGAACAAACCGCACATGGTGGACTATTTATAGGAGCCGTCACTGGATCGGGATAGGGTTTTCTTGGACACCAACTTAGGCGACTATGGAGGTCGTCGAGGAGGTGCCGGATGGGGATTGAAGGGGGAACGCCCAAGCGGTTTTGGGCGAAGCACAAGGTCCAAGTGGTTCTGAGGCTCCTTCGCGGAGAGGACATTGACTTGGTGAGCCGGGACATCGGGGTGCCGGCGGCGACGCTGACACAGTGGCTCGACACCTTCCTGGAGGCATGAGAAGCCGGCCTGAAGCCGCATCTGGTCAAGGAATCCGTCGAAGTTGGCCGTCTGCGGGAGAAAATCGGCGAACAGGCCATGGAAAACGAGCTGCTTCGGGAGAAAATAGCCCGCCTGGAGCAAAACCACCCTTTGGCCCGCCGGAGGTCGAGAAAGTGAGCCAGACCGCCTCGCCCTCCGCCGGAAAACCCTATGGTCTGGCCCGTGTCTGCCGTGTCTGGGGCCTGCCGCGTTCCACCGTGTATTGGCAACGGCAGCAGCAGAAAGGGCCGGGCTGTCGTCGTGGACCGCAAGGATTTTACAGCGATGCCGTACTGGCCGGAGAGATCAAAATCGAGAGAGCGTTCCGTCCGTTTCCCGGAGAAGGCTACCGGAAGATCTGGGCTGGTCTGCGGGGCAAGGGCATCCGGACCTCCCCGGTCCGGACACTGCGCCTGATGCGCGAAAACAACTGGCTCGCCCCCATGCGTATCGGCCACCCGCACGGTCCCAAGGTCCATGACGGGACGATCAAGACTTCTCGCGTGGATGCCATGTGGGGCACGGACATGACCACGACGCTCACGATCAAGGAAGGCAATGCAGCGATATTTTTCGCTATCGATCATTGTTCCCTGGAGGTGGTCGGCATCCACGCCGCCAAGCGGGGTACGCGTTTCGAGGCGTGGGCATTGATCCGCCAGGGTGTCCGCCACAGTTTTGGCGCTTTCGGCAAGGACGTGGCCAAGGGCCTGTCCGTGCGGCACGATTACGGCGACCCGTTTATCGATGACGATTTTTAGAAGGGAATCAAGATGTTGGGCATAGCGGATTCGGCGTCAGACGTGCGGGAGCCGCAAGGCGACGGCCGTGGCGAGCGCGGAACCCCGGTATCGCTCCTGGCCGTCAAGGAAATTGCCAACCGACGCTGGCGTATCGGGCGGCACGGCTCCCAAGCACCGGCGCCCGTCAGGGAATGGCAAAAATGCGAGGCCGCTCACGCGGCGTAACTTTTGCGGCCAACCTGTTCAAGAAAACCGAGACCGTTAGCGTCCGCACGTACGCTCTTATCCCAACGCCGCGTCGGCCGCTTCATACTGGGCGATCAGTTCGTGAAAAAGCTCGCGAACAGGCATGATGCGGTCTACCCGCCAGGCATTTTTTCCGGCGAAGGCGAAGCCATATTTAAGGCGCCCCTTTTGCGCATTGGCCAGGGCCAACGTGATGCAGTAAGGCGTCTTTGCGTGTTCGCAGGAGAGGATACAATGGAATGGGCACGTGCTAGGAATCTTTTCACCGTTGGAAACGCTAGCCAGGAAGTCGTTGTTAATGGCACGACCAGGCATTCCCACCGGACTTTTAATGATGACGATATCCCGTTCCTTGGCGATGACGTAACTCTGCTTGAAGCGCTCGTCGGCGTCACATTCGTCGGTAGCGACAAAGCGTGTTCCCATCTGTACCCCCGCCGCACCGAGTTGGATGAGGCGGTGGATATCCGAACCGGTATAAATGCCGCCGGCGGCGATAACGGGTATGGCCGCGCCATTCGGCGCGGAATAGGGGGCGAGGCCGAGGAGCACCTCGGGTATGAGTTTCTCCAAAGCAAAGGCGGGCGCATCGATCTGTTCCGCCTTGAACCCCAGATGTCCGCCGGCCATGGGACCTTCCACGACGAATGCGTCTGGGGTACGGCCAAAGTGCAACAGCCATTTTTTGCATAAAATGACAGCGGCCCTGGCGGAAGAAACGATGGGAACGAGTTTGGTCTTCGACCCTTCAGGCAGATAGGACGGGAGATTGAGGGGGAGACCCGCGCCGGAAAAAATGGCCTCAACGTTTTCCTTGATGGCCGTTTTTACTAAATCGGCAAAGTTGGCCATGGCCACCATGATGTTGACCCCAAGGGCGCCGGGGGTGGACGCGCGGGCGGTCCGGATTTCCCTGACAAGGGCTCGATTATTGGCCTCAATGTAATTTGAGGCGAAATCCGGTTCATTCATGCCGATGCCGGCAGCGGAAATGACGCCGAGGCCGCCGCAGGTCGTCACGGCGGAAGCCAAGCCCGAAAGTGAAATGCCGACGCCCATTCCGCCCTGGATAAGGGCCATGGGGATACTCAGGTCGCCTATGAGCAAAGAGGGAAAGGACAAAAAGACTCCACGTGGTTAAAGCGCGCACAATCGCTGGAGGCCAGAGAGCCTCCACCGGGAGGCAGAATTCTGGGAGGGAAACACGAGACGCACAAGAAAAGATTCCGGGCTGAAATCGCTCGAGGAGGCCAGGGCATCACGAACGCCGCCTCCGTGGCGAGTCGGAATATGTTCGAGACAAAAAATGGAATTGTACACCTGTTTTTTATTATAGCTATCGGGCGCGGCTTTGACAACAACACTTGGGCAGTGTTTTTTTTATGGGAAGGGCCTTCTCACGCCCGGATCGGCATAGGGTTTTGGGGGACACCAACCGCGGCGACTCCCGGGGCGTCGCGGCGGTGTCGGATGGAAATCGAAAGCGGCGCGCCAAGCGGTTTCCCGTCTTCTTCTCGGCGGGGACAGGGACCTGGCACGTCGAGACCTGGGGCACCGGCTCCTTGTCGCCTCGCGCCGGATCCCGGTCATCTTCTCTTCCGAAAATCGTCTCTTTCGTCTGGCTCCCTTGGTGTCGTCGGGAGTCACCGGGCATGGTGTCGGTGGTCCGAAAAGGCCAGGACCGGTCCTGGGGACCAGTCATTTAAGCGAGTTGCAGAGCGAAAGCATGTTTTACGCCCGCGGATGCAATATGAATTGTCAAATACGCTCGTTGTGCTATAGGGGAGAGAAACCTCGAATCCTTTTCGAGAAACCGTATCCTCTTGAGGCATTGCAGAATGAAAGCCCTTCTCGTTTATCCAAAGTATCCGGACACCTTTTGGAGTTTTAAGCATATTTTACCGTATGTCTCCCGAAAGGCGGCCTTCCCGCCGCTGGGACTCCTGACGGTGGCCGCGCTCATGCCGGAAGCGTGGGAGAAAAGACTTGTCGACGTCAATGTCGCGCCACTTCGCGACGCGGACTTGGCCTGGGCTGATATGATTTTTATCAGCGCCATGGTCGTGCAGGAAGCCGGAGCCAAGGAGGTCATCGCCCGGGCCCGGGCCATGGGAAAATGCATCGTGGCCGGCGGACCGGCTTTTACCGCCCAGCCGGAACAGTTCCAGGGCGTGGACCATTTTGTCCTCAACGAGGCCGAAATAACCTTGCCGCCTTTTCTTGAGGATTTTGCCCGCGGCATGGCCAAACACCTCTACACCACCCCCGAACGGCCTGATATTTCTACCACCCCGATCCCGCTGTGGAATTTGATCAATTTCCACGACTACGTCACCATGTCCGTGCAATACTCCCGCGGTTGCCCATTTGACTGTGAATTTTGCGACATCGTGGTCCTCAACGGCCGTCACCCCAGGGTGAAATCGACCGACCAGATGCTGCGTGAAATAGGAAGCCTGTACGACGCCGGTTGGCGCGGTCCTGTCTTTATTGTGGATGACAATTTTATTGGCAATATCGTTTCGGTGAAGCAGTTTCTTCCCCGGCTCATCGACTGGCAAGCACAGCACAACTATCCTTTTAAATTCATGACGGAGGCGAGCATCAACCTGGCCCAGGACGGCGAACTGATACGCCTCATGAGCAAAGCCAATTTTCATAAGGTGTTCATCGGTATCGAGACCCCGTCCACGGACAGCCTCAAGGAATGCGGCAAAAAGCAGAACGTGGCCATAGACTTTACCAAAGCGATCACCACCCTGCATCAAAACGGTTTGCAGGTCATGGGCGGCTTCATCGTCGGATTCGACAGCGACACGGAAGGCATTTTTGATCAGCAAATCCGGTTTATCCAGAAAATCGGCGTGGTCACAGCGATGGTCGGCATCCTGACCGCCATGCCGAAAACGCGGTTATGGCAGAGACTGAAGTCTGAGAATCGGCTCCTCGGCAGCTCCACGGGCGAAAACACGGATGCGAGCCTGAACTTCATCCCGACCATGCGCCGCGAAGCGTTGATCAATGGCTATAAGAATCTCCTCGCCACGCTTTACGCTCCAAAATGCTATTATGCCCGTATCAATACGTTTCTCCGGGATTACAATCCCACGGCCCGGGGCAAGCTCGTCTGGAGCGATTTCCGGGCCTTTACCAAGAGCCTGTGGCGCATCGGCATCCTGTCCCGGGCCCGGTTCGACTATTGGAAGCTCATCGTCAAAACGACCCTGACCAAGCGCAAGGCGCTGCCCGTGGCCGTGGAACTGGCCATCATCGGCCGGCACTTCCAATTGGTTGCCAAACGGGCCCTTTTGGGAACGGATGTCTGGGCCGATTCCCTCCCTCCGGCCGATTCCCCCCCCGTTCCATGAACCGGGACCTTTGGCGAAACAGGAATAGACCCGGCAAGACGACATTTCCTCAAACGGTCGTACCTCGGGCAGTATCATTTGCGCAGAGTACAACCCGGGCTTGGTCGAAAGATGGCACAATCCCCCAAATTCTACCGCCCCTTTCTTGTGGCTATTTTTGTGGCAGCCATCAGCATCATGGCGACGCTTCTGTGGCCGTTCCGGCACGCCATGGTTCTCGCCCTGGTCCTGGCCACCTTGGTGCACCCCCTGCGAATGTGGCTACCCCGCGCCATACGAACGCGGCGTTTTTTCGCCGCAACGACGTTGACCCTTTTGACGATCTTGTTCGTCCTGCTTCCTCTGGCGGGCCTGGTGACCCTGCTGACCAGCGAAGCCGTCACCTTCATCCATACGGCCATTACCTGGTTCAAGACCGGCGGGCTCGTCGAAGCCGTCGCCTGGGGCCACGCCCTTCCCCTGCCGGTCTGGGCCAAAAGCTACCTTGATCCAGCCTCCATTGATTTGCGTAAGATCGAGTCCTGGGCCTTGTCTTCCGGAGGAGACATCGGCCTTTGGTTTCTCGCGGCCGGCAAGGAAGTGGCCAGCATCGGGTTGCAACTGCTCGTGTTGGTCATGTTCCTGTTTTATCTTTTGGTCGAAGGAGAGCATCTCACGGAGCTGCTGCGCAAGGTGTCGCCGCTACGGCGGGATCAGGAAGACGCGATAAGCGCACGATTCAAGGCCGTGTCCCAGGCGGTACTCCTGGGCGGTCTGGGCACCAGCGTGGCCATTGGGGTGGTTACCGGCATCGGTCTTTGGATCGCGGGGATAAGCCCCATTCTCTGGGGAGCCGTGGCCGTCATCGCTTCGCTTATTCCCGTCGTGGGTCTCAGCCTGATCATGATCCCGGCCATTGTGTACCTTGTCGCCGCAGGCTCGTTCAAGATGGCGATTTTCCTTGCGCTGTACTGGCTTTTGGTCGTCAGTTCGGTCGATAACATCGTGCGCCCGCTTTTCATGCGCGGCACGGCGCGCATGTCTCTGGTCTGGGTTTTCGTCTCCATCATCGGCGGGGTACTTATGTTTGGCCCCCTTGGGTTGTTGTATGGACCTTTAGCGCTGAGCATCTCGTTTCTCTTCCTCGAAATTTTCTTCGATGCCCAAAATGAGGCGGACGACACGGCATCGTCCGAACCATAACTCCAGGGGGGACGACCGGTTGGCTTCGTAGCCGCGTCGTTGGCCTGGAAAACGTACGGGTTGGGAGCGGGGTGGGCCGAGTCGGGCCGTCTCGCGAGCCGGCGCGGATAGAGAAACCGACTTGACCCGAAGCAGTCCGTTGGACATACGCTTATGGAATCCCCAAAAGGGTGACCAACCATAAGGAGGTTGTCCATGTCTAAGATCTTCGCGCGGGAACGTCGGAAGGTTGAAAAGAATGAGAAGAGACCTCGTTTTAAGGTGGTTGCTGCGACGGGAGACATCAAGTTTTTTGTCGAACACGCCCGGAAGCGTGAGCTGGAAGCCATTGCTGCGTCGGTCGGTGCCGAGCTGATTTTTCTCCCCAATGAAGGCGTTGGCCTTGGCGGGGAGAAGTAAACCGGGATGTGGGTGCGAAACGCCGGGGGTACAGTGCCTCCGGCGTTTATGTATCCACTCGGTTTCTTGAGATAATTGTTCCACGGTGAAAAATCTTGCCTTAGCATTTTTAACGATATATATTTTAAAAGGATATATAAATTTTTTATTCGTAGCCATCAACGCGAAGGGGATCACCATGGGAAAGTTGATTAAAGAGGCGCAGGAAGGCGGTCGGCTGCACATCGAATCTCCCCTGATGGGAGAATCCCTTGTCAGCAAGGCGCTGTTGAAGGATACGGAACGCCATGAAGTGTTCCGGATGCACCCGGATGTGAATGTCATCAAGGTTGGCGGACAATCCATCATGGACCGTGGTGCCAAAGCGCTGCTGCCGATCATCGATGTGTTGCTGGAAGCCAAAGAAAAATACAAGATGATTTTGATGACAGGTGGGGGAACTAGAGCTCGCCACATTTACAATATTGGCCTTGAACTCGGCATGCCCACAGGTATCCTTTCCAAGCTTGGCGATAAGGTCTCTTCACAAAATGCGGAAATCCTCTCCGTCTTGTTGTCAAAACATGGCGGCGTGCGCATCGGGCATGGCGAGCATCTTGAGCAACTGACCATGTTCTGCCAGCTTGGCTACTTGCCGATCACCCCGGGCATTCCGCCCTATGGTTTCTTCGAACATCCTGCGGAACAGGGCATGATCCCGCCGCATCGTACGGACTGTGGTGCCTTTCTCCTGGCCGAAAACATTGGGGCCCGGTCCTTGATCTATTTGAAGGATGAGAAGGGTCTCTATAGCAAGGATCCCAAAAAAACGAGCGATGTCAATTCGCTGGATTACTATAGCCGTATTTCTGTGGACGAGCTGATCGCCCTCGACCTTGAGGATATGATCGTGGAGCGGCCCGTCCTTCGTTTCCTGAAGTACTCCAAGATCATCAAAGAGTTCCAGATCATTGATGCCCTGCATCATCCGGAGCATATCATGGCCGCGTTGGCTGGAGAGCATGTCGGAACGATCGTCTATAAGGACTAGGCGCAACACAAGGAAGGCAAGCCGTTGGGAGGGAACGATTCCCTCCCAATGTGCTTTGGAACGTACCGGTTGGTGTGGTGTACCCACGCGCCTGGGGCAATGCACACACTTTTGACGCAGGGAACGTGAAAAAATTGACGAGCACTGCGCGATGTGAGAGCTTCACAGCGTGCCTGTTGCATCTATCCAGAATGTGCAGTGTTGGAGAATCGACAAAATTTCGAGTAGCCGAGACCTGTTGTCGGTATCTCGGCTACTCGTGGCGTTGCGCTTAGGCCTTGCCGCCGCCGGCGCCGCTCTTTTCGTCAGGCAGATAGACGACTTCGGCGCCGACCTGCTTGGCGATGGTTTCGAGTTCCTGCTTCCGGACGTGCTCGGCAAAAAACTTCACGCCCGTAGCGGCTACCACACGATACCGGGGCCTCTTCTCGCCGTTTTCGATCTTCCGGCGTTCCCGTGCGAAGATAAAGTTCATGGTCCACCTCCGTGGCGGGCTGCTTGCCCTGTTTGATTTGACTATATATCCTTTAAGTATCTATGTCAAGAGGTGTACACCCATGGCAGAAAAAACTGGTCCAGGGAAGCCGGACCGCTACATCCAACCCTCGATCCTCATGTCCTTGCTCAGTGGAGAGTCCTATGGCTATGAAATGATACAGCAAATAGGAGGGTACGGGTTCGTCAAAGGCGATGCCCCGCCCGGGATGATCTATAGGCATCTGCGGCAAATGGAGGATGACCAGCTCGTCCAATCCCGATGGGAAGCGGAGGGGACGGGCCCGGCGCGGCGCGTGTATGCGATTACGCCGGCGGGGAGGGAGGAACTTGAGGCGTGGGTCGACTACATGCAGCGCCAAGCCACCACACTGGCGGATTTTGTGAAGCGATATGCGGCCCTCGCACAAGAGCCGAAGAACGAATAGGAACAGGACGATTGGCCTGGGTCGATTCGGTCTGACCCAGGCCACTACGGGAAGAGAACGCGCAAGGATACCTTCGTGAAGGTACCATCGGCGCCGTGATCAGGCCTTTTGGGATGTCTTCTTGGAGAGGGCGGTCGTCCACGTGCCTTTCCCGCTCGAACGGACCTGCAATACCGGTTGGCCGGCCAAGAGCGAGGGTCTGAGCCAGTCATCGGTTGTTACGACATCGTTTCCCAACGGAACCAACGGGTCGCGGTCGACGGAGACAACCCTGATCCCAAGCTTGGATAATTCCCCGACCGTTACCGTAGATGGCAGGGACCGCATCGCTCCAAGCTCTATAAAACGGCCGCACCAGCCGTATTTTGTGAGTCCTACCGCGGCAGCGGCACCGATAATGCCATCCTCGGTGCCGCCGACACCAGCAAGAAGCACATTGGTCGTTGCCTTCATGGCGTCTTTTTGCGTGACTTTTCCGCCATTGCACGCGAGCGAAAAGGACACGTGCTCATCGGTGATGGCGTCTTGCGCTGCCAGGCAGACGCCGGGGTCACTGCCGTCAGGCGTTTCCTTGGAGAGGTAGTCGACCGCGGCGCCGAACAGATCGGCTAACGGCAGCGACGCTTCACACCAAAGGACAGCGCAGGCGGAACTGTTGTTGCTCGTATAGGGGATGTCCGGCAGCTTGGGGAGCTGATGACGCAATATGCACCGTAAGGCGTATCGGTTGTCCAATGAGGCGCAAAAATCCCTTATACAGCGCCCGGTACCACGCGAATAGCCGGCAATATCTGTGTCATCAAACCCAAGATACATGAGCTTTCCGGTATTGCTGCACGAAAACATACGCTCTCCAAGATAGTTAAGGTGATAAAAATATTGGCCAAAAGGAAATCGAACGCGACGAAAAATTTTTTACTGAGGCAAATATTTTGTCGCCTTTTTGTCTTTTGCTCCTACCCCGCAACCAACAGGAGAAAGCATGTCAGCCTCATTGCCACGCCGCAGTGGTTGGCCCGACAGCGCCGCAATGCTCGCAATAAAAATGATTTATTTTCAGAATAGGAGAGACGAGGACTGGAGATAAAAACGTTCTTCGGACTGAAGAGCATGGGACGTTGCTCGCAAAATAGTCGAACATTTCAGGTTGATAGACATGTTCCATCCTGGCGGTGCGTCAAATTTTTTGGCTAATTAAAACATAATGTTTCCCATGTCCAGAACTCTTGCGGGAGAGGTGTTCCGTTTTGGCGCTTTAACTCTTTAAAATAATAGTAAAATAGAGTCTCCCTGCGTCCACCGCCTGCCGAAGCGGCGGACGCAAAAAGGAAGCGGACGCCTGTATGCTGTTGCTGCCCCAAAATTGGTCGGCCATGTCGCCCAAGGGCTTGCTGCCGATTGTGCGGAAGTGCCCTCTGCATACGCATAGCGCTGGAGAAGATGCCGAGAACGCGGCACGATGGGGAAAGAGACGCTGTGGCCGGATGTGCCGGCACGAAGGCTGCTGGCGGCTCGCCGGTGCCGAGGCCCGTCTTATTTCGGGACGGTGGTCTCGTGCGTGTAATGACGCAATACCGGGTCGAGCGTATCCCAGGTGATGTGCTTGGCGACAAGCTTATAAATCGTATGGATGATGTGATTGCGATGCTTGCAGTAATTTGAAAGCGGAACGAGCGTGTGGCCCATCTCCATTTTGGGAGCATAGCCGGTCTGGCCGCTCTGGATCATGCGGGCGCCACGGGACAGGGACCACGTGACAACCGCTTCCCAAAGGCGAAAATACAGCGACCACTCCTTGGGACGCCCATAGTCCAGCCCTATATACTTGTTGATGACCCGCTCGCCCATGTCGAAGCAGAGCATGAAGGCGAGCATCTCCCCCGTGTCGGCGTGCCGGAGCGTGATGAAGTGGGCGAGGGGCAGGCGGCTTATCGCGGTGAAGAACGCCATGTCCAGACGCTCGAATTTCGTCTGGGCATGCTCGTACGTTTTCCAAAACAGCGCAAAAATCTCCGCCAGCGTGGGTGCGTCGGGATGTTGGATGACCTGCGTGTCAATGGCGACGCTCGCGGTGCTGACGCGCAATTTTTTCTTGAGCTGCCGTCGGCGCGTGCCTTTCATGGCGCTAAAGAAGTCTTCCATGGTCGGACCAGGCAATGCCGCGACCGTCCCCGGAAAGCTCACCATGGGAAAAAGGCCGGTCCTGGCCGCAAGCCAGCGCATGTCGGGGGCATACGCGTCCGGGAAATCCTTCCAGACCAGCATCGGGCATCCCGACCGCCGGGCCTCCCGGTCAAGGGCCTGTTGCAGCACGAAAAACGCTTCCCGGCGATCGACCTCGGGCAGCAGGCCGATGCTGCCTTCGTCGGCGCAGGGCGAGCCGACAAAGAGGGTGCGTTGGTGCCGCAACGCGGGGAAGACGTGGCCCAAGCCTTTGGCAAGGGGCAAGAGCACCTCGGGCACGACGATATCCAAGGGAACGTCCATCAGAAAGAACGGGGCGATGCCGACAGGCCGGGCGCCGTCGCACAGCACCGCGTAGCGAAAGACGAACTGCTCCTCGAGACCGCTTTGCTCCAAGGCCGCATACCACCACCGTCCTTCGAGCGGCGGCGGCAGGCAGGCCTCCCACAAGGTGGCGGGGATGGCCTGTTCGGAATCGACGAAGCGTACCGTCAGGGAAGCGGTCATGCCCGTCCCGCCACCAGGCTGGCGCCCAGGAGGATGAGCACGACGCCGGCCCACCGCATGCGGGTCACGCGCTCCTTGAGCAGACACTGGGAGAGGAGCGTGACCGCGACGAAACTGAGGCTCCCCAAGGGAAAGGCCATGCTGACGGGAAGATAGCGGAGCGACCAGGTGTAAATCGCCGTCTCCAGGCCGAAGCAGGCGAATCCTGCCACCCGCCATATGCCCTTGCCGGAAGCCACCATGGCGGCCTTCTTGAGGCACACCTGGGCGATACCTTCGATCGCCGTGGCCATGAGGACGAGCAGGATGCCGAAGTGGGACGCTGTCATGCAGCCTCGCGCGCGGACGGTTCGCCCTGGTGGTCGCTTTTGCCCACAAACCACACACCGAGCAGGATCAGGGCGATGCCGAGATCCTGGGGCACGGTGAGGGACTCGCCGAGGAGAAGGACCGAGAGCGCGGCCACGGAGACATAGCTGAGGGACGTAATGGCATGGGCGTAGCTGAGGTCCGTATGGTCAAGGACCACGACCCAGTTGCAGGCCTGCCCGGCCATGAGCAGGCCCACGAGCAGAAAAAGCGGCTGGCGCGCCATGCTTTGGAGGGTCTGCCAGAGGGTCGGCTGGCTCGGGATGTCCGCTACGGCCGATTTCCAGAGAAGTTGCAGGAAGGTGTCGAGGACAATGGCGAAGGCCAAGCCGAAAAACACCTTGCGGGAAGCCTGGGAACGGGGTGGCATGGCATCATTCCTCTGGATCGGGCGCCCGGCACGTCGGCGCCATGGAGGCGGAAGAGGGCGCATGGCCCAACGCGCGGAACCGTGGTGCGATCCGCCCTTGCATCCGGCTGAAAAAAATACGATTACCCTCTGGCGGGTAAACCAAAACATCCGAAAAACTTTTGAAAAATACGCTGTTGGCCCGCTTTATTCAAGGGACGATTTTCGAGGACGAAGACGATGACGTGCCGGGAGCGCTTGTAAATAATATGTAAATACACTATGTTGTTTGAAATATTTTCGTGACCGGAGGCGGCAAGTTATCAACATTACATAAGCGTAACTAGCCACAGTGTATGCTTTATCTTCATATCTCCGACGCCTCTTCAACCGTGCTTTTTCCTTCAAAATTCGGGAATCCTCTATGCGGGCGAGACTGAGTGTTTTTTGTGATTTTGATGGCACAGTGTCCGTAAAGGATGTCACCGATCTGCTTCTGGAGGCATACGCGCTGCCGGAGTGGCGGGAGATCGAGGCCCTCTGGCAGGAGGGCCGGATCGGCTCGATGGAATGCATGAGCCGGCAGGTGGCCTTGCTGCGCTGTTCGCGAAAGGAACTCGACGATCTGGCGGACGGCGTGGCCATCGACCCCCACTTCCCGGATTTCGTCGCGGACTGCCGGGAGGCGTCCCTGTCCGTCATCATCCTCAGTGACGGCCTGGACTACGTCATCCGGCGCATTTTGCGCAATCATGGCTTGGCGGACCTTCCGGTCTACGCCAATCGGCTGGAAATGCCCGGCGAAGCCCGCTACCGCCTGTCTTTTCCCTATGCCCGGGCGGACTGCCGCGCCGCCAGCGGCACGTGCAAGTGTGCCCTGATGCGCCGGTTGCCGCCGCCGGGCGCAGAAAAAATTCTTGTCGGCGATGGGGTTTCGGATGTTTGCGCGGCTCGGGAAGCCGCGGATTTCGTCTTCGCCAAGGATGCGCTGCTTGCCACATGCCGCGAACATGCGCTGCCACATGCCGCCTATCGGGATTTTGGCGACATGAGACGTTTGCTCATCAACTCCCAAGACGATTGCTGTGCTTGCAGACCGCAGCCGATCGCATTGCACCATGAAGGACATCGCTTCCATGAATGAACAGGCTCTTCTCGCGCTTGAAGCCCGGTGCTGCTCGTTTGGTGATACGGTTCATTACCTCAATCCTCCCAAAATTTTCAGCCGTTGCGAAGGCAGCTACCTGTACGATCCCGAGGACCGGCCTTACCTCGATTTGCAGATGTGGTATTCCGCCGTCAACTTCGGCTATGCCAATCCGCGGCTCAATGCCGTGCTGCATAAGGCGGTGGATACGTTGCCGCAGCTGGCCTGCCAGTACCTCCATCGCGAGAAGGTGGAGCTGGCCGCCCTGCTTGCCGGGCATATGGAGCGGGAGTCCCGGACCACGGGGCGGGTGCATTTCAATGTCGGCGGGTCCCAGGCCATCGAGGATGCCTTGAAGCTCGTGCGCAACGCCTGCGGCGGCAAAAGCCTCATGTTCGCCTTCGAGGGCGGCTACCACGGCCGGACCCTCGGCGCCTCGGCCATCACCTCCAGTTATCGCTACCGGCGGCGCTACGGCCATTTCGGCGACCGGGCCTGCTTTATTCCCTATCCCTACTGCTTCCGCTGCCCCTACGGGAAACACCGCGACGATTGCGGGTTCTACTGCCTGGACCAGTTCGCCCGACTTTTCGAGTCCGAATATTACGGCGTGTGGGACCCCAAGGCCGGCCAGGCGGAATACGCCGCCTTTTTCGTGGAGGCTGTCCAGGGGACGGGCGGCTATGTCATTCCGCCGCAGGGCTATTTCAAAAAGCTCAAGGCCGTCCTGGAAGACTACCACATTCTGCTGGTGGACGATGAAGTCCAGATGGGCTTTTTCCGTACGGGAAAATTCTGGGCCATGGAGAACTACGGCGTCACGCCCGACGTGGTGGTCTTCGGCAAGGCCATGACCAACGGCCTCAATCCGCTTTCCGGCCTCTGGGCCAGGGAAGACCTCATCAGCCCCGAGAAGTTCCCTCCCGGTTCGACCCATTCCACCTTTTCCAGCAATCCCCTGGGCACGGCCGTGGCCCTCGAGGTCGTCCGCATGCTGGAGGACGAGCGGCAAGACTACGAAACCATGGTGCCTGCCAAGGGTGCCTACATGCTGGACGGGCTGCGCCGGCTGCAAAAGCGCTATCCGGTCATCGGCGATGTCGACGGACTCGGCTTGGCCCTGCGCATCGAGATCTGCAAACCCGACGGGGTGACGCCGGACAAGGAGCTCACCGACCGCATGGTGGAAGAGGGGCTGCGCTGCACGCTTTCGCGTGACGGCAAGCCCTGCGGTCTCGTGCTCGACGTGGGCGGCTACTATAAAAACGTCTTTACCTTGGCACCGGCGCTGACCATCACGCAACCGGAAATGGATTTGGCGCTGGACCTGCTCGACCAGCTTTTCAAACGCTGCCTGGACGCGTAATGTGACCAGCTTTCGCAACGCGTCTGGTGATTAGGCATGGAACGACACGACAGCAGTTTCTTTTTCGAGGGAGGGGACGCCGGCGTCCTGTTGATCCACGGCCTGACGGGCACGCCGGCGGAAATGAAGATCGTGGGCAAGGGGCTGGCGCGCGCGGGTTTTACGGTTTATGGCATGCAGCTGGCCGGGCACTGCGGTTCGAAGGAGGACCTGCTGGCCACGGGCTGGCGCGACTGGTACGCCAGTGCCGAGCAGGGATTGCAATTCCTGGCCGGGCGCTGCCGGCATGTGTTCGCGGCCGGCCTTTCGATGGGCGCTTTGCTGTCCCTGCACCTGGCGGCGGCCCATCCCGGGCGCGTGGCCGGGATCGGGCTGTATTCGACCTCCTTGCGGCACGACGGCCGGGCCGTTTCGTCGATGCAGGCCTTTCTTCCCGTCTTGTTGCTGCTGCCCTGGGGGCGACGCCATTGTTTTCCCGAATCCCCGCCCTACGGCATCAAAAACGATCGCATCCGTGAAAGGATCGTCGCCCTCATGACCTCGGGAGACAGCAGCCAAGCCGGCCTGGTCGGGACGCCGGGAGCCAGCCTGGGGGAACTGCAACAGCTGCGCAAGGTGGTCATGCGGGAGATCCCCTCGATTGCGACCCCGACACTCATCATGCACGCGTCGCACGATGACGTTACCAGCTTGTGGAATGTCGAGTACCTTCAGGAACGTCTTGCCGGGTCCGTCGAAACGATATTGTTGCCCGATTGCTTTCACATGATCACCATCGATCAGCAGGTCCAGGATGTGATCACGCATAGCGCCCGGTTTTTTCAGGCGCTGGCTGCTTCCTGAGGCTCGATGCCTTGCCAATCTGCTATTTTTTTGTGGAGAGTGCGTATGCCCCTGACAGATGAAATTCTTGATATCGTATCGTCCGTGGCGTTGGTCGACCGGAAGGTTTTGTTGTTGGATACGCAGGTGTCGGATCTCGGGATTACCTCGCTCGATATGGTGGAAATCATCTTCGCCCTGGAAGAGAAGTACCATATCGAGCTGCCGTTCAATGCCAATACCAATATCCAAGGCTTCCGGACCCTTGGCGACGTCGTCGCCATCGTGGAGAAGATCATCGCCGAATCCGGCGGCGGCGCCTAGGCCGGCGGCGCTTTTGCCGTCGGTCGGTTGCAGCACGAGTTGTCCAGAGGAGAGGGTGCGGTTTATCCCATGAGAAATCAGCGACGCGTCGTCATTACGGGCATGGGCGTGGTAAGCCCTATCGGGCAGGACTTGGCCACCTTCCGGCAGAATCTTTTCGACGGGGTTTGCGCCATTGCCCCCGCCGACTTCTACCGGCGTGATTTTGTGGCCACCTACCCGGTGGCCGCGGTCAAGGATTTTGACCCCACGCGCTACCTTGATGCGAAAGCCTGTTCGCTGCTGGACCGCTTTGCCCAGTTCGCCGTGGCGGCGGCCCGACAAGCCTTCCAGGATTCCGGCTTGGTGCTGACCCCGGAAACGGCGCAGCGGATGGCGGTCATTACCGGGACGAGCGTGGGCGCGCAAAATACGCTCGAAGCCTCGTTTATGAAGCTTGTCGACGCCGCGGTCCCGCGGGCGCATCCGTTCACCATTCCACGCCTCATGTCGAACGCCGGGTCGAGCCACATCAGCATGGACCTCGGCATCACCGGCCCCGGCTTCACGGTCGCCAGCGCCTGCGCTTCCGCCGTGCACGCCATCGGCGTGACCCTCGGCATGCTCCGTTCCGGTCTGATCGATCGGGCCATTACCGGCGGGGCGGAAGCCTGCCTGACGTTCGGAACGCTGCGGGGATGGGATGCCCTGCGCGTCATGGCGCCGGACGTGTGTCGCCCTTTTTCGGCGGATCGTTCCGGAATGGTCCTGGGCGAGGGCGCGGCCATGCTGGTCCTGGAAACGCTGGAGGCCGCCGAGGCGCGGGGAGCGAAAATATACGCCGAGCTGGCCGGCAGCGGCATGAGTTCGGACGCGAAGGACATTACGAGCCCCGATGTGGGCGGGGCCTCGCGGGCGATCGCCTTGGCCCTGGAAGATGCCGGCCTTGCGCCTGAAGACATCGATTATATCAACGCCCACGGCACGGGGACCCGGATAAACGACATCATGGAGACCGCGGCGATTAAGAAGGTCTTCGGGCCGCACGCCTACAAGGTGGCCATCTCGGCGGCCAAATCCCTGTTCGGCCATGCCCTTGGTGCCGCCGGCGGACTGGAAACGGTCGCCACCGTCCTGGCCCTCGGCGCGGATATGGCTCCGCCCACGATACACTACGTCCGCCCCGACCCCGACTGCGATCTGGATTATACGCCGAACACGGCGCGTTCCCTGCCCATGCGGGCGGCGATCAAGAACGCCTTTGGTTTTGGCGGCCTCAATTCGGTCCTCGTGCTCCGCAAGCTTCCGTGAAGCGGTTGCCGCCGACCTCCTCCCGGATGCGGCGCGGTTTCCTCTCTCCCCCGTGGCGGTCATGGTTCGGCAGCGCCCCCGGCGTCTGCCCTGCCATGGCCGCGCGCCCTTCTTCTCGAACGTGTGTGGCGCTCCGTAACGTGGACGCGTCGTTCCCGACGCGCAGGGGAACGCGGTCGCGTACGGCTTTTGACGACCCACGGCCTCACGCCCTATACGAAAACGATCCATTGGCTTCCAGGGCGCCCATGCATACCAGTCGGATGCGCGTTTCCCTGCGCTGCCAACCAGTCCGAACAAGCGGGGGCACCCAATGACCATCGACGCGGGGCGATATCGTGACAAGCACATCTGGAAGGCTGCGGCCGGCGTGGTCCTGACCCTGGCTGTCGCCGGGGTCCTCCTCGAACTCCGTAAGCTCGGCTTCAACATCCCCAACCCCATTCTTGTGTTCGCTGACCTCATTGTCCTTTCGGGGTTTCTCGGCGGCGTGCGGGCCGGTGTTGCCAGCGTGGTCATAACGCTTGCGTTCGCCGTTCTCTATTGGAGCACGCCTGGACATTGGCTGCACTACAGCCTGTTCAATCAAAAAAGGCTTCTTGTGCTGGCGCTGACCATGCCGCCGCTTGGCTTGCTTGTCGGTTTGCTGCGTTCGGCCTACGATAGGAAGCAACAACAACTTGTCGTGCGTAACGAACAGCTCACAAATGAATTGAAGCGACGGGAAGCGCTGGAAAAGACGCAGCAAGACGTCGAGCATATCCTGCGCCACGATTTACGCAGTCCGCTCGGGGGCATTATCTCCATCCCCACCTTGCTCCTGGACGATGTCACTCTCAGTGCGGAGCAACGCAAGCTCCTCGAGATGATCACTGCATCAGGGCGTAAGATGCTTGGGCAAATTAACAACTCCCTGGGATTGCGGAAGATAGAGGATGGTTCCTACACATTCGAGGCCAGACCTTGTGATCCGATCAAAATCATAAAGGATAATTACAAGGTATTGTTATTAAGCGGGCAGACGGGAACCTCGCCCTTGCAACTTGTTGCGGAAACGCCTCTCGAACTCAAAACGGATGCGACGCTTCTTGATAATATCGTGGCGAACGTGCTGACCAATGCCTTTCAGGGAAGTGACGACGGATGTCCCGTCCTCGTGGAGGCCCGTGTGGAACATGGGGACTATATTATGGCAATATCCAATAATCGTCCCGTTCCGGAAGAAATACGCCAGCGCTTTTTTGAAAAATACGCGACATTCGGCAAGGTAGGCGGAACAGGCCTGGGCACCTACAGCGCCGCGCTGATGACCAAGGCAATCGGTGGCACGATCACGATGGAAACTGCAGAGCAAACCGGCACAACGGTGACCGTGCGCATCCCGTCATAGAAACCCTGCGGGAGTCCTTCCTCGTCGACCTGTCCCCCCGATCCAGCCCGCCGCAGTCCCCGCCGGGCCCGGGAACCTCGGAGGCAAGACGCCCGACGGCACCGAGGTCGGGACGGCGACGGTCAGGGCCGGCAGTCCCCGTGCTGCCGGCGGCATCCCTTGCTTCAGCCCAGCGCTCGTTGTAATCTCATAGCGCTACCTTCTTTTTGCCGTAGCGCGGTTGCATGGCTGCCCTCCAGGCCACTGCGGCGCAACATCGACCGGAATGGGGCATGATGATGCCACCGTGTCCGCACGCTGTTTCCAAAATCGCCAGCCTCGCGCTGGTGACCTATACCTATAACGACCACGATCTGGTCGACGACTTGCTGTCTTCCGTACGGTGTTGGTCGGTTCGGCCGAAAGAGATCATTGTGGTCGACGATGGTTCGCGCTGTCGCTTTACGGACAAGAACCAGCTGCAGGCGCTCACGATTCTCCGGCATGACCGCAATCGTGGGCCGACCTTGGCCAAGGCGGCGGGCATACGGGCCGTGACGTCGAAATTTTTTCTTTCCGTCGATGCCGACGTGCGCCTGCCGCCGCAGTGGGCCGAAGCCTGCCTGCCTCATGTCGCCGAGCGGGAGATCGGCATGGTCTCGTCGCGTGTGCGCCACGAGACAGGGTCGCCCGCCATGGATACGTATCTCGATGGCCTCTATGCACCAAAGCAGGAGGTCGGCCTGGTACGGTTTATTCCAGGGCCTGTCTTTGCCATGCGCAAGGACACGTACGACCTGGTCGGCGGTTTTGCCGGCCATGCCGCGCCACGGGGCGAAGACACGTATCTTTGCCAGCAGTTGCTACGCCATGGATTGCGGTTGTATAAGATGGACGGCGTTGAAGCATGCCAGCAACGCAAGCTGACCTTGGTCCAGTGCATGAAGCGCTGCGTGAGCTGGGACCTTCCCTATTTCGAAAAACGATCGGCCAAGGGAGATTCCCTGGTCGACACCTTGCCGGCGTTTTTCATGAAGTGCCGGCAGCGGATGGCCTTCCTTCCCCCCGACGATGCCGTGGTGCGCTACATCGGCATCCTGTTTCTTGTCTCCGGCAGCCTGACGATAGCCGGTCTCAACCCGGCGGAGCCGGAAGGTCCGCGCTACGTTTGGCGAAGTTTTGCCGACTACTTCTCGCCATTCCCCCATATCCTTGGGGCCCTTGCGAGGGACATCGCCAGAATAGGCCTCACCTCACCGGTGATGGCCGGCGAAGGGTGCTTTTTTGCCGGCATTGACGCCTTGCTCGACATGCTCTTCGAGAGGCGCGCGTTATCGGCCATGGACCAGGCCTTGCGCACCGCCACGGTGGACGAACCAGCCCACCCCCATTATTCCATGTACATGGAAGAGTGATGCGTCTTTTTTGGGGCGTGTGCGGCCGGTGGGGCGTCTCGCCGGGAAAGCAAGGGGAATAGCCGTTTCCCGCCTGCAATGCCGGGGCCCAGCGACCGGGCGAGCGGCCTGGAATCCAGGCCGCCGTCAGGCGCGCCGGCTAGAAGATATAGGTCAGACCGAAAGCGAGCTTGAAGGCGTCGGTTTGCGCATGCACCAGGCGGCTTCCCCAGACGCTTTCCTGGAAATGGCCGTGGGCCCAGCCGGTTTCGACGACGGCCGCCAGGTTCTCGTAGATCTTGTACGTGCTGTCGAGATTCAGGGCGTAGGCATATTCGTTGTCGGTGAGATCCCGGCCCATCACGAAGTAGGGATTGCTCCCCAGGGAGAGATTGCCGGAGCCGAGCAGGGCGTTGAGGCTGCGAATGGCCCGCGGCGAGTTGTTGCCGTGCAGATAGGTGAAGGTCAGGCACTGGGTGAGGTCCGTCACCAGGGCGATGTTGTTGAGGGAGGCGCCGATGCCGTAGGCCCCCACCGGGTTGATGCCCATATTGGAATTCCTGCCGAACGCCTGATTGCTGTCGAAGAGGAAGCTGTTGCCCGGGCCCCAACTCGGGCGAAGGACGGCAAGCCGTTCGGAGCCGTCGCGCCAGGAATCGTTTTCGCCGGAAGACCACCAACCGAAGACCTGCGGCGTCAGCACGTCCCAGCCGGTGTACTCGGCCCCCAGGTCGAGAAACCAGCCCCGGCGCTGGTACTGTTGCCGATCCGACGGCGCGCCGGAGCCGTAGATGACGTCGGCGGAAAGCTTCACCGGGTCGAGGGTGGTCACCTCGAAGGAACTGCCCACCCAGGTGTAGAGGTTCTGACTGTTTTTCCACTTGCCCGGGGCGTGCAGCATGGCGGCCGAAAGCAGATTTTCCGCGTAGCTCGTGTAGCCGAACGAGGTGTCGATGTTGATAAAGTAATCCGCGCTGCGGCCGGCCACGGCCAAAAGCCCCCAGGGAACGGCCTTGAACCCGTCCACGGTGATCGGCAGGGTCAGCCAGTAGCCGTCGAGCTCGTCGTCCTGATGGCCGGCGCCGGCGAGGTCGTAGGTCTGGTTGGTATCGAGGAACCGGGAGAATCCGGTGGTCAGGCCCAGGGTGTCGGGTACGAGGGGGGCGCTGACGGCCAGGGACGCCGTCCGGTCGCCACCGAAGACGATGCTGGAATGGAAAAGCGGACTTTGGGGGAGATCGAGTTCCTGGAGGCCGGCCGTCACCTTGACCGGGGTGTCCGGCCACGTGAACTGGAGATAGGCCTCGTAGACCTGTATGCCGCTGATCACCTTGCCGACGGGGGTCGACATCCCCGGCGTGGGGTTGGCGGCGGTATAGATGCCATGCCCCCAGGTGTCCTCGATCTTCATGGACAGGCGAAACTTCACGGACTCACCCGAGGAGAAATCGGAACGCAAGCGGAAACGTTCCCAGATGCCGAAGGGCTCTTCCGTCCTGGTCGCACCCCTGGACCATGTCGGTGTCGTGGACGTCCAGGCCGGTGTGTTCCAGCCGGTGAAGCTGTGCCCACTGTAGTAGACGCCGTAGATTCGGGCGTCGCCGCGCATCTTCACCGTGGTATCCGCCATGGCCGCCCCGGTGATGCAACACACGAGGCCCATAGCCAGGAGCATTCCCGCCAAACGTTTCATAGCCCTCTCCCGCAACCGATGCCGTTTTTTTCCACACCGGAGGCCGTTCCCTGCAAATCCCCCAGTGCCGGAGGAAGTGCTATTCCCTGTACGGCGTTTTTTGTCAAACGCTATGGCACAATCGCCAGGCGCTACAGTCCGCACGATACCGATCGCTCCCGCATAGGGGAGCACGTGCGGAGAAAAAAAGGGCGTACGACCGTTTGTGCCGGACGTTCCCTCTTCCCGAGTGTTGTTGTTTCTGGCGTGGACGTGGCCGCGGCGGTGGCACCGCCGCTTCGGGCGGCGGATCAGACGGGGGCGTGTCCCCGACGGTTGGCGGCCTCGAAGTCCTGGCGGATTTGGGCCTGCATGGCAGCGGCCTTGGGGCCGGCGCCGTGGATGGCGTCCCAGTCCGGTTCCCGGCGGAGCTTCTGCATGAGCAGGCCGTCCGCGCCGAACCAGAACGGCAGCACACCGCCCAGAAAATACCCCCGGTCGCGCAGCGCCGTAACGGCCTCGGGCACCCCGGCATCGCCCAGGTTGAGGCATAGCTGGACCAGGCCGCGCTCGCCGGCCTGGGCTTCGGCCGCGCCGACGCACTCGCCGAAATCCCTGCCGACCCGGGTCACGGTCAGGCGCAGCAAGCCGATCTCCTGGAGAAAGAAGCGGCTGGCCATGGTAGCCCCCGTGCTGCGTTTCGGCGGGAGCGCGACGCGCGGCAGGGCCATTTCCTCGTAGACCCCCTGGCAGAACGCGCGATAGGCCTCGGGCAGGCAGACGTCACAGGAGGCCGAATCGAAGACCTTGAACATCAAAAACAGCGAGATGTTGTGCGAGACGCCGTCCTTGCCGACGGTATCCCGGGACGGCATGCATTCCAGCTCGAGTCCGGTGAACGACATGCCCTCTTCGAGCGACAGATGCTGGGACACCGGATGATTGCTGACCGCCTCACAGACGACCACGGGAATCCCCAACTGCTCGGGCAGGCTGTTAAGGGCCGACTGGCTCAACATCTTGCCCACGTCCCGTTTCCGGTAGCTTTTGAGGACCATGAGCTGACCGGCCTCGTAGACGCCAGGATTGGGGGCGTGGCGAAACAGCCCGAACAGGCCGACGATCTCGCCCTTGGGCGTCCGGGCGACCACGGTGTATTGGTCGTTCGTGGCGTTGCGGCGGACGATTTCCTCGGGATCGTAGACATGGTCCAGGGGAAAGGTGTCGCCGTAGGTCTCGTAGTAGGCCAGGGCGATGCCCTGGGCGTCCTCGGGACGAAAGAGCCCGAGATGGACATCCTGGTCGGGCTCGATTGCCCGATGCGACTCGGCAAGCCGCTGGAGTAACGTCGCGCGCTGCATCCTCGACTCCTCGCCTTGGGCGTCGGCTGGGGAAGCGGTCATGCCGTCATTTCCCCGGGCGCACATCGCCCACCACCAGTTTTTGGTGCAGAAAATCCACTGCGGTAAAGCGCGGGGCAAAGACCGGCTCGCGGTCCGTCAGGCCGGTTCCCCGCAACAGACAGGTCAGGACTTCGCAGGCGAGCAGCGTGTTCGCTGCCAGTCCGCCGATGGCCGTGGTGGGCAGGACGCCGGATGCGTAGCCGTCGGCGATGCGCCGCATGACCGGGCCGTCGAAGCAGTCGCCAAGAAACGACGGCAGCAAGCCCGGGCCGCCGTCGGACCGGTCGTGCACCAGCCGCCAGAAGGTCTCCGGCATCATGCCGCCCGGCTCGTGGGCCACCAGCAGGGCGCCGAAGCCGATGGCCCCGCAGGTGAACATGGGCAGCCCGTGCCGTTCGAGCAGGGGAGGGGTCATGGCCTTGACGTCGTCCCCCTTTTCCACATCGATGACGCCGACATACACGTCGGCACCGGCCAGAAACCGGTCGAGGTTGTCGCCGGTGACCCCTTCCGGGAAGCCTTCCAGCTCCACGGCCGGATTGATGGACCGGGCCAGCTCCGCATAGACGTCGAGTTTGGGGCGCCCCATGGTCGGACCGAAGGCCCCGGCCTGCCGGTTCATGTCCGGCGGGTCGAAAATGCCGTTTTCCGCCAGCCGGAACCGGGTCACCCCGCAGCGGACCAGGGCGAGGAAGGCGCCGCCGCCCACGCCTCCCAAGCCGGCAATGGCGACGACCTTGCGGCCGAGGACCGCCAGTCCCATCTCGGTGAAGATGGGCACGGCCCGGTGGAGGAATTCACTGGCCATCGTTTCCTCCGCCTGACGGACGGTCGCACAGGGAGTAGACGGTTTCGCCGTGGCGGTGCCGATCGTCGTCGCCTATGCCCAGATCGTCGAGCAGCTCGGCCATGACCGCCGGCTCCCGGTGGCAGCCGAGCTCGGCTATCTCCCGGAGCCCCGCCTCGCGGGAGAGCAGCCCGAAGTAGACCCCTGCGGCCACTTCCACGACGGATTGCGGGAAGGACGTGGAGCGCATGTTGCGAAACCGCATGGACTGGCAATAGTCCTTGACCTTTTCGATGCGGCAGCTCGTGTGCAGCAAACTCTTCTGGCCCGGGGGCATTCGCCAGTCCATCTCCGTGCGCATCAGCTCGGCCGCCTCGCTCCAGGAGCCGTAGAGCGTGTTGGTCTTCAAGCGGAGAAATTGCGGCACAAAGACGGATGCGTCCGCTCGGGCCTGTTGCAGCAGCCGGTCGAGCGGCCGGTAGATCGGGTCGAGGCTGCGGCGGACGGAGCGTTGGTAGCGGCAGTAATCCGCCATGAGGGAAAACGGCTCGGACGGTTCGGGCGCGTTGGCCGCCATCTCCAGGAAGCTGAGCGTCTGCTCGCGAAGGGAGGGCGGCGCCGGCCGGGATGCCCCCTTGCCGGATTGCAGCGTGCGCAGGACGTAGCTCATGACCGCCAGCTGCACTTCCTCGACTCCCTGCATGACCACCGGAATCCGTTCCGCGGCGGCGAGCGGGAAAAACAGGACGTGGGCCACGACCGGGCAGAGGCACGGCAGCCCCACCCGGCCGAACTGGGCCCGCATGGCGTCGCGGACGGCGTCCATGGGCAGGGTCCGTTCCACCAGTTCGACCTGGGGCAGCAGTTCGAGCGAGCGGCGGATGTTTTGGCGGCAGGTCTCGTTGGTATAGGGCATGTTCCAGGACGCGGCCAGGACGCGCAGCCCGAGTTTCTTGGCCAGATACCACAGCAGATAAGTGGAGTCCTTGCCGCCGGTGCACAGGACCATGACGTCGAAACGGGAGTCCGTGTTGTGGGCGGCGATGGAGAGCAGTGCGGCGTCGTCCACCGCGTTGGCCGGCCCGGCGGGCCCGCCCTCGTGTTCGGCCTGCTCGTAGCACTGGCAGAAGGCGCAGACGCCGCGGGCATCGAACTCCAGCCCCGGCAGCAGGTGGTCGTCGGCCACGCACCGGGTACACGACTGTTTGTGCTCGGCGGTGGACGGTTGGCGCCGTTCCGTCCGGTCCACCACGATTCGCTGCTCGATCAGCCGGCGGAAGACTGCGTTTTCGCGCACGGCCGCCGGCAGGCTGTCCAGGGAAGCCGTCCCGTCAAGCCCGGTCAGCGTTTCGGCCAGGGTAGCCGGCACGGGCAGGACCGCCTCCTGGTGGTGGGGCGGATTGCGCAGCCCGTAATAGACCAGGACCTTTCCCTCTCGGCAGTCTCGCACCGCCCATCGGTACTGGAGGACGGGATACGCAGGCATCGGCATGGCGACCTCGCTTCGGCTGCGGCACGCGTTCGTGAAAAGGGTTGCGTCGCTTCCCGTTCACCGAGCCCCTTGGGAAGCGCGGACGGGTCCCTTTTCCTAAACCATGCGGCACAGGGCGTCGAGAGCGGAATGCCGCCGGGGCGATTTGCTGATGGGCGGAAAATTCGCTAACATCACCAAATTGTTTTAGGTCCAAAGGTCCATCACGCCTTCCCGGGAGCGCCGTATGCCTGCAGACGTAGCCGTTTCGCTGGAGATCCCGCCGGAAACCGCTTTTGCCTGTCCCGTGGCCGGGTTGGCCGACGTCTTGGCGGAACGGGCGGGCTTCGGCCAGCGGGAAAAGTACCGGTTCCAACTGACCGTCGAGGAATGCTGTCTGTGCCTCGCCGGCCTGGCCGAGGGGCAGCGGCCGCTCGCCGTCGGTCTCACCGGACGTCGCCACCAATTGCAGGCCGCGTTTACCTTCAGCGCGGCCCAGCTTTCCCTGGGGTCGCTCAACCTCACCTCGCGGGCCACGCCCGGCGCGACCGGCACCTCCGCCGAGGATATGGGCCTGCTGCTGGCCGGCAAGGCCGCGGACCGATTCCATCTCAATCTGTTGGGCAAGGACCGGTTCTGCCTCGAAGTCGAGGTGGACAGGGCCTATCCCGAGGCTCCCCCGGCCCGCCTTCCCGGGGACTGGCGCCCGCCCTTCACGATCCGGGCGAACCCCAGCCCGGCCCAGCTCGCCCAGGCCGCCACCCTGGCCGTGGCCGCCTATCCGCTCTGGCAGTGCCCGAGCTGTTTCCGGACCCCCGGCAAGCTTCCGGACATGGTGGCTGACGGTCGGATCACCTGCACCCTGGCCTGCGACGCCAAGGGAGACATCGCCGGCCTGCTGTCCTGGCGCCAGTACAGCGGGCAAGCCCTGTATTTTTCCGGTCCCTTCGTGTTCGTCCCTCCGGCCATGGTGGGCGACGTGGCCCGGCTCCTGGTCGACGGCTTCCTTGCGGCCGTGGCCCGCGAGCCCTACAGCATCGTGCTCAGTTTCCGGAGCACGGCCGAGCTGCCGCAGGCCTCCTTCGAGACCTTGGGAGCCCTTCAATCCTTGGAGGACGGCCGTTTGGGAACTCGCCCGGTGGTGTTCCGCCAATTGCGCGAGGATAACGGTGCGGCGGTCTGGTGCAGCCCGTTGCTGGAGGACTTTTTGCGCCGGGCCTATGCCCGGCTGGCCCTGCCGCGGGACATCCTGCCCGTGGAGGCGCCGTCCGGCCGCCCCCGGCGGGAATCGCTGCTCGGCGCCACGTATGACCGGGTGCGGAATTTCGCCGAATTGGAGCCCTTTCTCGACGGCGAGGACCTGGCGGCAAACCTGGCGGCCCATGTGGCGACCTTTCGCCGGAAGGGCATCGGCACCATCCTGTGCATCATGGACCTGGCCGTCCCCTGGCAGGCGGCGCTGGCCGGCGATTTGTTCCAGGCCGGTTTCGCGCCGGTGGTCGTCCTCCCCCAGGGGGGACAGGCGGACAAGGTCATTTGGCAGTATGAGCAGCTTGCTTGAGCGCGTCCCGGACTATGTCCGGTCCTTCGAACGCTACGTCCCCAGCCGCCCCGATCCGGTGCTGATGCGCCAATTCGGCGTGACACATCTGTACCGGCTCAACAACAACGAAAACGCCCTGGGTCCGCCGCCCCTGGCCCAGGAAGCCATCGCCGCCTTTTCGGCGCCGCAGGGCGCCATCTATCCGAGCGGCGACGCCTATGACGTGCGCCAGGCCCTGGGGGCCCGGCTCGGCAAATCCCCGGACCAATTTTTGGTCGGCAACGGCTCCTGCGAGGTCATCAGCTCGGTCATCCGTGCCTTTTGCGGGCCGGGCGACGCCATCGTCACCGCCGACAAGACCTTTGCCGTCTACGAATGGGTGGCGAAATTTTCCGGAATCGAAGCCCGGCTGGTCCCGCTCGTGCATCAGGCCCTGTCCCCCGAGGCCATGCTGGCGGCCGTCACCGAGCACACCAAGATCGTCTTCGTGTGCAATCCCAACAATCCGACCGGTTCCTGGTGGAACCGGGCCACGCTGGAGCGCTTCCTGACCGGTCTGAGTGGCCGGGCCCTGGTGGTGCTCGACGAGGCCTACCGCGAATTCCTGGACGATCCGGACTTCCCCGACGGCCTGGAGGTCATGGAGCGCCACCCCAACGTCCTGGTGTTTCGCACCTTCTCCAAGATGTACGGCTTGGCCGGCTTCCGGATCGGCTACCTCGCCGGCTCCCAGGAGGCGGTGGATTGCGTGCGGCGCACCCACATCGCCTATTCGGTGAACATCCTGGGCCAGATCGCGGCCGCGGCGGCCCTGGCCGACGACGCCGGCCACATTGCCGCCACCCGCCGCATGGTGACCGATGCCAAGCGATTTCTTTGCGACCGGTTTACGTCCATGGGCCTCGAATACGTAAGCGGCGCCGGCAACTTCATCATGGTCCGCACGCCGCTCTCCGATACCCTGCTCTACCGCAAGCTCATGCGGGAAGGCGTGATGGTGCGCACCATGACCGGCTTTCGCTATCCCAACTGGATACGTGTCTCCCTGGCCCAGGAACCGGCCATGGCCGCCTTCGCCGCGGCCTTGCCCAAGGTCTTGGCGGGGCCATAAGCGCGTCCGCGCTGCGAGGGGAACGCATCATCTTCTTTCTGTCGGGACGGGGCACGCGACGGTCGCCGGGCGGAGGATTTTCCCCCGGGACCGGGAACACCAGGCGGCCAAGCCGTAGAGGCCCGTCAGCAGCCACAAGGTCGTCCATTCCGGCAACACGTCGCCCAGGGTGGCGCCCATTTTGCTGATACGCAAAAAACCGGTGATGGTCGGCGTGGTGGGCACGAGTTGGGCCAGCCAGCGCACGGCCGTCGGCATGCACTCCTGCGGCCAGGCGAACCCGGACAGGAAGAGAAAGGGCAGCGACAGGGGCAGCAGCAGTTCGATGGGCATTTCCCGGTAGCGGTAGATCGGCACCAGCGCCATGCCGAGAAAAATGGTGGCCAGGAAAAACGGCAGGATAAAGCCCAGGATGTCCAGGGGACGGCCGCACTGCACAAAGTCGTAGAGCCGGGGAACGCCGAAAAAGAAATAGATGGCGTGCCCGAAGTAGACCGTGAGGTAGGCGGCTGTTTCCCCGAGCATGGTCGAGAGCAGCTCCCCCTTGCCGCGATAGCGCGCGCTGCGCTCGCAGTTGGCCACGCCCAAAAATCCCACCCCCATGAGCAGCGTCTGTTCCAGCACGAGCAACAGCACCGGGGGAACGGTGTAGTGGGCGTAGCCGCCCCAGGGGTTGAACAGCGGGCGCAGGACCAGGCTGGCCGGGGATTGGCGGATGTGGGCCTGTTCCCGGGGAACGCCGGCGGCCCGGAAGCGGCTGATGGCGCTCGCGGCGGACAGGGTGCCCACCGCCTCTTTGACGTTGAGGAAGGTCTGCCGATAGATGAGAAAATAGCTGGCATCCGCGTACAGGCCCAGGGTCGTTTGTTCTCCGCGCCGTAGCTTCCATTCGAAATCATGGGGAATCGTCAGGACGGCCCCCACCTGGCCGCTCAGGAGGAGCCTTCGGGCGTCCTCGATGGAACTCGGGTGCTGCGTCACGGCGGCGGCTTCCCCGGCGTCCACCAGCCGCACCAGGGTGCGGCTGGTATCGGAATGGTTCTGGTCCAGCACGGCCAAGGGGACCTTTCGCGGGACCTCGTAGCCGTAGGGCGTGGGGTAGAACAGGGAATAGAGGAGGGCCGCGCCGATCAGGATGAGTCGGGCGCCGCGGTTGGTGAAGATGGCGTGCAGTTCCTGCCGCCAGCTTGCGAAAAAGCGGTTCATATGGATCCCCATAAAGCGGGCGTGCGCAGACGGTGGGCCAAAAAGGGCATGGAGACGAGCGGGCAGCCGATGGCGAATACGAGGAGCATGCCCAGAGAGGGGAGCGCCATGCCCAAGGGGGCGCCATGAAAGCCGTAGCTCACGAGGAATTTCAGATACCAGGTCAAGGGTAACAGCGTGCTCCACGTCTTGGCGAAAAGCGGCATCCCCAGGACGGGAAAGGTGATGCCGGTAAAGGCGAAGGCCGGTGCGGAGTAGATGGCGGCCAAGCCGATGGCGAGCCGAAGGTTGCCGATCAGCGTGACGAACAGGATGCCGACGCCCTGATAGGCTACGACGAACAGGACGGTGGCGACGCAGATCAGGGCAAAGCTTCCGCGCAGGGGCATCTGCAGGTATCGGAACAGCAGGGCCACCATGCCCACGCCGAATATGGCGTAAAAGAGTGCCAGGGGCAGCATCTTGCCGACCACGGCCAGGACGACATGATCATTGGCGGCGGCCAGGAAGTTGTCGGCGGTGCCGTTTTTGAGTTCCATGCCGAGGGCGTGGATCGTGGCCAGCAGGACACATATCTGCAGGATGGACGGCAGCAGGGCCGAGGTCAGGAAGTAGCGGTAATCGAGAAAGGGGTTGAACAGCGGATGCCCGTCGATGACCACCGGCTGGTCCAGGGACAGGACCGCAGCCCGGGGTTGGCCTTCCTGGCGTCGTATTTTCCCCTCGGCGGCGCCGGACAGGGTGGCCGAGACATTGCTCAAGTCCCGGTTCAGCATGTTGCCGGGGAGTAACCACTGGGCGTTGTAGTAGGCGGCGGCCGTGGCCTTGTGCCCCCGTTTGGCGTCCCGCTCGAAATGGTCGGGGATGACCACGTAGGCGTAGATTTTCCCCTGCCGCATGAGCCGCACGGCCTCCTCGGGGGCGTTGACCTGCCGGAATATCCGCATGGTCGGCGCGGCGGCTATTTCCCGAATCAGCCGCCGCGACGTCACGGTGCCGTCCATGTCGCAGATGGCCACCGGCAGCTGGCGCACCACCTGCCGTTGGAAGATGAGCAGCATGGCGGCGAAGCCCAGGCTCGGCAGGACCACCAGGAAGACCAGGTTGAACCGCTGCTTGACGATGCGCTTGCATTCCCGGCCGACGGTGAAGCGCCACGCCTGCCGGGCGAGGCGGGGCGCTTGCGCCGGCGCGATCATGAGGCCGCCTTGGCGGCGAACAGCACGCTCATTCCCGGCCGCAGTCCCGGCACGGGCGTCTTGGGCACGGCCCGCACCTCGAAGGTCTTGAGATCGAAATCGCCGCTGTCGCTGGTGGCCCGCCAGGTGGCGAAATCCCCCAACGGCGAGATGTAGTTGACCACGAACGGCAGGGGGGTGCCGCCCAGGGCCGGCACGCGACCCAGGATTTCCTGGCCCATGTGCACGTCGGCCAACCGGTCTTCCCGCATGTTGACCGTCACCCAGACATCGGACAGATCGATGATGGTCATGACGGGATAGCCCGGGGACACGAGTTCCCCGCGTTTGGCCACGGCTTCCTTGACTTCGCCGTTGATCGGCGAGGAGAGGCGCAAATCCTCGGCCAGGGAACGGACTTCGTCCACGGCCCGGGTCGCCTGGAGGGCGAGGGCGGCGGATTTTTCGCGATCCTCCAGCCGGTTGCCGGTGACAGCCATGTCGTAGGCCGCTTTGGCCGCCCGTTCCTTTTCCAGGGCCGTTTGCCAGTTGGCCTTGGCCTCATCGAGCTGTTGCACCGCGACGGCGTCTTGTTCCCGCAGCATCCGGATGCGTTGGTAGGTTTTTTCCAGCAGTACGGTCTGGGCCTTGGTTTCGGCCAGGCGATCCCTGGCTGCCCGGATTTCTTCCTCCCGGCTGCCCTCGTCGGTTTTTTTCTTGGCGGCCAGGGCGGCCTGCCGGGCCGCTTCGGCCTGCCGCACCTTGGCGGTGGTTTCGGGACTGTCGAGAACGACCAGGGGTTGGCCTTTTTGGACGTTCGCGCCGTCCTGGACCAGGACGGAGGCGATCCGTCCGGTGATTTTGGGCGAAATATCGATCTGCGTGGCCTCGATTTCCCCCTGGATGTACCGGGTCGGGGGAACGAACAGGAGGCACCCGACGCCGACGGCCGCCGCCAACACAACCACGACTCCCGCCAGAACGATCCATAATTTCCGTTGTCGCCGCATAGAAACTGCTCCGCGTATCACAGCCCGAGAAGGCCGCATACTCCTTCGGTGACGACTGCCACCAGAGCGGCGAGCATCTCGGGTGCATCAAGTTTGCGACCGAACCGGCGGCGGAGGATGGCCCGGTCCCCGCCCAGATTGGTGAGTTGCGCCATGATGCAGCAGACCCGCAGCCGGTGTAGAGGAGTTTCCTCCGGGCCGGTTGCGGCCTGGACCAGGCGCTCGATAGCCTCCAGGACCGGTTCGATCAGTTTCGTGTAGATGGTTTCGAAGGCATTCGTCGGGTCCACGTATTCCCGCTGCAGGAGAATCCCCAGCCAGCGGGACCATTCCGTGCGCGTGGCGGCCGAGAGGAATTGGTCGGCAGCCTTTCGGGTCAGCTCCCGCAGTCGCAGCCGATCCCCGGCGCAGGCCTTGATGTTGTCGTCGATAACGGCCACCATCGGGGTGCAGATATCCCGGAATGTTTCCACCATGGTGTCGATGACGGCCGTGTACAGCCCCTCCTTTCCCTTGAAATGAAAGCCGATTGCAGCCGGATTGACCCCGGCCGCCCGGGCGATTTCCCGGGTGGAGACGGCGTGGTAGCCCAGCGTGGCAAACAGGCGCACGGCCGCGTCCACCAACTTCTTGCGTGTTTCGTCGCCTCGGGTGGCAGGTGTTCGTCGCATGGCGGCTCCTTATGGGTGCGCGCCGCTGCGCGCTCGGTAGTTACTATGGTAATTATCCAAATGGATAAGTCAACCGGATGAGTTAAAGAAATTGTCGGCGCCATCGCCGTACGATAGCATATTGAATATTCTTATAAAAATATTAAATGATGGCGGCGCGGTCACGCCGGGGCAGGGGGGAGGATCACGCGATGACCGATACCGTGCCGGCCGGGCGGCACGGCGCTACACGTCGTCGCAGACACCGGCCCGTTCCCTCCAGAGGAGGGGATGTCCGGCACGGTAGGTGAGGGGAAGCCTCACACATTACCCAACTCTGTTGGAAAGAGCGTTGGGTACAAAAAAAGGCCTACAGCCGTTTTGACTGTAAGCCCTTAAATGAGCTTGGCGTCCCCAAGGGGATTTGAACCCCTGTTGCCGGCGTGAAAGAGGCAGAGCCGGTTCAAACACTTTATCAAACACCCCAATATACTTTGATTTTTTCCATTCACCATGGTCAAGAAAAGTGCTGTGTTCATGGCGTGGTGTGGACCGCGTGTGGACTTCTTTCGGGGCACCACCGCCCGCTGATTTCTTTGCTGGATAGCAGTAACACCCCAGCTTCGTGCACTTTTCTAACGCTGCACGCTCCGATAATTTTCCCCTGAGACTCAAGGTATCCTTGTCGTATAATTCACAATTTTAGTTTCACTTGCCTTTGCAGAGCTAACCGGCGAGGAATCCTCCCGCTGGGTCTTCATCCCAGACAGTTCCATTTTTCAAAATAACCCGAACCAAATGCGCAGGTTCCTGCACAAATGGTTTCTTTTGAATTTTGGAGCCTTGTCAAAGCACTCTCTATGTTTGGCCTCACCATTTTCTTGAACATTTTATTTACGACGTCTTCTTTATATAGCACCACTATAAACTACTATTTTTTATTGCCTGAAGAGTCTGTTTGGCTGCTTTGACCACCTTGGTTGCCAGACGAACCACCGGAATTACCACTTTGCGTTGAACTAGATACCGGAGTTGGTTTTAGCACATTGCATCCACTATAGCTCTTTTGATGCTCTGGCCTTGAAACATCAATAGTCGTATTCTTCTTATTCGTCACGACAGCCTCCTATTATACCGCTTTTATTTTTTGGGTGAATCTTTTGCCTCTTTAGGTTGTCCAGAGTTATCATTGCTAGATGACCCATTGGCAACCCCGCCAACACTTTGACTTGAGGTTTTCGCTGGTTTTAAAGCATCTAGACCAGAAAAGCTTTCATTGCCCGGTTTGTGCTCGTTTTGACTATTATTAGCCACGCTAGGCACCTCCTGAATTTTTTCAACACCAGACAATATGCCTATGGCAAAAGAAAACAAGACCCCCAAAACAAAAAAAATCATCACTATATTATCTAGTAGCTTAGCAAAGTCATGCCTTCTTGTTTTTTCCTGAACAGCATGTTCGACAACTGTTGAGTTTTCGCCAAATACATACAACAATGCAAATATGGCAATTAAAAAAAACGAGATGGCAATTAAATAAAATGCAAATAATAGCCAGGACATGCCTTTACTTGAGGAGAGCAATGTAACAAGAAGCCCAACACCTCCCGCCGAGAGCGTTAACAAACTCTTATCTTTTTCAAGTCGAGTTGCAAACCAAGCTGAGACAAGATTGTTATAATAAGCAACTTCTTTTTGCTCTTGAACATTTTTGTCATCACTCATTTATTTGTTTCCTCATTTCCTTTCCAATAAAGTAGTGTTCGCTATCACTGAGCCAGGTACGCTGAAACCTGACGCGCTTTCGCGTTTCCAATAGCGCTTCCACCTCTCTGACTCCACAAAATTTTCCCAAGGACACCGGCAGAATTTTGAAAATTGTGTCCAGTCGTCCATCTGGTTTGGATTGAGCGATAAAGCTGAACCGAATGCGCAGGATCCTGCGCGCTTTGCCCTACTGCTAAACACCCAAGAAACGACGAGAATTGTCCGCTACTTTTTATGCGCATCCTCTTCAAGATGGATGTCTTTTAAAATCCACCTGACACTTGTGCGCCCACTTTCTTTTCTCTTAGTCTCTTTCCGAAGAAGAATAGCATTGCACTGTTTGTCTTGATATTCAGTGTTCATAAGATACACAGTATTGTCCTTTACTTCGTCTCCCAATTTCCCAGATATGACCATCCCGTCGTCCGACTGAAAATTAAAGTCTCTTGAATGCTTTCTTGCGCCGAGAAACACCCCGCCCTTAAGCTCTTCTCTTTCTGTAATCTCAATATTTTCTGTGCGAGATGTAGCGACCCCTATTCTTGATTTCTGTATGTCAATCTGTGTCCGCGCACTAACCAAGCGAACAGACGCACTATACTTCATTAATGTCTCAAAAAAATTATTCAACTCCTTTAGAACCCTAGGCTGAACATCTTCAATAGCTAAATCAAAAGCTTCATCTGAGTCCGTTGCGCTAGAAGCTATTAGTGAGCTGGTCCGGATTTGTTGGACAGATTGGCGGCGCAGTTAAGCTATAGTCCGGTTAGTGCTCATGCCGCCTTTGAAGCCGAGTGGCCATCCTGGTATACGTCCATGGGGCGGCGACCGTCAAAA
>Ga0268360_1000532_pt1 | contig 60270 bp, 52 predicted proteins | sample BioMet11_FD_192465 | JGI IMG/M metagenome (GOLD analysis project Ga0268360, IMG submission 192465) | Sewage microbial communities from Oakland, California, United States - Biofuel 11 (Illumina Assembly) | ecosystem: Engineered > Wastewater > Sewage > Unclassified | place: USA: California... | reverse complement strand
ACCTTCCGCCTTACTCGCCGGACTACAACCCAATTGAAAAGGCGTGGTCAAAGATCAAACAGTTGCTCCGCTCCGCCAAGCCCCGTCTGCTGGAAGCTCTCGAACAAGCGGCCGCTCTGGCTCTGGCCACCATCACCCCCGACAACGCCGCAGCCTGGTTCAAGCACTGCGGCTATGGAATATAGCTTCATGCAAACCGGTCTAAGGGCGGGTGGCCCATTCAAGCCTTCCTTTGGCTTGAGTGGGGCTGTTGGAGAGGCTTGAGTTGAGACGATGCCCTGGGGTGGATGCTTTCACGAATTGGGCCAGACGCACTTTGTCACGTTCTGCTGCCACCACCGCCAGGCGCTGTTGGCCGATGAGGCGGCAAAGATTACATTTGAAACGGCGCTGGAACGTGTCGGGAAGAGTTACGAGTGGGAATGGAGTAGCTGGCCTCACTATGCAACAGGCCGTCAAGGCCGAGTGGAGATCGAATCGGAATGGACAGCGAAGCGACGCAACGGATCGGCAACCACCATTTGCAACGCAGCCGAGAAGCCCCACTCAAGCCAAACGAAGGCTTGAGTGGGCCACCCGCCGGATGTGGGCCACCCGCCACTCTCGCGAGTCAGATTTTCAGTGCCTTTAACACCTGTGCCGCGCTCATGCCGCGAATGGCGATCAGCTTGTTGCGCCCGGTCTCGCCCGAGACGATGGTGATGCTCGCTTTAGGTACGCGAAAGAACTCCGAGAGGTACTCGATGACGGCCTGGTTGGCTTTGCCGTCGACGGGGGGCGCTGTGATGGCCAGTTTGATGGCATCGCCCATCAAGCCCGCAAAGGCGTTGCGGCTGGCACGCGGCTGTACCCGCAGCGCGAATTGCGCTCCATGCGAAGTGTCGCGAACCGTGAATGCCATCGCTTACCTCGCCACGCAAAAGAACAGTTCAACCACGGCGAGCACACTAATAGCGAGCGCTGCGGGTTGATGAAGGACGTTGCCGGAAAAACGATAGAGCGTGATCAGGCACATTGCCGCCGTGAGCAGTGTGGCCAGCGCGGTGCACCAGCGCAGAAATCGGTCGCTCTTGCGTCGCGAGCGCACGGCATTCATCAGGCCCGCAGAGATAATGGCCACGGCAGCGCCGCCCGTCCACGGACCGCGTAGCAACCCCAGCTTGGGAATCCACAAGGCCAGAAGGTGCGCGCCGCCCAGCGCTACCAGCATCCAGGCAAACAGTCTGTCCATCCATTTCATCGAGCAGATTCCTCATAGGGTGCGGGATAGGATCGCGCGCCGAAGATGGCCGTGCCGACTCGCACGCAGGTGGAGCCCTCTTCGATCGCAACTTCAAAATCATGAGACATTCCCATTGAAAGCTCCGGCAACGCAAGGCCACTGCGAGCGCGCAAGCTGTCGCGCAGTTCGCGGAGTTGGCGGAAGCAGTGTCGTGCTCCCTCGGGATCTTCGGTGAAGGGCGGCACGGTCATGCAGCCGCGAATCATGAGGTTGGAAAGCCGAGACTGAGCGTTTAATAAGGCCAGCAACTCATCCGAATCGGGATCGAATCCGGACTTGGCTTCCTCGCCTCCAACGTTGATTTCGATGAGCACATCCAGCCGCTTGTTAAGGCGCGCCGCGGCATCGTTGAGCCGTTCAGCCAGCCGCAGCGAGTCGACGCTATCGACGGAATCAAACAGCTCCGCCGCACGCGCCGCCTTGTTGGATTGCAAGTGGCCTATCAAATGGAATCTGGCGTTGCGACAAGACGCCAGCAACTCGTGCTTGTCCGCAAACTCCTGCACGCGGTTTTCGCCGAAGAGCGTCTGCCCGGCGGCAATGGCTTCCAGAATGGCGGAGCCAGGATGGTTTTTCGAGACCGCCATCAGCGCGATCTCGCCGGGGTCGCGGCCCGCTCGCTGCGCGGCCTTCGAAATGCGTTCGCGAATCTGGGCAAGATTGGAAGCGATAGTCATAGCTGGACACGATTGTAATGCAGCATGACAAACGGGGTAGCCATTGGACTAGTATGATGAGAAATCCAGAAGCCGCGCGAGACTTGGTCCGGTTTTTGGGGACTCCGGTTTTCAATACGAGCTACTTGTATTCGCGTTTGTGAAAGACTGGAATCTAGCCGCGGGGCGTGGTCAAGTTATTTACTTTGCTTTGCACCATCCCCGCCGGTATGCATCGAAGCAAGACACATGCGGAGCGCTTAGGTCATGAAACGAGCTTCTCTGATTCATTTGTTGAGCACACTTGCGCTATTCCTTTGTCTGCAGACATTCAGTCTTGCGGCCTTTGCCCAGGAAGGCGAGGGTGAGCTCAGGAACATCCCTCCGAACGGCATTACGGTGGACGAAGTGGTGCAGCGCTTTGCCTCCAAGGAGAAAGAGTTCAAACTGGCGCGCGAGCATTACACGTGGACGCAGAGCGTGAAGGTGCAGACTCTTGAAGGCCACACCGTTGACGGCGAATACCAGCAGATTTTCGACGTAGTCTTCGATGACAAGGGAAAGCGTATAACGCATGTAAAATACGCCCCGCAAAGTACCCTCCGGCGCATCAGCATAACGCAAGAGGATCTGGACGACATAGAAAAGCGCATGCCGTTCACAATGACCATCGACGACCTCCCGTTCTACGACGTCAAGTACATGGGCCAGCAACAAGAGGACGAACTGAATTGTTATGTCTTCGACCTCAAGCCTAAGAAGATCGAGAAAGGGCAGCGCTACTTTGAGGGCCGAATCTGGGTTGACGACCATGACTTCCAGATCGTGAAGACCTACGGCAAAAACGTGCCGGACCTAGGCAAGGCTAAGAGGGGCGAAGAGAATCTTTTCCCCCGCTTTACTACATGGCGCGAGCAGATCGACGGGAAGTACTGGTTCCCGACGTACACGAAGATAGACGACTACCTGCACTTCACCATGGGCGACATCCACATACGCCAGGTGACCAGGTACGAAAACTACCGCCGGTTCGGCTCAAAGACAAAGGTCATCTTCGAAGGAGAGGAAATCAAAGGCGCGAACGACGGCCAGAAGAAAGATGAACCTGTCAAGGACACGACGGGCAGATAGGCTGCGGACGCGAATACGCGTGACCTGCTTAGGCAGCTTTCGGCGTTGAGCGGTCCGCAACTGCCTGGATAAATTTCTTCATGACGTTTGCCCACATCACTTTTTTGCGCAACGCACTTTCGGGTACGGTGCGACCAGCGGCAAACATCGAGAGCAGGATTTTCATTTTGACAACCTGGAGTATTTCCCGCTCCTCCTCCGTGGCTCCGTAAGCATCCAGAAAGCGCTCCTGAACCTCGGTCGTAATCGACCGATTACAGAACGGGTATTTCTCCAGTACCTCAACGGAGGCTAGGAAGGTCGCGGAATCCGTGTAGGTGCTGCCGTCCTCCTGCATACGCGCGAAATCGGAGAAGCCCACTCCACGGTCCAGCACTGCCACGCTCAATGGCGTGAACTCATTCAGCACTGCCGAGTTCATCAAAGGCTCACGCGACTGATTGAGAATTGAACCGACAGTGGAGAGAATTTTGCTGACGGACATGTCGTCCAATCCGACAGATTTGCACTTATTGCAGAGTTTTTCGATATCAGCCTGCAAGCCGTCCCGATCCAGAGGCTTCGCAGGGCGGGCAGTGGCTTTTTGGAACTGGCACAACCAGGCACCGCTCGCCGCAGCCGCGTTCTGGAGTACGCCAAGCCCGGCGTAGCCAGGAAGCAGCGCGGCTTTCATGATGAGCGACTGGAGCGGGAAGCCTGCGAGTTTTTCACTCACCACAGCGCCCAGCGCGCTGAAATCTCCGATTGGTCGCGGGATTCCCAAAAGCGGCTCTGTTCTAGTCTGGTTCCAGACTGAGTGCAGATGTGCGGTCTCAGCCGCCGCCATAGTTCGGGCATGTCCTCCCTTGCCCGCGCGATAGAGCTTCACGGCGAGCCGTTCGTTGCCGTTCTCAAAATTTATTACAAGATCGTAGATGTAATGGTCCGACTTGGGCGTGTGGCCAACGGTGCGAACTGCTCGGAGTTCGCCCATTTCCGGATACCACTGTGCACCATTGGCCCGCAATTCGCTGACGATTTGGTCAATTACGTTTTCAGACATCGAGTCTCCCTTGTGTGCTCAAAAAAGAGCCGGTGAGCCTGACGAGGGGCGCATTTCAAAATTAGATGCGAATGCCTGTACAGAGCTGGAAGTACTAAGATTAAATTTCTTGAAATAAAAGGGTTAGACCAGAATTGGGAATCAGCTCCGGCACCGAAGCCGGTCGAGAGTTCGCGCTCTCAATCGATTTGACCGGCTTGTGGCAGCCATGGAGATCAATAGTACAGATACTTGCGCCACTTGGTGTCGGCGCGGCCAACCATGCGCATCAGATGGCGGCTGGTATGCAGTGAAAATGGGCGAGGCTCCTTCAGTGGGCGCATTCCGCACTCATGGGGCATGGAGTTGCCTTTCCTGCGATTGCACTCATGGCAGCAGGCTACAAGATTTTCCCAGCTGGAAGGCCCTCCGCGCGAGCGCGGAATCACGTGATCGAGCGTAAGTTCGCCCGCCGGAAGCACTACACCGCAATACTGGCAGGTGTTGCGGTCACGAAGCAGAATATTTTTGCGCGAAAGCGCCCTCGTCTGGTGCGGGATGCGACGATACTCCAGCAGTCTGATGACCGACGGAACCCGGATCGAAACCCGCGAGGAGTGCATGAAATGGCCGTTGATTTCTTCGGTGGCCGCCACGCCCTTCAATACGAGGACAATGGCGCGCCTTGCCGCACAGATGTTAATGGGTTCGTAAGAAGCGTTCAGAACAAGAACAGGAGCGTGCATTGCCGAGTAGCCGCGATAGTCGTTGTGCGAACGGAACGCTCTATGACTCTCCATTGGCGTAAACCCTCAGAGCAGGTGGGGCCGCGAGGCGTACCAACCAACCCGTTGTCCTCCGTTGACCGGCAAAATGCCACGACGCTGAGGGAGGTTTCCCAACGCCGTGCCGGACGATGACATGCAAAGGGATGAAAGCGATTCAGTTGCTGGAAGGCGTTTACCGGACTCCTCAATCAACTCATACTCCAGGCGGCCCAAGGCACGCGCCGGAGTTGCGACCCAGATTCGCGAGGCTCCGGCATGACGCAGCTCGCGAGCACACTCTGAGGCAGTTGCGCCGGTGGTGAGAACATCATCAATCAGGAGAATTTCGCGGCCCTTGATGCGGTCCCGCGATGTGACGTTAAATGCGCCGCGAACCTGCCTGCGGCGCTCTTCCGCACTCAGGGCCACCTGCGATTCGACAAAGCGCACCCGCTGTAACGAGGTAAGGTCCAGGGTGAGGCGGCGTCCGATCGCGTGCTCGATGCCGCGCTGCGCGGCGCGCGCAATCAACTCTGCCTGATTGAAACCACGGGAGCGCGTCCGCGCCTTGTGGGAGGGAACCGGAATAAGCAACAGTTCTTCGACGTCGATGTCGCCCTCAAGTTGCACGCAGGCCTCAGCCGTGAGCCGTCCCAGAGGGACGGCCGCCGAGCGCACCCGCTCATATTTCAGGATGTGAATCAGTTGCCGGAGAACGCCGGCATAGGCTCCGTAGTTGACTGCACGTTCAAACGCCGGCTCCTCGACTGCACAGGTCGCGCAGCGCGCATCGCCGAACGCGGCATCGGCCGAGGCCAGCAGATTGCCGCAGACATTGCATCGGGCCAACAGAATGGGTTTTATGGATTCTATGCAGGAGGTACAAACTGGAAGTCGTGAAATCGAGAAAAGAGAGGACTGGCAAATTCGACAATCACCGGGAAACAAGGTCGCAAGAAGGCCCCTTAACGCGTCCCCCACCAATATTCGCGACGCCTGCGGGCTTCCCTTCGGTATACTGTCCCAGCTATAGCTGAAGACTGGCCTCCTTTTGAAACATCTGAAGCGAACTCTGAGGTGAAACGATTCCGACCCGCAGCTTCGATGAAATTAGTATATACCCAACTGAAATCCTCCGGATGAGCTCACTGCTGCTCCTCGCCAACGTATTCGGAGTTCAGATGTGCCCTGCTTCGGTGATAGCGGTCACTGCAATGGCAACAGATCCGGGATAGTGTCCTGCAAAATTCGGGACCAGGTCCCAGGAGACGTCTGGAGGTCTTCGAGAAACCATGGCCGCTCGGACAAAAATCGAAGTCAAAAACATTCTGCTCACCACTGACCTTACCGGCACTCACAAGGCGACACTGCCCTTTGCCAACGCTCTGGCGAGCCGGTTCGATTCCAAGGTGCATTTACTCCACGTGGTGACAAAGGTGGTCTACCCGGAACTTCCTGTGGACAGCAACTTGGACTATTTTGCAGATGCCGGTGCCACCTACAAAACAATGGTGGCGATCATGAATGGGATCGACCGTGACAATTCGAAAAAGGAAATTCTGCTTCGAGGCGGCTCTTTCTGGCAGGTAGTAGAGAAAGTCATTCAAGAGAACAATATCGATCTCGTTGTGATGGGGTCGCATGGCAGAGGAGGAATTACGAGGCTGCTGACCGGATCGACAGCCGAACAAGTCTACCGGCACGCGACTTGCCCTGTTCTGACCGTTGGTCCCAAGGTCGCACCCGCGGCCAACAAGGAGTTCAACAGAATTGTATTCGCAACAAACTTTGAGACCCACTCCGAACACGCACTGCATCATGCCCTTGGGGCGGCGGCAGAATACAACGCACAGCTCATCGTGACACACGTTGTTGTTCCATCACTGGGAGCCGATGTGGGCCTTCCCGAGATGCTGGTGCCTCTGGTTGAACCACGACTTAGAACGCTGCTACAAAACTATGACTCTCCGGAGAAGGAGCCCATCTACAAGGTCCTCGTGGGCTCGCCCGCTGACGAAATCGTCAAGCTCGCAAAAGCGGAACACGCCGACCTCATCGTAATGGGTGCAAAACCGGCCGCAACCTTTACTACTCATGGGCCACTGGGGCCAGCACACGTAGTTGTCGCACGCGCACCCTGCCCAGTGCTGACTGTAGCGTTCTAGCTGCTGGAGCCCTGAAAAGAACGCATGCGCACGTAAACTAAAATTACACCGCTCCGTCCAATGGTGCGAGCGGACAATGGAAGAAACGTTGACGGTAGCGGCGACAATCGAGGCGGGATGGACCGCCACGGAATTCGACGAAATCGTGCGCCAGTACCAAGGGCAGATATATCGCACGCTATGGTGCGAGCTGCGCGACGAAGAGGCTGCCGCAACCCTGACCCAGGACTGTTTCCTTAAAGCCTACCGGGCCCGCGCTGACTTCCGTGGCGAAGCCAGCGTAAAAACATGGCTAATACGAATCGCGATAAATCTGGCTCGCGATTATCAGCGCAACCGGCGCCAAAGTTTCTGGAAAAAACTGATCGGGGGGAGCACTCAAGAAACCGGGATAGCCACTGAAACAGCGGTGGATACCAAGCCCCTCGCCGATCGTGCTCTGCTGGCCCAGGAGGAGTTACAAAAAACGATGGACGCGGTGAGGAGGCTTTCACCACAGCAGCAAACCGTCTTCCGGTTGCGCTTTCTGGAAGAGTTTTCGCTGGAAGAGATCGCACAGACCATGGGCTTGGAGGTCGGAACCGTGAAGTCGCATCTATCGCGGGCGGTCGGCGCCTTAAGACAGCAGAGGAAAGAACGATGAAACATGTCACGGACGAACAACTGGCGGGATGGCTGGCGGGAGAAGCAGATTCGGAGACGCAGGAACACGTGCAACGCTGCGAGCAGTGCCACGCTGAGGCCACGGCTGTTCGCCGCGGAATTTCACGTTACGCCCTTGCCGTACGCCGGGAGTCGGCATATGCTCACCGCGCGTGCATGGCGAAAGAAATTGCTCCTCGCAAGCTTCTGGCCCTGCACCGGCTCCGGTGGTTCGCTGCCGGAGTGCTGGCGCTGTTGCTGGCTGCGCAGACGGCATGGATGATGAAGCCGCGTTCGGGCGCGACAACGTCTCAGTCGGCCACGAGCGTTGAGGTGAATTTAGGACCTGCGATCCAAATGAGCGATGACGAATTGCTTAACGCAGTCCACAATGACTTGAACCGGGTAGTGCCGCAGGCACTAGCGCCAGTAAGCGTGATCACAATCGCGCGCAACGATATTGCTGCCGCTTCAACGGGCGCAATCAGCCAATAAGGAGAACCGAATGATTCGAAAAATCTTAATTGCAACCGCGTTGTTGTGCGGAATCGCATTGGCACAGCCGTCGCAAGGTGGTATGGGGCGTCGCGGCATGGGTTCCGGCATGGGCATGTGTCCTGGCATGTGTCCCGGCATGGGTCCCGGTGGCATGATGCATGGATTGATGATTCCGGGCCGCTGGTGGAAAGACACCGAGGTGGTCAAGAATATCGGACTCACCGACAGCCAGGTTCAGAAAATCGAGCAGATTTTTCAGGAAAACCGTCCTAAGCTAATCGACCTGCACGCCAATCTGCAGAAGGAAGAAATCAAATTGGAGCCTTTGCTCGAAGCCGAAAATCCAGACGAGAACGCCGTGATGAGCACAATCGACCGCATCGCCTCGGCGCGGGCTACGCTTGAGAAAGCCAACGCCCAAATGGCGTTCGCTATGCGCCGCGTCCTGACTCCGGACCAGTGGAAGAAACTCCTCGCCATGTATCCGCACAGAGGTAACTTCCCTCCGCCGATGTGTGCACCGCAAGGCAGAAGCTTCCGTCGTAATCAAGGTAAACGCTCTGGCGCTCCTCAGACGTCTACCCCATCTGGACAAGCTGGCACTTCAGCGCCCAACCAGTAAACTAACATTGCATGGGTGGAAAGTTGTCCAGCTTTCCACCCACGCTGTAACTTCGAGAGCTCATCCACCACTTCCTCCCTGAATTACACTGTCTCCATGCGCCTGAATCAAACCCGCGTGCGCGAGTTTCTTCTGCTCACCGGACTGTGCGGATTTTTCTTTTTTTTCCGGCTCTCCGGTATCGGCCTTCTCGGCCCAGACGAGCCCCGTTACGCTCAAGTTGCACGGGAAATGCTTGCCCGTCACGACTGGGTCACGCCCGTCCTCTACGGGCACACATGGCTGGAGAAACCCATACTTCTTTATTGGGGAGAGATGCTCTCCTACTCTGTCTTCGGCATCTCGGATTGGGCCGCCCGCATTCCTTCGGCAGTCGCCGCAACCTTGCTGGTCTTCGGAACTTTTCTCGCCGTGCGGCGCATCCGCTTCGATGCCCGACTGGACTCGGCACTGGCCATAGCGTCGTCTGTTTTGATTCTGGGATTCGCCCGCGCAGCTTCCACCGACATGCTGCTGACCGCGCCGTTTTGCCTCTCAATGCTGGCCTGGTTCTGCTGGTATCAGGACGAGTCGGAAAACTCATCGGCGGGTCGACGCAGCAGCCGCGTGTGGCTGGTGCTGTTCTATGCTCTTAACGCTGTTGCGATGCTCGCCAAAGGCCCGGTTGCCCCCGGTTTAGCTGCGCTGGTAATCATCGCTTTCTGTGCCGTCCAGCGAAATCCGCGAGCCGTAGTCCGCACACTCGATCCAGCCGGAATCGCTGTATTCTTCGCGGTTGCCGCTCCCTGGTACGTGCTCGTGCAACTCCGCACGCCGGAGTTCTTCCGCGTCTTCTTCCTCGAACATAATCTGGCCCGCTTCGGCTCGAACCTCTATCGACACAAGCAGCCGTTCTGGTACTACATTCCCGTCGTGCTGGTTGCCACTATCCCATGGACGGTATGGCTGCTCCATGGCATAGCCGATGCCTGGGCAGCTTTGCGTTTGCAACTTAGCGGCGGCGGCAAAGCCAATGTTCATCCGCTCGAACTCACATGCGCGGACTCTGTTTCCGGTATGGCCGTATCAAATGAGGCGAATCGTTCCGAAGCTGCGGAAGCCGACGACCCAGCGCCCGACTCTGTCTTCGAGATCTTCCTCTTCCTCTGGGCGCTGATTCCCATCGCGTTCTTCTCGATTTCTCGCGCAAAGCTGCCTGGATATATTCTTCCGGCGATTCCCCCGCTGCTGATTTTGGCTGCGGTCGCTGTGCATCGCCGTGACCACCGTGATGAGCGACCGCGATTGTTCCCGGTCGCAGCGCACGCCTTGCTGCTGGCCGGGATTATCGCAGCGCTCTGCGTAGCTCCGCGCCTTGCGTTTAAGTTGCGGTTTTCCGCCGCGAGCATGATGGTGGCCGCCCTGGCTGGAACCATTGTTTTTCTTGGCGTCGCCCTCCCCCTGCTCAGCGCCGGATGGCGCATGTTGCGCTTCGCCACTTTGTTTCCGCTCATTCTTGCCGTTGGCTTCCTGTTGCGCGGCTTTGCCCCGGTTGTGGAAGCCATCAAGTCTTCCCGACCAGTCGCCGAACTGCTACAGCGGATCGAGCAACCACGTGCTCTGCCTCTCGCAACTTTTTCCCTGAATCGCGAGACGAGCTTCGGCCTGGCGTTCTATCTCAACCACCGCGTTGCTCCCTATGAGGGTCTGGAGATCTCGCCCGCAGTTTACGAGCTTCCTGCGGCCATTCCCGCTTCCTCCCACATCCTTGTCACTCGTGAAGGGTCGCTCCCCGCCCTCCGGCTACTACTTGCCGAGCGTAAGCTCCGACTCGTTGGGGCTTACAGCCCGCAGCGAATCGAGATCTATGAAATTTCTCCTGCTCCGTGATGTTACGGCTGAGCTAGGGATACTCTGCGGAAGTGCGGCGAGCAATTGCGTTAAGAATAGTGGACGCGTCTCCGCGTCCCCTTTTAGTAACCCCAGCGCTCTCCTACTTTTCTCATATCCTTTACACTAAAAGGGGCGGCCCGCCATTGGAAAGTGTCAGCGTGGAGATTCTCGACCTTCGTCATTTCAATTCAACGGACCTTCGTCCCCTTTTGGAAGAAGAAAATGAAGTCTGGCGAAGCACTCTCCATTGGGACTTTCGCCCATCGGCGCAGATGATTCTGCGCTACACCGACGCACGAATCCTGCCAGGCTTTGCGGCCATTGAGCGCGGGCGCGTTCACGGCTACTGCTTTTTCGTCTATGAAGGAAGCAAGGGCGTCATCGGCGACATGTTTGTGGAACACTCCGAGTTCACGCGGGACCGCCGGCATGACCTTGAGCATGAATTGCTTCAGCACTGCATCAGCACGCTGATGGAGTCCCCCGGCCTTCAACGGGTGGAGTCCCAACTCCTCATCTTCCCCACTGACCAACTTGCCAAGCCCTTCATGAACGAAGGCTTCCGCCGATATCAGCGCTTTTTCCTCGCCCGGCCTGTCGAAAACTCTTATTCTGACCCTTCAGTCCTGCTCCCCGCAGATATTGAAATTAACCGCTGGACCGAAGCCGACTACCAGCCTGCCGCCAGCATCATCACAGCAGCGTATCGCGGCCATGTCGATAGCGACGTTAACGACCAGTACCGTACTGTTTCCGGTTCCCTTCGCTTCCTCAATAACATTGTCCGTTTCCCCGGTTGCGGAGCCTTCGACGCCAGTTCGTCCTTCGTAGCCTTCCATCGCCCGACGCGCACCCGCATTGGAATTTTGCTCTGCTCACGCGTGCGCGGTGATGTCGGCCATATCACCCAGATCTGTACGCTCCCTGAATATCGCGGCCGCGGTATAGGCGAGCATCTGATCAGTCATTGCCACGCCGACCTTGCTTCGCGGGGCTTCAGCGAGCTATCTCTCACAGTCACGGGGGAGAATGATCGCGCCCGCGCGCTCTACGAGCGACTTAATTTTCGTCAGGTTCACAGTTTTGATGGCTTCGTCTGGGAAAACCGATTTCCGGAATTGATTTCGGCGGGATGGGAGATGTGAGCAGGGCAGGAGCTGCCCTCTCCTTCACGAACTAATCGGCTGGCATGTCTACAGAGCAGGCTTCGTGTTCACTTCTTGAACCACATATTGACTGCGGCGATCACCATGAAGACAGCAAACGTCTTCCGCAGGATTGGACCGGAAAGTTGTTGCGCCCACTGACCACCAAGGTAGCCGCCGAGAAGAACTCCCACGATTATGAGAGCAGCCAATTTCATATTGACGTGTCCGGCCCTGTAATAACTCAGAAAGGCAAACAAACCCGAAGGCGGGAGCAGAATCGCAAGCGATGTTCCCTGAGCAGTGTGCTGATCCATGTGGAAGAAATAGACCAGCATGGGAAGAATCACAATTCCCCCGCCGACACCCAACAAGCCAGCGAGAATTCCGGCGAGAATTCCAGTGCCAAGACCGCCAAAGAGAAACTTCATCGAATCACTCCACTGAAAGACAGGACAGTTGCGAGTTGCATCTCACTGCGGCATCTGCCGCCGCCCTTCAGTGGGCAATTTGTGATGGCACAAGTAGTCTAATTTAGCCGTTAGCCTGTGCTCAACTTGCAGGCTCCTCGCGGGAGCGTTTGGTCTTCAATGTCAGAGTCCGCTGTTCCAGCTTCTGCCGGGCAGGCCTCTCCCCCGAGCTGCGAAATAAGGTTGTTCCGGCAGAAGGGATTCTACATCTTGTGCTTCGGAACTTTGGCGTTGAGCAACGAGACTAGGCTCTCGCCCCCGGTTGTAACAACGGCGGTGTTGCCGCGCACGATATCGCGCGCGCTCAGCGCCTTTCCATACAAGCGCTTATTGGCGTCATTGTCCGAATCCAGTGTTGCGCCGCTGAGTGACACCCCGGCAAACAGCCCTTTGGCGCGGCCATAGGTCAGAATGCCGGCACCGCCTACCGAGCTGCCCGTAGTAGCTCCCGGACCCGCCGCAGCCGTCACATCATTGCCAACCTTGGTCTTGCCCTTCAATAAGGCATCCACTGCGCTTTGTGACATCACGAGCAAAACGAAGTCAGTGGACGAACCGCCGACCTGGAACCCGGCACTGGCACCGCCGATGCTGAACATGGCAGGCGCCGACCATTTGCCGCTGAAGTTGTTGCCAGTGCGGCAAGTCATCGGGCCGCGGCCTCCGCTTCCGCCAACGCCAAAGGCCATCTTCTTCACGCCGGGTAGCACGATGACGCAGTCAGCTCTTGCCAATAGGTCTTCCGGAACGCTCTTTTTCTCGAGCATCTCCTCCAAAACCGTGGCGGCATTTCTAAAGGTCGCATCGTCTTTTGCCTTGTCCGCACCGAACACTGGCAGAGCCGAGAACAGGAACAGGAACGTGAACAAACAACGCACAGCTGTCTTGGCATTTTGCATCGGATTCTACCTTCCTTTCTTACGGTATACTAGCCCGTCAGTCGGTTTCCCCATGACTTGGAGACACACGAACTGTTAACATCTCTTGGCTGTTTGGAACCCTGACAGAAATGACAGGTTGGCTCACTCCAATAGCTTGTAGCTTGAAATTCCAAGCGAAAGAAGAGCCGCAACCGTTACTTACGCTCGTCAGAGCTGTCCGCATCGCATTGTCCTAACATCCGACGGAGAATCTAGAGAAGAGGAATCGAATGATCACGAGACCATACCGCATTCTGCGACTCGCAAGTGTTTTTACTCTGGCCGCCGCCTGTGCATTTAGCTCCGGTGCTGCCCTCGCGCAAGAACATCAAGAACATCACGCTGACGCCTCACACAGCTGGACATATTCCGGCGAACATGGCCCCAGCCACTGGGCGGATTTGAGCCCTGAATTCACAGCTTGCGGGATGGGCAAGAACCAGACGCCAATTGACATCGTGAATCCGAAAATTGCCAACCTCCCCGCAATCCAGTTTTCCTATCAACCTTCGCCGCTCAAGGTAATCAACAACGGGCATTCCATTCAGGTGAATTACGCGCCAGGCAGCAGCATTACAGTGGCCGGCAAGCGTTACGAATTGGTGCAATTCCATTTTCACCATCCGTCAGAGGAGGCAATTAAAGGCCGTCGCGACAGCATGGATGTGCACCTGGTGCACAAGAGCAACGATGGCAAACTCGCAGTGGTTGCGGTTCAGATAAAAGAAGGCGCTGCTAACTCCGCCATTACGGCCATCTGGAGTAATCTGCCGCACGAGAAGGGCAAGGAAGTTGCTGTCGAAAACGTCAAGGTAAACGCGAGTGATCTGATTCCCGCAAATCGCCGCTATACGACGTTCATGGGATCTCTAACCACGCCTCCCTGCAGCGAAGGCGTGGCTTGGTATGTGCTCAACACCCCGGTTTCGTTTTCAAGAACGCAGATTGAAAAGTTTGCCGCCATCTACCCAGACAATGCCCGTCCTGTGCAGCCGCTGAACGGAAGGCTCTTGCAGCAGAGCAAGTAACCAACAGATCGAATTGACTCGGCATTCGCGGTTGTAAAGTATAGACTCGCTTTCGGGGAGATGAAAATGACGGTTCTGAGCGAAACAGAAACACTCGGTCTGCACATTGAAGGATGGATGCGGTTTTCCGAACTCGTCTGGCTTTTTACGGCAGCCCAAAAAGTTGAGTCGGTCGTTGAAATCGGAAGCTGGAAGGGACGGAGCACTTACGCCCTGCTCTCCGGCTGCCTGGGACCGGTGTATGCCGTCGATCACTGGCTGGGCAGCGATGCCGAGCGAAACTATCAACACAAATTGGCCGACGTGGTGGATATTCATGCGGAATTCATCGCCAACGTCGGCCACTTCCCTAACCTGGTCGAACGCCGCATGTCGAGCGCCGAGGCGGCAGGTACGATTAATGCCGCCGACCTGGTGTTCATCGACAGCGGGCACGAATATGACGAAGTGTTTGCCGACATCAATGTCTGGCGACCTAAGGCAACAAAGATTCTCTGCGGGCACGACTACGACTGGAGTGGCGTAAAGCGAGCGGTTGACGATTGTTTTGGCAATGCGGTCTGCAACCCGGCTGGCAACATCTGGTCGGTCCCGGTAAATAGCGCTTTTGCGCAATCTCCGGGCAATGCTTTTCTGTTCGGAGCAAAGCCGACGAGCGATTTCGAGCTACAACTCCGCGAGGCCACCGACAAGGTTTTGTCCCTGCTGGACAGCGGTTGGGTTCTGAAGCAAACTCCCAGCGCTGCTTTGAGGAAAGAGAACTAACCAATCGCCTGCAGCACGCTTCGAAACAAGCCGCGCGAGGATAGTTATTTCGCGAATCAGCACGATAATGGCTCAGGAGCAGAAGCCGATGAATGCCTTCGAATTCGCGACCACACAGCAGATCATCTTCGGACGCGGCAAAATTACAGAGCTTCCCAAGCTTGCCGCTCGACATGGTCTTCGTCGTTGCTTCGTTGTCACCGGAAAATCCGTATCCCGAGTGCAACCAGTGATTGATCTGCTCACCAAGGCAGGGACTGAGGCTATCTCCTTCATTGTCCCTTCTGAGCCCAGCGTCTCATTGCTTCGCGAAGCCGTGAGCAAAGCAACGGCTGCCAATTGCGATGGAGTAGTCGCCATCGGCGGCGGCAGCGTGATCGACACGGGCAAGGCCGTTGCCTCGCTTTTGCGCAACACCGGAGACCTGCTCGACTATCTTGAAGTGATTGGTAAAGGTCAGCCGATGCAGAACGCCAGTGCGCCCTGTATTGCCGTTCCTACTACCTCGGGCACCGGCGCCGAAGTCACTCGCAACTCCGTAATCTTTTCACCGGAACACGCCGTGAAGGTCAGCCTGCGCTCGGTCACGATGCTGCCCGTGGCCGCCATCGTTGACCCGGACCTCACCCGCAATCTTCCTCCAAGTCCCACGGCCTGGTGCGGCATGGACGCCTTGACGCAGCTGATCGAGCCTTACACGTCATTGCGAGCCAATCCGCTGACCGACGCGCTTTGCCTGCAGGCCATCCCACTCGCCGCGCGCTCGCTGCCACGCGCCTTCCGCTACGGAGACGACATGGAGGCCCGCACCGAAATGTCACTGGCAAGCCTTTTCGGAGGAATGGCCCTGGCGAACTCAGGGCTCGGCGTTGTGCACGGCTTCGCCGGACCACTGGGTGGAATGTTCGATGCGCCTCATGGAGCAATCTGCGCCGCAATCCTGGGGAACGGCCTGGCGGCAAACATTTCTCACTTGAAGCGCACACAGAACCAGGACTCTGCCCGCGTTCTGGACCGCTATCGCACTGTGGCCCGATGCCTCACGGGAAATCCGTCGGCGGAACCCGAAGACGCAGTTGCGTTCGCCCGTAACCTCAGCCACGAACTTCGCATTCCGCCGCTCGCTAGTTTTGGAATGGGTCCGGGCGACGCAGATGAGGCCGTCAGAAAAGCCTCTGCCTCCAGCAGCATGAAGGCAAATCCGGTCACGCTTTCAACGGAGGAGTTGAAAGAAGTTTATTTGCGTTCGTTGTGAAGGCGGTCTATCAACCGGCGGCGTAAGCGTGCAAACCCGGCAGCAGATAGGTGACGCCGAAGAAGGTGAAGATCACCACACAAAAACCTAGAATGGCGAACCAAGCCGCACGACGTCCGCGCCAGCCGCGAGTGATGCGCATGTGCAGATAGCCGGCGTACACCAGCCAGGTGATGGCAGCCCAGGTTTCCTTCGGGTCCCAGCTCCAGTAAGTTCCCCATGACTGATTCGCCCAATAGGCTCCCGAGGCGATCATCAGGGTCAATAGCGGAAACGCAAAGCAGATGATCTTGTAAGTAATACGGTCGAGATCCGCGGCAGACGGCATCATTCTATTCAGCTCTTCACGCCTCCATAGCAGCAACATATAGAGCAGGCCGATGATGATGCCTCCCACCATAGCTGCCAGCAGAAAGGGATTCGCGGTAAGAGCGCTCGTATACAGGCCGTTGGCCTCAGCGGAACCGTAGTGGCCAGTCCTGACACGCGCCATGAAGATTGCCAGTCCCGCGGCCTGCAGCATCAGGGTGACAAACATTCCCTTACTTGCATAATCGAAGAGCAATTGATTCTTCTTCACTTGTCCCGCGATGTATAGCACCAGAGGCGCCAGCGCCGAGAGGAGAACCAGCAGATACAACCAGCCGAGATCCGGAATCTGAATGAACAGCGGGCGCCCGCGCGAAATCATAACCTCCGACTTCCCTTCCAAGTCATAGGCAGTCACCGCCAGTGCGCCCGCGCGGAAGCGGGTCAACAGCACGGCAGCGTACACTGCGACCATTCCTGCCGAGGTTAATGCCTGGAAGGATTCGGTCTTCATGTTGTCCTTGATCAGGAACATGATCGCCAGCGCAAAGCTGAGCGCGCAGGCCGCGTAGGAGAGCATTGCGAGCGTCACATGCACCTGCAGCCATGTGGATTGCAGCGCCGGAACCAGTGGCCGCACGTCACTCGGCAAGAGCTGCATCAGGATTACCGAAATTACGGTGATCGGCATGGTGATCGATCCGATGATTTTTACCTTGTATTGCCTCTCGGCGATCAGCGTCATCAGAGCCAGGGTCCAGACAAAGCTCAGCAGCATCTCGTACATGTTGGAAAACGGCGGACGGCCTGCAATAGACCAGCGATGCGCCACGGCAGCCGTATTCGCCACAAATCCAATTGCCGTTAACAGAGAGGCAGAGTTGACCTGCCGCTCGATTCCCGTGACACCGTATCCGACGTAAAGCGTGGACGCGCCGACGTACAGCACGAGCGCCGTGTACAGCATATTGGCCTCGCCGAATATCGGCCCGGAATGCGTTTTAGCCGCAGCCAGAAACGCAACCAGCAGTGCAAAGGCAATTCCCAGTCCCACCAGAACGAGCAGTGTGGCTCCGCTGGCGGCCCGCTGCCGTTCTACTTGTGCTTCAGACATAACTCGATGCTCCTGCCTTGAACGTGAATCCTACGCCTTGGTCAGTGTCTTCTCCTCACGCTTCCGGGCGTTTCCGTCTGCGGCATTCGCGCCCAGTTCCTTTTGCAATGCTGTTTTAATCTGCTCAAACTTGTTCTGGAAGCGGTCGCGATTTTTGTTTGCTATGCCGCCCATCCACAGAAACTTTCCGCCCCGGTCATCTCCCACAATAGTGGTCCAGATGCGCTGGTGCTGCGCGTAGAAAGCGATCGGCAAGCCGAACGCCATGAGCACGACTCCAACCCAGACGCCATACTGACCGGGGTGGTGCGAGATCTGGAGGCCCGTAAATTGCGTCATTTGCGCGCCCCTGATGGCGAACTCGTATGGCGCGTCCTGTCCCCTGGTGGTGTTCCCTTGCAAATAGAAGATCCAGAGCTTTTTAGTTTCGCCTCTCGCATTTGTCAGGCCAAGCTCTACGGCCGGGTTGTCAGGGAAGTTCGACTTGTTGTAGACCTCGTTGTCCTGAATATAAAAATCGGGAACCCAACGCAAAACGCTCAGGCTCTCTCCGTCCGCCAGCGTCGCCTGGCCATTCAGAGGAATCCGGATGATCTCCGGGGCTCCACCATTTTTCGGCGTCGCCGTAAAGGTGAGTGTTTTCGGAGTACCGGTCTGCCCCATGCTGGCCTGATAAATTCGGATTCCCTTGTACACGAAAGGATCATTCACGGCAATCGTTTTGGACGCGACTTCTTTGCCGTTCTCGATAAGCGCCAGCTTCGACCACCACTTCTTGGGTCTGCCATCGGCATAGGTTTCTTCTCCCGCGCCATCGCAACGAATCAGGAATGGAAGAGTTTTTTTGCTTTCGCCGCCCCGGTTATCACGCAGCGTGATTTGACCACGCGCCTGTCCCTCCGGGACCATGACATTGCCGCGATAACCCACGATGCCATCGACAATATAGTACCCAGCAAAGATAAACAGCAGACTCAAGTGAACCAGGTAAACGGCAAGAACAGAAAAGCGCTGCTTCTCCGCATACAGACCAGTTGCACCCTCTTCGGTCACTCGTTCCGGTTTAAAGCCGAAGCTGCTCAAAACACGCTCGGCAGTCGAATACGCGCCCGCCTCGTCCGCTACGGCAATCTGCACCGACTGGGGCAGGCATGCTCGAAAGGAAGGCCCTGCAAAGCGAACGGGGGTTGCGTAAATCTTCCGGGTATTCGGCCACCGGTCCATGGTTACGAAGACCAGGCAGATGCAGAACATCGACACCACCGCCACAAACCACCATGCGTGGAAAATATCGGTGAGACCGAGGCGGTCCAGCCAGAGCAAGGTTTCCGGCGAGTATGCGCGCTGCATAGCTTCCGGTTCCGACGTGGGACGTTGCAGGATGACGGTACCAAGCGCAGAGAAAATGCCGACAACGATAATGAAGAAAATACCCGTTCGCACTGAGGTGAGCGTTCGATACAGCTTGTTCCAGCTAGCCTCCAAACCCATGCACATCTCCTGCTTTCCGAAAGCTACGGACATAAGCGCAACCGGCGAGCCACTGCGAGAGAACCGAGTTACTTATTTTTCTAAATACATGAGCCCTGCGCGGGACTGTCTTCACAAAGGTTTATTTTTGGAGCGACGTTACATCGCCGGCTTGCTGGTCTTCTGGCCGGGTTTGATGTTGGCGTGTTTTTTAGCCTGAGTTATGTACATGCGGATCTTGTCGGCTTGCTCAGAATTCGGATTCTGCTTAAGAAGCAACTCCCAATCTGCGACAGCGCCGCTGATGTCCATCTTTCCCTGCCATTTCACAATTCCGCGACTGAAAAGTGCGTTGCTGTTTCGGGGATCGTCTTTGAGGGCGCGATCAAGCTCGGCAATTGCTTGGTCGATATCGCCGTTGTTATAGAACATAGCTGTCGCCATGTCCGTGCGTGCTGCCGAGTTTCGGGGATCGATTGCCAGAGCTTTCTGGTAGTACTCGATTGCTACAGGAAAGACCTGCGCGTCGTAGTAAATGTCGCCAATCTGCGAATTCAGAGCCAGGTCATTCGGCTTTGTTTTAAGCTGCGCGATAAAGGGTGCGGCCTGCTTGTCCGCCATTGCTTTCAGTTGCTCTGGGGAAGGCATCTGCTGTCCCGTTGCCGCAGGCTGCACGCGAGCGATGCTGGCTCCCGTCGAGCCACGAAGCAGGTATCCGACGGCAACTCCCAGCAGCAGGCAGAGAACCGCCGTGACGTAAGCCTGCGTGCTCGTCCAAGTTTGAGAACTTTTGAGCCCGGTTTCCGCCATGTTCCCGTCCTAAAGATGATCCGAAGCGGCTCGATATGCCTTCGAAACAGCCGCTCGTGTAACTTAGATCACCCGCTGCTTTTTGGCAACCGGAGGGCAACACTTCACTCTTCAGCAAGCTTGCAATCTGCGAAATATCTCTCTGCCCCAAGGCGACGGAATTTCTGCTGATTGATGTTTAGGTCTCCAGCAACTTCCAGGCCGATAGCATTTTGGGGGGAACAGTCTTTCCGAAACCAGGATCGCCGTCCGGGTTACCTTTAATTTCCAGCACAAGCGCCGGAATCTGCGGAGCCGTCCGCAACAACTCCATGGTGCGGGTCCAATCAATGGTGCCTTCGCCGGGCCAAAGATGCTCGTCTTTCCCGCCGTGATTGTCATGCACGTGCACCGAACGCACCAGTGGTCTAAGGCTTGCAATTGCTGCATCCACTCCCTCTGCGAGATGCGCGTGACCAAGATCGAGGCAAACCCCGATGTCATCGTATTGCAGAGTGTGGATCAGTTGCACCAATCTTTCGGGGGTGGTGAGTTCGTTTGGAATGTTCTCCAACAGCAAGCGCACGCCAAGTGGCTTGGCGAAGGCATGAAGATGTTCGATGGAGGTCAGCGCCGATTCAAACTTGTGCTCGTCGAATGTATCTTTCGGAGTTCCGACATGCAGAACAAGAAAACGAAAGGGGATTGACTCGGCGACTTCAATCGCGCGCTTGATTTCGTCCATAGCCGCGACGCGTTCCTTGCGCTCTTTTCCCGCAATGTTGAGCGGAGGGGTATCGAAATTGCCCCATTCGCCGGAGGCGGACATCGGCGCATGCATCGACTGAAAAGCAACACCGTCTCGCGAACGGAACCAGGACGCGATCTCGCGAACGTGCTGTGGGTTGTGGTAATCGAAATGTCCCCGCATGGCAAAGACTTCGATTCCCTCGATCCCGCCTTCCGCCAGTCTTTCCAGAATCCCCGGATGAAGCCGCTCTCGTATATGTATATGTGTCGATATAGCTTTCAGCATGCGCTTACCTTGTCTTTTTTAAGTTCGACTGGGCTAGGTCCGGTTGCCACCCTTGGCTTCGTCGAGTTGAACCCGGGCGGACTGGCGTTTTTTGCCGTGATAGAAAACAATCGTGACCGAATCGCCGGAACGATGGTTGTTCATTATGTGAGCGAGGTCCTGTACGTCTTTGATCTGTTGACCATCGATTTCCACGATGAGGTCGCCGCCAATGACGATCTCGTAATTACCGTAATAAACGCGCTGATTGCCACCCTGAATACCCGCGCGCGCTGCGGCAGAACCGGGAACTACCTGCATGACGAGCACACCGTAATCAACAGGCAGATCCAATTGCTCGGCCAGTTCGCGATTCATGGGCACTGGGAGGGGACGAATGCCCAGAGTCGGACGGCGGACTCTGCCAAACTGCACCAGGTCACCAAGGACTGCTTTGGCGGAGTTGATCGGAATGGCAAATCCTACGCCCGAGTTGCCGCCCGTGGCTGAGGCGATCATGGTGTTGATACCGATAACCTCGCCGTGCGAGTTGAGCAAAGGGCCGCCGGAGTTACCAGGGTTAATGGCGGCATCAGTCTGGATGGCTTCATCGATGTAGGTGCCATCGGGTTCCTGCACCTGGCGAATGGAGCTAACGATGCCGCGAGTCATGGTTCCGTTAAAAATTCCGAAGGGATTGCCGATGGCCAGCACCTTCTGACCGACCTGGAGACCGGAGCTAGTGCCCAAAGTTACAGGTTGGAGGTTGGGCGCTTTGATCTGAATCACAGCCAGGTCGTGCGATTTATCGGCTCCGATGACGGTGGCAGGATAGTGCTTCTTGTCGGCGAGAATGACTTCCAACTTACGCGCGCCTTCAATGACGTGGTAGTTGGTGAGGATGTGGCCTTCCTTGTCGATGATGAAACCGGAACCGGCACCCTGCTGAGCTTGCGGACCGAAGAAGAAATCGTAGGAAACAGAGGTGGACGTGATGTTCACGACCGAAGGAGCAACGCGCTTGTAAACGTCAACGTTGTTCTGTTCCTCGGCATCGAGCGGCGGCGCTGCCTGGGCCTCAATAATGTGCGCGGGCTGGCGGGTTAACCAGGAAGGAGCCTGCCCAAAACGATGGCTGGTGTAAAAAAAGAACGCCCCTGCGAGCAGGATTCCGATGGCAAAAGGTCGTAGAGATTTCATAAGCCGCGTCCGGTTCATTAACCATAGATTATAACCGTGCGAGTTGAGGGAAGGTTAGACAGCGGACGTGGTTTGTTGCTCTTGCGGCATTCTCGACATGAGTAGGCAGCCACTCGCAGGAAATAAGAGAATTTGAGACACGAGGCCTCACAGGGGCGGAATCCCTGAGTTCAATACGAAAACAAGGGCGAGAGGCTCGCCCGATCCTGCTATCAGCCCTGAACGGCGGGTTCGGTCTGGGGCTGTTTGGCTCCGCGACGCAGTTTGGCGGCTTTCACGGTGTTGCTCATGAGCATGGCGATGGTCAGCTTACCGACGCCGCCCGGAACCGGCGTGCAGGCTCCAGCTATGCGCGCGACGCGGGGGTCGCAGTCTCCGATAATGGTGTATTTCTTTTCGGCAAACTGCTTTTCGCGTTTCTCATCACCCTTGAAATAACGTTCGAACAGGACAGAGTTGGTGATGTAGTTGATTCCAACATCGAGAATCGTGGCACCGGGCTTGATGAATTCGGTAGTGATGAAACCTGGGCGACCGATGGCGGCTACAAGAATGTCTCCGCGGCGACAGACGGAGGGAAGATCCTTGGTCTTGGAGTGGCAGATGGTGACGGTAGCGTTGGCGTTGGTCAGCAGCATGGCCATTGGTTTACCCACAATATCACTGCGTCCGACGACGACCGCTTCCTGGCCTTCAATGGCGATATTGGCGCGGCGAAGAATTTCCATGCATCCGGCGGGGGTACAGGGGACGAGACCCGGACGCTGGGTGCACAGGTTGCCGACGTTGGCGGGGTGAAAGCCATCGACATCTTTTTGAGGTGAAACAGCGAGGAGGACACGCTTGGCATCGATGTGCGCGGGCAGAGGGAGCTGGACAAGAATGCCGTCAATTTCATCGCGAGCATTGAGTTGCTCGATCAAAGCAACGATTTCGGCTGTTGTCGAAGTCTCGGGTGGGGTAACCATTTCGCTGTAGATGCCGAGTTGTTCACAGGCTCGCACCTTGCTGCGGACATAGGTCTGGGAGGCAGGATTATGTCCGACCAGAATCGCCGCCAGACCGGGACGAAGACCGGAAGCAGCGAGTTGCTGAACCTCCGCGGCAACCTCGGCCTTGATCTGAGATGCGAAAAGATTTCCGTCGAGCACAGTTGCGGGCATAGATGTCCCCCGAAACAAAATAGTGATGATGAACCTTGTTCTTAGTGTACCGGGATTGGGGTATGGATGCGAGTAGGGAACGAATAGAATGACAGATATGGTTCCGGCGAAACTGGTGAAAATCGTTGTATGCCCAATCTGCCACGGTGGATTGCGATTTAATGCAGACCTTACGAAATTGCGATGCACTGGATGCGACAAGCGTTTCCGTGTGCAAGATGAGATCCCGGTGCTGCTGGCGCAGGAGACCGAATAAGCATAATTTGATCAAGTTTTGGGGAGTTCTTCCGATAGAAAGCGTATGCCCTGTTGAAATGAGCGCGAGGATCAAGGGTTTTCCGAACTTAAATTCGATCTTTGACTACGGATTAATTTAGGCGGTGCAGAATATGTCTGCAACAAAACGCAACCTTCCAGAGTCTAATGGGTTAAGAGTGCTAGAAGGAGGTGGCCCAATGTCCGACGAAAAGTTTACGGCTGTCGAAGTCGCGGAACTCCGGAGCGAATTGCTTCAAAGCGGGCTGGATGCCAGAGACGCCGCGGAGCTGATGCAGGCATTTCTGGCAGGGCGGGGCTATGGGGTCTCTCCTGAGGCTGCGCGCGCTGCGGCATTTACCGTGGAAGGCTCGGGTTGCTCGCTGGAAGTAATGCGTCGTGAGCTGGACCGGATCGCTATGGTGCAATAGAACAAGAGCGTGAGGGTTTAGAACGGGGCGGCCGAGAAGCCGCCCCGTTTCATTATGGGCACAGATAATCGCGCAGCAGGTTACTTTTTACCCTTCTTCGGCGAACCATAGGTGGTTTGGATCGGAGCCCCCATGGCGGTTAGCAGATCCTTGGCGGTCTGGGCGTTTCTTCCATCCGGCGCGAGTTGAAGATACTTGTTCAGAGCTTCGGCAGTGCCGGGAACGGGAACCATCTTGCCGTCCTTGCCAAGGGTCGCCTTACCGAGCAGATTGACGCCCTTCTGAAAGTAGGGATCGGGACGGGTGGGGTCGGCAGCAATGGCTTTGTCAAACGCCTGATTGGCCTCATCCGCCTTGCCCATGTTGGTGAGAACGGCACCCTCATTGAAAAAATATGTTCCGGCGTTGGGCGGATCGAGTTGGGCAGCTTTTTCATATTCGGCTAAAGCCACCTCGGCCTTGCCCTGTTTGGAAAGAGCCTGAGCGAGCCCGTTGTGGTAAGCGCCCACAGATTTCGAGCCGGTGGGAGCGAGCTCGATCGCCTTCTTAAAGGCGGTTTCGGCTTCGGGGTACCTCTTGTCCAGGAGATAAGCATCCCCCAACGAATAGTAGACGAGGTCGTGAGTCTGATCCAGGGCTGCGGCCTGCTCCATGGTCGCGACAGCATCGTGGTATCTGCCTTCCTTCTTTTGAGTAGCGGCCTGGTTAAGCAGTGCGTTGAGCTCCTTGATCTTCTCGCTTCCGCTCCTGGGCTTATCATTCGCCTTGCGCTGCTCTTTGGTGCTCCGCATATCCATGTTGAAAATGTTGTCTTCCTTCAGCTGGACCGGCACATTATTGCGGAAGGATAAGACCGCTCCATTAGTGCCGATGAGGGTCAGGTCGTAGTGCCCAGGAGTCACTCCCATGGAAAGATACTCGCCCTTGCTGTTGGTTTTGAGAGTGTAGACTTTTCCGGTCTCAATGTTCTTAACTTCTACGGTGGCGCCGACGATTGGTTTGCCGTTTTCGTCTTTGCAGGAGCCTATGATGCTGGTGGTCTGCGCAATGGCGCTGATCGAAAAAGTCATCATCATGGCTAAAACAATAAAGAATGCGATTCGCTTGGTCATTGCCGCCTCCAGCGGTTGCTATCGTTCCCAAAGGCGAGCCGGCTACAAAGCGGACTACGCCACGTAAGGAATAGGATCGGGAGTACCAGCCGCCTCAAAGGCACGCAAACGCAGCGCACAGCTCTCGCAAGTTCCGCAGGCACGGTCTTCCCGGCTGTAGCACGACCATGTTAGCTCGAAGGGAGCGTTCAGTTCCAGACCGAGCTTGACGATCTCCACCTTCTTCATCGCGATCAGCGGCGTTTCTATGTGAATGTTCCCCTCTTTGGTTCCGGCCTTGATGAGACGATTGAATGCCTCGTAATACTCGGGACGGCAGTCGGGGTAGCCGGAACTGTCCTGGGCAACAGCACCGATGAATATGTCGCTGGCTCCGACGACCTCAGCCCAACTGACCGCAACCGAGAGAAAATGCGCGTTGCGGAAGGGAACGTAGGTGATGGGTATATGCGCCCCGATCTCCGGGCCGGCAGTGGGCACGGCGAGCGAAGAGTCGGTGAGCGCGGAGCCTCCAATCTGGCTGAGCGCCTGGTTGCGCACCATGAGGCGGCGGGCGATGCCGAGGCGGTCGCAGATTTCGGTAAAGGCGCGCTGCTCGCGGGCTTCGGTGCGCTGACCGTAGGAAACATGCAGCGCGGCGACGTGCGCAGCGCCTTTCTTTCGGACGGCAAGAGCAGCGCAGACGGTAGAGTCCATGCCGCCGGAGAGAGTGACTACGGTTTGGATGGAGTCAGGCATAGTCCGCTTTCAGGCAATCGTGCTCTTCGGCGGGCATGGTGTTAGAGGCTCGGAAATCGCTAGTTAATACTTGCGATGGCTTGCCGTCTTTCCCATACTCACCTAGCGATGGCTTCTGGTTACATATTCTACTTCTAGTTTTCCATCGACGACATTTCCGGTTCAGGATAGTTTTGTTTTTGCGACCTGGTAGCGAAGTGTGTGGAACCAGCACCACTGCGATTCTAGGTGGATAGGTCTTACAAACTGGGCGTCGCAGGAGCGCTAAAAACATGGTTTCGATTAAACAGCCCGTCCCCGCGAGAGAAAAACTCCTCCTTGCGGGCCTTTATCTCTCGAAATATGACACCCTCGGGTTGAAAAAGCTCGGATTTGAAAGCTTCGTCGAGGCGTTCAACGTCCTTGGATACGCTATGGGCGCACGGCCAGCATCCATCAAGAACTACCGCGACGAATTCGACCCTTTGTTTCCCAACCAGCGCAAGGGCTGGCACAAGCGCCCGATTCGCGAGTATTGCCTCAAAGTGTTAGAGGAATACAAGAGCTTAGACTTCGAGTCATTCACTGGCTTGATCAAGTCTTTTCTCGGATATGATGAAAACCTGTGGAGCACGTTCAAGTCCAATGAAGAACCCGACGAGAGCGAATCCCAATTTGCAAACAGGTTGATCACGGGACTCGCCGCCGAGCGATATTTTGAGTCAGTTCAACCCAACCTCCCTGAATTCATGGGCTACGCTCTTGAGAACACTACTCATCTAGGTTGCGGATACGACTTCCGGCTAAGCAGCAATTCGCAGGAGCCTTTTCTTGCTGTAGAAGTTAAGGGTCTAAAGGGACGGAAGGGAAACCTGTCGCTGACACCGAAGGAATACAAAGCTGCTACGGTTCTTGCAGATCGATTCTTCCTTGTGGTCGTGAAAAATTTTCAGGAATCGCCGTTCCACAATATCTTCCGGAATCCGCTTTCGGGAGTTCTCCAATTCAGCAAGAGCGAGCACGTAATAGTTCAGGTTGCTTGGTCAGCCAATGTATGAAGCGCAAAAACAGATCTAAAGATTTCTTTACGGATTTATGCTCGTACACCGTAAATCCGGATGCACCACCAAAACGAAAGCAGGTTGCCCATGAGCAGACTTACGAACGATGAGCAGGCTACAGTGCTGGCAGCGCTGACCCTATTTCGGGATGTATGGTTCGAGGATGGTGAACAGCACTACAACCGCGCGGACCTTGCCGAGAGGGAGCAATTCGAGCACAGTCAAGCCACACCACTAACCCCTTCTCAGATCGATGATCTCTGCAAGCGCATCAAAGCAGGTTCCCGCTACGCTGAAGGCTAGAGCGTTTTTCGAGTTGGTGTATCCTGCTCCTCCACAAACCCACATCTGCCAACTACGGCAGATATGGGGCACCCTCGGGATACACCTTTTGCGGAACCGCTCTAATCATTAAACCCTACCAGCAAACGCTTTATACCCCCTTCAGTTGCGGCTCCCAGATGTATTTGTGAATCTGGATGCCGAGGCGGGCGTTGAGATTGTCGGCCAGCATCCACTCGGCGAGGTCGCGCGGATCGAGCAGGCAGTTCTCGGTGCTGCGCGAGCCGGTGGCTCCCTTGCGAAAGGCGGGCGAGAGAATCAGTCGGGCGGATTTGGATTCGAGACCGTGGCAGCGAATGAAATCGCGGGCGTACTCGTAATCCTCACGCGAGGCGAGAACGAACTTCAATTCGTCGCGCGGCGTGAGGGTGGCGAGATTCTCCAGGCGGAAACGCAGGTGCTCGCCGCTGCCTGGGCACTTGACGTCCACGATCTTGTGGACCTCGCGAGGGACGAATTCCAGTGGACGCTCGCCGCTGGTTTCCAGCAGAAGTTCGTAGCCGCAGGCAAGAAGCTGCTGCATGAAGGGGATCAGCTCGCGCTCCTGCAACATGGGCTCGCCGCCGGTGATCTCGACGAGGCCGCCTTTAGGTGAAAGACGCTGGACTTCGGCGAGAATTTCGGCAGAGCATATTTTGTGACCTCCGGCGAACGTGTACTCGGAGTCGCACCAGGCGCACCTAAGATTGCATCCGGCAAGCCGCACAAACGTGCATGGGAGTCCGGCAAAGGAGCTTTCACCTTGCAGAGATCTATAAATTTCGATGATGTGCATGGCTTGAATTCACCCCCGATGAGAGTTTTTTGCTCACCCAGGTTAGCGCCACAGGATGGCGCTAACCTGGGGCACCCATTATAGCTACTCGTAATAAGTAGCGACGCAGGTATCGGTCTCCCATACGGTTACCTGCTTTACGCTGACACGGCCTCCGGTTGTCGTCCTAAGGCCCCGGATGCACTCGTCAAAGAAATACTTTGCGAGATTTTCCGCCGTCGGATTCCGGACGGTAAAAGGCTCCAGGTCATTGATCATCTTGTGATCGAGATAGTCGATGACAGGCTTCATGACCAGCTTCAATTGCTTGAAATCGAGCAGGAGGCCGGCCCCGTCCAGCTCCGCACCCTGAAGGGTGACCTGGACACGATAGTTGTGGCCGTGCGGATTTTCGCACTTGCCCTTGTAGTTGCGCAGGTAATGACCTGACTCAAAAGTGTCTTGCACAGTTACTTCAAACATGAATCTCCAAACAGGATGCGGGGCATCCTCGCCCTTGACGTTGCGCCGGGGCGCCCTCGCGAATTGGAGAGGGACACAGCGCAGGTCTCAAGGGGGTAGCGCATTCCTATTATACGAGGAGCGGGACGATCTTTAGGAACGGCCCCGGAAACGGATGATTTCACGTCGATCCCGCTTGGATGGGCGGTTTTGCGGCGCTGGTTCAAAGTTCATCGTTGCTTTGCGCTCGGCGGCTAGCTTCAGCCGCAGTTCGCGACTTTCCTCGGTCTCACGATAGAGCGTCTGAGCAACGGGCGCAGGGCCGCGCACATCGCTAAGAAGCAATACCTCGATCTGAAATTCGCCGCTGTCGTTGGTTACTCGCAGCATGTCGCCGATATGAAGATCGCGCGCTGGCTTAACAGGATGCGAGTTCAATTGAATGCGGCCCAGCTCACAGGCTCGCGCGGCGAGGGAGCGCGTCTTGAAAAATCTAGCGGCCCAGAGCCATTTGTCGATTCGCACGGTGGTCATGATTTGGTTCCTAAGCTATTTTCCTACGGCAACAGGATTCTGGCAGAGATCTGTACAGCTATTTTGTGAATTGAGGAAATCAGATGCGGAATGCAGGGCGAAGATAAAACGTGGACCGGGTGACAGTGTTTAAAGTGTTTAATAAGAGAAGATGTTTCTCGACGATTGCAATGCAGAGGAGAGTGGCATGGACTGCGCAAAACACATCGGCACGCCAGCGGTCGCTTATTGCCGAAACTGTGGCAAAGCGCTCTGCGAAAGCTGCAAGTGCGACGTGCAGGGGGCCGTGTTTTGCGAGTCCTGCCGGGTGGCGGCGGGCGATTACGGTGTACATGCTCCCGGTCCGCAAGACGCGAGCCATGTGACTCCCCCTGTTAGTCCCAAGCTGAGCTCCGACGAGCATAGTCCGTTGGGAGCAATTCTGCTGATTGCTCTGGGAGTGCTGTTCTTACTGGCAAATCTTCGATGGGTCAGCTTTCAATGGATCTCGCGATTCTGGCCGGTTTCTCTGATCGTAATCGGCTTGTGGTTGTTCATCAGACGACGCGCGAGACGCGATGACGCAAGATTGAAGATGAGATATTACCGACCGAATCCCGCGTGCAGTTGTAGCCGTTGCAGTACCCGCGGCCTGATGGGATCCGCCGTGCTGGTCTCGCTTGGCCTGCTGTTCCTGCTGGCGAATATCTCGGATTATCCGTTTGAGCGGACGTGGCCCGTTCTGCTGATGGTGGTTGGAACTGTCAAGGTGATTCGCTACTTTACTACCGATAAGGTCCACATCAATGCGGCTCCGCATTCCTCAACACAGGATGTGACACCTCCTCCGACCCCGATTGCGGCTCCGCCAAGCGATGGAACGCGCGACGACGAGGTACACAATGGCTAGTCCTTCTGGAACGTATGTTCCGCGCTCGATTGTGGGAGCACTGATCCTGATCGTGACCGGCGGAGTGTTTCTCCTGCGAAATTTTGGTTATTCGATTCCGCTGTTTCATTTTCATTATTTTGTGATTTATTGGCCGCTGCTGCTGGTGCTGGTCGGACTGGTGCGGCTGACCGAGTATTTTGCGGCGCGCCGGGGTCAGCGTCCAATGCCACAGATGGGCTTCGGTACGGTGTTTCTGCTGGTGGTAGTTACCGTTGCAGGAGTAGGGTTGAGCGCCGCATTCCGTGGTCGTGAACAGCTTAACTGGGGATCGCTGCATGACAATGTTGAGATCGACGACGACCTGATGCATCTGTTCGGCAAAGAGTACACCTATACCGGCGAGATTACGCAGCAGATTCCCGCTGGCGGCTCGGTTCGCGTCAACTGTGATCGCGGCAACATCACGGTGAACAGCTGGGACCAGTCGACAGTAAAGGTCGTGTATCAAAAGCGAATCTTTGCCCGAAGCCAAAGCGAGGCAGACAAAACGAATCAGTCAACGGCACCGCGCCTGCATGCACAGGGCTCGAAGGTGGACCTCCAGGCCAACACGGAAGGCGCTGGACGAAAGGGCGTTGCTGCCAACCTTGAGATTTATGTTCCGGCCAAAGCGAACCTGGAAGTCACGGGACGACGCGGAGACATTGCTGTATCCCAGCGTACGGCGGACGTAAAAATCAGCTCGCAGCACGGAGACGTGACACTGGACCAGGTGACGGGAAACGTAAACGTCTCGACCCAGAAAGGTTCGCTCCGCGCCAGCAATCTGACTGGGAGCCTGACCGTTGATGGACGACTGGACGATCTCGTGGTGGACACGGTTTCGGGCACGGTGACCATTACGGCGGATATGTTCGGAGAGACGCAGCTATCTAAATTGAATAGAGGAGTGGTGATCCATACGTCGCGCACTGATCTACAGCTGGCCAAGGTGGATGGCAATCTGACGATGAACGCCAGCGACTTGCAGGGCGACGGATTGCAGGGCCCGATCTTACTGTCTGCAAAATCCAAGGATGTGACTCTTCGGAATTTTGCAGGGGACGTTCGCATCAACGACGACCAAGGAAATATCAACTTGGAAAGCACTTCGTTGGCCCTAGGCAGTCTGGACCTTACCACCCATCATGGAGACGTTCACCTACGGCTGCCAGCCAAGGCGAACTTTCAATACCAGCTCGTAACCCGCCATGGCGAAATTTCCAGTGACTTTGAGGGCGTGCGTCCAGAGGGCGGCCATGGAAATTCGAGCGCGACGGGTACGGTGGGCAGAGGCGGCGTGAAGATTAACATCACTTCGGATGCCGGGGACATCGCAATCTTCAAGACTGAGGGGACTCCGCAGTCGCAACCCGTTATGCCGGAACCTCCAGCGAAGCCCGGTAAACCGCGAAGACCGGGGAAAAAGGTCGGCGACATAGACGTGATGTGATAACACTGCTCGATTGAATGAAAACCCGGAGAGTTAAGCTCCGGGTTTCTTTGCGACTGGAATTAACAGCGAGGCTGCGGACGCAAGCCCGCGTATCAACCGAAATTGATGGGATTCTTTGCAAGCCAATGCGAGTCACGGGTTGAGCCGATCTGGCGCAGTGCTCCGCGAGCCATTCCCGCCGAGATCTGACGAGTTTCCCAGGCCACGCCGGCGCTGAACCCCACGAATGCACCAACGATTCCCATGGCGGCAACGGCGACGGTGCTTGGTTTGCGGTGCTTAGCGATCAAACCGCAGAGCGCGCCGACGCCCGCACCCATCACGGTCGGCGCCCAGGAAGCACGTGCGGATCGCCCAAGAACCGCGCCTACCTGTTCGCCCTGAAGCATCGAATCGCGCGCGGTACGCGCACCCTGCCATCCGGAGCCGGCAAGATCTCGCCCATATTCCATTTCCGACTTAAGCCAATCACCGATTTTCATTGCCATCCATCCTGTTGCTTACGAAAAATTCAGTAACTCTGAATTTTTTGATAGTACCTCTGACTATGCGAAAAGAGAAAGCAAACATCGACGAACGATGAATCTTTGTCAACCCGCAGTGAGAACTTGGGATCAATACTGAAAATAATAAACGACAGTTGGGTAAAACCCAGCCAGGAAAATCGGAAAAAGCTACTGCTGTTTCGACATCATGCCCTGATAAAGGCGTTTGGAGTCTGTGGAGATCATGTAGAGGGTATTGGCGTCCACTGTGTACACACGCAGTGGGACGGTTCCGATGGTTCCGCTGCCGCGCCCATTAGAGTCGGTGACACTGTAAGTACCGCTTTCCGAGACATTGGAACTGACGTTGTCTTGAGTTTGCGAGTCGACGGTGCCATTCAGGTTTCCGGCGCCGTTGGCAGAGAAGTTTCCGCCAGATTCCGCTTTGCCGCTACCGACCAGGAAACCGGAGAGAATTTCGGCGTAATTGCCGGTCACGCTTGCAGCCGTCAGACCGACGGTTTGAGCACGCATGGTGCCCGTCTCAACGATGTTGTAATTGGGCCTGTTTGAAACCGTAACGAGAACGGTTGACTGCTGAGGTGAGACCTGCCAACCCACAAGACCGAGGGTGGAGGTAGGGTAAGTAAGGGTTGCGTTCCAGCGACCAGTGGCGTCAACAGCATAGGTCCCACCAAACGTAACGCCGTCATAGTAAACGCCTTCTTCGTTGTAGTCCTCGATGGCGCTGGTCAGATTTCCGGTGCCGTCCAGAGTCAGGCGTCCCGTTTCCAGAATGGGACCGTTGCTGGTGAAGCCGGAAGTCTTGATCACCTCGTTTCCGGCAAACGACGCCACGGTGCCGGCGACGGAGGTTTGCAGATCGGCGTCTCCATAGAGGAAGAAATTCTTGTCGCTGCTGATTAACTCGACACGGCTAGGAGAAACCCAGTAGGCGATCAAGTTGTGGGTTCCTTTCGCAGTCGTATAGGTAAAGGTGCTGCGGCCAGTGAGCGCGGGAGAAACCGTACTGCCCGTGGCGGCGAGTTGTGGTCTGAAAGTTCCGGCGTCATTCTCGTCGATGGTGCCGGTAATGCTGGTTCCAGTGAAAGTGAGTCCGCCGATGGTCCCGTACGGATTCAGATTGAGGTCCTCACCATCAAGCCGGATTATGTAGGTCCCGGAGAGCTGAGTTGGGACGCTGGTTTGAAGTTCGATTCGTCCGACGGCGTCGGCATTTGTGGATATCTGGAAGAGACTGGCGGATGCGGCTGACTGCATCACGAAGCGGTAAATCACCTCTTCTGAGCTTCCCTTGAGATTTACCTGACCGCGGCCATCCTGATTGACAATGTAGGTTCCTTTGATCTGTTCGTTCAGGGTTTGGTTACCACCATCGTTGACTGTGTCACGCAGGCCCGAGGTGATGTTTCCCGCACCGTCGGCTGTGAAGACTCCCGCGACCGCGTAGCTGAAACTGGAGGTAGCGCCATTGGCGGAAAAGACATAGTTTCCCTTGAGGCTGGCATTCGAAAAGCCAGCATTGTTCCCGCCAACCGGGGTTCTCGGAGTGTGATTGCCGGAGTCACCACAGGCAACTAGAGCACCGAGAGCGACAACACTAACCAAGGTGAGGAGAATTCTTCGCACGGTGCCGTTCACCCGTAATGAGAGACGCTCTTAAAGACTAGACGCGAGTATAGATGCAAAGTTGCAGCTAGAATAGCGGAATGGACAGAGAAATTGTTTCGTTCCCGCCAAAGCCGCTCGAACGGGAGCTTTACCTCATCGGCTTCCGCCTTGATCCAAAAGCGGAAGGACCACAGTTCTTTACGCTGATCGGGATTGAAAACGACAACGAATGCCCCATCACCAAGGGTGACCGAGTGCTTTTTTTCCGCCGCCCGGAAGCGGCGCTGCTTGCGCTGACAACCAGTGATAACGGCTTTCGCGATGTGCGTCCGCTGCCGACGGAGCTGGAGTTGCTGTGCGACGTCAGCGAGGCTCTCTACATCGCAAACTCAGAAAAAGAAGACAGCGACGGAATCCTCTTTGAGCTGATCGCGGTCTTCGACGACCTAATACGGGCTGTGAGGCTGAATGTTCCGGCCGAGTACACGACAGTGCTGAGCGCCGTAGCAGGCCGTCTTTCTGAGAACCCGGAGTTTGCAAGCCTTCTGAACGAAAAAGGGCTGTCGCGGGAAAAGCTGGAAGATGCGCTGATGTGGTGCGTGGGAGCGATCGCAGTGAAGAGCACCTGGGTTGGGTGATTAGCATGAAGTTCGCGAATGACCCCGGACTTTAAACCAATGCGAAACCGGGGTTAATCCTTTTTGCAAATCTCATCCACGCTTCTTCCGGACCTGGGACGAGTGGTTGCAATCTCCGGCTGGTGGCGCTCCGCCAGAGGTGGTGATTGCAGATGGTTGCGCACTAGGCCGTCCTTCAGCATTTCGAAGGCCTGCTCAGGGGTTTCCACGAACTGGAAGAGGTTTACGTCACCGGGCGCAATGGCTCCGGCATCGACCAGAGCGTCCAATTTGAGCACGCGACGCCAGTAATCCTCGCCGTAAAGAAGCACGGTCATCTTCTTGGCAAGTTTTTCGGTCTGGGTCAGGGTCAGAATCTCGAAGAGCTCATCGAGAGTACCAAAGCCGCCGGGAAATACGACCAGAGCCTTGGCGAGATAGGCAAACCAGAGTTTGCGCATGAAGAAGTAATGGAACTCGAAGTTGAGCTCCGGGGTGATGTAGACATTGGGCACTTGCTCAAAAGGCAGAGCGATGTTCAGTCCAATGGTTTTGCCCCCCGCCTCGCGAGCACCGCGATTGGCGGCTTCCATGATGCCGGGCCCCCCGCCGGTGGTGACTACGAAGCGATGCCGCTTGCCCGGTAACGTGAGTGTCCATTTGGTGAGGAGGTAGGCGAGGCGGCGAGCGTCCTCGTAATACCGCGCCATGTCAACGGCGCGCTTGGCGCGATGGGCCTCGCTGGGGGGAGCAGGCTGCTCGGAACCGTTACGGGCCAATAATTCGACAGCCTGTTCAGCGCTGCTGCGGCTGCGGAAACGGGCGGAGCCGAAGAAGACAACCGTGTCCTGAATTTTCTCGCGGCGGAAGCGGGCCAGAGGCTCAGCGTACTCGGCCAAAATACGCAGCGGACGGCCATCCGGACCATTCAGGAAATCCTCGTTCTCGTAAGCCAGGGGAGCGGGGTGGGATTCGAAGTTTGTTTGATCAGCCATAGTTTGAGTCTTCTAGAACCTTCAGCATACTGGACAGTAACCGACCAGAACAGGACTCCTCATTTGAGATCGCGATAGTGCATAGCATCTGAAATCGCTATCCATACATCAACCAGGCCGATGCCGGAGATCATTCCACGAACAAAGTTGTGATTGAGTAGGAACTTTAGGAAGCGCCAATCAGCTAAAAGCGGATTCTCAGTCCAGAGACGCGTCCAGGGAAGCACCATGACCAATAAGCCCGCCCAGATCGCAATCCCAATCTCGACGACGAGCATAAGACGTTGCGCCCACAATGGAGGGTGAGCGGTGGGCGAGACGAGATTGCCGGAGCCTCCTTCCGGCGCGCGCGGATTTGAAATCTGATTCAGCGGCACTTCCATCGTCGATTTCGATGCTTCCCTGCTTCTCCGCGAAGCATCGCGGAGTAAGACAAACGGATTTCTGTCCCGGTCACCGCAAGCATGAACCTTGATTCTACGCTGAGGGAACACCAGACACAGAATAACGCAGGGGCACGGCGCAGGGAAAACGCCGGGGCCAGTTCAATCCGCCTGGAGATCAGTCCAGAGTCGCGCGCAGTTTACAAATTCGGGAGGCGATGTCGCGGTAGTCGATGTTGTTGGCAAACACTTGCATGAAACGCTCGTAGGCCTCCCGCTTGAGCCCGGCCGCCTCATAAGCGCTGGCAAGCTCGTAGGTGATGGCAGTGCGCGATTCCTGGTCGGGAGCCCGCTCCAAAGCGAGGATGTACCAATTGAACGAGGCTTCGGGCACAGATTTTTCGACAAAGCAGGTAGCCAGCCAAACAAAGGCCTGCTGGGCCTGGCTGGGGGAGAGTCCTTTCCCCTCGATGGCCATCCGGCAAACCTTCTGCAACTCCCCGATAGCTTCATCCAACAATCCCATCTCGCGGAAAGCGATGCCGAGATTGAACATGGTCTCCGGATCACTGGCATCGTTTTCTGGATCAGCCAGTTCCCGCTCGAAATCCTCCAAAAGGTCGCCAAAGATGTTGGAAACTTCTGCTTGAGGTTCAGCTGCTTGAAGTTCAGCGACAGCAGCAATGTCCGGCACCAATTCCTGTGGAGGCGGCGCTGGAGGCTGAACGAAAAGCTCGCCATCCTCGAAAACAAAAGACCTCTCAGGAACCGGCACGGGAGCGGAGGAGCACGGAGCAGGGACTGGGGTTTCGCGGCGGGGCTGCGGCGCGGGAACAAAGCTCTCCCCGAGCTCCGCATCCAGTTCAGCAGCCAACGAGTTAAGAGTGGGCGTAGCTACGAGAGCGGCGGGGGACGCAGGCACTGTGGGCGGCTCAATGCAGGGACGTACCGAAAGCGTTTGGAGATCGTCGCTGACTTCGATTACCTCAAACTGCGAAAGCTGAGGAGCTAACGGCGAGTCAACCGGGGACACGGCGGGAAGAGAAGCAGGGCGGTCTTTCGGCAACTGATCACGAAGCGCGGGCAGGTCAGGGTGCTCCGGGCAAGCCACTGCCAAACGGGCGAGCGCGCTTTCAGCTTCTGCCCAGATCTGCTGCGCGATGCAGAAGCGTGCCTCCTCAAGCAGGTCGGAGATGTTTTCATCTGGTGCCGCGGGAGGCTGCGTGGGAGACGCAGCTGACGATTCCGGCGCTGCGACCTCGGCAGGAGAATCCAGCCAGACCGATTCCCACTCGGCGGAGAGATCAATCTCCTCGGTACTGCCGATTTCATCTGCGGGAGTTGCGCTCAGTTCGAATTCTGTGACGGTGACCTCGCTGCCTTCTGCCTCCCCATGGGTTTGCTGCGAGCTGGCGAGCTTCGCATAGTAAGCCGCAGCTTCGGACTGTCCAAGGTTCTCCAGCACGGCCTGCATGGTGCTGTAACAGCGCGCGGCTTTAGGCGATTCGCCCTGCTGAGTAAAGAGGAGGGCAAGCATCCGGTTCAGGCGGAGATCATCCGGAGCATTTAGAAGCGCGGCTTCCAGCGCAGCTATGCCGCGCTCCTTGGAGGAAAAGGAATCGCAGACTTCGGCTTCGGCCAGCGCACTGGAAATCTGTTCCTCCAGTTGCGGTGAATGGTCCTGCCGGGGCAAAACAGGTTCGTTGCTGGTAAGGAACCGCTCCAGCGTGCGCGGCTCGGCCTCGGATTTTGCATCGGCGGCGGAAGTGGGCGCGGCGTCGGGACTGAGTCGAGTGCAAACCTGGCGATAGCCCTGAAGATGCGAGGCGTTCTCCGGTTCCAGCTCAATCAATTCCTTGTACGCATCGCGAGCACGCTCGAATTGATCGTTCTGTACACAGGCGTGCGCCAGCAATTCCAGAACCTCGGCGATGATGGAGCTTTCGCCAGCACGCTGGAAGAGGTTATAGAGCGTTTGAAGAGCGTCGGGATCGGTTCGCACCCGGGAGACGGCGCCATGCAGGTGCGCCAGTACGTCCTCTCTGTCGCATGCAAGAACCTCGCTGGAATAATCGTTGTAAAGGGAGAGAGCCCGGAGCGTATCTTCTTCCTTCAGGAAGCGGTCCGCAACCTTAAGAACTCCCGCGGCGTCGTGATGCACTGAAATTAGCTTGCGGCAGGTCAGCAGGGCGGCGTCCAGATTGTCCAACTTCAGATAGGCAGAGAGGAGATTCTGCAATCCGCTGGCGCGCGAATCCAGATCGGGAATGGCCTCGTAGAGTTCGACGGCTTTCTCGAAATCTCCCTGCTCAAAGCTGACCTGGGCACGAAGCTCCTGTGCACGAAGATTGGTGCGATCGAGGGCAATGAGACGATCGAGAATCTTCCGCGCGGGTTCAAGCGCATGGCGATCCACGAGCGTGGAGGCAGTCTGCGAGAGCATCTCCTTTGCTTCGTTTTTCTGATTGCCTTGAACCATGAGGTCGGCGGCACGGGTGATTACCTGCACGTTCTCCGGATCGAACAGAACAAGCTGCTTGAGCAACCGGAGGGTTTCCTTGGACTGGCCCTTTCGAGTGTAAGCATCGGCCGCTTGCAACAGCACGGAACGGGCATCCGCGACCAGCCCCTGCTTGCGGTAAAGCTCGGCCAGCTTTTCCATTGCGGGCAGACCGTTGGGGTCGAGTTTGACGATCTTCCGGTACATCGCAATCGCCTTCACGACGTGGCCCTCCGCAAGGTACGCCTCACCCACTACCTGGAAGCGCTCTATGGCCTTGCCGTTCTGTCCGAGGCGGGAGTAGATGTCGCCCACAGTGTTGAGAATGGCGAGATCGCGCGGTTCGACCTTAAGTATCTTTTCGTATTCTGAGATGGCATTCTGCAGTTTGTTTTGCTGCAGGTAGCGCTCGGCATTTGCTCGCGATTTTTCTTTGTTGAATCCGAACCCGAACATCAAGTTGCCCCCAAAGCGCCTGTATATGGCAGCCAAGCAGCAGCAGATTAACTTGCTTACGCAGGATAGTCCCTGTGTTTGGGTTACGGTAACACAGCTTCACCAGCACTGAAACCATCCTTAAGCCACCCAGACGTTGTATTTGGGGCCATGTCCCAACGGGGAACACCAGAAAACAGCGGACTAAGGCAAAGCACCGAGGCTAAGGCTCCAGTTACTGGAAGAATTCAGGGCTGCGGATACTGCTTGCAGGTCGTTTCACGGCAGGCTTACTTCGCCACGGGTAGGAAAGAAATAGCTGCTGTCCATGACGTATGTCACAAAAAAAGAGCCAATTTTTCAGTAATTTACTTTTTTTGTTGTCTTCTGCTCGCATATTTCGCAGGCAGAATGCTAGAATAAGCCCGCTTCTGATTTGGAAGGACGCATGCGGTGGAGCGCCCTGAGAGCGAAAAACCAAGCGCTACTCCGGAACACGTATCTGCACAAAAAATCCCTCCGATTCACTCAGCCTGATTTCAATTCACGAAGGAACACGTAACACCATGGAACAAGGAATCGTTAAGTGGTTCAATGACGCGAAGGGCTTCGGCTTCATCAGCCGCCAGAATGGCGAAGATGTATTCGTTCATTTTTCGGCTATTCAATCAAACGGCTTCCGCAGTCTTAAGGAAGGTCAAGCCGTTCAGTTCAACGTCGTCAAAGGACCAAAGGGCTGGCAGGCAGAGAACGTGACCGCCGTTTAGTTTTTCGTCGGAAAGTTCTAGGGGAAAGGGCAGCCACGCGGCTGCCCTTTTCGTATGCCTGATTGATGTACATGTGTCCTTCGGTAACATTGCAGCGAGCAGCGAATCTGTATACCATCAGCTCTCCTCCGCCGCGATTTAAAATGGGCTCGTCCGGGCAGCGTGCCTGGATTGCAAAACCGCTCCGGCAGGTTGGAGATTGAATTGAAGAAGAGTTTGTTAAACCAATTTGCGGACGTGAATCGCGAGCTCTGGCTCGTGCTTTCGCTGTTTGTCATCGCTGCGCTGTGTAACTTCCTGATTGCGAATCGCGGCATCCTGCTCAGCTTTTACACGTTCCCTACATTGTTTTCCGCCTATTGCTATGGGCGGCGTCACGCGGCTCTAACCGCGCTGGCCAGCGTCCTGCTCGTTGTACTGGTCACGTTTGCGAACCCAAGCCTATTCGACCGCGGCGTGGAGGCAGTGCAGACGCAGAAATGGTTCGACATCGGCGTCTGGGGCGGATCGCTGATCCTTACGGCTGTCGCAATGGGCACGCTGTATGACCGTAACGCTTCGCGGATGCGCGAGCTGCGCGAGACCTATCACGGCGTGCTGCTGATCCTGCAGCAGTTCATCTCAAAAGATAATTACACGCAGAACCATTCGTACCGCGTCTCAATTTACGCCGCCCGCATGGCCGCCGAGATGGGATTCGATGATGAACGTATTGAAGACGTGCGCGCGGCCGCACTACTGCACGATATCGGAAAACTGGACGTCAGCCGCGAAATTTTGTACAAAGCCGCCCGCCTGACCGATCCTGAAGTCACGGAAATGCGCAAGCACGTAACCTGGGGAGTGAACATGCTGGAGCCGGTTGGGGGCTCGCTGCGCCGGGTGCTGCCGATCATTCTGGCTCATCACGACCGGTTCGACGGTTTCGGCTACAGCGATCGCGCCGGTGAAGAGATTCCGCTCGAAGCACGCATACTTGCGGTGGCCGACGCGTACGACGCTATCACAAGTGATCGTCCCTACCGCAAGGGCAGCTCGCCATTCGAAGCTTGCGAGATCCTGCAGAACAAAGCTGGACGCGAATTTGATCCGAAGGTCGTCGAAGCCTTTGTCCGAGCCTTCCGAAAGGAACTGATGGAAATTCCCGAGCTGGTTCTTTAGCGTAATTTCAGTGTTGCACTACTACATCATGCGACATCTGCTTACGCCGGTAGATCTCGTAGTTGTCGAGCGAGTCAACGGGATCGAAATCCCGTAAGAGAAGCTCGAGAAGTTGTGAACGGAAGGCCAGCGGCTCCTCCTGAAGCTGCAATTTGCGTTTAACCACAAGCCACTTAACGTTCTGCTGGCTTGCAAGTTGGAAGATATCTGTCGCGCCGTACGGGTTTACGGTGTTATCCAGCATTACGACCGGGAATTGCGGTGTGCGTCCGGTGGTGAAGTAGAAGAGATCCTCGCCGGGAAGCATCAGGATGGCGTCGCCGCTTGGTATTTCCCGATTGGCGTAGGCAATGAGTTCCTTGAAGTTGGGGAGCCAATCGCCACGCATGGCGAGGCCGCGCAGAGCAGGAAGCTTGGAATGTGCGAGCGTGTCTCCGGAGAGGTCCACGTATTCGAGACGTTCATGGCTCAGCGCGTAATAGCCTCCGGTGATGAGCAGCACCAGTGACACGACGGTGGTAAAGGCCGTAAGCGGGGTAACGAATGGTCGGGAATCGCGGTCCGCAGGCGCGAGCGCGAGCAGGATCGTCGCCAGCAGGATCATCAGCAGCGGCCAGAGTGCGTAGGTGGAGCCCCAGAGTTGCTGTGAAAGAAATGCGCCGTGGACGATTCCGAGAAGAACCAAAGGCAAAAGCTGCGAAAACTCTTTGGCGTGAGGAAGTCTCCAGAGCGCAAAGACGAGAGACGCCATCAGCAACACAGGCCAGAGGCGCAGGAGAGCTTCTACGCGGTCGGATGCGTCCTCGTTCAGGAGAAGCGCGGCCAAAGCCCAGAGGAATGGCAGAGAGAGGAAAATTACGCCCAGCCAGCGGGCCGCCAAGTGCCTGGCTGTGCGGCGCAGGCAGAGAAGACTGAAGCCCAGGAAGGATACGACCCAGATCCATAGCAAAGCAGGGTCCCGATAGATACCGAGCATGGTGGACAATCCGGGCAGCCGGCGCGAGGCGGCGAAATGGATCGTCCAACGGAGATAGTTGGCGAGTCCCGCAGTGCTCTGGATGAGTGCGAGCGCACAGGCAAAGCCGCTTGCGGCACCGGCAAGCAGCAGGATGCTGGGGCGGCGAAGCTGGCGGTTGCGAACTCCCAGATATGCAATGCAGGCAGATGCGCTAAGGAGAAAAGCGAGTCCCGTGTTCTGCTTGATGAAAGTTGGAACGGCGAGCAGAAGTCCGCAGATGAATGTGGGAAACGATGGGAACCGCGCGGACTCAAGGCGCAGGATCAACCAGATGCAGAGCAGTATGAAGAACGTGCAATCGGAATCGTAAAACGGATGAGGAAAGATGCTGCTGGTTCCCAGGAAGACGAGGGGAACAGCAAGCAGGAAAGCGCAAAAACGCGCGGGCAGTCGGGAATCAACGAACAGCCGGAGGAGGATTCGCCAGGTGAGAAGCGAGGCCCATGCGGCAGTGAACGCCGCGTAAAGGTAGTGATGAAAAACAACCCGGCCGAAAAGCTTGATGATGGCGGCCTGCACCAGGAAGGTCAGGGGCGCATAAGGGAAAGGGAAGTCGCGGTATGGAATCTGCCGAAGCGAAATGCGCGTTGCGTTTTCCAGGATGTAGCTTAGATCCCAGAGCACCGTGAGGTGAGTGTTCTGCCAGAGCACAAAGGCAGCAGTCGCAATGAACAGGAACGCTCCGATTGCGAGATCGGCAAGCACGCAAGAGCGTGAAGTGGCAGCAGACTTCGGGGCGGATTCGCGATCTAGGTTCGACATGAATGCGAATTTCATTCTAAGGCCAAGCAGGAAACCGCGAAACAGAGGCGTGAGTACGAAACTTATGAAGCAAGTTGACGACTCTCGGCAAAAAAAGAACAAAGTACGACAACGTAAGGTGCAGAAAACAAGTGCTCGACGGACGGAATGCCGATATGCTGGAGCCATATCCTACTCTGGATTTGTTTTTACGAGGAAGCGAGACCATCTATGAGTCTGACGCAACAGCAGGAAAGCTCTGAAGTCCAGATCCGCAGACCAGTTATTCGTTCTGATCGACGTGAACTCGTCGGAATGCGCTCGACTTTGGAATTTCAGTTCGGCTCCTTTGAAGTAAGAAACTACAGCGCCACGGGCATTGCCATTCTGGTCAAGACGGGCGCGGATCGCTTTATCAAATCGGATACATACCCGGCCTCACACAACGTGGACGGCATTAAAGTCGGGACGTATTTATTGTCAGTTGTGCGGAAGGCTCAGCTATCTTCGGGGGAAGGGACTCAGGTTGCGTTCGAACTCAAGAGCGGCTCAATTCCGATTGATAAAATCCACACGATCGCTACCGTTTGTAAGGTTCTGAGCGGTTTTAATGAAGCTCAGCAGGAGATGAGCAAGATCCCGCTCGAGTTCAGGCGTCTTACGCTCGAAGCAAAGCTGTTTTTGCAAAACCTTGAAGCTCGCGTCGAAGAAATGAGAATCGAAAAGAGATACTGCTCGTTGCAGGAGCTTCAAAGTTTTGAGACCACGCTGATTCCGATTATCGCTAAGTTGATCACTGATTGGTTTGAGCCAGGCTACCAGCAGCTTGAGGCAAGCTTGAAAGATGTGCCCGCTGCCGACATTCCGAAATGCACGGACTTTTTCCGCGAGCAGCTCAAAGAACTGATTTATCAATCTCCTTTCGCTCACCGAAGCGTCTCGAAACCGCTGGGATACGCCGGTGACTTTGAGATGATGAACATCATTTACAGAAATGAGCAGGTAGGTACCTCACTTTTTGGAAAGTGCCTGCACGCATATTGGCTGGATCATTCAGAGGCAAAAGCGGTCAGAAATCGGTCCAAGTATCTCTATGAGATTCTCTTGCGCGTAATTCGAGACAGAGCGGGAGCGCCTTTAAAGATCGGTTCGATCGCCTGCGGTCCTTCTCGTGAAGTGCAAATGATCATTGAGTCGGCCGCTGAACACGAACTGGATCTTTCGAATTGCGAGTTCCATCTTTTGGACCAGGACGTCAACGCCCTGAAATATGCGCACGAGAAACTCTGGGAAATTGTCAAAGGAACAAATAGTCCGGTCAGATTGAATTTCATCAATAAAGCGATCAAGCACGTGATTACGCGCCGCTGGCAGGATAGCGACTTCGATCTGCTTTATTCCGCTGGGCTGTTTGACTATTTCAGCGACCCTGTTGCGCGAATGGTAGCGAAATCTCTTTTCGAGCGCTTGAAGCCAGGCGGCAAACTCGTCATCGGAAACTTCAACCTGACAACGCCCAACCAATTCGGAATGCGGCTTGCTCTAGACTGGAGTTTAATCTATCGATCGCGTGAAGATTTGAAACGTCTTTTCGGGGACCTGGAAGGTGACTTTTCCATCGAACAGGAGCCGGAAGGCGTGAATTTGTTCTGCGTAATCAGAAAGCCAGAAACACCCTAATCGGGAATGCGGTTACTTGCGATTTGGACTGAAGTGCCATGGACCAGACTGAACAAGAAGTCTTAAGATTGCGGCGGGAACAGAGGATAACAGAGCTCCGCGATTTTATTTTGATTTCAAGTAACTGGATTTCAGTTCCGCTATACCTGGTATTTCTCATAGCCGATTACTTTTATGCGCCCGACAAGTTTTTTGTTTACTTCAGTATCAGGATGCTTATTATCCCATCCTGTCTATTTGTAAACTTAATGATAAGGAGGTCTAACAGCCTGGCAAAGATTCAGGCTTTGGGAACCTTCCATGCTTTCGTAAGCGCGTTTCTCATCACGATCATGGCGTTTTATGCCGAAGATGCAACTTCCCCCTACTATGCAGGTCTGAACCTGTGCACCATATTGGTGGGATCATTTATACCTTGGACCGCCGGGGCTCTGATCTGTAATATCGCGCTCATCTATCTTCCGTTCTACGCGTGGTCCTTTTGGGAGTGGAACACGCACAGTCACTCTCGTCTTATTGTGAATTCGTGTTTCATGGTCGGAACCGTCGTGATCACGCTGGTGATCCGGTACGTAAATGAGAAATACCGCATGGCGGCCATTCGAAGCAGAGTGGCCCTGGATCAGGAACTGGATAGGCGCGCAGTAATCATCAAAGAAAAGAGCGAGGAAGCGCTGAATCTGGCGGAGCTCGCAAAACAGTTCAGCCCGCAGGTTGTTCACGCAATTCGAACGGGTGAGATGCAGATTTCCGACTCGGTCAAGGAGAGCGAAATTTGCGTCTCGTTTATTGACATCTGTGATTCAACGTCGGTCATGCAGTCCGTGGGCGTGGAGTCATATCAGAACGCGCTGGACTTGTACGTCGCCATCGCCGTGCCCATCCTGTTCAAATACGACATCACCTTCGACAAGATGATCGGCGATGCGATTATGGGATTCTCCAATGAACCGGCTAAAAGGATGGATTACATAGCAAGAATGGGGGCGGCGTGCCTTGAGATCCGGGACACGATGGCAGCCCGCGATGATGAGATGATGTGCTTCTGGGGACGTCCTTTTGAGTTAAAGATGGGTCTCGCCAATGGGCCAGCCAAAGTGGGTTTCCAAGGGCAGATTGTGCGGAGCTATACCGCAACCGGCATGGTCGTGAACAAGGCAAATCGGCTCTGCGACGCTGCACGCCCTGGGCAAATCGTGTTTGATGACTCCTCGATTGCAGCCTTCGCGGCGCGCGGCTTCCAGACCCGCATGATCGGAACAAAAACACTCAGAGGCATTGGAGAGCGAAACGTCTACGAGCTTGAATCTTTCGGACTCGCTTCCCATGAACGATGGTCGGAAGTGAGCGCTGCGGCATGCGAAGTTTGCGGCACAATTCTCCACTTGGAAGAAAATGCCGCTGGAATCTTAATTCTGAAGTGCGGAGACTGCGGTTTCGTCCTTGCGTAACTAGCGGCAATTCCAATTTCCAGCTTGATAAACATCCGTATGCGGACAAGCCTGTCCGGTGCAGCGAATCAGAGAGAAAAAGTAGTTGGCAAAAGTCAGCACCGGCGCTTTTGGGCGCCGGTGGTTGAGGGAAGTGGTTTGTGGGGGTTAGTCTCGGAGCTGGCCGTTGAGGTAGGCGTCGTAGGAGGCGAGGTCGAGCAGGCCGTGTCCGCTGAGGTTGAAGACGATGACCTTCTTGCGGCCTTCCTCGCGGGCCTGGATGGCTTCGTCGATGACGGCGCGGATGGCGTGCGACGACTCGGGCGCCGGGACCAGGCCCTCGCTGCGGGCAAACAGCACGGCCGCCTCAAAGACCGCGTTCTGCGGGTAGGCGGCGGCCTCCAGCAGTCCGAGCTTGTAGGCGTGGCTCACGGTGGGAGCCATGCCGTGGTAACGCAGGCCTCCGGCGTGGATTGACGGCGGCATGAAATCGCGGCCAAGCGTATACATCTTCATCAGCGGAGTCATGCCGGCGGTGTCGCCGGTATCGTAGCGCAGCTCGCCTTCGGTCAGCGTCGGGCAGGAGGAGGGTTCAACCGCAAGGATGCGGTAGGCCTTGCCCTCGCAGAGCTTCTTGCGGATGAAGGGGAAGGCGATGCCGGCAAAGTTGCTGCCGCCGCCAGCGCAGCCGACCACAACGTCGGGTTCCTCGCCGGCTTCTTCCATCTGCTTGATGCATTCTTCGCCAATCACCGTCTGGTGCAGGCAGACGTGATTCAGCACGCTGCCGAGCGCATACTTGGTGCCGGGATTGGTCACCGTGTTCTCGATGGCTTCGCTGATGGCGATGCCGAGGCTGCCGGGACAGTTCGGGTTCTCAGCAAGCTGCTTGCGCCCGAACTCGGTCTGGTCGCTGGGGCTGGCATAGACCGTGGAGCCGTAGGTCTGCATCAGAAGGCGGCGATAGGGCTTCTGATTGAAGCTGACGCGGACCATCCAGACCTTGCACTCAAGTCCGAAGAGCTGGCAGGCAAGCGCGAGCGAACAGCCCCACTGGCCGGCGCCGGTCTCGGTGGCAAGGCGGGCGGTACCCGCAACCTTGTTGTAATAGGCCTGCGGAACCGCAGTGTTGGGCTTGTGGCTGCCCACCGGGCTGGAGCCTTCGTATTTGTAGTAAATGTGCGCCGGCGTGTTCAGCGCCTTCTCCAGGCGAACGGCGCGCAGCAGCGGCGTGGGACGCCAGAGCGCGTAGACGTCGCGCACTTCCTCGGGAATCTCGATGTAGCGCTCGGTGCTCATCTCCTGCGCGACCAGGTTTTCCGGAAAGACGGCGCTCATCTCGGCTGGCGTGATGGGCTGACGCGTGCCGGGATGAAGCGGGATATCCATGGGCTCGGGAAAATCCGCGGCAAGGTTATACCAATGAGTCGGAATCGAGGACTGCGGCAATGTGAAACGAGTCTGCATGATTGCGTAACCGTTCGATCTGTTGAGATTAGTTTCAGCCAGCCTAATTGAGCCATTCGGGCGAGTCAAGATTGCGGGTCTCCCCGCGCTGACCGGAGATTGTGCTTGACCCTGGAACTAAAGTGCGCGAGTATGAAACCTTCTAGGTAAAAAAGATGCCAGTCCCCGTCCAACCCGCAAAGGTCGCTGTAGTAGGTGTAGCTGTAGGTGTAGTAGGCCTAAGCGTAGGCCGCGTAGTAGCCCTGGCGGGGGAGAGTGCAGATTAAGTAAGCTTTAAGAATCTGAAAAGTCTCTGAAACCCACCGCCAGATAGCTGGAGGTGGGTTTTGTATTATGAAAACGAATTAATTTGATTTTATAAGGATGACCCTGATGAGGATGACAGGAGCACAAATTCTGTGGCGAAGCCTGGAGCTGGAAGGCGTCAAGCACGTGTTTGGCTATCCGGGAGGAACCATTCTTCCGGCCTACGATGCCTTGACCCAGAGCACGATTCATCACGTTCTGGTGAGGCATGAGCAGGGAGCCACGCATATGGCCGACGGCTATGCCCGCGCCACCGGACAGGTGGGAGTCGCGGTCGCAACTTCCGGTCCCGGAGCCACCAACATGGTTACCGGAATAGCAACGGCAATGATGGATTCTTCGCCCATCGTCTGTATCACCGGACAAGTGGGGAGCAAGATGCTTGGCTCCGATGCTTTCCAGGAGATCGACATTACCGGCGTAACCCTTCCCATCACCAAACACAACTACATCGTTACCCGACCCGAAGATATCGCCAAGACAATCCACGAGGCATTCTATGTAGCCCGTTCGGGGCGTCCCGGCCCGGTGCTGGTCGACATTACCCGGGATGCGCAGCAGGCCTCCTGCGAGTTTGAATGGGATGCCTCGGTGCCGAAGCTGCCCGGATTCCGGCCCGATATACAGCCCGAGCCCGCCACCTACGAAGAAGCCCTGAAGATGATTAACGGTTCCCGCCGCCCGGTGATCCTGGCCGGACACGGAATCCTGATTTCAGAAGCTTCGCAGCTGTTACGCGAGTTCGTGGAGCGGACCCATATTCCCGTGGCCATGACCCTGCTGGGTATCGGTTCATTCCCGGCCTCTCATCCGCTGAACCTTGGCATGATGGGAATGCACGGAGAGGCCTGGGTGAACAAGGCCATTCAGGAAGCCGATCTCCTGCTCGCCTTGGGCATGCGCTTCGATGACCGGGTCACCGGGGAACTGGCCAAGTATGCTCCGAAGGCAAAGAAGATCCATATCGAGATCGATCCAGCCGAGATCAACAAGCGCGTGAAGGTGGACGTTGCTCTGATCGGGGATCTGCGGGAAGTGCTGCCCAAGCTCCTGCCCAAAGTAACTCGCACCGACAGCAGCGAGTGGCTGGAGCGAATCTGGGAACTCAAAGGTGACTCCGCGGTGCGGGACATTCAGTCTCTGCCGGATGAGGGACACCTCTATGCCGCGCACGTGATCAACGACCTTTGGCACGAGACACAGGGCAGCGACACCATCGTGGTCTCCGACGTGGGCCAGCACCAGATGTGGGAGGCCCAGTACTACAAGCATGAGAGGCCGCGCTCGCTGGTTACCTCGGGCGGATTGGGCACCATGGGCTTTGCCCTGCCGGCCGCTATCGGCGCAAAAACCGCGCGCCCCGACGCGGAGGTCTGGGTTGTGGCGGGCGACGGCGGCTTCCAGATGACCATGCCGGAGCTGGCCACGATTATGCAGGAGAATCTGAAGATCAACATCGCCATCATTAACAACGGATTCCTCGGCATGGTGCGGCAGTGGCAGCAGTTCTTCTATGAGAGCAACTACCAGTCGACGCCGATGCTGAGCCCGGACTTTGTGAAGGTCGCCGAAGCCTACGGCATCCGGGCCATGGAAGTGACCACGCGTTCTCAGGTCGTCCCAACGGTCAAAGCCGCGCGCAGCCATGACGGTCCGGTTCTAATCAACTTCAGGGTCGAGCAGGAGGACGCCGTCTATCCGATGGTTGCCGCCGGCGCTGCTTTGCATGACATGATCCGGCGGCCAAGCCCGCTGGTGGAAACCGCGGAGGACGTGTAAACCATGCTGAATACCTTCGTTGTCTATGTTGAAAACAAGTCCGGCGCCCTGGCCAGGGTGGCCCTGCTGTTCCGCCGACGCGGCTACAACATCGAGTCGTTGACCGTGGGACGAACGGAAAAGCCCGATGTCTCGCGCATGACCATTACCGTGGAAGCCGATGCCGACCAGGCCCGGCGCATCGAAGCCAATATCTACAAACTGGTCAACGTGCTGCTGGTCGAAAACGTCTCGGCGGTGCCGGTCATCACGCGCGATCTGGCCATGATCAAGGTCGCGGCCCCGCAGGAAGTACGCTCACAGGTGCTGGAGCTGGCCAGCGTCTTCCGCGCACGCGTAGTCGATGTCGCGCTGTCGTCCATCACCATTGAAATCACCGGCGCCGAAGACAAAATCGACGGCCTGCTCGATGTCCTGCGCCCATTCGGTGTCCTCGAAATGGTACGCACCGGTATCGTCGCCATGAGACGCGGCGCCCGAACCAGCGAACCCAACAATGAACAAACTCCCGATTTCATTGAGGAGAGTGTTTCCTGCTCCGTTAAAAACTGATAAGCCAACTCGTTGCCGGACTGCCATCATCCGCAGTCCGGCAATTTTCGTTATCGGCGAACCGCAGGCTCGCAGCGCCGAACTCGGCTTCATCTCACAAGAAGAATGGGATTGTCCAGATGATGCAGCAACTGATTCACGGTTTCTGTTGAGCAGGCAGTCGCATTGATGGCGAGTATGCCACCGCCTTCCACTCGAATGGCATGAGCAATGGACAGAAGATCGTTGCCCGGGATTTGGCGGAAATGCACGTGCAAATGCTCGGATTCCTGTTTTAACAATGCCGATAACTTGTGTGATCTTTCCTTGAAAGTGCTCGCTCTGGTGGTTGCGATCAGCACGACAAGCCGGTTGCCGTAAGCCTGCGCTAAACGCAGGGCGGCGATGAGAGTCGGCTGGGAGTTCTCGTCCCCATCCACGAGGGCGAGCACCTGGCGTTTAAATGGAAGGCCACGCTGAACCATGAGAAGAGCTCGCGGCGCATGATGAGCGGCAGCCAGCGCGGTTGAACCCAACTGGGCTTGCGCGGCCAATGACCACCCGGTCTTCCCGAGAGCCAAAACATCCATATCGGAAGCCGCTGCAAGCACCTCCGCGTCCACCTCACCGCGAACTACGCGGAAGGACCATCGCACCTTGGCTGGATTAGCGAGCGATGCCATCGAACGCCTTGCCTGCTCCGCTTGTGCCTCCAGACGTTGCTTGACGGAAACGATATTAAGTGGCCGTAGTTCGGCAAACGGATACACGACCTCTCTCGCGTGCGGCGACCTGGCCAGGCGGAGGAGTTGAGCATCTTCGACGAAAAGGCCGATCAACTCGGCATTGACGATGGCAGCCAGATCGGTAGCAATTTCCAGCGCTGCAAGGCTGTGCGCGGAAGCGTCGAGCGCAACGAGAACGTGACGAATTGTAAATTCACTTTCTGGGGTGTTCACGCGCTTCTCCAGCTGCTGCTGCGGCGAACGCAATGTGTTCTTCGGCGAACTTCGCCAGCCGCATCTCGATCCGTTGATTTATCGTGCCCTCCGGGAAGTTGCCGGATTCATCCCGCTGACCGGCTGGAACGCCCGTGAGGATCTCCATGCCTTCGTCGATGGTTTGCACTGCATAGACGCGGAACCTGCCCGCCTTCACCGCGTCTACAATGTCACGGCGCAGCATGAGGTGCTTTACGTTGCTGACCGGGATAGCTACACCTTCTTCGCCGGTCAATCCCTTTGCTGTGCAGGCATCGAAAAAGCCCTCGATCTTCTCATTGACTCCGCCGATTGGCTGTACCTCTCCATATTGATTGACGGAACCGGTCACAGCTATCGACTGCTTTATGGGTACGTCGGCCAGAGCGGAAAGCAAGGCGTACAACTCAGCCGATGAGGCGCTGTCTCCTTCTACGCCGCTATAATTCTGTTCGAAAACCAGGCTGCCATGGAGCGAAAGAGGCCGGTCAGCCGAATAGCGCGCGCCCAAAAAGCTGGAAAGGATCAGCACGCCCTTGGAATGAATAGGCCCGCCTAACGCGACTTCTCTCTCGATATCGACCACTTCGCCTTTACCTAATCGCACGCGAGCCGTAATTCGGTTAGGCTGACCAAACGTGAAACCACCCAACTGCATAACGGAGAGCCCGTTCAACTGACCAACTTTCGCTCCAGTCGTATTGATCAGAAGCGTGCCCCGCTGAATCTCCTCCAGTACCCGGTCTCTTATGCGACTTACTCGATATAGCTGGGCATCAATTGCTTTTTGCACGTCGCAGGCCGTCACCGCAGTACGATTTGCCTGTCTGGCCCAGTAATCAGATTCGCGCAGAATATCCACGAGAGCCATGCGTTCGTTCGATAACTTCTCCGCGTCACCGGCCAGCCGCGCACTGTGTTCGATGGTTCGCGCCACGGCGCTGCGATCGAAAGAAAGTAGCTTCTCCGAGCGTGCAATGGTGGCGATCATTCGCGCATAGAGAAGATGATTCGCAGGACTGCGCTCCATCTGATCGTCAAAATCCGCAACAACTTTGAACAAAGTATTGAATTCAGGATCGTACTGGCAGAGCAAGTAATAAAGCAGCCGTTCGCCGATCAGAATGACCTTGATCTCCAGAGGAATGGATTGCGGTTCCAACGAAACAGTACTCACGAGGCCGAGCGCCTGTCCCAGCGACTCGATTCGAATTTGGGACGACTGCAAGGCGCGCTTCAAACCGTCCCAGGCATAGGGCTGCGTGAGCACCTTCTGGGCATCGAGCATCAGATACCCGCCATTAGCACGATGCAGCGCCCCTCCCCGAATCAGGTTGAAGTCGGTGGACAGCGCGCCAAGCTGGGCCACATATTCGGTCTGCCCGATCAAATTCTGGAATATGGGATGGTCTTCATAGACTAAAGGCGCGCCATGGGTGGCACTGTTATCCACTATCAAATTGACTTGGTATCGCCGGAGGAAAGGCGGGCCATCCAGGGGGGATGATGCCATCCACGGAACAGAGCCTGACTCGGGCGGAGATATAAACTGACCTACGTTTTCAATGACGTCCTGCTGGAACGAGGCAAGGTAGAGCACAACTTCCGGCAGTTCCTGGTATTTCTCTATCAGAGACTCGATCAGATGACCGACGGCGAAGATCGTTACGTCACGAGTAAGCTCCTTTAGCTTTTCCCTTCCTTCCTTCTCCAACTGCAGGGCCTGATCGGTCACCGCATGCAGTTTCTCCTGCACCGCAGCCATCGCATCTTCTACCTGCTTGCGCTCTTCTTCGGGAAGTGAAACTAACTTGTCGGGCGGCATTACCTCGCCGTTCCGCAACGGGGCAAAGACAAAGCCGGAGGGCGTACGCGCAATGCCTACACCCTGAGCCTGCGCCTCTTGCGCAAGCCCCTCGAAGGCCGCGCCCTGCTTAGTCTTCGTCTCGATTTCGATTGCCTGCCGGCGAGCCCGGTACTCATCGCTCTCAAATACGGCAGGAATGGTAGAGCGAAGTTCTTGCACGAGCCGGTTTACGTCGTCACGAAAAGTGACTCCCTGGCCTGGCTGGAAACACAGTGCCAGGGGCCGTTGCGGTTCGTTAAAGTTGTTGACATAGCACCAATCAGATGGCGTCGGTTCACCCGCTGCCTTTTCCTGCAAAAGGTGGCGCACCGTCCAGTGCTTGCCGATTCCAGTCGGGCCTGACACGAAGAGGTTGTATCCCTGCCGCCGAACGCCGATGCCGAACTCTACGGCGCCGATTACGCGGGACTGTCCAAAGATGTCGGCCAGACTCTCAAGTTCATCCGTGGATTGAAATGTAAATTGTTCGAGATCGCAGGCGTGATACAGACGTTCCGGTCTTAGAGGGTCGATCATGAAGACCTCGAAAAGCGGCTCGACTTCAAGCGGTCAAGCCGGGATCTTTCGTGACTTCAAAAGCGGCTCCGATTATATCCAAATCTGCTCGAATAGCAACTGTACGAAATAGTGTTTATCGGGAGCATCAAACATTGCAATCGAATCCATTCGAGCCGTTGAAACAGCGAGTGAGTTCGTTTCAATTCGCATCAGATTACGGGATTTTAGACGTGCGCCGAAAAGCTAGTTTTGGCGTGGCGATTCTCAGGAGAGGTCACGTTATTCTGACGGGAAGATTGCACCAGCATTTATGTGTATTGGCAGCAACTCAGCTGTTGTGCGATACTACGTTTGCTCCGAGGCATTGTTCACAACACCGCCTCGGGCCAGCCTGCGCCTCGCAATAACATTTTTGCAGCGCAGAGCCGGGATGGCGGAACTGGCAGACGCAGCAGACTCAAAATCTGCCGACCTTCGGGTCGTGGGGGTTCGATTCCCCCTCCCGGCACCAGAAAATCAATCCACAGATTAGGAATATTAGTTCCGGCACCGTCGTGCACGGCTTCCAGAGTGCCTCTCGAAACCCGCCTTTCCGCGACACGATCCAAGTTAGCCCCTGATACAATCCAACTGCGGATGACGTACTATTAGACGTTCAACGCGATATTGGATTCTCCGCAGGATAAGCCGTGAATTACCTCATCCCCCGGTTGTTCAAGTGTTTTCGATATGGCGGATTGCATGGCCATTTTAGCCAATATGGAGAGGACGTATTTCTCCATAAATTTTTCCGCGGGCAGAAAAATGGCTTCTACATTGATGTGGGCGCGCATCACCCGTTCCGGTTGTCGAACACGGCCTTTCTTTGGCTGATGGGGTGGAACGGCGTTAACATCGACGCCAGTGCGGAAGCGATTCGTTTGTTCCAGCTCGTCAGACCGCGGGATCTGAATATCCATGCAGCGATCGTGCCTTCGTTTCGGGCGGCTGAGTCGCCGGAGATCGAGTTCTTTTCATCGCGCGATATCGACAACAGCGCGACCTGCGACGCAACGCTTGCCAGTGAAAGAGGTTACTCCCATTCCGTCAAGGTGCCTTGCCGATCGCTCCGCAGCGTGGTTTCAGATGCAGCGCAAAAATCGGATCAAAATTTCGACTTCTTAAATATCGACATCGAAGGGCTGGACGAACCTGTGCTCGAAGACATTGAAGACTGGGCAATAAAACCTCGGGTCATCATGGTCGAGATATACGCCCGCACTATCCGTGAAATCCTTCTGAAGCCAACCGTGCTCAACCTTGAGAGGCAAGGATATTCGTTAGTAGAACGAACCGGGCACACTGCTATTTTCTTAAAACACTCAATGTAAAGAGAAGTTCAACTTCCGGTCATGATGCAGGCGCAGGCAGTCTTCTTCAACCACCGGCGCTTTTGGGCGCCGGTGGTTGAGGAAGTGGTTGTGAGGGGTTAGTCTCGGAGCTGGCCGTTGAGGTAGGCGTCGTAGGAGGCGAGGTCGAGCAGGCCGTGTCCGCTGAGGTTGAAGACGATGACCTTCTTGCGGCCTTCCTCGCGGGCCTGGATGGCTTCGTCGATGACGGCGCGGATGGCGTGCGACGACTCGGGCGCCGGGACCAGGCCCTCGCTGCGGGCAAACAGCACGGCCGCCTCAAAGACCGCGTTCTGCGGGTAGGCGGCGGCCTCCAGCAGTCCGAGCTTGTAGGCGTGGCTCACGGTGGGAGCCATGCCGTGGTAACGCAGGCCTCCGGCGTGGATTGACGGCGGCATGAAATCGCGGCCAAGCGTATACATCTTCATCAGCGGAGTCATGCCGGCGGTGTCGCCGGTATCGTAGCGCAGCTCGCCTTCGGTCAGCGTCGGGCAGGAGGAGGGTTCAACCGCAAGGATGCGGTAGGCCTTGCCCTCGCAGAGCTTCTTGCGGATGAAGGGGAAGGCGATGCCGGCAAAGTTGCTGCCGCCGCCAGCGCAGCCGACCACAACGTCGGGTTCCTCGCCGGCTTCTTCCATCTGCTTGATGCATTCTTCGCCAATCACCGTCTGGTGCAGGCAGACGTGATTCAGCACGCTGCCGAGCGCATACTTGGTGCCGGGATTGGTCACCGTGTTCTCGATGGCTTCGCTGATGGCGATGCCGAGGCTGCCGGGACAGTTCGGGTTCTCAGCAAGCTGCTTGCGCCCGAACTCGGTCTGGTCGCTGGGGCTGGCATAGACCGTGGAGCCGTAGGTCTGCATCAGAAGGCGGCGATAGGGCTTCTGATTGAAGCTGACGCGGACCATCCAGACCTTGCACTCAAGTCCGAAGAGCTGGCAGGCAAGCGCGAGCGAACAGCCCCACTGGCCGGCGCCGGTCTCGGTGGCAAGGCGGGCGGTACCCGCAACCTTGTTGTAATAGGCCTGCGGAACCGCAGTGTTGGGCTTGTGGCTGCCCACCGGGCTGGAGCCTTCGTATTTGTAGTAAATGTGCGCCGGCGTGTTCAGCGCCTTCTCCAGGCGAACGGCGCGCAGCAGCGGCGTGGGACGCCAGAGCGCGTAGACGTCGCGCACTTCCTCGGGAATCTCGATGTAGCGCTCGGTGCTCATCTCCTGCGCGACCAGGTTTTCCGGAAAGACGGCGCTCATCTCGGCTGGCGTGATGGGCTGACGCGTGCCGGGATGAAGCGGGATATCCATGGGCTCGGGAAAATCCGCGGCAAGGTTATACCAATGAGTCGGAATCGAGGACTGCGGCAATGTGAAACGAGTCTGCATGATTGCGTAACCGTTCGATCTGTTGAGATTAGTTTCAGCCAGCCTAATTGAGCCATTCGGGCGAGTCAAGATTGCGGGTCTCCCCGCGCTGACCGGAGATTGTGCTTGACCCTGGAACTAAAGTGCGCGAGTATGAAACCTTCTAGGTAAAAAAGATGCCAGTCCCCGTCCAACCCGCAAAGGTCGCTGTAGTAGGTGTAGCTGTAGGTGTAGTAGGCCTAAGCGTAGGCCGCGTAGTAGCCCTGGCGGGGGAGAGTGCAGATTAAGTAAGCTTTAAGAATCTGAAAAGTCTCTGAAACCCACCGCCAGATAGCTGGAGGTGGGTTTTGTATTATGAAAACGAATTAATTTGATTTTATAAGGATGACCCTGATGAGGATGACAGGAGCACAAATTCTGTGGCGAAGCCTGGAGCTGGAAGGCGTCAAGCACGTGTTTGGCTATCCGGGAGGAACCATTCTTCCGGCCTACGATGCCTTGACCCAGAGCACGATTCATCACGTTCTGGTGAGGCATGAGCAGGGAGCCACGCATATGGCCGACGGCTATGCCCGCGCCACCGGACAGGTGGGAGTCGCGGTCGCAACTTCCGGTCCCGGAGCCACCAACATGGTTACCGGAATAGCAACGGCAATGATGGATTCTTCGCCCATCGTCTGTATCACCGGACAAGTGGGGAGCAAGATGCTTGGCTCCGATGCTTTCCAGGAGATCGACATTACCGGCGTAACCCTTCCCATCACCAAACACAACTACATCGTTACCCGACCCGAAGATATCGCCAAGACAATCCACGAGGCATTCTATGTAGCCCGTTCGGGGCGTCCCGGCCCGGTGCTGGTCGACATTACCCGGGATGCGCAGCAGGCCTCCTGCGAGTTTGAATGGGATGCCTCGGTGCCGAAGCTGCCCGGATTCCGGCCCGATATACAGCCCGAGCCCGCCACCTACGAAGAAGCCCTGAAGATGATTAACGGTTCCCGCCGCCCGGTGATCCTGGCCGGACACGGAATCCTGATTTCAGAAGCTTCGCAGCTGTTACGCGAGTTCGTGGAGCGGACCCATATTCCCGTGGCCATGACCCTGCTGGGTATCGGTTCATTCCCGGCCTCTCATCCGCTGAACCTTGGCATGATGGGAATGCACGGAGAGGCCTGGGTGAACAAGGCCATTCAGGAAGCCGATCTCCTGCTCGCCTTGGGCATGCGCTTCGATGACCGGGTCACCGGGGAACTGGCCAAGTATGCTCCGAAGGCAAAGAAGATCCATATCGAGATCGATCCAGCCGAGATCAACAAGCGCGTGAAGGTGGACGTTGCTCTGATCGGGGATCTGCGGGAAGTGCTGCCCAAGCTCCTGCCCAAAGTAACTCGCACCGACAGCAGCGAGTGGCTGGAGCGAATCTGGGAACTCAAAGGTGACTCCGCGGTGCGGGACATTCAGTCTCTGCCGGATGAGGGACACCTCTATGCCGCGCACGTGATCAACGACCTTTGGCACGAGACACAGGGCAGCGACACCATCGTGGTCTCCGACGTGGGCCAGCACCAGATGTGGGAGGCCCAGTACTACAAGCATGAGAGGCCGCGCTCGCTGGTTACCTCGGGCGGATTGGGCACCATGGGCTTTGCCCTGCCGGCCGCTATCGGCGCAAAAACCGCGCGCCCCGACGCGGAGGTCTGGGTTGTGGCGGGCGACGGCGGCTTCCAGATGACCATGCCGGAGCTGGCCACGATTATGCAGGAGAATCTGAAGATCAACATCGCCATCATTAACAACGGATTCCTCGGCATGGTGCGGCAGTGGCAGCAGTTCTTCTATGAGAGCAACTACCAGTCGACGCCGATGCTGAGCCCGGACTTTGTGAAGGTCGCCGAAGCCTACGGCATCCGGGCCATGGAAGTGACCACGCGTTCTCAGGTCGTCCCAACGGTCAAAGCCGCGCGCAGCCATGACGGTCCGGTTCTAATCAACTTCAGGGTCGAGCAGGAGGACGCCGTCTATCCGATGGTTGCCGCCGGCGCTGCTTTGCATGACATGATCCGGCGGCCAAGCCCGCTGGTGGAAACCGCGGAGGACGTGTAAACCATGCTGAATACCTTCGTTGTCTATGTTGAAAACAAGTCCGGCGCCCTGGCCAGGGTGGCCCTGCTGTTCCGCCGACGCGGCTACAACATCGAGTCGTTGACCGTGGGACGAACGGAAAAGCCCGATGTCTCGCGCATGACCATTACCGTGGAAGCCGATGCCGACCAGGCCCGGCGCATCGAAGCCAATATCTACAAACTGGTCAACGTGCTGCTGGTCGAAAACGTCTCGGCGGTGCCGGTCATCACGCGCGATCTGGCCATGATCAAGGTCGCGGCCCCGCAGGAAGTACGCTCACAGGTGCTGGAGCTGGCCAGCGTCTTCCGCGCACGCGTAGTCGATGTCGCGCTGTCGTCCATCACCATTGAAATCACCGGCGCCGAAGACAAAATCGACGGCCTGCTCGATGTCCTGCGCCCATTCGGTGTCCTCGAAATGGTACGCACCGGTATCGTCGCCATGAGACGCGGCGCCCGAACCAGCGAACCCAACAATGAACAAACTCCCGATTTCATTGTCGAATAGTAATCTAGAGTGCGCACTTAGCTGGCCAGCCGAGTGCGCACTCTGACCTCCTGGATTAAAAAGGCCGCCACTCGCAAACTGGCCAGATTATGTCTCTATATATTTCTCGACTCGGAAACGCACGCGGAACGACTCGAAGGAAAAAGAGTCGCCGAATACGCTGATGGATACCGACCCGCGTGGCCGTGTGGAGCGGGGGTGCTGTGAACCCGATTCACCAAGTTGGGCACCTTCCGTGGTCCTTTAGGCCGATCCGACTGGGGATCAGCACACCAGACCAATTGTCGAGTTAGGCACCCTGTTTTGAAATATCGGTTCGCAGTGGTGTTCCACTCCATCACAAACTTTGCAGGTCGGCACCGCTGTGAACAAGATGTTATGCGAGAGCGGCTTGTAGCGCAAGTCACACAACGCGAATTGTTGGCATTTCGCGTGCGCTGGAAAACAGTTTGAATCCCCCCAACTAAGGGTTTCCCACCCGGTGTTTCTCCCGCGCAATTCGACGCCACCTTTCGTGTTTTCTTTCGTACAAACTTCAAGCCACGGGTACCAACGTAACGCGAGAAACAGGACAATTCAGGAAACTTAAATCAATTCTTGTGGTGGCTGTTCTAACTGTCGGTTCCTTTACTGCCACAGCCAATGCTCAGCTGAGCACAATCCTGCACCCCGTTGGCTACGGAAACGGGGTCACGAAAGACGTGAATACAATTCCGGGTACAAGGACAGATCGCATGCCGTTGGGTAAGACGCGAAACATGGACGCGGGTTCCGCCTGTATGATCACGGCTCCCGTGATCGCCGCGACCCTGCCTGCCGTGAGGGCTGTAAAAAGGATCGGTAAGCTTACCGAGCCAACAACTTTCGCGAAGGACAATAACTCGGATCATGAACACGAACGCTACTGATAGAACATTATCGCCGCAGAATGGCCTGGACAAACCGCTCAGGCAAGACCGGAACGATTTGTCTTTCTGCGCAATTTTGCTCATGCACTCAGACTCAAAGCCTATTGCAAAAACCCGAACAGTCGTTTGGCGTTTCCGGAAAAGTACGCTTCTTTCGCCTCCAGATTGAGCGGCAATGCAAGCGCCGTCTCTACCGAATGGGTCCATCCGTCCGCGGACGAGCGAAACAAAACGCGGTCACGCCCTTGATGTTCCACGTACTCGCGTAGAGCGAAATTGGATTGCAACTCACGCGGGCACAGCAAAAAAGAAATTCGCGGAAAACGCTTCAGTATCTGCATTATACTGGCCGCCTCGGTTTCTGGTGGTGGAACCAGCACTAGGTCAAGTTCAGGAAAATCCGCAGCCACCACTTCTACTTGGGGACGGTGATTTACCCAACGTTCAGTGCTTGCAAATTCAATCACCATTGGCGAGCGCAGCTTGGCGCAAAGCCCGTAAAGCGGATACTTGCGGGCCGCATCCAACCCGGAGACACTGCACCCGGCCTGCGCATAACCGCCTACCAGCTTACCCGCAGTGATTGCCTTATCGATCCACCGCAAGCTATCGCCGATTCGCAGTGGGTCGTAGCACGCAAGCCCACGTAGCTCGTTTGGACTCCGCGCTACAATATCCACAACTTCCTGAGTCCGCCGCTCCGCGCAGTTCCAAACGTGAGGGCACTCTGAACACGCGCAGGGAGCTACGACAGCACCGCTGACGCCGCTCGCGCCGAGCAGTGAGGCAAGATTCTCACCGTAGGGAACACAATCCTCAAGCCGCTTAACGTTGCCCTTCTTCGGTACACAAAAAAAAGCATCAATCACGTCTGCTATGGCACACCCCCTCGTACGAAGGTTAAAGCGTAGAGCCAGTTAGTCTAGGATGCTGTGACAGCGGTCACCATTCTACGTTACCGTCCCCAAGGACAAGTGACGACCGCAGCAAGAAGCTTTTCAGATCGCGAAACGGAGGCGGGTCGAGGAGGGTAGACGGGGTTTTGGGTCTTCCGGGTCAGCTGCTTGGAAAGCGAGAGCAGGAGAACAATAGGCAAGTCCCCCGCTTGATCTGTATCACGCAGATGAAGCGGGAGAAAGATTGCCGTCTATTAGCGAGGAAGGGCGGGGAAGGGGACGCCATTCAGCTCCACTTTGCCCCCGCATGGCTTTCAAAGCACATTATCGCGATTAACGCGCTTATCTCCACTCTGGACCGTCCAAACTCTTCTGGCTAAATCCTCAGTGAACCATACGGGAGTCAAAAAGCCAATAAATCACTATTCTGCCAGATCGGTACGTACCACCTGCAAGCATCAACCCCTGCTTAGTGATTACC
>Ga0268360_1000527_pt1 | contig 60541 bp, 52 predicted proteins | sample BioMet11_FD_192465 | JGI IMG/M metagenome (GOLD analysis project Ga0268360, IMG submission 192465) | Sewage microbial communities from Oakland, California, United States - Biofuel 11 (Illumina Assembly) | ecosystem: Engineered > Wastewater > Sewage > Unclassified | place: USA: California... | reverse complement strand
TGGAGATGGCCGAGAGGGCGCCGATGGCCAAGAGGTCGTTGGCGCAGAAGAGGGCCGTGACGTCGGGACGGCGGGCCAGGAGCTCGTTCGCGGCGGCGGCGCCGGCCTCGGCGGACCAGCCCCCGCCGCCGCAGGCGAGACTATCCTCCGGCCCTTGGCCCCCGGAGCGCATCTCGTCGCGCCAGGCCTCGAATCGCACCCTGGCGGACTCGAGGTCCAAGGGACCGTTCACGATGCCGATGCGCCGGTGACCGAGGCTCCGCAGGTACTGCAGGGCCCGGCGCACCCCCGCGCCGATATCCATGGAGATGCAATCGATCCGCCCGTGCATGGCCGTCGGCCCGATGAGCGCCGCAGGCACTCCGGAGTCGGCGACCGAGTCCAGGAAGGTCTCGTCGCAGGCCTCCTCGATGACCACCCCGTCGACCTTGTCCAGGAAGCCCCGGAACGCCCCGACCTCGTCGGCGTTTCGGTCGTCCAGATACGCGAAGAGCATGTGCCGGCCCGAGCGGACGGTCTCCTCCTCGACGCCGGCGAAGACATCGAAGTAGAAAGCTTCGGCGGAGATGGGCTTCCGGAGGCTGCGCTCCTTGCAGATCACGTAGCCGATGTTGCCCTTGGCCACCCGGCGGCTCGCCCCCTCGAGAGGCCCGAGCTTCTGCCTGACGAAGGTGCCCTGGCCGATGCGTCGGTCGAACATGCCCCTGGTTGTGAGCGCCTGGACAGCGTTGCGCACCGTGGTGCGGCTCACCTCCAACTTCAGGGACAAGTCGCGCTCGGAAGGTATCTTGGAACCTACCGGCCACTCGTCGGACTCGATCTTCCCCAGGATGAAATTCTCAACCTGGGTCTGCATCGATTCCTGGACATTGCGCTGAATGGTATCCAATGGTCTTTTATCTCCATCAATTAATTGCACTATCTAATACCATCTATGACCATGATAGCACTGAGATGCTGACTGTCAATATCAGAATCATTCGTCGAATTTTCAGTAAAGCTCGGTTAATCGACGCCTCACCTACGCCCATGTAGGCGGAGTGGAATAATGGTATATATTGGTATTATTGTTAGGGGATGGAACCAGGTCAGTCAGTCTGGCTTCCGTCCAGGGCCGAAGACTTTGTCCAAGGCGGCGACAATCGACCTGAAGCGCTCGGGTATCGGGGCCCGGAAGAGGGAAGCTTCGGCCTTTCCGGGGAGCACAATCTTCAACCGGTAGGCGTGGAGCATGAGGGTGGCTCCGGGGAAGCGGGAGTCCGGGCGGCCGTAGATCGGATCCCCCAGGATGGGGGCGCCGAGGTTCGCCATGTGCACCCGGAGCTGGTGGGTTCGGCCGGTCCTCGGCCTCAGGGACACGAGGGTATAGACCTCCCCGGCCTTCGGCGAACGACCGCTCGCCCCAGGAGAGAAAGGCGGGGCGGGTGGGGCGCCGCCGGCTCGCCAGGTAGCGATGACCCGGTACTCGGTGACCGCGGCCTTGCCCCCCTCGGCCACCGAGGCGAAGCGTTTGCGGTCCCCGCGGTCTCGCCCCAGCCGATCGGAGACGCGGCCCTCGGGGGGGATAGCCGAGCCGCGGAGCACCGCGAGGTACTCCTTCCTCGTACTCCGCTCCTTGAACTGCTCGGCCAGGAAGACCTGGGCATCCAGGTCCTTGGCAGCGACGATGACCCCGGACGTGTCCTTGTCCAGGCGATGGACGATGCCGCCGCGAGTCGCCGGACTCCGGGAGGCGGAGCCCGGCTCCGCGCGCTGCTTCGCGTCCCGGAGGGCGAGGAAGAGGACCGCGTTGGCCAAGGTGCCCCGCCGGTTCCCTGCGCCGGGGTGGGTGACCATGCCCTGGGCCTTGTCCACGACGACGACCCGATCGTCCTCGTAGAGGATCGAGAGGGGCAAGTCCTCCGCGAGCGCCGCGGGCGCCGATTCTTCGACCCAGGAGACTTCGACCGCGTCGCCTTCCTTGAGGGGGCGCGAGAACTTTGCCTCGACCCCGTTGACCCGGATGACCGCCGCGCGGGCTTTGATCTGGGAGCGGCTCAGGACCCCCGAAACCTCGGCTACAAAGGCATCGGCCCTAGAGGCGCCTCCGGGGCCGACCACGGACTTCCAGAGCCTCGGATCGCGATCCGGAGGAGGGGAAAGAGCCTCGGTCCCGGTCGAAGGGACCGGGGCATGGGCTTGCTCGCCGCGAACCCGGCTCTTCTTCTTCATACCTACGGTATAGCACGGATTCCCCGCCGAGGCCGAGCCGCGGAGATGGGGCGGCCGGACCGCCGGATTCTCCTTCCCCAGCTCCCAGTAGAGTATTATATTTTATATATAGGATATTCAATATATAGAATGTCCGAAGGAGATCCCTATGTCGTTCACCGTCCCTGACTTACGATATCCCTTCGAGTCCCTCGAGCCTCACATCGACGCCGAGACCATGAGGATCCACCACGACAAGCACCACGGGGCCTACGTCGCCAACCTCAACAAGGCGGTGGACGGAACCGAGTACGCATCCTGGTCCATCGAGGCCCTGGTCAAGGACTGGGCCAAGCTCCCAGAGAGCATCAGGACCGCGGTCCGAAACAACGCGGGAGGCCACTACAACCACAGCCTGCTCTGGGAGACCATCGGCCCGGAGGCTGGGGGAAAGCCTGGCGGCGCGCTGGGCACCGCCATCGACAAGGACCTGGGAGGTTTCGAAGCCTTCAAGTCCGAGCTCGTGAAATCGGCCCTGGGGCGCTTCGGGTCGGGCTGGGCCTGGCTCTCCATCGGTCCCGGCAAGAAGCTCCTGGTGGAGTCGACGCCCAACCAGGACAGCCCCCTGACCGAAGGCCGATTTCCCCTCTTCGGAATCGACGTGTGGGAGCACGCGTACTACCTGAAGTACCAGAATCGACGGGCCGACTACCTCGAGGCTTTCTTCAACGTGATCGATTGGAAGGAGGTGTCGAAGCGCTTCGAAAAAGGGAATGGTTAACGTAGTAAATGCCGACGTTCGCGTGGCCACGTATTTGTATTAATACGCGAGCGTCGGCTTTTGGGGGCAGAGGGAGAGATAGGTCCGCCATGCCCTCGATAGGGCAAGAGGAATATCTAATTACGACACAAATGGTTGTTTAAATTGTTCCATTGCCGCCTCGCTCAGGAGAAAGCTTGGCATCCGATTTGCTCCATCAGAAGAGCGGCTTATTTAGCCACTTCCTGGTAGTAAGAAAGGAGCAAAAATGTCGCCAACTCCCGTGCTGAGCGGAGGCAACACCGCTTGGGTGATCGTTGCGACCGCCTTGGTCATGTTCATGACTGTCCCGGCCCTGGGACTCTTCTACGGCGGCCTCGTGCGGAAGAAGAACGTCCTCTCGGTCCTCATGCAGTGCTTCATCTCCCTGGCGCTGGTCTCCCTAATCTGGGTGACCTACGGCTACAGCCTCGCCTTCTCCGACGGCGAGCTGATCCCGGGGATCCTCGGGGACTTCAAGTGGGCTTTCCTAAAGGGCATCACCCCGGACCAGCTGTCGCCCTACTACATCTCGGACCCGACGGGGCGCATCCCCCACCTCAGCTTCGTGATGTTCCAGTGCATGTTCGCCGTGATCACCCCCGCCCTCATCGTCGGGGCCTTCGCCGAGCGCATGAAGTTCTCCTCCTTCCTCGTCTTCACGGCCCTGTGGGAGACCTTCATCTACTGCCCGATGGCCCACATGGTCTGGTCCTCCGGCGGCTGGCTCCTCAAGATGGGGGTCCTCGACTTCGCAGGCGGGACCGTCGTCCACATCAACGCGGGCTTCGCGGCCCTGGCGGCGGCCCTGGCGATCGGCAGGCGGGACCACCTGAAGCCCCTGCCGCCCCACAACCTCCCCTACACCCTGGTCGGCGCGGCGATGCTCTGGTTCGGCTGGTTCGGATTCAACGCGGGATCGGCCCTAGCGGCCGATGGCATCGCGGCCAGCGCTTTCATGGCTACGAACGTCGCGGCGGCGGCGGCGGCCCTCGTCTGGCCCGTCCTGGACAAGCTGGTCAACAAGCGGTCCACGATCCTCGGGACGGCCACCGGGGCGGTGGTGGGCCTCGTCGCGGTGACGCCGGCGGCGGGATTCGTGAATGCCGGCGGGGCCATGCTCATCGGCGCCATCGCCAGCGCCGTCTGCTTCGTCATGGTCACCTTCGTCAAGGAGCGCTTCGGCTACGACGACGCCCTGGACGCCTTCGGCTGCCACGGGATGGGCGGCCTCGTGGGGGCCGTCCTCACCGGAGTCTTCGCCGACCCCGAGGTGTGGAAGGCCTTCGGGGGGACCTACGCCGGGGCCCTCCACGGCAACCCGAGGCAGCTCTGGCTCCAGCTCCTGGGTTCGGGAGTGAGCATAGCCTTCGCCCTCGTCGGGACCTTCCTCGTCCTCAAGCTGGTCGACGCATTCCTGGGCCTCAGGGTAGACGCCAAGGAGGAGGCGATAGGCCTCGACATCTCCCAGCACCACGAGCGGGCCTACACGGTCCTGGACTGAGGAGGTCGGCATGAAGATGATAGTGGCGATCATCCAGCCCTACAGGCTCGAAGAGGTGAAGGAAGCGCTCTACGAGGCCGACGTGAACCTGATCACCGTCTCCGAGGTCCTCGGCCACGGGCGCCAGGGAGGGCAGATCGAGGTCTACCGGAGCAGCAAGGAGACGGGGAACCTCCTGCGGAAGCTGCGCCTGGAAATCGCGGTGAACGAGGACTTCGTGGAGCCGACGATCCAGGCGATCCTCAAGGGCGCGCGCACCGGGGAGCTCGGCGACGGGAAGATATTCGTCTACGACATCGCCGAGGTCGTGCGCATCCGCACCGGCGAGCGCGGCGGCGAGGCGATAGGCTAGGCGACAGAGGTCGGCCGCCCATCGGGATGCTCTACTCCGCGTCGGCCGCGACAGCGTCCCCCGGCGCCTCGGGGGTGGAGCCGACGGCGTCCCTACCTCGCACCCAGTAGTCCCCGCGGCCGGGCCTCGTGGGGCTCCCGTAGTACTCGACGTTCCAAAGGAAGAGGCCGCGGGCCGGGGCCGTGGGGCCGGCCAGGGACCGATCCCGGGCCCCGAGGGCCGCGGACATGAGGGCCGCGCAGCGGGCCGGGGCCTCGGCGCGACGCGCTCCGCCCTCGGCTTCGGCGGCCGCCAGGGACTCGTAGTGGAGCATCGAGCCGACGAGGGATCGCACCATGCGCCAGAGGAATGCGTTGGCCGCCACCTGGTAGACGAGCATGTCCCCCTCCCAGCGGAAGGCCGACTCGTGCACGAAGCGGGAGCGGCTCGGCGAGGCGTCCTTGGCCGAGGCGAAGGTCGTGAAGTCGGTCTCGCCGAGGATCAGGGCCGCTGCCGCGTTGAGGGACGCCAGGTCCGGCCGGCGGAAGAGCTGGTGGGCGTAGCGCAGGCGCACCGGGTCCGCGGCGCGCGAGCACAGGACGAAGTAGCGGTACCGCCTGAGCCGGGCGTCATAGCGGGAGTGGAAATCGAAGTCGGCCTCCTCGGAGGAGAGGATCCGGAGGTCCCGCGGCAGGAGCTTGTTGAGGGCCGGCAGGAAGCGCCGGGCGTCGATGCCGGCTATGTCGGTGTAGAAATTCGCCACCTGCCCCATGGCGTGGACCCCGGCGTCGGTCCTCCCGGCGGCGAGGACGGGCACCGGGTGGCCGTGCATGCGCGCCAGCGCGCCCTCGAGCTCCCCCTGGGCGGAACGCGCGTCGCCCTGGCGCTGCCAGCCGGCGAAGTCCGTCCCGTCGTAGGAGAGCACGAGCCTGACGTTACGCCTGGTCGGCATCCTCTTCATCTTCCTGGTGCAGCTCCCTCTTGAGCTCCTCGTAGAGGTCCCGGACCTTGTCGACCATGGGGCCGGGCTTGGACTTGCTCTTGCGGCCGATGCCGAACATCTTGGCTATGGTCCGCTTGCAGGAGTCGAGGTACTCGAGCCGCTTGGCCTCGTCCTCCTTGGGCCCGTAGCGCAGCTCCAGGACCGTGGAGAGGTAGAGGACCCCCTCGAATCCGTAGTTCTTGTCGGTGTCCGGGCCGAGCCACTTCACCGTGGTCAGCTGCTCCTTGCCCGTCTGCTCGAGCTCCACGGCGAGGCGGTAGAGGAAGCGGGCCTTGGAGTAGAAGACCCGGGCCGCGTAGGCGAAGTTCTCTCCAGGCCGCTTCTGGTCGAGGTACTTGCAGAGCCAGGCGGCCCGCAGGGCGGAGATGCCCTGCTTGATCGTCGGGCTCAGTTCCTTGCCCAGCCGGTCGTAGGAGAGCATGGCGAGGTAGTAGGAGGCGGCCCCTTCCAGGAGCCCTCGGGGCGACGAGAAGTCGGCCCCAGTGAAGAGCCGCTGGGCCGCCTCGACCCGGGCGGCGGTCCCGTCCTTGAGCTCCTCCCTGGCCTTGTTCGGTATGCCCAGGAAATCGGCCTTGAAGGCGGAGTACCAGCAGGAGGGGCAGACCGTGAGCTCGTAGACGAGGGGGTAGACCTCGCCGTAGCTGTGCATGGGGATGTAGGTCCGGTGCAGCTCCTCGGTGAGGTCCCCCGCGTTCACGCGGCCCGAGAAGAGTTCCTCCCGGTTGAAGGGGGCCTCGCAGACCGGGCAGACGATGGGCTCTTTGGAGAAGAAGGTGACCTTCTTCTCCTTGTCGGAATCGGGCTTCTGCGCGTACCTGACCATGCTCTCACCCCTCGATTACCGCGACCGCCACGGCGTTGTCGCTCTCGTGCGTAAGGGATACGTGCACCCGCGAGCCGCCGAAGGCCGTGAAGCGCGCGAGGGCGGTTCCGTGCAGGACTATCTCGGGCCGGCCGTTCCGGTCGTTGACCACCTGGATATCCCCGAGGCGCATGCCCGCGAGGCCTGTGCCCAGGGCCTTGCCGAAGGCCTCCTTGGCCGCGAAGCGCGCCGCGAGGGAGAGGCAGGCGCCGCTGCCCCGGGCGCGGGCGTCGGAGATCTCGTCGGGGTGGAAGTATCTCTCGACGAGGCCGGGCACCGAATCCCAGTGCCGTATCCGCCCGACGTGGACTATGTCGATGCCCAGGCCGAGGATCATCTCGCCCCCGGAGCGACGGCGCCGGACGAGGCCAGGGTGAGCTTGACTTCCTGGGGCTCGAAGCGCTCGATCGTGAAGCCGTCGGGCGCCCGGGAGCGCACCTTGACGGTGTAGTCTCCCGGCTTTCGACAGTCCGAGAGGTCCACGTAGAGGATGCCCTGGGGCGGGACGAAGCCCGCGATGTCCGTGGTCGAGCTGCGGACCCGGACGCGGCCAAGGGGGAGGGGCGCGGCCAAGGCGAGGTCCTGGGGCGAGCCCTGGGCGGCGATGGGCACCGAGTCGAAGTCCTTGATGGCGAGGGAGCGCTGCACCACGGCCCGGAACTCGATGCTCTCCGGGCCCGAGATGGAGACGAGGTTGTCCTTGCGCACGATGCGGGTCTTGACGATGAAGTCGGAGTTGCGGCCCGACAGCTCGATGAAATCGGTCTGGACGTCGTCCACCTTCGAGACCGCGCCGGAGGGTCCGGAGATGTCCACCTCGGAGGGCGAGAGCTCGAAGGAGAGGAGCTCGTAGCCCGGCTCGAGGAAGCCCTTGAAGGAGGGGGTGACCGACACGGTGCGCGTTATGCGCTTCTCCATGGCGACGACGATGTCCGAGGGGTCGGACCGGATCTCCAGGGGGTCCACGCCCAGGGCCGAGCCCTTGCGCTCGATCTGGACCGGCGCGCGGTACCTGCCCTCGGCGCGGTAGCTCGAGAGGTCGAGGCTCGCCTTGACGTCGTCCTCCTGGATGGCGAAGATGGCGTTGGACTCGCCCCGGAGATGGATGCGCACCGAGCGGGGATACTGGCTCGCGGCCACGTAGTCGTCGTTCATGGACACCGAGAGGGGCACCGAGATGTAGCGGTCCTCCAGGCGGTTGAGCCGATAGAAGGAGAATAGGAGGAGGGCGCCGGCGATGGAGAGGACCTTGGCCGGCCAGTTGGCGAAGAGCTTCTTCGCGAATCCGCTACTCGGCAACGGGCGCCTCCTCGGCCTCGTCGGCCCCGGCGGTCGGGAATTCCAAGAGCTCCTCCAGGCGGCGCCTGACCTGCTCGGGGGAGAGGCCGTAGTAGAGCTTGGACTCGTAGGCCAGGGACAGGGCCCCGGTCTCCTCGGAGACGACGAGGACCACCGCGTCGGCCTCCTCCGAGAGGCCCAGGGCGGCGCGGTGCCTGGTGCCGAAGCTCTTGCGTATGTCCTGCTGCTCCGAGAGGGGGAGGAAGCAGCCGGCGGCCGCCACCCTGCCGTCCTGGACCACGAGGGCGCCGTCGTGGAGGGGCGTGTCGTAGCTGAAGATCGTGACGATGAGGCTCGACGAGAGGAGGCTGTCGAGCCTCGTGCCGGTGTCTACGATGTTCTTGAGCCCCACGTTCCGGGCGAACACGATGAGGGCGCCGCGCCGGATCGAGCTGAGCATCTCCGCAGCGTTGATCACCGCCTCGATCTGGGTCACCCGGGGCCTGGCCGCCCCACGGAAGATAGAGCCCTGGCCGAGGCGCATGAATATCTTTCGCAGCTCGGGCTGGAAGACGATCGCCAAGGCGATGACGAGGCCGGGGGCCAGGACGTTGAGGATCCAAGTCACCGTGGCGAGCTGGAGGAAGTACGCGACGGCGTAGAAGGCCACGAGGATGAGGGCGCCCTTGACCAGCTGGATGGCCTGCGTCTTCACCATCACCTCGTAGACCTTGTAGATGAGGTAGGCGAGGAGGAGCACGTCGAGGGCGGGCCTCACGAAGGAGGCGAAGAACTGCCCGACCGCCGCGGCGTTCATGCGGCCCCCCGGGCGGCGCCGGCTTTCGCGGCCGCGAAAGCGGCGAGGGCGTCCACGGTGGCGGCCACGTCGTGGACCCGGAAGATCCGCGCCCCGGCGGCGTAGGCCGCGCAGGACGCCCCGAGACTCCCGGCGAGGCGACCCTCGACCGCCCGCCCGGTGATAGTCCCGACGAAGGACTTGCGCGAGAGGCCCACGAGGACCGGGTACCCGAGAGCGGCGACGAGGCCGAGCCGGGCGAGGAGGTCGAGGTTGTCCTCGTCCCGTTTGCCGAAGCCAATGCCCGGATCGAGGACGATGCCTTCCCGGGGGATGCCGGCGGCGAGGGCCCGCCCCGCGGCAGCCTCCAGGTAGGAGGCGACCTCGGCCGCGCAGTCGGCGTAGGCGGGCGCCTCCTGCATGGTCCTGGGCTCGCCCCTCATGTGCATGAGGACGACCGCGGCCCCGGCCCGGGCCGCGACCGCGGCCATCCCCGGGTCCCCGAGGGCGGAGACATCGTTCACCACGTCGGCCCCCGCGGCGATGGCCGCGGCGGCCACGGCGGCCTTGCGGGTATCGACCGAGATCGGCACCGCCGAGCGGGCGCGGATCGCCTCCACCGCCGGGACCACCCTGTCGAGCTCCTCGGCCTCCCCCACCGCCTCGGCGCCCGGCCTCGTGGACTCGCCGCCCACGTCGACGATCCCGGCGCCCTGGGCCACCATGGCCAAGGCGGCCTCGACGGCGGCTGACGGTCCCCGGGCCCTGGAGGCCTGGAAGAAGGAGTCGGGGGTGGCGTTGACGATGCCCATGACAACCGGAGCCGCCCCGAGGGAGAGGCGCCTGCCCCGCGGCAGGGCCAGGTATCCGTCGACGTTCATTCGCAGCCCTCCACGGAGTGGAAGAGGTAGATGCGGCGGCCGTCGTCTATCGACTCGGCGGCCCTCACCCTGTCGGCGATGCCGGCGGAGTCGAGGCCGGCCCGGGCCAGGAGTTCCCCGCGGGAGGCCTGGGCGAAGGGCTTGGCCGGGAAGCCCGCCGCGGAGGCGGATACCCGGGGGAGCCTGGAGGCGATGAGCGCCGAGAGGTATTCGCCGATGCCGCCGCGCTCCACCCCGTCCTCCACGACGAGGACGCGCCGATAGGGAGTGACGGCCTCGAGGAAGGCATCTTCGGCTAGGGGAGAGACGAAGCGCAGGGAGTAAACGTCGGCCCCGCCCACTGAGCGGAGCGGCCCGCCGGCGGCCGAGCCGGGAGGGCAGGCGGCCTCGCCGTTCAGCTCGTCCGCGGCGGCGACGGCGGCGACGACGAGGCCGCCCACGGCCACGACGAGGGTCTCGGCCCCGGAGCGGCGGACGAAGACCCCCCGGCCGGGGACCACCGGCTCGGAGTAGGCTTCCTCCTCGCAGGGGCACTGGGCCTTCGGGTAGCGGACGACGGCGGGCCTGCGGGAATCGATGGCCCACTCGAGGAGGAGGTCGAGCTCTGCGGCGCTGGCCGGAGCGAGGATCGCGAGGTTGGGGAGGGACCGGAAGAGGGCTATGTCGTAGATCCCCTGATGGGTCTCTCCGTCCTCCCCCACGGCGCCGGCTCGGTCCAGGGCTATGACCACGGGCGTGGACGGGATGGCGACATCGTGGATGACCTGGTCGACCGCCCTCTGGACGAAGGTGGAGTAGAGGGCGACCACCGGCCTGAGGCCCTCGGAGGCGAGGCCCGCCGCGAAAGTGACGGCGTGCTCCTCGGCGATGCCCACGTCGTAGAGCCGCCCGGGGCAGGCTACCTTAAAGGCCTCGAGGCCCACCCCGGCGGTCATCGAGGCGCTCACCGCAGCCAGGCGGTCGTCGAAGCGGCCGCGCCGCGCCATGAACTCGGAGAAGGCCATGGTGTAGGTGTACGGGTCGGGCGCCGACTCCTCCTCGACGCACTTCGTGGGGGCGACGCCGTGGTAGCGGCTCGGGTCCTTCTCGGCCAGGCCGTAGCCCTTGCCCTTCCGGGTTATCACGTGGACCACCACCGGCTTCCCGAGGACTTTCACCTCCCGGAAGACGTTGACCATGGCCTGGATGTTGTGCCCGTCTATGGGCCCCGCGTACTCGAAGCCGAGGTCGGAGAATAGGTTCTCCTTGAAAAGCAAGGCCTTGACGGCCCGCTTCCCCCGGACCATGCGCTCGTACAGGAAGCTCCCGCAGAGGGGTATCCCCTTCACGACCCGGTCGATCCGGGACCGGATCCCCTGGTACCTGGCGGTGGCCGAGAGCCGGGAGAGGTAGCTCGACAGGGCGCCCACGCTCGGGGCGATGGACATCTTGTTGTCGTTGAGCACGACCACGAGGGGGAGGCCAAGCTGACCCGCGTGGCTCAAGGCCTCGAAGGCCATGCCCCCGGTCAGGGCCCCGTCCCCGATGACCGCGATCGCCAGTCCCCGGCCCTCGGCCTCGGCGCCGAGGACCCTACGAGCCTCCAGGATGCCCAGGGCGACCGAGATGGACGTGGATGCGTGGCCGGTACCGAAGGCATCGTGGACACTCTCCGAGCGCTTCGGGAAGCCGGAGATCCCGCCGGAGCGGCGTATCGACTCGAATTCCGCCCGGCGCCCGGTGAGGATCTTGTGGGCGTAGCACTGGTGCCCCACGTCCCACACGATGGAGTCCCGGGGCGAATCGAAGACCTTGTGAAGCGCGAGGGTGAGCTCTACGACCCCGAGGTTGGAGGCGAGGTGCCCTCCGTTCCTGCCGACGACGGCGATGATCCGCTCGCGGATCTCCGCCGCCAGGAGCTTGAGTTCCGCGAGGTCGAGCTTCTTGAGATCCCTCGGGGAATCGATGGAATCCAGGATTGCCACGGAGTGTACGATACCACAGCGGGGCCCCTCTTTGCTACGCTCGCCGACGGGCGGCAACGCCCGGAGGGGGTGAGGGAGGCCTTGCCTCGCCAGGCCATCCGAGGGCAGGATCATGGATCATGACCGGCCTAGAGCTTTTGAGCCTCGACCTGCATTCCCCCCTCGACTTCCGAGGCATCGAGAACCCGCCCCTGACCGGGGCCCCGCTCTCCGGGACCCTCCTGGTGCCCGGCGGGGAGATAGTCGAGGTCCGCCTCGGCGGCGATATGTCCGAGGGGGAGGAGGAGATATTCCTCTTCGACGAGGACAGCGTAGTCGAATTCGACCCGGACGACGGCCCGAGGCTCCGCCGGCCGCTTCCCGGTCCCCGCTTCTACGGCAGGCGGTCCGGGGCGATCAGGAGCCTCCAGGGCACCGATCTCCCGGCGGCGATGCTCGAGGCGGGAGGCTACGCGTTCCTGCAGTGGCGTCCGAAGGACGAGGCGGAGCTGGCCGATGGCATGGAGTGGTTCGCCAGGGAATGCTGGTGGGAGAGATCCGCCGCCCTCGGTCCCTATATCCTGAGGCGCGTCCGGGAAGACGGGAGGCTCGCGACCCAGATCCTGCGCCGCCTGCCTAGCTGACAGCCGGAGCGGAGAGCCCCTAGCGGGGCCTGCTACAGGGCGTTTTCTGCGGGGCTCGAGGACGAGGCCCTGGCGGCTCCCTTGGCGCGCTTGTTGTCGTACATCCGCTGGTCCGCGAGCTCGAGGAGCATGTCGATGCACCGCTGGGGGCTCATCTTCTCGGACCAGCCGCCCTTCCCGATCTCGTTGGTCGAGGCGATGCCCCAGGAGAGCCTGGGGATGTAGCCCGAGCGCCACTGGGCTGAGGCCAGCTCGGCGTTGACCCGGTCCATGATCCCGGAGACCAGCCCGCCCGGGCAGTCGGGGAACAGGATGAGGAACTCATCGCCGCCGATCCTGCCGACGGTGTCGGAGGAGCGGACCGCCCGCACCAGGGCCGAACTCGCGCTGCAGATATAGCGGTCCCCGGCGGCGTGGCCGAAGGCGTCGTTCACGAGCTTGAGCCCGTCCAGGTCGGCGAGGCAGATGGTGAGGGGGGAGCCGGAGCGCCTGGATTGGCCGAGGTGCTTCTCCAGGATGATGAGGGCGGTGCGGCGATTCACCGTGCCGGTGAGGGGGTCGGTGGAGGCTAGCTGCCTGAGGTCGGACTCGGCCCGCTTCAGGCCGACGAGGTGGGCGACGATCCGCGCCAGGATGACGAAGATCTCGCGTTTCTCTAGGCTGAAGCCCCGATGGAGGAGGAGATCGTCGGCGCCGATCTCGCCGATGAGGGAGTGGCCATCCCAGAGGGGGGCGACGATCTTGTTGGCCCTTCCCAGCTCTCGGTCCTCGTCGCGGCAGGGGACGTTCTCCTGGAAGACGTAGGGTAGCCGCCCCTCGCCGAAGGACTCGGGGAAATCACCGGTTTTTCGCTCCTGCCGCCAGGAGCCCTCGTCCCGCATCTCCCCGAACTCGTCGGTGCCCCAGGTGCCCTGCTTCCATTTGGGGCTCTTCTGGTCTATCAGCCACACGCCCAGGCGATCGAAGTCGAGCTTCGCCCGACCGAGGCGCACGGCCTCCCGACAGAGCTCGTTAGGATCCGGGCAGAGAGAAAGCTCGAAGGAAATTTCATGGAGGGCCCGAAGATCGTCCTCGTGGGATTTCCGGGAGGAGAGAGATTCCGGTTTCGCGACGACGGCGAGGGCATCCTTGCCGTTCCACTGGCCCCGTACGAGGTCGACGCTCGAGTCGCAGTCCAGGACCTCGCCACTCCCGAGGTCGAGCACCGCTAATCTATGATCGCAATCGGATAACGCGGGCAAACTTTCTCCATAATGGGACATTTTTTTCATCGGGCCAGGATAACCTTCTATCTCGAAACAATAAAGAGGATCGGGGATAAAAAACCGTTTAATTTTCCTGCTCCACCAACGGTGAATGCCGGTTCACCACCTTCAGCCGATCGCATTTTCCCGAGAGGCAACGCGGCGGTCGCCCTCGGGCGCCGAGGCCGACGCCGACGTAAAGAATCCCGGCGCTCGCTGGCACTAGCCCGGGGCTGGCGGGACGCGCCATCTTGGGATCCCGAGACGCGACGATGGGGGGAAAGCCACCCCGCGACTGAAATAATTTATTATAGCCTATCGAAGCCGATCGCGCTATTATAGTCGCAAATTCGGGCTCCCCGGAGGGAGCGGAGATGAAAAAAATAGAACGCAAAGGCGGCCTGACGGCGAACGTCAGGTCGGGTAAAAGTCGTCCCCTGACATCGGCGGGCCGCGACGTAGAAGCCGCGAGAAACGCCTTCGCCCTCAAGATGGCGGCCCTCCACGACCTCTCCCTCGACCTGGTCCTCGCCGAGGATCAGGCTCAGCTCTGTCAACGAGCGGTGGAGCAGGGGAGGAGCATCCTAGGGATCGACCGGATCGGGATATGGTTCGCCGACCCCGAAGACCCGGCGGTGCTCTACGGCAGTTTCGGCGTGGACGAATCGGGGAATATCAGGGACGAGCGGGAAGCCCGCTACCGCCGGTCCGAGGAGGCGCTCCCGCCGGATTTCTACGAAGGCCGAGAGCCGGTCTACTACATGGGCCCCGGCCCCTGCTTCGACCATAAGCATGAGGTCGTCGGCTCGGGGGAGAAAGCCTTGGCCCTCATCTGGGATGGCCGAACGGTCATCGGCGAGATCTGGGTAGACAACCTCCTCTCCCAAAAGCCCATCGACGGCGGATCCCTCGAGCTCCTCGTCCGCTTCGCCAGGATAGTCGGCTATCTCACCAGCTTCAAGCGTGTCCAGGCGGAGCTCAAGGCGCTCTCGGAACCCGACGATCCATCCGGGATCGCCAACCGGCGAACGGTCCTCCTCGTGCTCGAGAAGCAGATCCACCTGGCCGCCCGACGGAACGAACGCCTGGCTACGATCTACTGCCGCCTCAAGGGATTGAGGGAGACGGGCGCCGAGGAGGGCCGCGAAGCCGTGAACCGATACCTCCAGGCCGTCGGCGCCGCCTTGACCGCCTCGGTCCGAGACTGCGACACCGTGGGGAGGATCGGGGCGGACAGCTTCCTCGTGGTGCTGCCGGACTGCGACGCGAAAGGCGCGGCGCTGATCGACGAGCGGATAGGCCGGACCCTGGCCAGGACGGAACTCCCCCGGAAGAGCCCCGGCGAGGGGGCCGAGGGGCTCACGGCGGTGGAGCCCCTCGGGGTCGCGCTGGCGAGGGGCATAGCCCTATCCGAAGAATTGCGGGATACCAGCTCCCCGGAGATCGCCCAGGCTCTGGTCGATCTGGCCCAGTCGAGGGGGGAAGGTTCAGGACCGCGCTGAGTTCCTCGAACCTTGTTGGGAAGCCTGGGGAGGTAAAAAAGGGGGACCCTTCGTGGAAGCGTCCCCCTCGGCGGCTCCCTATTCCAGGACGGCGTAGATGCGCCTGACCCCAGCGCTCGAAGACTGCTCCTTCTGGATGCGGAAATGTCCGAGCTGCCCCGTGTGCTCCACGTGGGGGCCGCCGCAGACTTCCTTGGAGAAGTCGCCGATCGTGTAGACCTTGACGTTATCCTCGTATTTCTCGCCGAAGAGCGCCCTGGCGCCCGAGGTCCTTGCCTCGTCGAGCTTCATGATCTGCATGGTCACCGGGAGATCCCGGGCGATCTGCTCGTTCACGATGGCCTCGACCTTCGCGAGCTCCTCCTTGGTCACGGGGGCGTCGTGGGAGAAATCGAAGCGCATGCGCTCCGTGGTGATGTTCGAGCCTTTCTGGGCGACGTGGGGGCCGAGGACGTTGACCAGCGCCTGCTGGAGGAGGTGGGTGGCGGTGTGGTACTTGGTCGAGGTCTCGGAGTGATCCGCGAGGCCGCCCTTGAAGAGCTGCTCCGAGCCGGCGCGGGAGAGCTCTTGGTGCTTCTTGAAGGCCTCGTCGTACTCCTCGCGATTCACCTTGAGGCCCTGCTCGGCGGCGAGCTCCTCGGTGAGCTCGATGGGGAAGCCGTAGGTGTCGTATAGCTTGAACGCGAGGCGGCCGGACATGATCCTCTGGGGATTCTTGAGGAGGTTCGGGAGCATCTTCTCGAACTCCTTCTCGCCCTTCTCGAGGGTCTCGAGGAACTTGGCCTCCTCCTTCGCGAGCTCGTCCATGATCCTCTGGCGGTTCTCCTCGAGCTCGGGGTAGGGACCTTTGAAGTTCTCGACGACCGCGGCGGCGGGCACCTCGAGGAAGGCGCCCTCCACGCCGAGTTTGCGGCCGTGGCGGACCGCGCGGCGGATGACCCGGCGGAGGACATAGCCGGCGCCGACGTTGGAGGGCATGACCGCCTTCGGGTCCCCGAGGATGAAGGTCGCGGTGCGGATGTGGTCGGCGATGATCCGCATGGAGCGGTCCTTCTGCTCGTCGCCGCCGTGGTACTTGTAGCCGCAGACCCCGGCGATCGCCTCGAGGGTCGGGCCGAAGGCCTCGGTGTCGTAGACCGACTTCTTGCCCTGGAGGATGCAGACCGTGCGCTCGAGGCCCATGCCGGTGTCGACGTTCTGGGCGGGGAGCTTGACGAGAGTCTTCTCGTCGACCCGGTTGAACTCCATGAAAACGTTGTTCCAGATCTCCATCCAGCTCTTAGGGTCGGTGCCTTTGTTGGATCCGGCGGGCGGGACGCCCTCCCCCACCCAGTAGAATATCTCGGTGTCGGGACCGCAGGGGCCCGTCGGGCCGGCCGCCCACCAGTTGTCGCTGGCCGGGAGGTAGGCGATCTTATCCTCGGGCATGCCCAGGCCCCGCCAGGCCGCGGCGGCGACCTCGTCCCGGGGCGCGTTCTCGTCACCCTTGAAACAGGTGACGGAGATCATCCTCGGGTCCAGGGCGAGCCACTTCGGGGAAGTGAGAAACTCGTAGGAGAAGCCGATGGATTCCTTCTTGAAGTAGTCCCCCAGGGACCAGTTGCCGAGCATCTCGAAGCAGGTGAGGTGGCTCTCGTCGCCCACCTCCTCGATATCGCCGGTGCGGATGCATTTCTGGTAGTCGGTGAGGCGCTTGCCCGCCGGGTGCGGCTCCCCGAGGAGGTAGGGCACGAGGGGGTGCATGCCGGCGGTGGTGAAGAGGACCGAGGGGTCGTTCTCGGGGATCAGGGACTTGCCGGAGATCTCGGCGTGGCCCTTGGAGACGAAGAAATCGATGTATTTCTTGCGCAGCTCGTGGATCGTGATCATGGCGGCGAGTGTAAATTGAAGATAGCAGTACGGTCAATCGGAGGGGAACCTGGGCAAACGACTCCGGCGGCCCGCGCCTAGGCCGCCCCGCCGGGACATCCGCAACCCGCGCCTCGTCAGTCCGACGCGGAGGCTACAACAGCCCCCCTCAGCAGGCCTTCGCGGCCGCGGGGTGGGAAACCGGCTCCTCCGACTCCTGGTCGGGATAGCGGTTCCGGATCTCCTCGATGCGGGGCAGGATCTCGAAGAAGGCCTGGACGACCTCGGGGTCGAACTTGGTGCCCGACATGGCCCGGATCTCCTCGTAGACCCTGGCAGGGTCCCAGGGCTCCTTGTACACCCGCTTGGACACCAGGGCGTCGAACACGTCGGCCACCGCCACGATCCGGCCGGCCAGGGGGATCTCCTCCCCCTTGAGCTTCCGCGCACCGCCGTCGGGCCCGCACTCCAGGGGCGAGGACACCGGATCCTCGGCCCAGATGTCCACCAGCCCCGGGTAGCCCGTGCCGTCCCAGTTCTCGTGGTGCCTCAGGGCGACTTCCCCCGACATGACGTCGACCTCGGACTGTGGGTCGACGAAGAGCCGCGCGCCGAAGCAGGTGTGGGCCTGCATGATCTTGTACTCCTCGGGGGTGAACCGGGCCGGCTTCTTGAGTATGAGGTCCGAGATGGCCACCTTGCCCACGTCGTGGAGCATCGCCGCCATCTTCAGGGTATCCTTAGACTTCTCCCGCTCCTTCTCCGGCATGCCCCGGTTGAAGGCCCAGCGGTCGTAGATCTCCGCGGCGTAGCCCGCCACGCGGTTCACGTGGGCACCGGTCTCCTTCGGGTCCCGCATCTCCGCCATGCGGTTCATCCGGAGGATGATGGCCCGCGTCATGAAGGCCCGCTCCAGGGCGTCCGTGGCGCTGGCGGCGAAGTGGGCGAAGATCTTCTCGTCCTCGGACGTGAAGGCCACGACCTCCCCCGCGTCGTTCATGGCGTTGAGGACCTGGATCACCCCGAGGAGGTTGTCCGAGGAGGTGATGAGGGGAAAGGCGAGAATCGACTTAGTCTTCCAGTTGTTCGCCTTGTCGAAGGAGGGGTTGAAGCCGTAGGGCTTGTCCTGCGGGATCGCGTAGGCGTCGTCGATCCGCACCGGCGTCCGGTTCTTGGCCGCGTAGCCCGCCACCCGGGAGTCGTCTATGGGCATCCGCAGGTTGCTGTAGGGGAGCTTCTGCCCGGGGGGCAGCCGCTGTTCGAGGGTGGCGTTCTGGCTGTACTTGAAGACCAGCTGATCGCCCTCGCGCACGTATATCGTCCCGGCATCGGCGTTGAACACTCTGCGCGCCTCGAGGAGGATTCGCTCGAGGAGAATGTCCGCGTCCTGGACCTTGCTGAGCTCCGAGTCTATTTGGAGGACTATATCTCGGTAATCCCGTTTCTTCGACGCCATCGGTTCTCCAGTATTAGTATCGGCAATACTCAGTGGGAGATGAACTATCGACACAGATAATTATACATCGCCACACTGCGCATTTTGGCGTTTTTAGCGATAATTCACACTTCTCAAAGCGGCGGGACCCATGCTCCCCGGTTGGGCGAGGAAGTCGATGCGAATACTCCGAAAATCGGGCTCAGGTTTCCTCGAAGCGACCTCGGGTCCGGTCCTTGCGCACCTTATCCCAGGCGAAAGTCCGGCCGTTCATCGCGATGAACACCCCTACCGGCAGGGTCTGGACGGCCATGAACGCCGTCCCAAAGTTGAAGAGAGCATCGGACCCAGCGATCTGGTAGGGCACCATGGCCCCGGTCAGGACGATGGTCTTGGCTAGGCCCGCCGGGCCGATGAGCCTGGCCGTCTCGGCCATGGTGTCGGTGCCGTGGGTGATGAGTACCCTATCTTCGGCGGCGCGGCGGCAGGCCTCCAGGACCGATCGCCGGTTCTCGTCCTGCATCTGCAGGCTGTCGATGAGCTGGTTCTGCTCTATGGACACCGGCACGGTCACCCGGGCCCGCTCCAGTATCTCCGGCAGGTGGCTCTCGGTGAACGTGAGCTCGCCGCGGATGGCATCGTAGGCTTTGTCGAAAGTTCCACCGGTCACGATGATTCGGATTGGCTTCGAGGTCATGGGGCCACTATGCCTGGCGCGCCCGACTTCGACAAGGGCGAGGCCCGGCGCCTTGAGCCCCCCGAACGACAGCCTAGGCTGGGAGACAATTTTCCGACTATACGGTCGGAAAGGAACTCGGGCTATTGACGCTTTTCGAGCTATCCGTAAAATGACCGTCTCATTCTGTCAACCGAAAAGGTAGTGCGAATTTTAATGATATACAAAGGAGTGAATCTATCGCATGAGACAATGTTTTACCGTGTCGCTCTGTATTTTTTGCCTAGTCGCATGTAGCATCTCCTTCGTTTCCTGCGAGCCGAACGACCGCGACAACCTCATCAACACCACTCTCGCCCAGGTCAACTCATTAGATGAAGAAGAATTAGCTGGATACGTCGAGAAGCTCAGCAAGGCCGACCCGATAGCGCAGTATTATAAGGATGAGAGGACCAAGACTGCGACCCTCGGCTTCTTCGCCACCATCACCCACTCCGAGAGCGTCGCCAAGGCGATCCTGGACAACGCCATCAAGTTCGAGGTCCCGCCGGCCCTCGCCTTCGCCCTGGCCCTCGAGGAGAGCGACTTCAGGATCGACGCCATCAACCGCAATGGAGGCTCGGTAGACCGGGGACTCTTCCAGCTCAACTCCAAATCCTACCCCGGCCTAACCCTCAAGGACTTCTACGACCCGGCCACCAACTCCCGCTACGGTGTTTCCCACCTCAAGGGCTGCCTCGACGACGCCGGGAACGAAGTCGCCGCCCTGGCCATGTACAACGCAGGCAATGGCAGAGTCGCCAGGGACGCCACTCCCCAGAGGACCCTCAACTATGTCTCCCGCATCCTCTCCTACAAGGCCAATATAGCCGGACTCTTCGCCGCCAAGGTCATGGCTCCCCAGCGCAACGACAGCTCCCCAGCGCCGGGAGTCGCCAGCCTCTTCGCCGAGAGCTTCTCCATGGGGCTCCTCTCCAACTCGACCTCCGGGAAGAACTGAAGGGGGGAGCCCATAGGCTCCGCGGCATGGAGCGACCGGCAGAAGGTCGCCGCGGGAGGCCGCTACCTCCGGCTGTTCCACTCGGGCCGGGAAAAACGCTCGGCCGCCAGCCTCCGGGCCTCCGCCTCCTCCTCGGGGCCGAGGGTCCCGGGTTCCAGCTCGGCGCCCCAGGCCGACGCGAAGCCCTTCTTCAGCGCCCAGGCGGCCTCGGAGTAGCCGACCTCGCGGCCCAGGAGGCTGTCGAGGCCGGCAACCCGGGACTTCACGTCCTCTACGAGCTTCCCCCGCAGCTTCTCCGCCGGGACTTTCAGGAGGGAGAACATGCGCTCGGGGTCGAGGCCGAGGAGGATGGTGCCGTGCTGGAGGAGGGTGCCGCCGCCCCGGCGGGTCTGGGCGTTGCCCGACACCTTCCTCCCGCCGGCGACGATGTCGTTGATCGGGGCGAACTCCGCCTCGACGCCGAGCTCGGACAGGCCGGCGAGGAGCCCCGCGCAGATCGACCGATAGGACTCGAGGATGTCCTCGGGGGCGAGCTCGTGGCCCCGGGGCAGCACGATCGAGTAGGTGATCTCGGCCTCGTGGAAGACCGCCCCGCCGCCGGTGAGACGGCGGACCGCGTCCACCCCGGCGGCGCGGCAGGCGCCCAGGTCGACTTCGTCCTCCAGGGACTGGAAGTAGCCCACGGTCACGCAGGGCGGGGCCCAGGCGTAGAGCCTCAGGGTAGGCGGCGAGGTGGCGTCCCCCACCGAGGCGATGAGGGCCTCGTCGATCCCCATGTTGAGCGCCCCGGGCAGGCCCCCGGGGCCCGAGTCAATGAGCCTCAGCTTCACGGGCGGTCTCCTCGAGCAAGGTCGCGATGTCCTGGGGCGAAGCGCCGTAGATCCGCAGCGGCGCGCGGGAGAAGAGGGCCAGGGCCGCCTCGCCCAGGCGGTCGGCCGGCGTGCCGGCGAGCTCTGCCTCAGCCGCCTCGAACCGCTCCTCGGGATGGGCGAAGAAATCCCCCCGGACCGAGGCGGACAGGACGGAGCCCGACTCCACCTCGACTTCGACCCGCAGGAGCTTGCCGCCCGGGACTTTGCGGTCGCAGCGCGCGATCATCCCCGGAAAGCCTCCCGGGCGTGGTAGCTCGTCCGGGCGAGGGGGGAGGAGACCACGGCCGAGAAGCCTCGGGCGCGCGCCTCCTCGGCGTATCCGGCGAACTCCGCAGGGTCGAGGTAGCGCGCCACCTCGACCTGGGCCTTGGTCGGCCTGAGGTACTGCCCGAGGACCAGGATGGAAGAGCCCGCCGCGCGGAGATCGTCCATGGCGCGGAGCACTTCGTCCCGCTCCTCCCCCAGGCCGAGCATGAGGCTCGATTTCACGAGGGGCCGCCCACCGTGGGAAGCGGCGTAGGCCGAGGCGAGGCCCAGGGTGCGGAGGCTAGCCCCGTAGGAGGCGCGGCGATCCCGCAGGCCCTGGAGCCGATCCACGGTTTCCAAGTTGTGGGCCAGGACGTCGCAGCCCGAGGCGAGGACGACCTCGATCTCCCCCTCCCGGTAGTCGGGCACCAGGAGCTCCACCCGGACCTGGCCGCCGGAGGGCGACTTCAGCTCCTTCAGCGCCCTGGCGCAGGCGGCGAAGTGGGCGGCCCCGCGGTCCGGGAGGTCGTCCCGGTCGACGCTGGTCACGACGGCGTAGGCGAGGCCGAGCCGGGAGACCGCCTCCGCGAGGGCCCGGGGCTCGTCGCCCTTGAGCGGCTGGCCCTCGGCGCGGTGGTCCACGGCGCAGAAGCGGCAGAACCGGGTGCAGGTTCCGCCGAGGACCATGAAGGTCGCGGTCCTCGCGCCCCAGCACTCCGCCTTGTTGGGGCAGCGGGCGGATTCGCAGACCGTGGCCAGGCCGCCTTGGGCCACGAGCCCGGCGACCTCCCGCGCCCCGGCGCCGGAGGGGATGCCGACCCTGAGCCAGGCGGGCTTCCGCGGGAGCGGGGCAGCCCCGGAGGTCTCGGCGCCGCTCACGAATCGCCCTTAGCTTCCCGCGCGGCCGCCTGCCTGCCTGGAGCCGCCGCCGACTTCCCGGCGCCGGCGGGACTTCGGGCCCGAGCCTTGGGCTCGCCGCTCTTGAGGAAGGAGGCGAGGAGGGCGGCGCCGTCCGAGAGGCTCGACACGTCCTCCTGGCCGAGGACGGCGATGCGGAAGATCGCCGCCTCGATGAGGGCGTAGAGCAGGTCCCCCGCGGCCTTCACGGAGAAGGCCGGGAAGTCCCCCTTCTTCTGGCCCTCGATGAGGATGACCGAGAGTATGTGGCGCATCCGTATGGTGCGGCGACGGACCCGCTCGTCGGGGTCCCCTCCGGCGGCCCGGATGTGGCTCAGGTAGTCGAGGATGACGGTGAGGAGGCGCTTGTTCTTCTCGCCGGCCTCGAGGATCTTGGCGAGCACTTCGGCCAGCTTGTCGGTGGAGCTCTTCTCGGGATCGGCGATGATGAGGCGGATCTCGCTCTCGATCTTCTCGGTGAAGAGCTTGATGCTGAAGGTGAATATCTCCCGCTTGTTCTTGAAATAGAGGTAGAGGATGGTGCGGGTGATGCCGCATCGCTCGGCTATCTTCTGGAAAGTGGTGTCCTCGTAGCCCTCGTCGACGAAGACATCGAGGGCTTTCTCCAAGATCTCGCGCTTGCGTTTTTCATGCTCGATCGTTATTGACAATTTCACCGCCTCCGTCTTTATGTTAGTATACCTTCAGGTCCGGGGACAGTGAAAGTATCGGCCAACCTTGTGCGTCGGTCGCGCCTCGAATACTATCGACTCGAGCCCAGCCCTCGGCCCGCGGGGGGATCGGGCGGGGAGGCATGGATGCGGTCTACGGATAAAGCCCTGGTCGCGAGGCTCGCCCTCCTCGAGGGCGGGAACTCCCCCCAAAAGGCGCCTTACGCGCCCGCGCCGGGGGACCGGATCATGGAGTTCCACGTCTCCCGGAGCGCCCGGGACGAGCTGGGCCTCGCCGGCAGCTTGTTCCGCACCACAGGCAACCTCATACTCCCCGACTTCCGCTCCGCCCGGGACCTCGCCAGGCGCATAAACGAGCGGATCGACGCGGCCCTCCTCCCCGAACGGGCGATCAGGGCGGGCAGGCTCAACGCCATGGCCCTCATCGACGAGATACTCCACGTCGTGGCCCGGCTCTTCAGGGAGAAGGCCGAGCCAAGGGCCTTCGCCGAGGCCCTCGAGGCCCTCGAGGCGGGCCTGGGGGAAAAGGCCTTGGACAGCCTCCTCCTGGCCTTCGTGGACCGCTTCCCGCCGGTCTCGGTGTACGAGGGGAAGGAGAGCCCGGCGGCCTGGCTCGCCGGGACTTCCGCGGGCGCCGGTTCCCCGGGGGCGAGGGGCGCGCCGAACCGGGAGCTCGCGGTCGAGGAGCTCCTCCTCCTCAGGCTGGCCAACGAGAACCCGGCCTTCGGTCCCTTCCGCTTCCTCTTCGACGAGGCTGCCCTGGCGGTCCCCGGGTCGCAGGAAGCCTCGGCCTATGCGGCGGCGGTCGCGATCCTCGGCGAGCGTTTCGCGGCCATGCCCAAGTTCGGCCCCGACGACCAGGACCTACTCACCATGCTGAGGAGCCCCGCGAAGGACTCGCCTTACTCCCTGCCGGGGCAGCTGGACTACATCCGCCGCCGGTGGGGCCTCCTCCTGGGGGACGTCCTGCTCCGGCTCCTCGGTTCCCTCGACCTCATCAGGGAGGAGGAAAAACCCCGCTTCCCCGGCCCCGGCCCGACGCGGGCCTACGTCTACTCGGGGATGGAGCGGGAGTACGAGCGCTTCAGCCCCGACGCCGATTGGATGCCCAACGTGGTCATGATGGCCAAGAGCGCCCTCGTCTGGCTCTGGCAGCTCTCCCGCTCCTACGGCCGGGACATCCGCACCCTCGACGCCATTCCCGACGAGGAGCTCGACGCCCTGGCCTCCCGGGGCTTCAACGCCCTCTGGCTGATCGGCCTCTGGGAGCGGAGCCCGGCCAGCGCCGAGATCAAGCGGCGCTGCGGGAACCCCGAGGCGGCCTCCAGCGCCTACTCCCTCCTCGACTACGAGATAGCCGCGGAGCTCGGGGGCTGGCCCGCCCTCGAGGAGCTCAAACGCCGCTGCTCTTGGCGCGGCATCAGGCTGGCGGCGGACATGGTGCCCAACCACACGGGCATCGACTCCACCTGGGTCAGGGAGCGGCCCGAGCTCTTCATCCAGACCGACCAGTGTCCTTTCCCGGGCTACAGCTTCGGCGGCCCGGACCTCTCGGGGGACGGCCGGGTGGGCATCTGGCTCGAGGACCACTACTACGACCGCTCCGACGCGGCGGTGGTGTTCAAGCGCCTCGACCGGGCCTCCGGCGAGGTCAGGTACATCTACCACGGGAACGACGGCACGGGGCTGCCCTGGAGCGACACGGCCCAGATAGACTTCCTCAAGGAGGAGTCCCGCGAGGCTGTCATGGAGCGCATCCTCCACGTCGCGCGGAACTTCCCGATCATCCGCTTCGACGCCGCGATGATCATGGCCCGGAAGCACTTCCGCCGGCTCTGGTACCCCGAGCCCGGCTCGGGCGGCGACATCCCCTCCCGGTCCGAGCGATCGGTCTCCGCCGAGGCCTTCGACCGCGGCATGCCCGAGGAGTTCTGGAGGGAGGTGGTGGACCTCTGCGCGCGGGAGGCCCCCGACACCCTCCTCCTCGCCGAGGCTTTCTGGATGATGGAGGGTTATTTCGTCCGCACTCTGGGCATGCACCGGGTGTACAACTCGGCCTTCATGAACATGCTGAAGCGCGAGGAGAACGCCAAGTACCGGGAGACCATCAAGAACACCCAGGAGTTCGACAAGGACGTCCTCAAGCGTTTCGTCAACTTCATGAACAACCCCGACGAGGAGACCGCTGTCGCCCAGTTCGGGGCGGGGGACAAGTACTTCGGGGTCTGCACCCTGATGGCCACCATGCCCGGCCTGCCCATGTTCGGCCACGGCCAGCTCGAGGGCTTCGAGGAGAAGTACGGCATGGAGTACCGCCGGGCCTATCGGGACGAGACTCCCGACGCGGCCCTCATGGAGCGCCACGAGCGGGAGATATTCCCTCTCCTCAAGCGGCGCAGGCTCTTCTCCGGGGTCGAACGCTTCCTCCTCTACGACCTTGTCTGCCCCGACGGCTCGGTGAACGAGAACGTCTTCGCCTACTCGAACGGCGACGGCTCGGAGCGCGCCCTCGTGCTCTACAACAACGCGTACCCGCGGGCCGAGGGGTTCATCCGCGAGTCGGCGCCCTTCGCGGAGAAGCTGCCGGGCGGGGCGAAGCGCCTCGCGCGGTCCGACCTCGCCTCGGCCCTCGGGCTCGCGGGCGGGGGAAAGCCACCCTCGGGGCGCCAGCGCTTCTGCGTGATGCGGGAACAGCGCTCCTCCCTGTGGTACATACGCCGTTCCCGGGAGATCGCCGATCGCGGGCTCCACGCCATCGTCGGCGGCTACCAGAGCCAAGTCTTCCTCGATTTCTTCGAGCTCGAGGACGACGAGCGGGGGCTCTACGCCGAAGTCTGCGAGGTCCTGGGCGGCGCCGGGACCCCGGACTTCTCCGCGACGGTGCAGGACGTGGCGCTCCGAGAGCTCTACGCCCTCCTCGCGACCCTCGCGTCGGATGAGCTCTTCGACTGGGCCGAATCCCTGGGCGGAAGCGCCGTCCGGCCGACCGCCGCCTCCAGCTCGAAAGCCAAGGCGCCTAAGGCGTCTGCGGTGGTCGAGGCCACGGCGGAGCCCGCCCTCGCCTTCTACGCTAAGCTGCGCTCCCTCATGCGGGAGGCGGCGGCTGAGGAGGGGCTCCCCGGAGACTCAGCCCCCAAACGCGCCGCCCGCGGCGCGGCCAAAGGCGCCGAGGAGCGCGGGGTGACCCAGCGGGAGGCTTCCCAGCTCGACTCCCTGGACCGGAAGGCGGCGGAGGCGGCGGCCGGGCGTTTCGCGTCGTCCATCCCGGCCCTCGCGCGGATCGCCGGAGCGGCGGGCATCGTCGGGGCCGAGCTAGCCCAAGCGGGCTCCCTTTCCTCGATGCTCTGCTACGCCATCCTCGACGGCGTCGTAGGCCTTTGCGCCTCGGGCGGCCGACCGGGGCGCGCAGGGGGCCCCGAAGACGCGGCGGAGGCCGCGCGCAGGGTCGTCGAAAGGTACTGCCTGGACAGGAAGCTCCGGGAGGCCCTCCGCGCCAGGGGCATGCACGGCGACGAAGCCTTCCGGACTGTGAACCTGGAGAGGCTCCTCCTCCCGAAGCTCGCCGGCGCGCCCTTGTCCGAGGGGCCTTCCTTCCTAACGGCCTGCTCGGCCGACGAGGAGATGCGGACCGCGCTGGGTTTCAACGTCTACGGCGGCGTGACCTGGTTCAACAAGGAGCGCTTCGAGGAGGCGGTCCGCCGGGCGGCCCTGTACAGCGCTATGTCGCGGAAGGGATCCGCAAAAGAGGCCGATGCGGCGTCGGCCTGGGCGGCCTCCCTCATCGCGGCCGCCCAGGCCGCGGGCTACAACTACGACGCCCTCCTGGCGGCGCTCCCCAAGCCTCGGACAGAGGTCGAGCGGAAGCGCCCTCGGGGGGCTAAGTCCGCGGGGGTTCGGGCCCCGAAGAAGGCGGCCGAAGGCGCGATGCGCGAAATACCCGATAGACAGGAGCCGAAGCAGAGCAAAGCGGCCGCGAAGAAGTCTCCCGCGAAGAAGTCTCCCGCGAAGAAGTCTCCCGCGAAGAAGTCTCCCGCGGCCAAGGCGAAGGGCGCGAAGAGGGGGAAAGCGTGAAGGACGATACGTTCGAGAGCTTCGAGTGGCGCGACCTCCGGGAGAACCCGGCGGAGTTGATCGGCCGACGCTGGATGCTCATCACGCCGGGGGAGATCGGCGGTTGGAACACCATGACCGCGTCCTGGGGCGGCTTCGGGGAGCTGTGGAACATGGACGTCGCCTTCGTCTTCGTCCGCCCCTCCCGCCACAGCTTCGGGTTCATGGAGAGGGATGAGGGCTTCACCCTCTCCTTCTTCGACGACGACAAGCGGAGGGCCCTCGAGATCTGCGGCGCTAAGTCGGGCAGGGACACGGACAAGGCCGCCGCCGCGGGCATAACTCCCCGGGCCTTCCGGGCGGGAGCTTCCGAGCGCGTCGCCTTCGAGGAGGCCCGGCTCGTCCTATCATGCCGGAAGGTCTATTCCCAGGACCTCGACCCCACCCGTTTCATCGATCCGAGGATATCCGCGAGCTATCCGTCCGGGGACCTCCACCGTCTCTACGTCGGGGCGATAGAGGGCGCCTGGCGTCGGGGCGACCTCGAAGGAGCCTGGAGGGGCTCCGGGGGGAGCCCCGTCCCGCGATGAGATCCGGCATCGAAGAGGTGCTGCGTCCCGCCCTCGGCCACCGCGATGTGCGCTTCGTCTTCCCGAGCGAGATATGCGCCGAGTCCTGGCTCGCCCTCGCCCTCGAGCGGGCCTGGGGGCCCAAGGCCCTCGAGGCGGACCGCTTCCTCGGCTGGGATCGGTTCAAGGAGGAGTCGGTCCTGGCCGATCGCCGGGAGCCCGTCACCGACCCCTTCCGCAGGATCTTCGCGGCACGAGTCCTCGAGGAGAACGCCGAGGAGGGGTTCTTCTCCGCCATAATCCCTCGGGAGTACGCCGGGGAGTGGCAGCCTTTCGTCGGCTACGTGGCCTCGAAGCTGCCGGCTCTGGGGCGCCTGCCCGGGGTCCTCCGCGCCGCTGGGGCCGAGGCCGACCCCCGGGCCGCTGACTGGCTCGAGCTGCGTCGCCGCTACCTGGAATTCCTCGGGAGGATCGGCCGCGCCGAGCCCTCCTTCGAGCCCAGGGTCCTCGGGGCCCTTCCGGGCCGCACCGTCGTCTTCTTCCCCGAGCTCATCATGGACTTCGCCGAGTACGAAGCCGCTTTGGCCGCCTGCCCGTCGGTGGGTCTCGTGCGCCTCCCGGCCCAGGCTCCCCGGGTCTCCCTGTCCAGGCCCGAGACCGCCCTCGCCGAGATCCGCGACCTCCTCTCGGCAGTAGGGGAGCTCATGGACCGGGGGGTCGAGTCGGCGGACATAGCGATCACCGTGGCGGGGCTCGACGAGTACCTCCCCTACCTCGAGCGCGAGGCCGCCCTCCTGTCGGTGCCCCTGGCGCCCCGCTCCGGCGCGTCCCTCGCGGCCACCGGGGGAGGGCGGCTCTTCGCGGCCCTCCGGGACGCGGGCGGCTCGGACTTCTCCTACGGGGCCCTGCGGGACCTCCTCCTCTCCCCCGCCTGGCCTCTCGCGGACCGGAGGACCGCCGAGGCCCTCCTCGCCCAGGGGCGGCGCCTCCACGTCGTGGCGCCGTGGACCGAGGGGGGAACGGCCGTGGACGCCTGGGAGAGGAGCCTCTCCGGGGGGCTCAGGTCCTGGTATAGCGAGCTCAAGAGGGATGTCGCCGCGGTCGTCGGGGCCGCGAGCTTCGCCGAGCTTCGGAAATCGTACAACGTCTTCAAGTCCGAGTTCCTCGTCGCCGACCGCGAAGCCTGGGACGAGGGCACGGACCTGAGCCTGGCGCGCTGCGTGGAGGAGCTCGGAGAGCTCGCCGCGGCCGAGGCGGCAGCGGGGCTCGGGGCGGGGAAGGCGAGCTTCCGCCTCTTCATGCGGGTCCTCGAGGACAAGGTCTACGTCAGGGCCGGGGCCGACGCCGGAGTGAGAGTGAGCGACTGGCGGGTCTCGGCGGGCATCTTCCCCCGCTACCACTTCGTCCTCGGCGCCACCCAGGACGCCCTCTCGGTGCCGAACCGGAGCTTCGATTTCCTGGGCGAGGAGCTCAGGAAGCGCGTCGGCTCGGCCCTCTACGCCGACCCCGCCGAGGCCGATCGGGACTCGGGCCCCGACTTCATCACAGCCTACGCCCTCTCCGGCTCCGAGGTTCGCTTCTCCTGTCCCTCGGTCGGCTGGGGCGGGGAGACCGCGGTCCACGGCTTCCTCCTATCCCTGCCGGGGGCCGACGAGGGGGCGGAGCCCTTCGCCAGGGATAGCTCCTACCCCGACGAGACAGCTTGGCTCTCCGGGCGGGCCCCGGCCCCGGAGAAGCTCCACCGCGTCCAGGTCGAGGGGATTCTGGCGGCCGCCGAGACCGGCGAAGTAGCCGACGCCGGGGAGCTCGCCCTCGCGGGAAGCACGGCGGCCCGGGCCGCCGACACCCTCAGGAGGAAGCGGAGGGAGGGAGGGACCGAGGAGTTCCGGAGCATCGACTCCACGGCCATCGACTACTACCTCGACTGCCCCTTCAAGTACCTCTACCTCAGGCTCCTCGACGCCGGGAGCGAGAGCTCGGGCATCGACTTCGTCGACGCATTCTTCCTCGGGGACGTCTACCACGAGGCCCTCGCCCTCCTCTTCGCCAAGATCCGGTCGGAGGACGGCTGCTTCAAGCCCGAGCGGCTGGAGGTCTACCGGGGCTACGCGCCCGAGTGCCTCCGCGCCGCCTTCGATCGCCTAGCGAAGGAGCGCGGCCCCTTCGCCGCCGTAGTCCTCGAGGCGTATCGGTCGAGGCTCGAGGGCTACCTAGGACTCCTCCTCGAGGCCGAGGCCGAGAGCTTCCCGAACCTCGAGGTGGTCGACGTGGAGGGGGAGCTCGAGCTGCCCTACCCGGAGCTCGCCGGGGGCTTCGTGCTCCGGGGGAGGATCGACCGGATCTCCCGCTCCGAGGCCGGGGCTGTCGTCGTGGACTACAAGAAGGGCAAGGTGCCCGAGCGATCCCGAGTCGCCCCGGACGCGGGCGGAGGCATAGCCGAGGCCCAGATCCCCTGCTACCTCAAGCTCGTCTCGTCCCGAGGCGACCGGGTCGACTCGGCCTGGTACTACTCCCTGGAGGGCTACGGCAGCGTCGGGGCGGCCCGCCCGGTCTGCGCCTTCGGGGACGCCGGGGAGCGGGGCAGGGGGGCCTACGTGCCCAGGGAAGGGCTCGAGGCCTTCCTGGCCGCCTTCGAGTCCGCGTTGCGCGACACGGCTATCGGCATAAGCGCGGGGCGGTACCCCACGGCGTCCAAGGAGTCCCAGAAGACGGTCTGCCAGGGCTGCGACGCCCGGGGAATCTGCCGGGAGCGCTACTCCCTGCGATTCCGGCCGGCTGGATCGGGAGCGCGGGTGAGCCCGGGCAGGGCCGCCGGCCCGGACGGGAGGGGCGGCCGATGAGCGGGCGCAGGTACAAGAGGGCCGAGGAGCTCGAGGGCGCCCAGCGCTCCGCTGCCGAGTCAGTCGGCAACGTCGTGGTCGCCGCGGGGGCCGGGTCGGGGAAGACCACGGTCCTGGCCGCGCGGTACGTGCACATCCTCGAGACTGGCCGCCTGGAATCTGGCGCCCGGGTCGGCTGCCGCAACGTCCTCGTCCTCACCTTCACCCGCAAGGCCGCGGCCGAGATGTACGGCCGCATCTACGGCGCCCTCGCGGAGTCCGCGGCCCTCGCCTCAGACCCCGAGCTCCGCGCCCACCTGGCCTCCTGCTTGTCGGACTTCTCCCAGGCCCAGATTTCCACCTTCGACTCCTTCGCCGCCCGCATCGCCCGCTCGGGGTCCGCCCGCTTCGGCGTGGCGCCCGACTTCGCGATAGACGAGGAGAGGGCGCGGGAGCTCGCCGGCGAGCTCGCCCTCGGGTTCCTCCTCGAGCGCCGGGAGGACCCGGCGATCCGGGACCTGGTATCGGCCCTGGGCTTCGAGGGGGCCCGGGAGAAGGTGTTCGCCTCCCTCGCGGTGGAGCGCATGTGCGCCTCCTCCCCCCCGGACTTCGCGGCCTACCACGCCGCCCAGGGTCCCCTCCTCGCGGCCATGGAGGCCGAGGCGAGGCGCGAACTCATCTCCATGCGCCGCGCCGTCCTGGACTACGCGGGGGCGAAGACCACCGACACCTCGCGGAAATGGCTGGACGCCATGGCCGCCGCGCCCGGGGAGGGCGAGCCCGAGGAGTCCTTCGACGCCTTCGCGGCCATCCTCGCCGGAAAGTCCCTCCGCAAGCCGGGCTCGAACTCGAAGGACGAAGCCTCGAGGTTCCTCTCCGAGAACGTCGACGGGATCAGGAGGGCCGCCGCGGCCTACCGGGTCGCGGTCGCGACCAAGGCGGCCCACCCCGGCCGGGCGGGCCTCTACCGCCTCCTGGACGAGTTCCGGGAAGAGTGGGACGCAGCCAGGCGCAGGGAGGGAGTCCTATCCTTCCGGGACGTCGCCCAGCTCGCCCTGGACTCCCTCGAGGCCGACCCTGAGCTCAGGCGCCACTACCGGGAGCTCTACCGCTACGCGATGATCGACGAGTTCCAGGACGACAACGAACTCCAGAAGCGCCTCCTCTTCCTCCTCGCCTCCGACGACTCCCCCACCCTCCTGCCCGACCGGCTCTTCTTCGTCGGCGACGAGAAGCAGTCCATCTACCTTTTCCGCGGGGCCGACGTCTCGGTCTTCCGCCGGCTCTCCGGCGAGCTGGGGGTCGAGGCGATAGCTCTCTCCCGCAACTTCCGGAGCGAGCCGGGCCTCATATCCGCGGTCAACGCGATATTCCCCGCGGTCATGGCCCCGCGGGACCCGGACCGCGGCCCCGAGGACTTCGAAGCGACCTTCGAGGAGCTCGGCTGCCGCGAGGCGACCCCGGGCGTGACGCCCCGCTTCGTCTACCTCGAGCTGCCCTACGATCCCCAGCGCCCGCCCGACGCCCGCGACCCGGCGGAGTGCGAGGCCTGGGAGGTCGCCCGGATCATCCGGGACTCGGTGGAGGGCGGGAGCCTCCTCGTGGCGGACCGCAAGGAAGGCCGGGCCAGGCCGGCGAGGTACGAGGACTTCGCCATCCTCCTCAGGTCCACGGGCAAGCAGGTCCACTTCGAGAAGTACCTCAGGCTCATGGGAGTGCCCTACGGCGCGGAGAACGCCTGCGGCCTCTTCTCCGAGGCGGTGGCCTGCGACCTCTACTACGCCCTCAGGCTCGCACTCTACCCCGAGGACCGCAACGCCCTCGCCGCGTACCTGCGGTCGCCCTTCGCGGGGCTCTCCGACGAGGCGGTAGTCCGGCTCCTCCTCGCCTCCCGGGAGGCCGGGGGGGACGCCGGCGGGGCCTTCGACCCCTTCGGCGAGGCCGCCGCCGCCCTCATGCCGGAAGCCGACCGCCGCGCGCTGCGCCGCGCCGCCGCGACCATGGAGGAACTCCGCGGCCGGGTCGACTGCGAGAGGCTGGCCGCGACGGTCTCCTACCTCTGGTACGAGGCCGGCTACCGCGCCCGACTCCTCCTGGACCCCGTGGCCTCCGCCTTCGAGGAGCACTTCGAGCTCGTGCACTCCATGGCCGTCGCGGCCGACGGGCGGAGCTCCTGCCTGGCCGCCTTCGTCGCCGAGCTCGAGGCGCTGGTCGGGGCGCCCGACAAGCTCGAAGTCGAGCTCCCGAGGGACGGCGCCCCGGGGGTGAGGATCATGACGGTCCACAAGTCCAAGGGCCTCGAGTTCCCCGTCGTCGTGATCCCCCAGGCCAACAACGCCGGGGCCGACCGGTCCTCCCAGGAGGCCTGGTTCTGGGACGACGCCACCGGCCCCACCTTCAAGCCCCCCGCCGCCCTGGGAGAGAAATCGCGCAACGCTTTCTTCGACCGCTCCAAGGACCGCCGGGAGGCCATGGAGGCCGCGGAGCTCAAGCGCCTCCTCTACGTGGCCCTCACCCGCGCCGAGTCCCACGTGATAGTCACGGCCACCGGGCCCCGGGGCGAGGACGCGAAGGGCCGGAGCTTCCGCTCCCTCCTCGCCGGGCCACTGGGGCTCTTCGACGCGCCCTCCCCCCTCGCCCGGGAGGGGGGCGAGGCAATCCCCTCCGGAGGGGAGGCGGGGCTAGCCCCCTTCGGCCCTCTCGTCGCCTTGCCTTCGGGCGTCCTCGTCGGGACCATCCCCGAGCGCAGGGACCCCGAGTACTGGGGCCTCGTGGCCGGGGCCAAGGGCGGCGGGAGCCCAGAGAAGACGGGGGAGGCGATCAGGGCCGACCTCGCCAGCGCGGCGAGGGAACGGGACAGCTTCGACCGCAGGGCGTCCCGGGCCTCCTCCTCGGTCACCGCGGAAGCCGCCGCGGCGGCCGCGGCCCCGGGAGGCGCGCCCCGGGAGGCCGAGAGGCTCGAGGTTCCCCGGGACCTGGCCGCCCCCGCCGGGCTGTCGTCCGAGGCCTGGGGGAGCCTAGTCCACGCGGTCCTCGAGGCCCGGCTGGGGAGGCCGGAGGGAGCCAGGGAAGGCGGAGGGACCCCGGATATCCGCCTCGATCCGGCGCTCCGCGAGGCCGTGGAGGCGGCGACGGGCGGCGGCGCGGCTTCGGCGAGGGCCGTCGAGCGGGCATCCAAGGTGGCCGACTCCTTCTTCGGCTCCGAGCTGGGACGCCGAGCCCTCGCCTCCCGGGAGCGCTACGTCGAGCTCAAGGTGGCCCTGGCCTGCGACGCTATGTCGCATAACGCCCCACGGTACCTGAAAGGCAGCATCGACCTGGCCTTCGCCGAGGGAGACCGGACGATCGTGGTCGACTTCAAGACCGACTCGGCGATAGAGCCGGGTAGGCACGAGTACCAGCTGGGGGCCTACAGGAGGGCCGCGGAGGAGATCTTCGGCCGCGAGGCGGAAGCCTGGGTCTTCTACCTCTACGGCGGAGGCGTCGCGGTGCGCGAGGCCCCGGCGGCCCCCGCAGCACCCGCAGCACCCGCGGCGCCAGGGGCCCGAGGATAAGTCCTGCCTCGATATGGATATACCTGCGCGCGGCGGCCGACCGGGGGAGGGAGCCTGCCTATTTTTACGTATAAAGCGCAGGCCGCCGGCTTGCGTAACTCGCGTTAAAGCCTATAATTCCTATCAGTTGCCTCTATGAACAACGAGAACATCCTAATCGTCGAAGACGAAAAGATCATTGCTCTCGACCTCCAGCGCCGCCTCGAGCGCTTCGGGTATTCTGTCGTAGGCATGGCTAGCGACGGCCAGGAGGCCATCGGCCTCGCCAAGGAGCGGCACCCCGACATAGTCCTCATGGACATCATGCTCGCCGGGGCCATGGACGGGATCGAGGCCGCCAAGCAGATCCGGGCCCAGTTCGGCATCCCGATCATCTTCCTCACCGCCTACACCGACGAGAAGACCCTGGAGCGGGCCAAGGAGGTCGAGCCCTTCGGCTACATCCTCAAGCCCTTCAAGGAGCGCGAGCTCTACACGACCATCGACATCGCCCTGTACAAGAACAGCATCGACAACAAGCTGCACAAGCAGGAGCGCCTGTTCTCCGCCATCCTCCACTCGATCAACGACGGCATAATCGCGACGGACAAGGACCTGGCCATCGGGTTCATGAACGGCGTGGCCGAAGGCATAACCGGCTGGACCGAGGCGGCCGCCAAGGGCCGCCACATCGCCGGCGTCCTGTCCCTCAAGGACCAGAGGACCGGCCGGGAGATCTTCGCGGGCACTCCCCCGGAGGTGGGGGAGAAACCCTACTTCTTCAGCGAGGCCCAGGCCCGGAACGCCGACGGCCGGACCCTCATCGTGGACGGCTCAGTCACCCGCATCCACGAGAAGGAGAACGAGGCCGAGGGCCTCCTCATCACCCTCAGGGACATCACCGAGCTGAAGCGGATGTCCGACACCATCGACTATCAGGCAAGCCACGACAACCTGACGGGCCTCGCGAACCGCGAGGAGTTCTCCCTCGCGCTCAACGACCTCCTCGTCAGCCTCAGGACGAACGACACGACCCACGCCCTCCTGGTGATCGACATCGACCGCTTCAAGGCCATAAACGACACCTGCGGCACCCTCGCCGGGGACGAGCTGCTCCGGCAGATCGCGGCCCACGTCCAGGCCAACATCTCCCGCAAGGACGTCTCGGCGCGGATCGGCGGGGACGAGTTCGCGATCATACTGAGGGACTGCGAGCTCGAGGACTCGGTTAACGTCGCGAAGCGGCTCAAGGCCGCGGTCGAGTCGCGAAAATTCGCCTGGCAGGCCTCGGTCTTCCCCGTGACCCTCTCCATCGGCATCGTCTCCCTGGGGCAGGACAGCGCGGACACCCACTCGGTCCTCGCCGCGGCCGACGACGCCTGCCACCTGTCCAAGGAGGAGGGCGGCAACCGGGTCAACGTCTTCTACGCCAAGGACACCAAGTTCCAGAAGCGCCGCGGCGACATGGAGTGGATAGCGAAGCTCAACAAGGCGGCCGAGGAGAATCGCTTCGTCCTCTACCGGCAGCCCATCGTCCCCCTCTCCGACGGCGGGGACCTCAAGGCGAAGAGCGAGGTCCTCCTCAGGCTCGTGAAGGAGGACGGGGGCATCGCTGGCCCCGGAGACTTCATCCCCGCGGCGGAGCGTTACAACCTCATGCCCCTCATCGACCGCTGGGTGATCAAGAACTCCATAGCGGCCTTCAGGATCCTGCGGGACCGGGGCTCCGAGCTGGCCGACAGCATCATATCCATCAACCTATCGGGCCCCTCGCTCCTGGACGACTCCCTGGTGGACCTCATCCTCTACGAGGTGCGGCGCCACGGCCTCGAGAGCTCGAACTTCTGCTTCGAGATCACGGAGACCGCCGCGATCCAGAACCTTTCCTGGGCCACTCGCTTCATCAGGCGCCTCAAGGACGAGGGCTTCACCTTCGCCCTCGACGACTTCGGCTCGGGCTTCTCCTCCTTCGGCTACCTCAAGAACCTCCCGGTGGACTACCTCAAGATCGACGGCTCTTTCGTCCAGACCATCGACGAGTCCTTGGTCAGCTACACGATGGTGGAGTCCATCAACTCGATAGGCCACGTGATGGGCATCAAGACCATAGCGGAGTTCGTGAAGAACCCGGAGATCAAGCGCAAGTGCGCCGAGATCGGCGTCGACTACGCCCAGGGCTTCCACATAGCGGAACCTTCCCCCTTGCTGTGAGGGGCGGGCCGCCTGGGCGCCGCCGCTTCCCCCGACCTCTATGCGTTGTACGGATTCGAGGTGGCTTTGCCGCCCTTCCCCGTCCAGTCGGTGTGGAAGGCCACGCCCCTTTGGGCGTCGACCCTCTCGTAGGTGTGGGCCCCGAAGTAGTCTCTCTGAGCCTGGATGAGGTTGGCCGGGAGCCTGGCGGAGCGGTAGCCATCGTAGTATGCGAGGGCCGAGTAGAGGGCCGGGGCGGGCACCCCGGCCGCCGCCGCCGCGGCGACGATCCTGCGCAGAGAGGCTTGGCAGCGGGCCAGGAGCTCAGAGAAATACGGCGCCACGAGGAGGGAGGGGAGATCCCTGTCCGCGTCGAAGGCCGCCTTGATCCTGTCCAGGAAAGCCGAGCGGATAATACAGCCGCCCCTCCAGGTCTGGGCTATGGAACCGAGGTCGAGGTCCCAGTCCCGCTGGGCGCTGATCTCCCGCATGAGGGAGAAGCCCTGGGCGTAGGACACTATCTTGGCCGCGAGGAGGGCGTCCCCCAGGTCGGCGAGGTCCTCGGCGGTGGCCGAGGGCGCTCCTCCACCCGCGGCGGGCGCGGGCCCCTCGAGGAGCCCCGAGGCCTCTCCCCGCTCGTCCACCTGGGCCGAGAGGGAGCGGGCGAAGACCGCCTCCGAGATGAGGGTGAGGGGGACCCCGGCGTCCAGGGCCGCCTCGCTGGCCCACTTGCCGGTGCCTTTCTGGCCCGCCGCGTCGAGGATGCGCTCGACCAGAGGCGCGCCGTCGGCGTCCTTCGCGGCGAGGATGCGGGCGGTGATCTCCACGAGGTAGGACTCGAGCTCGCCGCGGTTCCACTCGTCGAAGGCCGAGGCCATCTCGCCGTAGCCCATGCCGAAAGCGTCGCGCATGAGCTGGTAGGTCTCGGCGATGATCTGCATGTCGCCGTACTCGATGCCGTTGTGGACCATCTTCACGAAGTGGCCCGAGCCCCCCGGCCCGATCCAGGCGCAGCAGCTCTCCCCGGAGGCGGTCTTGGCCGCGATCGCCACGAAGATATCCCGGATCAGGGGCCAGGCCGCCTTGTCGCCGCCGGGCATGAGGGAGGGACCGTGCCTGGCGCCCTCCTCGCCGCCCGAGACCCCGGAGCCGACGAAGAGGATACCCTCCTCGGCGAGGGACTTGGCCCGGCGCTCCGAGTCCTCGTAGAAGGAGTTGCCCCCGTCGACGACGAGGTCCCCCGGCTCGAGGAGGGGGACGAGGCGGGAGATCATGTCGTCCACCGGCTCACCGGCTTTGATGAGGAGGACGATCTTTCGAGGTCGCTCCAGCAGGGCCACGAAGTCCTCGAGGGAGTCGGCGCCCCGGATATCCCGGCCCTTCGCCGCGCCGGCGAGGAACTCCTCGGTGACCTTCGATGAGCGGTTGTAGACCGCCACCGCGTATCCTTGGTCGCTCATGTTGAGGACCAGGTTCTGCCCCATGACTGCGAGGCCAATGAGGCCGATATCCGCTTCCATGATTCAACTGTAGCCGGCTCGGAGGGGGAGCGCAACCGGGGGCCGAGGCGCCCTCCCCCGCCTCGCCGGTCGACGCCCCGGCCGGGGGCTCAAGCCGGTACGAGGACCCGGGCCCAGCACCTGGGGACATCTATCCTGAGCCTTCCCCCCTCGGCCCGGAAGGAACATCCGCTGTTCAGCGCGTCCTTCCAGGCTCGGTCCGGCTCCCCGATCCGGAGCTCCAGGGCCGCGGCGTCGCCGCCGTTGACCGCCACCACGGCGCGATCCCCCCCGGCCACGCGCTCGAAGGCGAGGCTCGTGCCGGCCACCGCCAGCTCCCGATAGCTCCCCCGCCGGAGGGCCCGGGAGGAGGCCCTGAGGGCCGAGAGGGAGCGGATGGCGCTCTCGAGGTCGGGCTGGGTGCCCGAGGCGAGGGCTTCATCGATCCTCGGCCTGAGCGGCCAGTCGGAGCTCGCCTCTTTTTTCCCCCGGGCTCCCCGCTCGGAGCCGTAGTACACCGACGGGACCCCGGGCATGGTGAAGAGGAGGCAGTACAGGGGATAGAGCTGCTCCTCCCGGGGCAGCTTGCTGGCCACTCGGTCCACGTCGTGGTTGTCGGCGAAGGAGTAGAGGGGAAGGTCCCGGTAGATGCCGCCTTCGCCGAACTGGCGCTTGAGGGACCAGGCGATCTCGAAGTAGTTGGCGTCGACCTGGCTCGACCAGAGGCCCTTGTAGCACTCGTAGTTGGTGATCGAGTCGAGGGGCCCCCCCGAGCATCTCGGGGCGCCGGGGTCGGCGGGCTGCCGGTCCGCCGGGAGGCCGACCGGAGCCTCCCCCGGCCTTCCGCCCGCCCACTTGCGGTAGTCCCCGAGGACAACCTCGCCCATGAGCCAGAAGTCCGCCTTGTGCTCCTTGCAGACTGCGGAGAGCTCGCGGAGGAAGTCCATGTCTAGGCAGTCGCAGGCGTCCAGCCTGATCCCGTCGACGCCGTAGTCGTCGATCCAGGAGAGGACGGAGCCGAGGAGCTCGGACTTCACCTCGGGTTCCCTCAGGTTCAGCTTGACCAGGTCGTAGTTCCCCGACCAGCCCTCGTAGGAGAAGGGGTCGCCGAGGGGGCTCCTCCCGGGCTTCACGCCGGCGTAACGCCTCGCCGCCGAGGACCCGGGGGCGCCCTCGCCGAGCCCGATCAGCTCCCGGAACCAGGGGTGATCCCGGCCCGTGTGGTTGAAGACCCCGTCGAAAACGATCCTGAGGCCGGCCCGGCGAGCCTCTTCGCAGAGCCCCCGGAGGGTCTCGGCGGTGCCGAGGCGACGGTCCACGGTGCGCCAGGAAGCCGGGTCGTAGCCGTGGGCCGACGACTCGAAGAGGGGGCCGAGGTAGAGGGCGTTGAAGCCTAGGCCGGCTATGCGGCCCAGGTCCGAGCGCAGTACCTCGAGCCGGGGCACCGGCGGGGAGGAGAAATCGTTGCGCCTCGGGGCGCCGCAATACCCCAAGGGATACACGTGGTAGAAGATCGCGTCGTTCGCCCATCCGTCCATAGCCCGCCCCTCACGAGAAGATTCCGTACATGAACTGCCGGACCGTTTGCCCCACGACTTGATCGTCCAGGGCGATCCTGCCGGCGAGGAATAGCCCCACGTAGGTGTCCACCGTGCCGATGAAGGCGGCGGCGTAGGACCGGGATCGGCCCCGCATGTTGCCGTGGTCCTCGGCCGCGGCGCGGAAGAAGGCCTCCACCGCCTCGAAGAGCCCATCGTTGAGCCCCGCCGCCGCGAGGTAGCCCTCGCTCGAAGGCGGGGCGAAGGCGAGGGCGAGCCTGAGGCGGGCGAAGAGCTCGTCCTCCCTGGCTGAGGCGGCGAAGGCCAGGGCTATGCCCTCGAGACCGTCGGGCACGCCGCGGGCCTTGTCGCCCGGGACGTAGATGGAAGCGCCCAGGACCCTACTCCTCAGGACCGCCCCGCGCTCCGCGACGATGGCGTCCAGGAGACCGCGCTTGGAGCCGAAGTAGTGGTAGAGCGTCGGCTTCGTGATCCCCGAGACTTCGCAGAGTTCCGCCACCCCGACGGCCTCGTAGCCCCGCTCCGAGAAGAGCTTGAGGGCATTGCCGAGGATGACCTCCCTGTTGCCCGTCGATTCAACCACAGAGGTAATATACCGATCGGTATATAGCTCGTCAAGCTCCACCGATGTAGGAATTACCCCCTACCCTTTCCTTGACTGAGGAGCTAGGAAGTGGTATCAGGGTGTCAACTGAAATATCAAAGATATTTCAGTTGACACTTTTACAACGGAAGTGACCATGCGAAGAATCACCGAACATCCCGTACTCGAAGCCCCGGCGTCGAAGCGAGAGGTGTCGTTCAGCTTCGACGGCGCGAAGATGGATGGCCTGGAGGGCGAAACCATCGCCGCCGCCCTCTTCGCGAACGGCGTCACCAAATTCTCCGAGCACCGCCGGGACGGAGCCCCCCAGGGTCTCTTCTGCGCCAACGGCCAGTGCAGCCAGTGCACGGTCCTGGTGGACGGGGCGCCGGCCAAGGCTTGCGTGACTCTCCTCAGGTCCGGCATGGCGATAGCCACCCTGAAGGGCGTCCCCTCCCTGCCCTCCGCCGAGGCATTCCCGTCGGTCGTGCCCCCGAGGACCGTCTCGACCGACGTCCTCGTAGTCGGCGGGGGACCGGCGGGCCTCGGAGCCGCCATGGAGCTCGCGGACCTCGGGCTTTCGGTGATCGTGGCCGACGACAAGGAGAAACTCGGAGGGAAGCTCGTCCTCCAGACCCACAAGTTCTTCGGCTCCGAGGAGGACTGCTACGCCGGGAAGCGGGGCTACGAGATAGCCGCCGAACTCGAGGCCCAGCTCAGGACCAAGCCGAAGGCCACCGTGTTGACCAGGTCTCCGGTGGTGGGGGTCTTCAAGGACGGGGCCGCGGGGATCTACGAAGGCTCGTCCTCCTACCTCCTCGTCCGGTTCAAAGCCCTCTTCGTGGCCGCCGGCGCGAGGGAGCGCTCCCTCGCCTTCCCGGGGAACAGTCTACCCGGGGTCTTCGGCGCCGGGGCCTTCCAGACCCTCGTGAACCGGGACCGCGTCAAGGCCGCCTCCCGGGTCCTGGTCGTCGGTTCGGGCAACGTGGGGCTCATCGCCGCCTACCACGCCCTCCAGGCGGGCATCGAGGTGGCGGGAATCGTCGAGATCGCCGATAGGATCGGGGGCTACAAGGTCCACGCCGACAAGATCCGCCGCCTGGGCGTGCCGATCTACACCTCGACGACCATCGTCTCCGTCGAGGGCGAAGGCGAGGTCGAGCGGGCGACCGTCGCCGAGGTGGGGGCCGACTGGAAGCCCCTCCTCGACACCGCCAGGACCTACGAGGTCGACACGGTCCTCGTGGCCGCGGGCCTCTCCTCCTGCGACGAGCTGTACCGCCAGGCCGAGGCCTTCGGCCTGGTCGCGGCGAAGGCGGGGGACGCCGACGAGATAGCCGAAGCTTCGAGCGCCCTCTTCGGCGGGAGGATAGCCGCCCGGGAGCTGGCCGGCCGCATGGGGCTGAAGGCCGAGCTCGAGCCGGGATGGCTCGAGAAGCGGGACATCCTGAAGTCGAAGCCCGGCGACCGGCTGCCCAGGGAGGTCGCCCTCCCCGAGGGCTCCTGGCGGCCGGTCTTCTTCTGTGAGGAGGAGATCCCCTGCGATCCCTGCTCCACAGTCTGCCCCAGCCGCTCCATAGCCCTGAGCGGGCGGAGGGGGAACCTCCTCGACCTGCCGGACTACAAGGGCTCGGGCTGCGCCGGCTGCGGGCTCTGCGTCGCCGCCTGCCCGGGCCTCGCCATCTCCCTCGTGCGGAAGCTCGATCGGGATTGGTGCGAGGTCGTGATTCCCTACGAGCTCGAGGCCGGCATTGAGGTCGGCGATCGCCGGGAGATCCTGGACAAGGACGGGGCGGTGCTCGAGAGCGCCGAGCTCATCGGCTCGAGCTACAACCGCAGGTTCCGCACTTCCCTCCTCCGCTTCAAGGTGAGCGCGGCCAACGCGGCCAAGGCCATCGGCATCGCCGCCCAGCGCCCCGAAGCGAGCCGGTCCCTGCCGGAGCCGCGCTGCGCCTACGTCCCCGACGACGCCATCGTCTGCCGCTGCGAGCGGGTGAGCTTCGGGGAGATCGTCCGCTACATCGAGGAGAACAAGGTGCGCGACGTCAACCAGCTCAAGTCCATCCGAGCGGGCATGGGAGCCTGCGGGTCCAAGACCTGCGCGCCCCTGTACGCCGCCGCCTTCCGGGCGGCCGGCGTGGACCCGGCGTCCGTCGCGCCGGCGCGGCTGCGCCCCCTCGAGATGGAGCTCCCGCTGGGAGCCCTGGCGGCGCCCTGTCCCCCCGCCGAGGCCGATGAGCGGGCCCCGGGGCGAGCTTCCGCCGCAGCGCCGGCGGCGGGGAAAGGCCCGGCCAAGGTCGCTCAGCGGTCGTCGGCCAAGGCCTCCGCCTTGCCCGCGGCCAGGCCGGCCAAGACCTCGGCCAAGCCCGGCGCCTCGCCGAAAGCCGCCGGGCGGAAGGGAGGCTCCCTGTGAACAGCTACGACGTCGTCATCATCGGATCGGGGTCCGTCGGCACGCCCCTCTCGTACTTCTGCGCGAAGCGGGGCCTCAAAGTCCTCGTCGTCGACAAGGAGTGCTCCTGGGGGCGGGGCCAGAACCGCGCCGCCATCGGCGGCGTGAGGGCGACCTTCTCCGACCCGGCCAAGATAGGTGTCTGCGCCGAGTCCCTGGCCGTCGCCTCGGGGTTCCAGGAGGAGCACGGCGTCGACATCGAGTGGCGCCGGGGAGGCTATCTCTTCGTAGCCTACGACGCGGAGCGGGAGAAGGCCTTCAAGGAGCTCCTCGAGGTCCAGAAGGCCGAAGGCCTGGAAATCGACTGGATCGGCCCCGATCGGGTGGCCGAGCTCGCCCCCGGGATCTCCACCGAGGGGTTGCTGGGAGGCACCTTCAGCCCCGGGGACGGCTACGCTTCCTCCCTCAAGACGAACACCGCCTTCCACTCCCTGGCGCTCCGCGCCGGCGTCGAGTTCCGCTTCGGGGAGACCGTGACGGGGATAGTGAAAGACGGCTCGAAGGTCAGGCGGATCAAGACCGACAAGGGGAGCTACGAGGCCACCGCCTTCGTTAACGCCGCGGGGATCAAGGCCGCCGACGTCGCGGCGATGGCGGGGGTCAACATCCCGGTGCGCCCAGACATGCACGAAGCCGCGGTCACGGAGCCGGTGGAGCGCTTCCTCGAGCCGATGCTCGTGGACATTCGGTCCGAAGGCCCCTCGGGGAACTACTACTTCTACCAGACCGCCACGGGGCAGATCGTGTTCTGCATCACCCCGAGCCCACAGCTCTGGGGCGCCGACATAGACCACACCTCGAGCTTCCTCCCCCTGTGCGCGGGCAGGATGGTGCGCCTCTACCCCCGCCTCGCCTCCATAAAGGTGAGGAGGACTTGGCGCGGCATGTACCCCATGACCCCCGACGGCCAGCCCATCGTCGGCTACTCCGACGAGGCCGAGAACCTCCTCCTCGCCACCGGCATGTGCGGCCAGGGCTTCATGCTCGGCCTGGGCCTGGGCAACCTCCTCGCGGGCCTCTTGGCCGACGGCGCCCCCAAGGGCGGTTCCCCCGAGGGGCTCCTCGGGACGGTGCTGCGGCTCTGGTCCCCCTACAGGAAATTCGAAGGCATGGAAGCCCTCGGCTAGCCCCGGCTCGGGCGGGGCCGGCGGCTCTCAGGCTTGGGCTTCGATGGGTATTATCTGGTCGAGGTGGATCTCCTTGAACTGCTTGGCCAGCTGGGGCGAGAGGGCGACGATGCGGAGCCCTCCCCCGGCCTGGTCGAAGTGCTTGTAGAAGGCCAGGAGCTTCCCGATGCCGGCGCTCGTGATCGAGGGGACTTCGGACAGGTCGAACTCGGCGAACCGCAGGGTCGGGTCCTTGGCCAGCTCGGCGAACTTGGTGGAGAGCTCCGAGCCCCCGGCCGTGTCGATCGGCCCCAGGATGGACACCCTCAGCCGCTCCTTGTCGATATCGATCTCAAGATCCATACGCTATCTCCTTCCTTAAATCCGATGTTCGAATCGGGTCTCGTCGAGCCACGCCAGTATCGCCTCGACGGCCTGGTCGCCCCGCTTGCCCCCGACTATCTCGTGCCGCTCCCTCGGGAAGCTCGCGAAGGCGCTGGCCTTGAGGGGGAAGGCCCGGACGGTCTCCCTGAGCCGCTCGAACGGGACGAGCTCGTCCGACTCGCCCACGAAGAACGCGGCCTTGCGCCCCCCCATGAAGGACGGGTCAGCGAGGAGCTCCTTGGCCGTGGCGTCGAGGTCCGTCGCGAGGGTGTTCGGGATGGACGGGGAGAAGCGCGGGTCCGCCGCGATGCGCGATCTCTGGGCCTCGTCGTCCGCGAGGGACTCCGGGGGGATGTCCACCGTTACGCCGTAGAACAGGGGGGCGATGGCCGCGACCCGGGTGCGCCGGGCCGGGTACCTCTTGAGGAAGAGGAAGGCCGCCACGGCGCCCATGGAGTGGGCGACGACCTCGATCTCCCGCGCGCCCTCCGTCGACTCGGTGCGGCGGAAGAGCGCCTCGACGGCGTCGGCCATCGCGAGGGTCCCGCCCGAGCCTCGCTCGCCCGGGCTGTCGCCGAAGCCGGCGAAATCCAGGGCCACGACCTTGTAGCGGGCGGCCACGAGGGAGGAGACGAGCCTCGGATACGACCCCGAGTGGCAGCCGAGGCCGTGGAGCAACACGGCCACCCGGTCGTAGCCCTTCGCCGTGTCCTCCCAGTACTGGTAGCGCAGCCTCGCCCCCTTGGGATCGGGAAAGAAGGAACTCAAATGGTTCACTGCCGCATTCCCCTTCGCAGAGCCGGGTCGGAAGGCCCCTCCGGCGTGGGCCGGATCGGCCGCACGAATCCGGGACTACTTGCTGATCGGGAAGATCCGATCGAGGTGTATCTCGATGAACTGCTTGTAGAGCTGGTCCGAGATCCCCTTGACCGACATGCTGCCCTTGTTGCCGTCGATGAACTTGAAGAAATTCATGATCTTGCCGATGCCGGAGGACGTGATGGTCCTCACGGTCGTGAAGTCGAAGACCACCGTCTTGACCCCCTCCATCTCCATGGCCTCCTGGAGAGAGACCGCGAGCTTGTGCCCGCCGTCGGTGTCGATGTTCCCGTCGATGAGGATCTTGAGCGTGTCGCCCTTCTTCTCAAGCTCGATGTCCATAGTTCCTCCGCGTCATTCCAGGATGACGTACTTAGTGATGCCGCCGAGCCCCTGCTCGACGGCAGCCAGGATCTCCGCCTCGGCGTTGATCGCGACCTGCTTTCGCAGCCTCGCCATACCCGCCTCGACGCGCTTCTCGTTCAAGTAGGACGGGAACTCGTCGGCGTCGGGCCTGATGGTGAGGGTGGCGGACACCTGGTCCCCGTCGACCCGTGGCTTGAAGATCGCCGCGGCGGCCTCCTCGCCGACGGCTTCCACGGCCGCCGCGGGCAGGGCCGCGATGAGCCTGGACCTCTGCTCCTCCGCCGATTGGCCCTTCAAGGCCGCTCGGACGTAGGCGTAGTAGCGCCCCAGGGCCTCGTCGATGTCGGGGGGATACTCCCCATCGGTCCTCACCTCGAGGTCGTAGTACTCGTCGCAGCCCCCCTCGACGAAGGAGGCCCAGATCTCGGTGTAGGGGGCGACGACCTCCTTGCCATCCGGGGTGAGCATGTAGGCGTCGCCGCAGACATCCACGAGCTCGGTGCCCCCCGGCTGGACCCTCAGGGTGGTCCAGTCGAAGCCGTCGAGTATCCGCTCCTCCTCGTCCCTGAACGGAGCCAGGATCGCCTTGGGCAGCTCGTCCTGCGCCATCTTCTCGGCGTAGGCCATCCTCGCCCTCGAGTAGTAGGCCGGGAAGTCCTCGCTCTCTGGCCTGAGCACCAGGGACTCGGTGACTTGGCGGCCGGCGATCCTCGCAGGGATCTTGGAGAGCACCGCGCCCTTGCCGTGAGTCGACACTAGGTCCTCGAGGGCAGCGGACAGCAGGTCCTCCTTCTCCTCGGGCGTGGAACCCCTGAGCTCGAAGAGGAGATACGCGTAGTAGCGCCCCGACTGGTTGATGTCCTCTTCGAAGACGCCGTCGTGGGCTACGCTGCGCTCGTAGAGCGCGAAGAGGTCGCGGGAGGCCAGGCCCGAGATTATCCCCTCGAGGTCCCGCAGGCGCGCCATGGCGTCGGCGGGCCCCACGAAGGTCCGGCCCTCGACCGCGACCCCCGAGGACAGGTCGAGGGAGTGCAGGGCCTCGGCGATGCGCCCCAGCTTCTCCACTTACTTACCCTTCTCCTTCTCTTTCTTCTCGATCTCTTTGAGGGGCACCCGCTTGCGCGGCGCGACTTCCTTCTCGTGGTAGCTCGCCTTGACGAGGAGCACCGGCGGGATCACGTCCTCCATGCGCTTGCGGTCGTCGAAGAACGCGTTGCGCACCCCCGAGGCGTGGATCGCGGTCTCCTCCATGTCGGCGTCGGTGCCCACGCCCTCGAGTTGACCGACCCGGTCCAAGATGTTGAGGATGGTCCGGTTGAGCGGATCCTCCTGGCCCTTCTCCTTGTCCAGGTGCTTCGCGAGGCCGTTGAGGTCGGCGATTGAGAGGGGGTAGATGCGGTATCCGTCCCGGGGGGAGCTGTAGTTCGACTGCAGGACCCCGAGGATGACCGAGAGGTTCTTCGGGTAGATGCCTCCCTTGTGCCACTTGGTCATCATCGCGAAGATCTTCCCGATGATGTACTTGTTGGGCTGCACCGGGGAGAGGAGCAGGAAGGGGTCGGTGTCGCCTATGAGGCTGTCGATCACCCAGTGGTTCTCGATCTCGAGCATGCGGAGGAAGACCGGGTAGTTCTCCGGGGTGAGGCCCACCGTGTTGAGGAAGGATGCGTAGGTGATCGCAGCCTCCACCGCCTCGTAGGTGCGGCAGCCGATGATTCCCTGGAGGAGGCGATTCTCGATGCCGTTGATCTCGTCCTCGGTCCAGCTATCGTTGACAACTATCTCGTCCATGGGTTCTCCTTTTCATCCGTCCCGTCAGTCATGGCGGAGGGCCATGTCGATGTCCTCGATGAAGAGCGTCCTCGGCGAGATCTCGTCCTTGAGGTAGTCGCCGCGGACCAGGAGGACCTGGGGTATACAGTCCTCGAGCTTCTTGGAGGTATCGAAGAAGAAGCTCCGGATGCGTATCGCCTGGCGCGACACCTCCTCCATGCTCTCGTCCCAGCCGAGGCCCTGGAGGCTCCCGATCCGGTCGAGGATGTCGAGGATGCAGCGGTTCAGCGGGAAATTCTGGCCCTTGTCCTTCTCGAGGTGCTTGCCCAGGTTGTCCACGTCGGCGATCGTCAGCGGATAGATCTTGTAGCCGTCCTTGGGCGAGCTGAAGGCGTTCTGCAGCACGCCGAGGGCGATCGAGAGGGTCTTCGGGTATATCCCGCCCGGATGCCAGCGGGTCAGCAGCGTGAAGCACTTCGAGATGACGTAGCGGTTGGGCTGGATCGTCGAGAGGAAGAGGAAGGGGTCCTCGTCCCCGATGAGAGCGTCGAGGACCCAGTGGTTCTCTATCTCCAGCATCTTGAGGAAGAGTGGGTAGTTGTCCGAGGTGAGGCCCGAGAGCCTCAGGAACCTTGTGTAGGCTATAGCCGCCTCGACCGCCTCGGGGGTCCTGGAAGACATGACCTGCTGGAGGATGCGGTTCTCCACGGCCATGATGTTCTCGCGGGTCCAGAGCCGCGCCTGCTCCTCAGCCTTCGTAGTAGCCATCGTTCCTCCTTGCCGGTCTCAATCAAGACTTGGTCTTGCCGGTACCGGCCTTCTTGGGGCCGGCCGCTCTCGCGGCCCGAGCGCTCGTCGCCTTCGCGGCGCCGGCGGCTCCAGCCGCTTTCGCCGCCCGGCCCCGCGGCTCCCTGGCCGACGTTGCGCGCGACGATACATTCTTAACCTTAGGCGACGCATCCCCTTTGTCAAGCTCCGACCTCTTCCTCGCCGCGCTGGTCCTGCCCGTCGTGAGGATGGCGAGGTTCTCCGCCATCTCCTCGTCGAAGCTCGTGCGCGGCGCCCTGATGGGGCCGACCTTGTCCTCGATCTTGCCGATGATCGTCGAGACGAGGCCGAGCTTGTTCTGCTCGCTCTGGCTCGCCCCGGACACCTCGCCGCGGAAGCGGTAGAGGGCCTGGAGCAGCATCTTCAACTCCTTGTCGCTGAAATCCATCGCTACCTCCGTTGACGCGCCTAAGGCGACGGGCGCCCGGCGCCTCCGGGCTTCCGCCTAACGAGGGATAGGCGGTTACCCTTGGCGTCGTACGCCGCGTCGTCGAAGGGCTTCTTTATGAGCCAGAAGCCCTTGCCGGAGACATCCAAGCCGCTCGGGCCCTCGACGACGCTGGACGTATCGAAGCCCTCGCCCTCGTCCTCTATGGTTATTCGAGCCTCCCCGCCCCGGATGACCAGGGAGAGGCGGACGAGCTTGTCGCCGTAGGCCGGATCCGCGATCCTGCGCGAGCGCTCGACGTCGTAGAGGTCCTCGGCCGTCGGGTCCTCGGGCCTGAGGGAAGAGGACAGCCCGAGGTTCCCGTGCTCCACCGAATTGACCATGGCCTCCTCCAGCGCGAGGGCGCACTCGTCCTCCTCGGCGCGGTCGAGGTAGTAGCCCGACTCGGACAGGAGGCGGGCCAGGCTGCGACAGACGCCGCTCACCTCGATGTCCGAGGTCTTCCAGGCGAAGCTCGCCTCGAGGTGCCCGAGCCCCCGGAAGGCGGCGTTCCCGGAGCCGCGCTCCTTGGCGTCCTCGTCCAGGGCCGACAGTAGCCGCTTCATCTCCCGGGTCTCCGGCGGGAGGAGGAGGAGCCGCCCCTCCCGGGCCTGGGCCGCCGAGGCCACGAGGGAGCGTTCGGCGGCGGGGACGCAGAAGCACCAGGGGCGGGCGTCCTCGATGGCCGCGGCCCTCATGCCCCGGAGCGACGACTCGTCGTACGCGGCGGCGAGCACGAAGGCCGGCTCCGAGTCGCAGATCGGATCGCCGGAGCTGACTTCGCGCCCGAGGGCCCGCAGGGCCTCGGCGAGCGCGCCGGAGTCCCCGCCCGAGAAGCCCACGAGGAGAAGACCCGACTTCCGGTGAACCGCCATATCGCTACGCCTCGTCCATCCAGATCTTGAACTCGTGGATGCCCCGGGCGATGACCTCGCCCGCCTTGCGCGAATCCGGGATCGGAATCCCGAGCCTGTCCCGGAGGACCATGATTATGAAGTCCTGGATGTTCGCGTATACGTCGGCGATGTCGTAGAAGAGCACCACGAGGTCTTCCCCGGCCGGCTTGAACACCGAGAAGCTCGTCGGCATGAACACCGGCTTGCGGCCGATGAGGATAGTCTGGAAACGCTTGGTGGTGATGCGCAGGAGCTCGGAGAAGCGGTAGGGGATCATCTGCTCCGAGGGGCGGTTCACCGGCTCGACGCTTTTGAGGTAGTAGTTCGTCGGCTCGACTATGGCGTAGAGCTTGCAGCCGACCGACTTGAACACGAGAGTCTCGCCCTCGGGGTAGATATCCTGGAGATTCTCGTAGCCGATGATCTCGATAACCGAGTAGCCCGTCTTCTCGTCGAAGCGGATGGCGACGATGAAGCCGCCGTACTTGGGCAGCTTGTTCTGCCTGAAGGCCTCGAAGAGATGCTGGGCCGCGAAGCGCCGCTTGGTCTCGGCCTCGCCGGAGGAATCCGCGGCTCCGGTTATCCTGGCGTCCCGCTCCAGCGCGGCCTTCACCGCGTGGACGTGGCGGCTGCGCACATCCTTGAGGACCTCGTCGTCCTCTTCTTTCCCCCAGGCTGGGACCGCGGAGGGAAGCGGCGCGGCAGCCGACTTCGCCCGCGCACCTTCGCCCCGGGAGACCTTGCCTGTCTTCCCGCCGGCCACCGCCGCGGACTCGGCCTTGGTTTTCTTGGCCGGGACAGCCTTAGCCGAGCCGACGGCGCCCCCGGTTTTGGGCTTCCCCTGGGCCGACGCCCCGGAGCTCGCCTTCCCGGACTTCTTGTCCCCGCCCCCGGGCGCGACGCTCTCGGACTTCGCGAGGCCCAGGCTGGCCATCTCAGAGGCTCGGACGGAGCTGGATTTAGTCGGCCGCGGCGCGGTGTTCCGGCGCGGCATTTTCTTAACATCCACGAGGGAGGGCAGGGAGCGCTCCCCCCTGCCGGCCTTCCGGAGGGGTATTTTCCGGATGCCGAGCTCGGCCTCGAGTACGCCGACGATGGACTCGCACTCCTCCCTGACGGCGGCGTCGCCGGAGCTTATGCCGCCCCCGTAAATGACTTCGTACTGCCGTACGATCGTCACGAGTTTCCGCAGGTCAGCCGCTGGGATGCTCATAGAATCGAGTATATGTACGGCAAAAACCATGTCAAATTTGCCTAACTTTTTTTGAACCCCGCGGTCCGAATAGGGCGACCAGCCGACTGGTATATTTTTTTGACTATCCGCCGGACCAGCCCTAGACTATAAGGGCGATGGACTACATACGGGACCTCGAGCTGCAAATGGCGTCCTTGCAAAGGAAAATTCGCCTCCTGCAGGACCTCCGGTTCTTCTTCGACTCATCCTCGCCCGAGGAGCTAGCCCTCTTCGGGGAGGAACTGAGCTCGGTCGCCACCGCCTCGGGAGAGAGCCTGGCGTCGGCTATCACGACTCTGATCGCCCCCGGGACTCCCCGGCCCCAGGAGCCGATGGCCGCGGCGGCGCCCCCCCCGCCTGTCCAAGAGCCTCCGACGCCTCCCAGGCGAGCCCCGGAGCGAAGGTCCGCCGCCGCGCCCGCGCCAGCGGAAGGCCGAGGGGGCGAGGTCTCCCAGGAGGAGGCTGCGCCGACGCCGCGCGGGGCCGAGGCGTCATCCCAAGGAGGAGGCGGAGAGCTCGACCAGGCGATGGCGGCGATAGAGCGAGCCATGGTGGCGATTCCCGCGACTTCCTTCGTGATGGGTTCCGAAACCGTCGATGCCGAAAAGCCGCCCCACAAGGTCTCCCTGAGCGGCTATAGGATATGCGATCACCTTGTGACCAACAGGGAGTACGCCCTCTTCGTCGCCGCCAACCCCCAGTGGGCCAAGGACCGGGCCGACCCGGAGCTCCGGGACGAGGGATACCTCGAGGACTGGAGCGGCGGCTCCTACCCCGAGGGCAAGGAGGACCATCCGGTGGCCTTCGTCTCCCACCACGCCGCCTCGGCCTTCGCCGGGTGGCTGGGCAAGCGCCTCCCCACCGAGGCCGAGTGGGAGTGCGCCGCCAGGGGGGGCCTCGTGGGGAAGAAGTACCCGAACGGCGACCTCATGAACGACAAGCTGGCGAACCTGGCCAAGCAGTATCGCGGGACGACGCCGGTGAAGAAGTTCGAAGCCAACGGGTACAATCTCTACGACATGGCGGGGAACCTCTTCGAGTGGTGCGCCGACTGGTACGCGCCGTATTCCCCCGGCGAAGCGGTGGACCCGAAGGGCCCGGCTGAGGGGGAATATAAGGTAGCCCGAGGCGGCTCCTGGATGTCCGGCGCCGGCGCCCTCAGGGTGAGCGCGCGGGTCGACATGGAGGCTGCGATGTGCGCCCAGGTGGGCATCCGCGTGGTCGACGGGGGTTCTACCGCCTAGCCGAAGCTCGGGCCCAGCGCCGGGGTGGAGGGGAGGCTACGGCCCGCCGAGGCGCCGCGCTACAGCGACTCGATCACCTGGGAGACCAGGAGGGTCACGTCGTCCGAGGCCTCGGTCCCTTCGGTCCAGGCGAGGAAGTCCGAGAGGATCCCGTCGCTCAGCTCGGCGGGCCCCGAGCCCTTGCGGGAGTCGATGGCCCTGAGTATGCCCTCGCGGCCGAAGGGCTTGCCCGAGGAGTCGGGGGCTTCGAAGACCCCGTCGGTGAAGAGGGCTATGGTGTCTCCCGGGCCGAGGGCGAGGCTCTTCTCCTCGTACTGGAAGCCCGACACCATGCCGAGGAAGAAGCCCATGGTCCCGAGCTCCTCGTGGCTGCCGTCGGCCCGGACCAGGAGCTGGTTCGGGTGCCCGGCGCTGCAGTAGCGCATCTCCATGTTCTCCGAGTCGATGAAGGCCGAGAAAGCCGTGACGTAGTGGCCGGTGGTGAGGGCGGCCCCCAGCTCCTCGTTGAGGGCGGCCATGAGGGTCGCCGGGGACTCGGCGCCCTTGCACTCGAGGCCGAAGGCGCTCTTGAACATGGCGGTGACCAGGGCCGGGCCGACGCCGTGGCCCGACACGTCGGCTATGACCAAGGCGAGGCGCCGCTCGTCGAGGCGCAGGACGTCGAAGAAGTCGCCGCCCACCGAGTTGAGGGGCACGAACTTGTGGGCGAACTCCAGGGGGATGTCCGAGGGGTAGGAGCGCGGCAGGAGGCTCTTCTGGAGCTCGCTCGCCAGGTTGAGATCCTCGACGAGCTGGCGATTGGCACCGTCGAGCTTGTCGAGGGCCTCCCGGAGGTCCTTGGCCTGGCGCTGGAGGAGCTCGTTGGCGGTGGAGAGCTCCAGGGCCCGCTGCTCGGCCATCCTGACCCTGACATCCTCCAGGCGCTTAACCCTCGCGTCGGACCTGGCCGCATCTATATACCGCTCGTCGGCGAGGCCCAGCCCCCAGGCGGCCGCCTGGGCGGCCCTCGCGGCGCTCTCGGCGTCCCCCGCGGGGATCCGCAGGACCGGGAGCCCGGCATCCTCCGCGGCGGACACGAGATCGGCCTTTTCTCCGACATCCCCGACCACGACGATGCAGTCGGCCTCCCCGGGGATGGAGTCGCCGGCGAGGATGCACGCGTGGCCCTGCGCCTCGAGGCGCTCCGACACGAGCTCTGATGAATCGGCCTCGGCGAACAGGGCGATGATCACTTGCGGCTCCCGTGTAGACAACTATAGCGGCCCCCGACCGAGGAAGCAACGCCGGAGCGAGCGGCGTTACTCCTTGCTAACTGGAGGCCGCGGCTCTAGGATTTATTGTCGACGGGGGATACGCCATGAACCACATCTCCAATAACTTGGCTCTGAGCGACGGTCGTTCTTGCAGGGTCCACTCCTGGGAGCTCCGGGAGGGGGGGTACAGGAGGCTGGCGCTCCTCCTCGGCAACGGCCTGTGGGCCGTCGAGAAGGACGCGCGGATGATCTCCTTCCTCCTCGACAAGGGCTTCAGGGTCCTCGCCCTCGACATGGCCTTCGGTACGGTATCGAACGCCAAGGCGGGGCTCAGGGCCTACCGCGAGGCCGTGGCGACCTTCGCCCAGGCCAGCGTCGATCCCGAGTTGCCGTTCTACGTCGTCGCCCAGTCCTTCTCGGCCGGCGCAGTGATCCCGATCGCTTCGGACATCCCCGGGCTGGCGGCGGCGGCCCTCGTGGCCCCGGTGGTGGAATTCCCGCCGCCGAGGATGAAGCGCTCCTGCTTCCTCGCCAGCTGCGCGGAGCTCCCGCTCGAGCCCGAGGACCTGTGCGGCGACAGCGCATTGGCGGCGGCCCTGGTCTCCGAGGGGCTCATGCCGGAGCGGGCCGTCCTCAAATTCCGCAAGCGCGATCTCTGGGCCGCGGCGGCCGACCTCTCCGCCGCCGTCGCCGACCCGCCGCCGATACCGGTGGCGATCTTCGCGGGGGAGGACGACCCCTTCATCACGCCGGCGGGGCACGAAGCCCTCGCCCGCTCCGAGGCGAAGATCTACTCCTACCCGCGGGTTAGGCACGACCCGAGCCGGGACCGCTACGCCGACAACTTCTACGCCGACCTCGGAGCCTTCCTAAGCGAGGTCGAGTCCATGAGCCTGATGGAGAAGGACGACTAGCTCCTGGGGGTGCCGCCGCACTTGGCGATGATGGAGTCGATTATCTCCACCTCCCTCATCGCGGACTGCAGGTAGGTCGGCAGGCGGTTCCGGTACTCCACGCAGCAGAGGAGGATCTCCTTCCTCTCGGCCGGGGTGAAGTCCGAGGCTCGGAGCTTGGGCCTCTTCGCCCGGCGCGGCTCGGGCGAAGAGGCCGCGGGCCCTTGAGGCGACGCGGGCCGGCGTGCCGGGACGGGGATCGGAGCTCCGGCGCCTGAGGCTCGCCGCGCGGACTGAGGCGCCGGAGCTCCCGCCCGCTTCCCGCCCGAAGCGAGGGGCTTAGGCGCAGGCCGGGGCATGGGAGCGGGGGCGATCTGCGCCAGCCGGCCGCCCTCCTCCAGGGCCTTGATCTCCCCGAAGATGCTCCGGCCTTCGAAAGGCGAGAGCGCCTCGTCGGGGACCCGAGCGATCCGAGCCTCGACCCTCGCCGCGTTGGCGCCCCTGATCAGCTGCTTTCTAGCCATGCCGCCACTTCTTTGGCCAGTCCGCGGTAGTCCTCGGCCCCCGTGGACCTGGGCGCGTACTCGTATATCGTCTTCTGGGCGTACTGGCTCTCCTCTATCGCGACGCTCTTGCGGATCGTCGTCGAGAAGAGGCTGCCGCCGAGCTTGCCCCGGAGGAGGCCGAGGATCTCCTGGCTGATGACCGTGCGCTTGTCGAAGAGGGTCATGAAGTAGCGCACCGAAACGAGGCCGGGATTGCTCTCCCGCGCCTCCACGATGGAGCGGTTGAGGTCGTCGAGGCCCTCCTGGCAAAAGAAAGTCGGCTGGACCGGGACGAGGACGTGGCTCGCCGCCAGGAGGGCCGAGACCGTGAAGAGGCCGAGGGAGGGCGGCGTGTCGATCACCGCGAGGTCGAAGCTCCCCTCGAGCTTGGGGAGCTCCCGGCGCAGGACCGTATAGGTCGAGAGGCTCCGCTCGAGATTCTCCACCCGGCTCAGGGCGGTGCGGGCCGGGGCGATGGAGAGGTTCGCCGTCGAGGTGGATACTATCGCCTCGCCGAGGCCGATCCTCCCCGCGTAGACCGAGGAGAGGTCCGCGCCGACCCGCTCGTAGTCCAGGATGTTCCGCGTGAGGTTGGCCTGGGGATCCGCGTCCACGACGAGGACCCGGGAGCCCTCCATGGCCCACTCGGCCGCGAGGGAGAGGGTCGCGGTCGTCTTGCACACGCCGCCCTTCTGCTGGGCGACGCAGAGTACTCTCATCCTTCCACTCCACTTACGATTATCGGACATCGGGGGCCGATACTTCAAACCGGCCGCCGCGGCCGGCGGGTCGGGACTTCGGTGGACAGCCCCGGCTTTAGCGACTACACTGGAGGGTCATGCAGCCTGAAGAACTCGCCGAAGGCTTAAGCTACATCTTGAATCGCGCACCAGCCCTTCCGGGCAAGCTCGTCGGCGCGCTCCTCGTCGCGAACCCAACCGCTGGGGGCTTCATGCGGCCCGCCTACTCGCGACTGCGCAAAGCCGAGCTGGCGGAGCTGAGGGGGCGCTTCGCCGGGCTCCCGCCCCTCGAGGGAAGGCCGAGGCTGACCCTCTGTCGCACCCGGAGGCCCGCCCACGCGGCGGATATCGCCAGGGAGTTCTTCGCCTCGGCCCGGGCGGCCGGGTTCGGGGAAGAGGAGTTCCGCCTCGTGATCACCGCCGGCGGCGACGGCACTTCCCTGGAGGTGCTCTCAGCCCTCATGGAGCTGCCCCCCGAGGAACGGTGCCGCTACGCGGTGCTCAGGCTGCCCTTCGGCACCGGGAACGACGGTTCCGACGGACGCGACCTCCAGGTCGCCCTCGGCCGCTTCCTAGGGCCCTGCATAGCCTCCCCGGGCACGGCCATACTGACGAGGCCGAACCCCTCCGGGGGCAAGAGCCCCATCTGGGCTTTCAATATCGCGAGCCTCGGGGTCGACGCCTACATCACCCACATGACCAACCGGCTCAAGGGCTTCTTCCCCGGGGATTTCTACAAGCTCTGGGTCGACCTGGCCTCGGTGCTCTACGACCTCTTCTGGCCCACCCGGGAGCTCGCCGTCAAGGCCTTCTCGGCCACGGGGGCCGTGGTTCGGGAGTTCAGGCGCGAGCTCCTCCTCCTCGCCATCGGCGCCTCGGGGAGGCGGCAGTACGGCTCCAACAAGGCCATTCTCCCGGGGGAGGACAACGTCTGCGCGGTGAGCCAGATGACCTTCTTCCGCAGGCTCGCGGTCAAGGATCCGCTCCAGAACGGCCTCCACGTCGGCATCCCCGAGGCGGAACACTTCAGCGCGGTCAGCTTCGAGATAGGATACCCCGATAGGATACTCTTCCAGGCCGACGGTGAGGCCACCCGCTTCGAGAAGGGGGATTTCCCCCTCAGGGTCGAGCTCCTCCCCGGAGCCTACCGCGTGCTGAGCCCCGCCTAGAGGCCCGTGCCGGCTATCTGCGGAAGGGCAGGTCCTCGTTTAGCGCCGCGACTTCGGCCTCCTCGCCCTCGTTGAGCTCGGGGAGGATCCTCCTCATCGTCGAGGATAGCCGCCGGTCGAAGCACAGGTGGAAGCTCGGCGCCACGATCGACCGGAACCCCCTCCGCGTCTTGTGGGGGCTCCCCATCCCCGGATCGAAGGACGGTATGCCCTTCGCGAGACAGTACTCGATGGGCAAGTAGTAGCAAAGCTCGAAGTGGAGACCTGGGACCTCGTCAGGCTCCCCCCGGCCGTAGCCGTCGCGGACGCCCCAGAAGCGGCCGTAGAGCCGGTCCCGGGCCTCGAGGAAGAAAGCCAGGGCGATGGGCCGGGCTCCAAGACGGAGACCAGGGGGGCCGCCCTCGAAGGCGGCGGCTATCGCCCAGCCCGAGTCGGGGAGGAACTCCGGCAGCCTGAGGAAGAACTCGGATTCGAGGAACCTGGCGGCCCAGGGGCCGAACTTCGCGTTGTGGGATTCATACAGCTCGGCCATGGCGTCGAGGAGCCCCGGCCAGGAGGCCGCCTCCCTGGGGCCCAGGACGCGCGCGACGGTCCCCGAGGACCTCACCGTTTCGCGCTCCCGCCTGACGTTGCGCCGCATGTTCTTCGAGAAGGAGTCGAGGTAGCCTCCGAAGTCGCCGTAGCCCTCGTCGGTCCAGAGGAAGGCCTGGTGCTCCCATTCGGCCAGGGACTCGGCCTCCCCCCCGCCTCCGGCCGAGGGAGGGCTTAACCTCAGGCTCCGGAGGAGGGCGGCGGTCTCGGGCTCGGGCCACAGGAAGTGGACTCCCCCCAAGCCCGCCGCGCGGGCCGCCTCTACGGCGGCCTCCACGATGACGGCCCGGAGTTCCCCCTCCCCCGGCCGGGCGAGGACCCGCCAGGCCGGGGCCGGCGTGGCCGGCACGACGCCGACAAGCTTCGGGTACCAGGAGGCCCCGAGGCTCTCGGCCAGGTCGGCGAACTCGAAGTCGAAGACGAATTCCCCCCAGGAGTGGGACTTGAGGTACATGGGGGCCGCAGCGACCAGCTTCCCGTCCCGCCGCGCGAGGACGTGGGCGCCGGTCCAGCCGGTCTCTGGCGTCATCGAGCCCGAAGCCTCGAGGAGGGAGAGGAAGCCCCAGGAGAGCAGGGGATTCCCGACGGGGCCGGCGAGACCGTCCCACTCCTCCCGGGGGATATCGGACACGCTCCGCGCGAACTCGAGCTCCAAGCCGCCCATGTCCCGGTCTCGCTAGCTTCCGCCCTTCCTCCGGCGCTCGAGCATCGCCTCGAGCGCCGAGCGCTCGAAGCGATAGGAGCTGCCGCAGTTGTGGCAGACCGTCTCGACGGGCCAGGGTCCCTTGGTAGCCAGATCGGCGAGGAGCTCCTCCGAGGAGGAGGCGAGGAAGGACCCGAATCGCTCCCGGGAGCAGGAGCAGCGGAAAGCAGCGGGCTTCTCCCCGAGCACCTCGGGGAAGAGGGGCGCCAGGTTCCCTTCGAGGTAGGCGACCCTAGAGCCCCCTCCGGAGAAGTGGGGGCCGAGCCTGGGCAGCCCCGGGAGGGAATCTTCGACCCGGCCGAGGAACCCCTCGTCGGCCCCGGGGAGGGCCTGGAGGTAGAGGGCGCCGGCGCCCACGGCCCTGCCCTCGCCGTCGAAATCGATGTCGAGGAGAAAAGCCGTCCGGGTCTGCTCGGACTCGAGGTAGTACGACGCGAGGTTCGAGGCTATGCCCCCCTGCCTCAGCTCCACGGTGCCGACGAAGGGATGGCTCTCGCCTTCGGGGAAGCGGGTCACCGTGAGGGTGCCCGGGCCGAGGAGGGCTGCCTCGGAGAGCTCCGACAGCGGGGAGCTCGCCTCGATGGGCGAGACGAAGAGCCGGCCGCGGACCGAGCCGTCCGCCGAGGCCTCCACGGCGAAGCCCTCGGCGGGCCCCGAGCCATCCGCCCGGATGGCGAGGCGGTCGGCCCCCTTGAGGGTGGCGCTGAGGAGGCCGGCGCAGAGGTAGGCCTTGCCGAGGATCAAGGTCTCGAGGCTCCCCAGGCCGTGGTTGGCCCTCATCTCGTTCACCATCCGCGTGCCGGCGAGGATGGTGCCGCGCAGGCGGCCTCCTCCCAAGGTGAACACGGTCGCTCCGTCCGGGGGAAGTGCGCCGATGCGCCCGATGAGGCTCGCATCGATAGGGGCTCGGATCATAGGTAGAAGGTACGTGGGAGCCTCGGGTCGGGTCAACGGGTCAGAGCGCCTCGTCGGAGGCGTCCCGGGGCAGGAGCTTGCCTCGGCCGCGGTTCGCATAGCAGTAGGCGCAGCCCCGCGGACAGGTCCCATAGGCCCCGATGTCCACGCTCCTCGCGCAAAGACAGGCTCGGCGCTGCCCGGGGTCCCCCCGCCGGGGTTCCGGGGCGGGCGGGGAGGATAGGCCGAAGTCGAGCTCGCCGGGGGCCGCGCTTCCCCCGCCTCCCCGGGGGGCAGGGGCGATCCGGGGTGCGAGCTCGGGCCAGAGGGAGATCGCGAGCCGGAGGTCCACGCAGGCCCCCGCGCCGATGCCCGAGCCCCGGAGGTCGGCGGCCTCAGCGCAGGACTGGGGGACCATGCCCCGGGAGCGCGCGATGGCGGCCAGCTCGCCCAGGAGCGACTCGTAGGCGGAGACGTCGAAGGAGGCGCCGGGGAATCCCGCCGAGGCGAGCCGGGAGGCCGTGGCGGAGTACTCGTCCACGACGCTCAAGGTGACCCGCTCGGTGCACCCCTCGAGCCTCCCCGAGATGCGCTCGAAGGCTCGCAGGTGGAAGCCGGGGTCCAGCTCCCCCGCCAGGATCACCGGGTCGTAGCGCCAGAGGGCCCGCGCGGGGCCTATCCGATCGGAGAGATCGCGCAACGCGTCGACGGCCTCGTCGATCCCCGGCCTCCCCGGCTCGATCGCCCGGGGGTAATCGACGACGGTCATCTGCACGTAGAAGCGGATGCCCCGCCCCTCGATCTCCCGCAGCCTCGGGGCGAGGGGTCGGGGGTCCCGGGTCCAGAGCACCATGAAATCGACGGCGTCGGGGCCGAGGTCGACGCGCCGGAGGCTTCGGGCGTCGTAGGGGTTGCGGACGAGGCAGTAGCCGGCGGCGATCCGCCCCAGGAGCCAGTCGGGGTAGAAGGCGGCGAGGTCCGTGCGGCGGGAGGCCGAGACGATCATGCCGGAGAGTATACGCCCCCGGGCGCCCCGGGTCAGGCCTTGAGGCCTCGGGGCGGCCGAGGATAGGATGGCCGGCCGGAGGCAAGCACATGCGCATCCGCGGCGGCTACGCAGCCCTCTATTCCGCGGCGACGATCTTCGCGTTCAACTCCATAGCGGTGAAGCTGGCCTCGCGTTACTACTCGGGCCTACTCGGGCCTCCTTGGGCCTCCTCGTGTCCGCGTCCCGCTTCGCGATCGGGACCGCCCTCTGCCTCGCCGTCCTCGCCTTCCTCTACCGCTCCCTGAGGCCAGCCCGGCCCCTCCTCGTGGCCCTCTGCGGGGCCGCGGGGGCGGTATCCATGGCCACGAGCTACGCGGCGATATCCCTCACCGGGCCAGGCCGCGCCGCGGTCCTAGCCAACACCTACCCTCTCTTCGTGGCGATACTCGGGGCCCTCTTCTTCGGGGAGAAGTTCAGGCTCCGGGTCCTCGCGTCCATCGTCGTCTGCAGCTGCGGGGCCGGTCTCGTGGTGGGGGATGGCTCGGGTGCCAGGCTCGCGGGAGACCTCCTCGCCCTGGCCAGCGCCGTCGCCGCTGGCCTCGCGATCAACTTCCTGCGGGCGGCGCCCTCGGGCTCGGCCTCCTCGTGGGAGCGGGAGTCCTCGCCTTCCTCGCCCAGGCCCTCATGTCCCTGGGCTACCGGAGCGTCCCAGCGGGGAAGGGCAGCGTCGTCTTCTATCTCGAGACGGCGCTCACCGTGGCGCTCGGAGCCCTCCTCGCCGGCGAGAGCTTCAATGCGCGCTGCCTCGCCGGGCTCGCCCTCGTACTCGGCGGCCTCGTCCTCAACCAGCTCCGACTCCGGAAGCCCGCACGGCGGCCCTAGGCGCCCTCGTCGGAGCCGTCGAACACGAGGACTATGCGGTCGACGAAAGGCCCGGGGGAGTAGCATATCCACCTCGAGAGGCTGCGGCACATCGCGAGGCCCAAGCCCCTCCAGCGTCGGCTCTCGGGGTCGAAGCGCGGCGGGGCGGAGCGCGTCCCAGCGCCGCCCCCCGCGAAGGCGGCGAAGCTCGGAGACTTGAAGAGGAAGGCGAGCTCGATATCCCCGGGGGACCGTCGCGAAGGGCCGACCCTCGCCAGGATGCGCCCGCCCCGGAGGGGGGCCCCGTGCTTGATGACGTTGTCCAGCATCTCCCCTCCGGCGACGATGATCCTCGCGCGGGCCCGCGGCGGGAGGAGAGGTGTAATTAATCATGAAGAATGATAATCAGTGATTCTGTACTAGAATAACCTATCTCTATATCTTAATTAACCTTAAGCCTGCATAGCCCCCGTGTACCCGTGACGCATCAACTGGGCTCTTTAGCCATTCCAAGGCCATTCGAGGCCCCTTCGAACCTCAACGACTCACGACCGTTCGAAGGTGTTTAACAAGCGCTGATATAAAGACTTAGGATAGAAGAGCCCGGATCCGGCTGGGCATCTCGCGCGCTCGGATCGTCAACCTCATCGACAAGCGAGCAGATAGCCTCACGCCACGCCCATCGAATCGAAGAGCTCCGGCTGGGTCACAGGGTAGAAATCCGCTCGAGGTACGCGAGGAAGTCGGCCCTGGATACGTTCCAGTCGCCCTCCATCTTCCACGCCGGGAGCATCCCGTCCTCTATCTCCCGATACACCGTGTCCGGCGAGATATGCAGGAGCGAACAGATATCCGAAACGATTAGGATCGGCGGCAACTCGTCTTCGAGCTCGCGCCGGATCTCGGGCAGCAGCATACTCGAGCACCTCC